>Ga0210033_1004814_pt1 | contig 10223 bp, 6 predicted proteins | sample CryGeymeta201501_FD_185465 | JGI IMG/M metagenome (GOLD analysis project Ga0210033, IMG submission 185465) | Groundwater microbial communities from Crystal Geyser aquifers in Utah, USA - Crystal Geyser metaG 2015-01 (SPAdes) (version 2) | ecosystem: Environmental > Aquatic > Deep subsurface >... | reverse complement strand
GTGATGCTCGCGCTCGCCCACAAGATCCAGGACGCCATCGACCGCGGCGACTACCGCGACCGAGCCGAGCTCGCCCGCCAGCTCGGGCTCACCCGGGCGCGGGTGACCCACAATCATGGACCTCACGCTGCTCGCGCCATCCATCCAGGAGCAGATCCTTTTCACCGAGTCGGTGGACGGGGTCGAGCCGATGAGCGAGCGGGAGCTGAGGACGGCGACCCGCCACGGTCTCTGGTCAGGCCAGAGAGGCCTCTCGCCGAGCCATGAAGCGCAATAGTGCGCATCTTGCCGCACTACTCTTGACATCGCCGCAGTCATTGTGGTACCTCTCATCCGTTCAGGAGGCGCTACATGGACCGAAAAAAGCCAAGCAAGATCACCGTCTTGCTTGATTCGGGAGAGTTTGGCCGTTTCGAGGCATACTGCGAATCGCAGGGGTTCAAGAAGAGCACCCTGATCGCTCGCCTGATCCGCGAACATCTCGACGCTGCTCGCTACCAAGTTCAGCGGCCTCTGCCGTTGCCGGAAGATTCTTCCCAGGAACGTGGGGGGTCCCGGTAATGTCCTTCCGCGCCCAGCCATCTTGCTGCAAGGGGGAGCAGGCCTGATGAGCACGCCGTACCACGCGAAGTACTGGGCGCATCAACTCCAGGTTGCTGGCCCGCAGGATGTCGTCGCCGGGCTGTCCAGCACGATCAGCAACTCGCGGGTCGACCTCAACCCGCACCAGATCGACGCGGCCCTTTTCGCTCTACGGTCACCGTACTCGAAGGGGGCGCTTCTAGCTGACGAGGTCGGACTCGGAAAGACGATCGAGGCTGGACTGATCCTCGCGCAGCGATGGGCCGAACGGCGTCGGCGGATTCTACTCATCGTCCCAGCGACCCTGCGCAAGCAGTGGCAGATGGAGCTCGACGAGAAGTTCTACCTGCCCTCCATCATCATGGAGTCGCGCGCCTTCAACGAACTGACACGCAGGGGCGTCCCCAACCCGCTTGAACGTGACGATCGCATCGTCATCTGCTCCTACCAGTTCGTCTACGCGAAGCGCGAACATGTGAAGCGCGTCCCCTGGGATCTGGTTGTGATCGATGAGGCTCACCGACTCCGCAACATCTTCAAGGGGACCAAGACCGCCGAGGGCGTCGTCGAAGCCATCCGCCCCGCGCACAAGCTGCTGCTAACCGCGACCCCTCTGCAGAACACGCTCCTCGAGCTCTACGGCCTGGTCAGCATCGTCGACCCCGATCTCTTCGGGGGCATGGACGCTTTCCAGGACCAGTACATGAACGCCGACGATCCAGATGTCCGCGACACGGCGCTCCGCGAGCGCATCCAGAACGTCTGCAAGCGGACGCTCAGACGCCAGGTGCTGGAGTACATCAAGTTTACCGAGCGCTTCACCCTTACTGCGGACTTCATCCCGTCGGCCGACGAGGAGCGGCTTTACAACGAGGTCTCTGAGTACCTCCAACGGGACGTGCTCGTCGCCCTGCCGAACGCTCGCCGGAAGCTCATCACCCTCGTGCTGCGAAAGCTGCTTGCTTCGTCATCTGCGGCCATCGGCGCGACGCTCGCGAAGTTCGCCGACCGTCTTCGACAGCAACAGCCGCTTCTGCCAGAAGTCGTTGAGGAGGCACTCGCGCAGGACTTCGAGTCCATGGACGAGGTCCAAGAGGAGTGGAACGAGGACACCGCCGAGTCCGTGACCATCGAGGAGCCTCCCCAAGCGACGACGGAGCTTGCCGACCTTGAAAGATTCGTCGCTCTGGCCAGGTCCATCCCAAGGGATGCCAAGGCCGCCAAGCTGGTTGATGCCCTGCCGGTCGCATTCGACATGGCCGAAAAAAAGAACGCGCCTCGCAAGGCGGTGATCTTCACCGAGTCCTGCAAGACCCAGACGTACCTCTTCGAGCTTCTCTCGCAGAACGGATACGCCGACCAGATCGTCCTCATGAACGGGTCGAACTCGGACGACGTTTCGCGCCGCATCTACGCTGACTGGAAGAAGAGGAACGAGCACCGCTGGAAAGAAGTCTCCTCCGGTTCCAGGACTGCCGACATGAAGGCGGCCATCGTCGAGGACTTCCGCGACCGGAAGGCTCTGCTGCTGGCCACCGAATCTGCAGCAGAAGGCATCAACCTGCAGTTCTGCTCAATCGTCGTCAACTATGACCTACCATGGAACCCACAGCGCATTGAGCAGCGCATCGGGCGGTGTCACAGGTACGGCCAGAAGAGCGACGTCCTCGTCGTCAACTTCCTCAACCGAAAGAACGCGGCCGACCAGAGGGTCTTCGAGATCCTCAGCCAGAAGTTCAAGCTCTTCGAGGGGGTCTTCGGCGCTAGCGATGACGTGCTCGGGGCCGTGGAAAGCGGTGTGGACCTCGAGAAGAGCATCGCCACCATCTACCAGGAGTGCCGGACGACGGAGCAGATCCAGTTGGCCTTCGACAACCTCCAGCATGAGCTGGACGAGAAGATCCAGGCAGGTATCGAGCGAGCACGGCGGGCCTTCCTCGACAACTTTGACGCCGAGGTCCACGAGCGACTGCGGATGCACCGAGATGCGGCCAAAGAGACGCTGGACTCTCAGCAGCAGATATTGCTCGACCTTGCGAAGCACGGCCTTGCGGGCCGGGCCACCTTCGATGGCTCAGAGCCCTCCTTCGTGCTCCGGGACGCGACCGACAACGGCCGGTACCATCTCGCCTGGCAAGCAGCCGAGGAACGGGGCGTCACCTTCTTCCGGCCAGACCATCCCCTCGCTCAGCAGTTGGTGACTCAGGCGCTGGCCGCGACCACGCCATCAGCCGAGGTCGTGTTTGCGTACGCGTCGCACGCCGCCGCGCTCGAGGCATATCGGAACGGCAACGGTTGGCTACGGGTGGCCAAGCTCACAACGCTGTCGCTCGGCCGGAAAGAGGAGTACCTGCTCCTCGCCGCGTGCGACCGTGACGGCCACCATGTTCGTCCCGACGTCGCCGAGAAGCTCTTCAGCCTGGATGGACGCGTCGCCGAGAGCGTTGCCCAGCAGCCCCCCGCCGAGTTGGCCCAGATTCTCGACGAGCTGCAGGGGTTCCGGCTGGCCGACATCGAGAGCCGCAACGAGCAGTTCTTCCAAGAAGAGGCAGAGAAGATCGAGCGGCGCTCCGAGGACATGAAGATCGGCCTCGAGCGCGAGATCAAGAAGCTCGACAAGGAAATTACGACGCTACGCCGCGAGAGCCGACAGGCACGTGGCCTCGAGGAGAAGCTCGCCATGCAGAAGCAGCTGCGCTCCTTGGAGGACAAACGCTCGGCTAAGCGGCGACAGTACTACGACCAACAGGATCACATCGAGGCGGACCAGCGTGCGCTGATCGATCGCATGGAGCACCAACTCCGTGACAAGAAGGTCGAGATGACCGACGTGTTCACGATTCGTTGGTCGATGCGCTGAGGGAGAATCACATGACGAGCAAGAAGACCAACCAGATTGAAGAGACGCGGATGCCGCTCACCACCGAGGACGTTCTCGGTGATCGCATCGAAGCCCTGCGCGATCTGTTCCCCGAGGTCTTCGCCGAGGGCAAGATCGACCTTCAGCGGCTTCGCCTCGCCCTGGGGCAGCAGGTGGATGAGAGCCGCGAGCGCTACGGGCTTTCATGGGCCGGAAAGGCCGAGGCTGTGCGCACGATCCAGGTGCCGAGCACCGGAGCGCTCGTTCCGGTCCCCGCGGAGTCGGTCAACTTCGAGACGTCCGAGAACCTCTTCATCGAGGGCGACAACCTCGAGGTACTGAAGCTCTTGCAGAAGAGCTACTACGGCAAGGTCAAGCTCATCTATATCGACCCTCCGTACAACACCGGCAACGAGTTCATCTACCCTGACAACTTCCGTGAGGGGCTCCAGGACTACCTTCGCTACTCGGGTCAGGTGGACGGTGATGGGATCAAGCTTTCGACGAACACAGACACCGACGGACGTTTCCACTCCAAGTGGCTGAGCATGATGTGGCCTCGGCTGTTCATCGCGAGGAATCTCCTCGCGGTGGAGGGCTCTATCTGGATCTCAATCGACGACAACGAGGTGTCCAGCTTGCGGGCGCTGTGCAACGAAATCTTTGGCGAGGAGAACTACATCGCCACCTTCATCTGGCAGAAACGCACAACGAGGGAGAATCGCAAGGTCTTCTCGGTCAATCATGACTACATCGTCTGCTACGCACGCAACAAGGAGCAGTTCCAGGCGGCGCGCAACATGCTGCCGCTGAGCGAAGAGGTGCTCGGGCGATATGCGAATCCTGACAGTGACCCGCGGGGGGACTGGCAGTCCGTGTCCCTCAACGCACAAGCAGGACATGCTACCAAGGCCCAGTTCTACAAGGTCACGACGCCGAGCGGGCGTGTTGTGGAGGCGCCTGCAGGACGTTGTTGGGTTGTGACCAAGGACAAGATGGATGAACTCATCGCCGACAATCGGGTGTGGTTCGGCGCGGATGGCAACAACGTGCCAAGGCGAAAGATCTTTCTGTCGGAAGCCAAGGAAGGATTGACCCCGCACACGATGTGGCTTGCGGACGAAGTCGGAACCAACGACTCCGCGAAGAAGAACCTGATCAAGCTGTTCGACGGCGTAGAGGCTTACGACACACCCAAGCCGGTGGAACTACTTCAGCGAATCGTTCAGATTGGCACCTGCAAAGACAAGGATGAAACTGTCCTCGATTTCTTTGCGGGCTCGGGCACGACGGCGGAGGCGGTTCTCCAGGCGAACGAAGCGGACAAGAGCCACAGGCGATTCATCGCCGTTCAGCTTCCTGAACCCATTGCGGAAGACAAGCAGGTGCGACAGGCCGGATACGCAACGATCTCCCAGGTCTGTTGGTCGCGGATCAAGCGCTGTGTCTCGCAGGTTCAAGAAGCTCGCAAGTCAAGACTCGAGGTGGTGAACGGAGATACGGTTCTGGGTTGCAGGCTCTTCAGACTTGCATCGAGCAACTTCAAGATCTGGGACGGCGACGCGGCTCCGCGTGACCCGGCGAAGCTCGCCGAGCAGATTCGGCTCTTCGCTGACAACATCGTCCCTGGGCGCACGCAGGAGTCCGTGCTCTACGAGCTCATTCTCAAGGCGGGCCTGCCGCTGACCGCGCCCATCAAGTCGCTGGAGGTGAAGGGCGCAAAGGTCTTCTCCGTGGCGGATGGCCTGCTGCTGATCTGCCTTGAAGACCCGATCGAGCGGGACGTCCTGCGCGGAACCGTCGAGCTGAAACCCCAGCGTGTGCTCTGCCTCGACCACGCGTTCCGAGGGAAGGACGAGGACAAGGTGAACACGGTCCTGGAGATGCGGTCGCACGGCATCGAGTTCCGGACGGTGTAGGGGCCAGCCATGAAGATCAAGTTCGACAGCCATCAGGACTTCCAGCTCGAAGCGCTCGAGGCAACCCTCGACGTCTTCGATGGGCAGGCCCTCGCGCAGGGGCAGTTCGAGATTCAACTTGCTGCCACATCCCAGGATCTCTTCACGGAGCTGGGCATTGGCAACCGGCTGCAGATCGATGACGTGCGGCTACTCGCGAACGTGCAGCGAGTCCAAGCCCGTCTGGGCATCACCCCGGCGATGGAACTCGAGGGCCGCAACTTCTCCGTCGAAATGGAGACGGGCACCGGCAAGACCTACGTGTACCTCCGGTCCATCTTCGAACTGCGCCAGCGCTACGGCTTCGCCAAGTTCATCATCGTTGTCCCGAGCGTCGCGATTCGCGAGGGTGTGCAGAAGAGCATCGAGCTTACCCAAGACCACTTTGCCGGTATCTACGGCAACGTGCCCGTGGACGCCTGGGTCTACGACTCGAAGCAGGTGTCACGGCTCAGGCAGTTCTCCACAAGCAACCAGCTTCAGATCCTGATCATCAACATCGACGCCTTCAACAAAGCCGAGAACAACGTTATCCACCGCGAGAATGACCGTCTCTCGGGCCGCAAGCCGATCGAGTTCATCCAGGCCACGGCTCCCATTGTCATCCTGGACGAGCCGCAGAACATGGAGAGCGAGCAGGCGAAGGCGGCCATCGCTAGCCTGAACCCGCTCTGTACCCTGCGGTACTCCGCGACGCACCGGAACCTCTACAACCTCCTGTACCGCCTCGATCCCGTGCGGGCATACGACCTGAAGCTCGTCAAGCGCATCGAGGTCGATTCGGTTCTCGACGAGGCAGACTTCAACAAGCCGTTCGTCCACGTGAAGTCGATCAGCGCCACCAAGACGAAGATCACCGCCAAGCTCGAGATCGACGTTCACGCCAAGCACGGGCCACAGCGCAAGGCCATCAGCGTGACCAAGAATGGGGTGGACCTGTTCGAGGCGTCGGGCGAGCGGGCGAACTACCGTGGCTACATCGTCGACGAGATTGACGCCGGCCACGGCTTCGTGAGCTTTACCAATGGCGTGAAGCTGTACCAGGGCGACACGCATGGTGGCCGCACGGACGACGTCATGCGCGTCCAGATACAGGAGACGGTGAAGGAGCACTTGGAGAAGGAGCTGGCAATCCACCGTAAGCTCCCCGAGGGCGGCAGGCTCAAGGTCCTATCGCTGTTCTTCATCGACAGGGTCGCGAACTACGCCGACGAGGACGGCAAGATCCGCAAGTGGTTCATCGATGCGTACCAGGAGTTCTCGGCCAAGCCGCAGTACGCGTCGCTGAAGCTCCCGCCGGTCGCCAGCGTTCACAATGGCTACTTCGCCAAGGCCAAGGGCGTTGCCAAGGACACGAAAGGTGACACCAAGGCTGACGACGAGGCGTATGCCCTGATCATGCAGGACAAGGAGCGTTTGCTCGGCCTCGACGAACCGTTGCGCTTCATCTTCAGCCACTCCGCTCTGCGAGAGGGGTGGGACAACCCAAACGTCTTCCAGATCTGCACGCTCAACGAGACGAGGTCGGAGATCAAGAAGCGCCAGGAGATCGGTCGCGGGTTGCGTCTTCCCGTTCTGGAGACAGGCGAGCGCTGCTTCGACACCAGCGTCAACCGGCTCACCGTCGTGGCGAACGAGGCCTACGACGACTTCGCGCGAAAGCTGCAGACGGAAATCGAGGAGGAATGCGGCGTCAAGTTCGACGGCGACCGCATCAAGAACAAGCGCGACCGGCGCAAGCTGGAACTCAGGAAGGGGTGGCGCCTTGACACCGATTTCTTGGAGCTATGGGGTCGCATCAAGCACCGAACCCGCTACTCGGTGAACTTCACGACCGAGGCCATCATCAACGCGGCCGCCGACCGTCTCAAGAAGATGCCCGCGGTCGAGGCGCCGAAGATTCTGACCCAACGCGCCCGCATCGAGGTCAAGACCGCTGGGCTTGAGAGTACCGTTCTGTCTGTCCGCGAGGCCACCACGGAGCCCGCCGTCGACGGCATGCCCGATCTCGTTGGCTACCTGCAGCGGGAGACGGAGCTGACACGTGCGACATTGGGCGAGGTCATCGTCCGCAGCGGACGCACCGGCGATGCCGCGACCAACCCGCAGCAGTTCCTGGACTACGCGCTCCGAGCAGTGAGGGATTCGCTGAATCAGGTCATCATCGACGGCATCAAGTACGAGAAGATCGCTGGCGCGGAGTACGAGATGCTCCTCTTCGAGGAGCACGAGATCGTGGGCTACGTGAGCCGCATGCTCGACGTGAAGCGTTCGATCTACGACGCCATCGAGTTCGACTCCCAGGTGGAGAAGGACTTCGCTCTCGCCCTCGACTCCCGGGAAGACATCAAGCTCTTCATCAAGCTACCGGGCTGGTTCCGCGTCGAGACGCCGGTCGGGACGTACAACCCCGACTGGGCGATCGTGAAGCAGCCCCAGGGAGAGGAGGCCAAGCTCTACCTGGTGCGCGAGACCAAGAGCACGAAGGACCAGCTCAAGTTGCGCGGCGTCGAGTGGGCGAAGCTGCGCTGCGGCAAGGCTCACTTCGACGAGCTTCAGGTCGACTTCAAGCACGTGACCTCGGCCGCAGAGGTGTGAGGTGACGGCGATGGCGAGCGACAAGACGAACTGCGTGGGCGGTCTCTGCTTCGACGAGATTGGCTACTGGAGCGAGATCAAACTCGACATCGTGAAGGAGTACGCGCAGGCCTACTCCAAGATCCTCGCCACCAAGCGCTTCACGTTCGCATACATCGACGGCTTCGCCGGGTCCGGTGTGCATCTCGCCAAGGGCAGCAAGGAACTCGTCCCCGGCAGCCCGCTGAATGCCCTCCAGATCGACCCGCCGTTCCACGAGTACTTCCTCGTCGACCTCGACGGCGACAAGGTCGACCAGCTCCGCGGGTTCCCCGAGGTGAAGGACCGGCAAGGAGTCCACGTCATCCACGGCGACTGCAACCGGGTGCTCCTCGACGACGTCTTTCCCAAGGTGAAGTACGAGGACTACCGGCGCGCACTCTGCGTTCTGGACCCCTACGGCCTGCACCTCAACTGGGAGGTCATCGAGACGGCCGGGAAGATGAAGTCCATCGAGATCTTCCTCAACTTCCCGATCATGGACATGAACCGCAACGCCCTGTGGCACAAGCCGGAACTGGCGAGTGCCGAGGGTCAGGCGAGGATGACGGCCTTCTGGGGCGACGAGTCCTGGAAGCAGGCCGCCTACCGCAAGCAGCCCACGCTGTTCGGCGAGGACGACGACATCAAGCGCGGCAACAAGGACGTCGTCGACGCCTTCACCGAGAGGCTCAAGTCGGTGGCCGGCTTCGAGTTCGTCCCGGAGCCCTTGCCGATGCGCAACTCGACCAACGCGGTCGTCTACTACCTCTTCTTCGCGAGCCACCAGCCGGTGGCCTCCAAGATCGTCCAGGACATCGTGAAGAAGTACAAGAACAGGAGGGTCTAGGATGGCGAAGTCCGCGATCGAGTGGACCGAGTCCACCTGGAACCCCGTCACGGGCTGCAGCAAGATCAGCCCGGGCTGCAAGCACTGCTACGCCGAGCGGATGGCGAAGCGGCTGCACGCGATGGGGCAACCCAACTACGAGCGTGGCTTCCAGGTCTCCCTCCACGAGCACGCCCTGGATCTCCCACTTGGCTGGAAGAAGCCGCAGATGATCTTCGTGAACTCGATGAGCGACCTCTTCCACGACAAGGTGCCCGAGGCGTTCATCCGCCTGGTGTTTGACGTGATGCGCCGGGCCTCGTGGCACACGTTCCAGGTGCTCACGAAGCGGGCCGAGCGCATGGAGACCCTCGGACGGAAGCTCGACTGGCCGCCGAACGTCTGGATGGGGGTCAGCGTCGAGGCGCCGAAGTACCTGTACCGGCTCGACCACCTGCGACGAACCCCGGCGCGCGTTCGTTTCATCTCCTTCGAGCCCCTGCTCGAGGCGCTCGGCGAGATCGACCTCCGGGGCATCGACTGGGTGATCGTCGGCGGCGAGTCGGGTCCACGCTCGCGCCCCATGGATTCAGCCTGGGTGACCGAGATCCGCGACCAGTGCTTGGCCGCTCGAGTCCCGTTCTTCTTCAAGCAGTGGGGCGGGACGAACAAGAAGAAGGCCGGCAAGCTGCTCGAGGGCCGCATCTGGAACGAGATGCCCCGGCTGGTTCCTGCCGCGCCAGCGAAGCCAACCCGACGCCTGCCGATCGCCCGCACGGGCCCCTGCTTGCCCGACGCGGCCACCTGAACGCGACCCATGGCCATCGCAGCCTCGTCGTGCGCACCGCCGCCACGGGCGCCCACGCGGGCCACGACGGCGACGTCCTGGGCGACCGCCCGCTGCCTTCCACCTGTGAACCACGTCGCCCACCGCGGGGCGCGTGGGGTCGGAGCCCGGATGCGGACGCCGGGTTAGCAGGAAACCGGCCTCGGCTGTTAAGCGCGCTCTCCACCTGTGAACCGCTCTCTGGCGCTCTCTCCCCGGCAGGCCCGCAAGAGAGCGCTCTCGGGCGAGAACGGACCGCCGTCGGCGACGGTCGTGATCTCTGGCGATGATCGTGGAGAGCGGGAACGAGGACGGCGAGCGCGCAGAACCCCGCGAACACTGGCCCAGAAACACGAAGCCCCGAGGGATCACCTTGGGGCTTCTGTTAAACTGAACGCCCACCCGATTTGGTGGACGGGCTAATTTGGCTCCCCGAGCAGGACTCGAACCTGCGACAAGCGGATTAACAGTCCGCTGCTCTACCAGCTGAGCTATCGGGGAAGAGTGGCCGCGGCTTGTACCATCCGGCGCGGGGCGAGATCAAGATTGGGC
>Ga0210033_1004807_pt1 | contig 10233 bp, 7 predicted proteins | sample CryGeymeta201501_FD_185465 | JGI IMG/M metagenome (GOLD analysis project Ga0210033, IMG submission 185465) | Groundwater microbial communities from Crystal Geyser aquifers in Utah, USA - Crystal Geyser metaG 2015-01 (SPAdes) (version 2) | ecosystem: Environmental > Aquatic > Deep subsurface >... | reverse complement strand
ATAGAGGGTCACCACGAGGCGCGACAGGATCGACTCCAGCTGCTCGCCCATGTGGAGGTCCGGGGGGTTGCCGCTCGTCCCTCCTCCCATGTAGTCATCCTGGTAGAGCGCGACGATCCTGCCCTTGAGGCTCGTCAAGCGCTTGCCCCGGATCGACGTCTTGAGCGCGCCGCTGCCGCTGAACAGCGTCACGGCCAGGTCGAGCCCGCTGGCACCGGTCAGCGCCGCGATGATGTCGCTCGCCCCGACCACCGCCAACATGCTGGTCCCCTTGCCGTCGACGTACACCGGTGCACGGTCGATCCAGCGGGGGGTGCGCGGCCCCGCGACCGAGGCCGCGCGGGGGAAGTAGGCCATGTGTCCGATTTCGATGGGCGTCGTCACGTCATTGCTCCGTGGTGAAGGTGGAGTAGCGCGGGCCACAGGGAGGTTGCCGCTGTCGAGCGGTTCGGTTGAGATCTGGAGGCCGCGCGGGGTCTGCGGCGAGCTGTTCGCGCCCGCAGGGGCCGATGCGGACTGAAGCGTGAGACCCGCCATCGACGGCACCGCCGAGGAGGCCTTCCTGGCGGACTGGAGCTTGAGGCCGGACATCGGCACGGACGCTGTCGACGCATCCTTCCTGGCCTGCAACGCCACCGCCGAGAACGTCGGCGTCGCCGCGCTCGTCGCCTGCGCTGTCCAGGTCGTCCCCGCCGCAGAAGCCGATGAGACCCCTGCAGCCTTGCTGAGCGACTGCGCCGCGCTGCCCTCGCCGCCAAGCGTCGCGAGCAGCTGAGCGGCGTCGAGGTTGAGCAGCCGCAGCCGGGCCAGCGCGACCATATCCCCTGCTGCGGCCGCCAGCAGGAGCGTCTCCAGCTCGCCAGGATGGGCGAGCGATGGGCTCAACGCCTGGAGCTTGAACGAGTTGCTCATCAACACGCCCCCTATACCGCCGTGGGTCGCAGTCCGGCCCGCGATGCAGGGGCCCCTGCGGGGCGGACCGCGACTCAGGCCAGGTTACTGAAACACCGCCTCGAGATAGAGCTCGGCCGACACGATGGCTGGCGCGTACAACGGAACGGCCACAAGGCCAGCCGTCGGGATCGCAAAGGTGATCTTGAAGTCGTCGCTGTCGCAGAACGGCTGGTGACCATCGAGGAACGTCACCCCCTGCGCGAACGCGCGGATCGGCAGCGCGGGCATCACGAGATCTCCGCTCGTATCCTCACTGATCCTCAGCTCCAGCCGCTCCAGCACCCGCGCCAGCTGCGACGCGATGCGGCTGTCCGCCAGCCCACCCGACGCCTGATAGGTGCAATGGACCCGCGCCCGGAGCGACGTCATCGCTTTCTGTCGGATGCCGTAGCGCAGGCTCCCGTTGCCCACGAACACCGCAGCGTTCGTGATGTCCAGCCCCCCCGTGTCGCCCAGCAGCACCACGATCGGGTCGTCGGTCGGAGCCGCCACGGGCAGCGACAACGTCGAGACGGTGTCCACATAGACCGGCGTGCGGTCCTCCTCCAGCGGGGTCAGCGGGCGATCCCGCACCTCTGCGCCTTTGCGGGGATAGCCTCGCCTGGGTCTTAGTGGGAGTCGCAGTGCAGGGGGTTCTGTGAGCGACAGCTCGCAGAAGACCCTGCGTCGCGACACCCACTGAGACGCACGGCGGTCCATGGCGTCATCAGCGGTCTGAGCGTCATGGCAAGGCCTCGTCAGCGATGAGGGTGGTGCTGCGCCCGCGTCCACACCGCGGGCAGTCCTGTTGTTCTCCAGACAGCACGGATTCTACCCCCCCCTGAAATTCACAGTCAAGAGTAATTGAAACACCCGACGACGATTACTGTCGACCGAATCACTTGACCCGTGACTTAAGGCTGGCGCGCGCGGACAGCTAAAGGACCGGCATGCTTGATTATGTAATCTATTGACTTAAATACGCTTTTTGAACCACACCCACGCCGCGACCAGCGGCGAGGCACAGCGCAGCTTCCTCATCATCCCGACAGCGCGGACAGGGGAGCGCATACGGCGTCGATCCGGTGCTGGCGGTGGCGCGCAGCTTCCTCATCATCCCGACAGCGCGGACAGGGGGCGGGCCATCGAGGCAGGAGCCAGGACGGGTACCGCTGAACCAGCGCTGACGCCCATCGTGTCGCCAGGCCGCACCCTCACGGAGAATTCGGCACCAGCGCCCTGAGCGGGACCCACAGCGCGAGGTCCAGGGCCGGGTCAGCTGGCACCCGCGGTGGGCCTGCGGCCTCGGCGCCGGTGTCCGCTACCGCCTCCAGCTCCTGCGCGACGCGCGATGCCCCGAACCAGACGACGCCGAGCGGTTCAACATGAGCCTGGACTGGCTGTTCTGAGCCACGACCAGGCTTCTATCCCACTGAGATCAAAAAAACTTTTCACCTCAGCGCCCCAACGCATCCAGGTTCAACCCGCCCGGATAGGCGTAGCTGACGTGGCAGCCGTAGCCGTAGACCTCGAGGCCGAACGGCTGCTCAGCGGCCAGGACGTGGGGGCCGGCGGTGACGGGCACCACGGCCACGCTCATGCCGCTGTCGGCCAGGGGCGTGAAGGAGGCCTGGGGGATGATGGCGCCGTCGAGTTCGACGACGGCGCCGTCGAAGATGACGACGTTGAGGTAGTCCTCGTCGTAGTTGGCGGGCGTCAGGACGATGTAGTTGTCGCGGAACTGGTCGACGGGCGGGGAGACGGTCAGGGCGGGGTCGCCGATGCCGGTGGGGCCGCTGCAGATCAGGGGGATGCCAGGCCAGTTGGAGCCGACCATGAAGTGCCCCAGGCTGACCGGGCCGGTGGCCGTCAAGACGAACGGGACGCGGGTCTCGAACTCGAGGAACTGGCCGCGGTTGAGCTCCATGCCGTGCACCTGGGACAGGACGGGCGCCGTGGAGAGGATGGTGCCGTCGTTCGCGGCCAGGACGCGGAAGACGTCCGGTTCGGCGGCGCGGGAGGCGAACTTGGTGCCGACGTAGACGTTGCCCCAGGTGGACGTGGGCAGGAGCTGCGTCTCGATGTGGTCGCAGCGGTCGACCGCGAGCTGAACGTTGCCACACTCGTGGCCACCGAACACGGACACGGGCTGATCGGCGACGATGGCGGTGCCCGTCAGGTCGGCGCCCTCGGGGCCGCTCGTCTCCAGGTTCAGCACCTCACCGGCCGCCAGCGTGAAGGTGCGGGACTGGCCTGCGGCGAGCGCCGGGATGGCCTGGTTGTGGACCCGGTCGAGGCCGGCCACGACGGCGGCGGTGGGCGTAATCTCCACGGTGGTGGTGCCCTCGGCCACCGCCACGACGGTGACGAAGCCGCGCAGCACGCTGCCGCGGGTGCGGTGCTTCCAGCTCATGGCCAGGTACTCGGTCCCGACGGCGTTGGAGGGCAGCAGGAGTGAGGCGTCGTTGCTGAAGACGTTGACGTCCACCAGGGGGTTGAACTGATGGGCGGTGACGGGCGCGTTGGAGACGAACCGGAAGCTGGACGCGGTGAGGCTGGTGTTGTCCACGGCGGCAGGATCGAGCAGCGGCGCCAGGGTCGTCTGGTTGATGAAGGTCGGGTCGAAGCGGAACGTCGCCAGCGCGCCAGGCGCCACGACGGTCGGCCAGCCGGTCACGTGCACGGGCTGGCCGACGGCATCGAAGACCTGGACGTCGGCCTCGACCTCGGTGGGGTTGCTCAGGATGACCGCGTGGGGGGCAGCCACGGCGTCGGCCGTGTTGTCGAGGTCAACGGTGACGTACTCGCAGCCGAGGAAGCTCGACTGCTTGCTGTTGATCTCGCACAGGGACCGGCAGGCGCCCTCGTCGCAGGCCTCGTGGCCGGTGCAGGTGAGGTCGTCGGACCAGCTGCGGCCGTCCGGGGCGCAGCGCTCGGTCTGGGTGCCGCTCTTGCAGCGGGAGGTGTCGGGGTCGCAGACCTGCTGGGTGCAGACGAAGGCCTCGGCCTCCACGCTGTAGCGGCAGAAGGCGTCGCCGTCGCAGGGCTCGGGCAGCAGGTCGACCCCGGCGGCATCGCACCGGGCGAGCACGGTGTCGCCGAGGCATCCGGCGATCGCGTCCGGCTCACAGATGGCCCGCTGGCAGGTGTCGGCGGCGCAGACGTGCTGAGGCAGGCAGCGCTCCACCGTCCACGCGCCGCGCACGCACCGGCGGAGGTTCTGGGCGTCGAGGCAGCTCGCGCCGGTGCCCTCGCAAGGCTCGGGGGCGTCGGCGGCGTCGGCGGTGTCGGCGGCGAGGTCTTCGGTGGCGTCGGGCGGCGAGGCGTCGGCGTCGGGGGGAGCGACATCGGAGCGGACGTCGGCGAGGGCGGCGTCGGCGGCGACGTCGGGAGACGAAGCGACGTCGTCGGGGCCGGCGTCAGCGTCGGGAGACCCTGCCGGGGCGGGGTCGGTCGGGTCGGCGCCGCAAGCCAGCAGCGCGAGCAGCGCCAGCAGGGACGCGAGGCGGAGGGGCCTCGGGAATCGCGATGTGCGCGTGTCGGTTCGAATCCATCGCACCGCGGGTTCCTCGCTGGTCCTCGTGAAGCCCCCGGTGTACACCCGTGGTGGCCCCGTTCTTGCCCCGGCCACTCGCCGAGCGTCACGGCCCCACCACGGGCCGCGCCCCTGGAGCCGTCCGATGAGGATTACCGTTCTGGTCGAAAACCACAAGGACCCCAGGCGCCCCGACCTGCGCGCGGCGCACGGCCTGGCCCTCCACGTCGAGCTCGGTGAGCACCAGCTCCTGTTCGACGTGGGCCCGAACTCGGCGCTGGCCGGCAACGCGGCTCAGCTCCACATCGATCTGGCCGAGATCGACGCGGTCATCCTCTCCCACCACCACCGCGACCACGGCGGCGGTCTGGCGGCCTTCCTGGCCACCAACCCTCTGGCCCCCATCTACCTCCGCCCGCCGCCCGGCGGCGAGCTGCACTTCCGCGCCCTCGCCGGTCTCATCGACCGCTCGATCGGCCTCGACCCCGCCCTGTTCGAGGCGCACGCCGGCCGATTCCACTTCATCGACAAGGACACCGAGGTCCTCCCCGGCGTCTTCGCCGTCCCCCGCATCGACACCGCCTGGCCCACCGCCGCCGGCAACCGGTACCTGTTCCGCAAGAGCGGCACCGCCTTCCTCCGCGACACCTTCGACCACGAGCTGCTCGTCACCATCGTCGAGGACGCACACCAGACCGTCCTGACCGGCTGCGCCCACCACGGCGTCCGCAACATGGTCGACGCCGCCCGCCGCACCTTCCCCGAGGTGCCGGTCAAGACCGTCTTCGGCGGCTTCCACCTCGTCGGCCTGCCCTTCCTGAACACCATGGCCGGCACCACCGCCGACGTCGAGGCCATCGCCCGGACCCTGCTCGACCTCGACGTCGAGCAGGTCTACACCGGCCACTGCACCGGTGACCGCGCATTCCACGTGCTGCAGCGGGTGATGGGCGAAAGGATTGCGCCGATCGTGACGGGGATGTCGGTGGAGGTGTGAGGGAGGCTCCCCCTGGGCCCCTCCGCAAACCGTCGTGACAACGCCCCATCCTCGGCTATAGTGCTCCGGCGCAAACATCGCCGCTGGAGGATCACCCATGTCACACATCCATGTCTCGCCCGACCGCCTGTTGATGTACGGGGACCTCGCGCCCTGGTTCCACCTGCTGACGGCGCCCGCGGATTACGCCGAGGAGGCGGCGTTCATCTCGGGGCAGTTCGACGACGCGTGCGAGCCGGGGCCGCAGACGGTGCTGGAGCTGGGGAGCGGGGGCGGGAACAACGCCAGCCATCTGAAGCGGCGGTTTGAGCTGACGCTGGTGGACCTGTCGGAGGGGATGCTGGAGCTGAGCCGGGGGTTGAACCCGGAGTGCCGGCACATCCTGGGCGACATGCGGCAGATCCGGATCGACGGGTGGTTTGATGGGGTGCTGGTGCATGACGCGATCATGTACATGACGACGCGGCACGATCTGGAGCTGGCCGCACAGACGGCGTTCGTGCACTGCCGGCCAGGTGGCGTGGCGCTCTTTCTGCCGGACTGCGTGGCCGAGTCGTTCCGGCCGGAGACGCGGCACGGCGGCCACGACAGCCCCGAGGGGCACGGGATGCGCTACCTGGAGTGGACGTTCGATCCGGACCCGGAGGACACGCACTTCGACTCGGCGTTCGTGTACATGCTGCGGGATGCACCCGGCAAGGTACGGGTCTTCTCCGAGCATCACCGGATGGGCCTGTTCTCCCGCGCGGTCTGGCACACCGTGCTCGAAGGCGTCGGGTTCGAGGTCGAGAGCGTCGTGGACCGGTGGGACCGGGAGGTGTTCATCGCGCTGCGTCCAGAGGGCTGACCAGGCGTCGGGAAAAACCTGTTTCGTGACAGGGACTCAGTTGCGCAGCTGCCAGGCCAGGCGCTCGCCGGCCCAGAACGGGCGCACCGTGGAGTCGCCCAGGGGCAGCACGTCGGGCACGGTCGCATGCGACGTGCGCTCGAGCACGACCGTGCCTTCGTTGCGGGGCAGGCCGTAGAAGTCCGGTCCATGGAAGCTCGCGAAGGCCTCCAGGCGGTCCAGGGCGCCGACCTCCTCAAAGGCCGCGGCGTAGAGGGGGAGCGCGGTCAGGGCGGTGAAGCAGCCCGCGCAGCCGCAGGCCGTCTCCTTGGTCGGCACGGCGTGGGGGGCGCTGTCGGTGCCGAGAAAGAAGCGAGGGCTGCCGCCGGTCGCCGCGCGCAGCAGCGCCTGGCGGTCCTCCTCGCGCTTGAGGATGGGCAGGCAGTAGAGGTGCGGGCGGATGCCGCCGACCAGCATCGCGTTGCGGTTCACCAGCAGGTGCTGCGCGGTGATCGTGGCGCCGACGCCCTCCCTGGCCTGCTCGACGAACGCCACCGCCTCCTTCGTCGTGACGTGCTCGAGCACCACGCGAAGGTGGGGGAGGCGCTCCACCAGCGGCGCCAACACCCGCTCCACGAACACCCGCTCCCGATCGAAGATGTCCACCGACGGGTCCGTCACCTCGCCGTGCACCAGCAGCGGCAGCCCGAGCTCGGCCATCCGCTCCAGCGCGGGCGTGACGCGATCGAGGTCGGTGACTCCGGCATCCGAGTGCGTGGTCGCGCCCGCCGGGTAGAGCTTGACGCCGTGGACGACGCCGGAGGCCTTCGCGCGGGTGAGCTCCGCGGGCTCCGTCCGGTCGGTGAGGTAGAGCGTCATCAGCGGCTCGAAGTCCGTCCCGGCCGCAGCGTCGAGGATGCGCGCGCGGTAGGCGATCGCCTCGGCCGTCGTGGCCACCGGGGGGCGCAGGTTGGGCATCACGATGGCCCGCCGGGCCCAGGACGCGCTCGCAGGCACGAGCGTGCGGAGCGCGTCACCGTCGCGCAGGTGCAGGTGCCAGTCGTCGGGACGGGTCAGGGTGAGCGTGTCGACCATGGCGGGCTCCGCAGGCTTCGGGACCAGGCTGGACGCCCGGCCGCAGTGGATGGAGCGTAGGCGGCGAGCAGGGGCGACGTCAACGGGGACGGAGGCGCAGACAGGAGGAGGTGGGCGAGTCGACGAAGGATTTGTGGGGTGGCGCCGCCTGCTCTATCGTGGTGGCGGTCCGCGCTTCACCGATGCCCGCTTCTCCGGTCCCCGCGCTGACGGTCCTTGAGGAGAGCCATGCGCGATCTCGACCACATCCCCGCCCCCCACCGGCAGCAGGTCCTCACGGTGCATGTGAGCCCGGCCCTACGCACGATCGTGGCGCACCTGCCGCTGGCGCTGGAGGTCCACTTCTGGCTCCCGGCGGCCGGGCGTCTGCCCGAGGCGGTCGCGGGGCTGCTCAAGGCGACGTTGACCTGTGAGCGGCTCGTGCTGGCGGGTGTGGAGGAGGCGCAGGAGGCCTCGGTCGAGGTGCGCAGCGCGGAGTGCGGGCTGCGGCTGAGCGGGGGCGAGCTCGACGGGGGGCTGGAGGGCGCTCTGCAGCGCGTGCTGACGGGCGTCGTGCAGGAGGAGGGGATGCGGCACACGCTGGTTCGGCTCGCCGTGATCGCCACGACGGCCTCCACGCTGCAGACGCTCACCACGCACATGCTCGCGACCTACGATCTGGACAAGGCGCTGCACATGACGCTGTCGGGGATCACGGCGGGGTGGTGCCTGGCGTTCAACCGCGCGATCATCTTCCGCCACGACGCCGACGCCTCCTGCCTGGTCGGACACGCGGCGATCGGGCCCGCCTCGGCCGAGGAGGCCCATCGGGTCTGGGAAGACATCGAGGCCGACAGCAGCGGACTGGAGAGCGTCATCGGGCTGTACTCGCGCGCGCGGCTCGAGAGCCCGCTTCAGCACTTCGCCCGGCAGATCACCATCCCGCTGACCGGCGGCGACGACGAGATCGCCGACGCCCTCTCCGACGACGCGCCCACCGCGTTCATCGACGCTGCGATGCGCAACCCGCAGCTCGCCCGGCTCCAGACCAACGGCACCTTCGTGCTCGCTCCCGTGCGGGCGCACCAACGGCTGCTCGGGCTCGTCTTCGCCGACGACCTCTACCTGCCGCACGGCATCGACCCGGTGCGGGTGCAGCAGCTGGGCTACTTCATCGACCAGACCGCGCTCATCTGGGAGAACCTGGAGCTGCTCCAGCAGCAGCGCGAGTTCGCCCGGAGGGATCCGCTGACCGGCGCCCTCAACCGGCGAGAGCTCCGCACCCGCCTCGAGGCTGCCGTCGACCACGCCTCGCGGACGGGCACCCCCCTGGCCTTGTTGATGATCGACGTCGATCAGTTCAAGGAGGTCAACGATCGCCGCGGCCACGCCGAGGGCGATCGCATCCTGCAGGGCGTCGTCGCCGCGGCCCTCTCCGTGACCGGGGCCGACGACTTCGTGGCGCGGTACGGCGGCGACGAGTTCGTTGTCATCCTGCACGGCGCCTCCCCGAACGACGCCCGCGTCGCGGCCGAGTGGATCGGCGAGCGCGTCCGTCAGCGCCTCAACGTCACCATCTCGATCGGCGCGGCCAGTGCGGGCCCCGACGTGCGCACCTCCGCCGCGCTGTTCGAGGTGGCCGATCGCCGGATGTACGAGGCCAAGCAGGCGGGACGCGATCGCTTCGTGGACTGACCCGGCTCAGGCGGAACCAGCCGCCTGGCCGAGGACGTGCTGATCGAGCACGAACGCGCTCAGCGTCCCGGCCAGCACGACCTTGTCGCCCACAGCCGCCTCGACCGCCAGCACGCGCTTGCGCCCCTTGGCCTCGGTGACATGCGCCGTGCACCGCACCACGTCTCCGAGCTGAACCGGCGCGGTGAAGCGCACCTCGGCGCTGCCAAGCACGACGTTCGGGTCGTTGACCGCCAGCATCGCCGCATAGTCCACCGCGCCGAACACGAACCCGCCGTGCACGAGACCGCGCGCATCGGCCACCATCACCTCGGTGGTGGTCAACACGACGGTGGCCTCCCCTTCGGCGAGCAGGGTGGGCTCGCCGCAGAGGGCGCGATGGATGTTGAGGTGTGTCTGAGGGGTCGTCATGGCAGGCTCCGGGGCACGGGTTGAACGATGGGACCTTCTACCACAGGTGACCGGCGCGCGTCTCCGACACGCAGGATCTGGCCGACCTCAACAAGGCGCTCGCCAACCCCCTGGGCCTGTCCCGACCTCCCCTGAGCCCGCTCGGCTCCCGTCGCAGTCGATCCCACGGACCGCTCCGCCGCGCGTGCTGCCGCCAGCGGTCGCCGCTGTCTCGCCACCTCGCCGCGCCCTGCACGCGCGAGGTTTCGGGCGACCTCCCGCCCCTCCACGATATGGCGTGACCTCCCGCCGCGCCTCCGCAAGCGTCCGCACTCGTGCGCGCAAGCCTTGAGTGGGGACAGATGACCCCAATAGCATGTCCGGCCACGTGGTTTGACGCCACCCCCCCTCCAACATGGCGTGCCAGGCACCAGCTCTCGAGGGGTACCTGGCGTCAAACGGCGTGGGCGCACATGCCTTTGGGGTCATTTGTACCCACTTGAGGCGTGCGCGCACATCAAATTGAGGTGCCGAGGGGCCTGTGAGCATGTGCCGGCACCTGTTTGCGGGTCGTGGATGCTCAAAAGTGGTGCGCGCATATGCTGGAGCGGAGCTCGGCTCAGGGCGTGAGCGCAGCTCGGAGGACCTCGAGGAGCGCCCCGATGGTGGCGGAGTCCCGCTGGACCAGCACATGCTGGTCGGCGAGCCAGGCGGTGATGCCCGTCTCGTCGGTGAGGCTGGCGGGGAGTCGGGTGGGTCTATGGGCAAGGGATCGTCCTGGCG
>Ga0210033_1004803_pt1 | contig 10242 bp, 7 predicted proteins | sample CryGeymeta201501_FD_185465 | JGI IMG/M metagenome (GOLD analysis project Ga0210033, IMG submission 185465) | Groundwater microbial communities from Crystal Geyser aquifers in Utah, USA - Crystal Geyser metaG 2015-01 (SPAdes) (version 2) | ecosystem: Environmental > Aquatic > Deep subsurface >... | reverse complement strand
CACTCTTCACACAGGGCAAGTTCTACTACGAGTGCATCCCAAACATGTCTGACGGTCGTCTAAAGCCTCTCATCAAGGCCTACGTCGACATTCTACGCACACACCCCACACTCTCCATCTTATGCCAAGTGCCTTGAAAACACGTGGATACGCTGATGAGGGGATGACTCAGGGCCCGGGCTGCCACAAACATTCCGGCCGAGTTCCGTCACCGGTACGGTCCGTGGCTCGAGCGCCTGAGTGCCCTCGCCGCCGGATCGAATGGACAGAAGCGACTGCTCGATATCGGCGCCGGCTTGGGCATGTTCCTCCGCCTCGCCCAAGAGCATGGCTTCGCGGTCCACGGTCTGGAGCGCAACGAACCGGCGTGCGAAGCGTTGATGAGGGACTACCAGATTCCGACGATTACCAGCAGCCTCGAGGGCTACGCTGGCGATGAGCGCTTCGATGTGGTGACGATGTGGGACCTCCTGGAACACTTGCCTGATCCGCGCGCGGGTCTCGCGAAGGCGCGCTCTCTGCTGCAACCTGGCGGCATCTTCGCGCTCGAGATTCCCACCCGCGACTCCCTGTTGCATTGGACGGCCAAAGCCGTCTTCCGCGCCTCCCGCGGGCGGGTTCGACGGCCGCTCTATCTCGTCTGCGGTGTGCATCACCTGCATTATTTTTCCCAGGAGGGCATCCATCGTTTGATGCGCGAATCGGGGCTCGAGCCCATCGAAGACCACCGAGGAGAAACGAGCCTGACGGCGCTCCACAAGCGGGCGGCGGCCCCGCTCTCCTCCCGGGCCAAGGCGGCGGCCTACAATGCGACGCTCGATGCCGCGTTCGCCGTCGCCCGCTTCGCGCGCCGGGAGAACAAGCTCATCGTCTTCGCTCGCGCCGTCTGAAGGCGTCCTCATCGGAAACGTCGCCGCCGTCTCCAGAGCATGCCTACGAGTAGGAGCATCGGGATCCAACCCGCGTGTCCTGGCGCCCCGTGGATCGCGCAGCCACAGCCACCGCCACCTGCCAACGTGCCCTCGGCCGCGTCCACGCCTCCGCTGTCGGGCATTCCTGCGTCCGGGATGTCGTCACAGCCGAACTCGGGCGGCGCACCCACACCGCACACGATGACATCTGCGCGTGCCTCGGCGACATGGCCAGCGAGATCTTCCGCAGCACCGACGACGGCGTATCGACCGACGGGCACTGGGTCGCCGGCGTCATCTTCAGCCGCCCACGAGCTATCGACCACTCGCTGGATGCCTGCAGCCGGTCCGCCCGCCAGCTCCGCTCGGACGATCGATCCGTCCGCCGCCTCCACACGCAGCGCGTAGCTGCGAAGGCCCACATCGTCCCGCGCCACGAAGTGAATCGCCGTCTCGCCTGGGGCGCCCTCGCCTGTTCGCCAGATCTTGTCGGGAGCGACCGTGACCTCCACCGTGGGACCCTCGGCACCGATCACCACGAAGCCGTCCGAGCGGGCCTCGGGGCTGACCCGTGTCTCGGGGCCACCGCGATCATAGGCGCGGACCAGCGTGAAGTAGCGTGGCCCCACCTCGAGGGACAGCCCCTCGAAGATCGCACGTCGCTGGGCATGCACGTCGACCCAGGGCACGACCACGAAGTCGTCGTCCCTCAAAAGCTGCACCTCGTACCCCGTGGCGCCATCGACTGGCTCCCAGTCGGCTCCCACGAGCGTCGAGACCGTGATCTCGTCTACGTCCGCCGCGGCGGACCCCGCCACGGTCATACCATCGTCGTCGTAGACGGATGCCGGTGCGGCCAGTAGCGCGGGACCAATCACGTGGAGCGCGCCGTCTCCGGCGGGCACCAGCAACTCCGAGCGGCCGTCCATGTCCACATCCGTCGGCACTGGCTCACCTACTGAGGCACGCATCGGAAACGACCAGGCCAGACCTCCATCCGAGGCCCGGGCGGCGTAGAGGTAGCCGTCGGTCGAGCCAAAGACGAAGCTCGCGCTGCGCCCGCCACCTTGGGACGCCACCGCGCTTACCCCCGTGAGTGTACCCGCGTTGGCTCCAGCGGCTTCGGCGGAAGCCACGTCAACGTACATCGAGCCTGAAGCTGGGGCCCCGCTTCCCAAGACCGTTCCATCCGGATCGAGCACGCCGAAGTACGCCTCTCGGCGACGCGCCACGCCAATGTGCATACCGGTCCACGTTCCGGGAGCCAGGGCCGCGGGGCGGTGGAAGTTCGTCTGATCGAAGCTCCATGCCACGCTGGCCAAATCCGCCGTGAGCCGCCGGGCACCATAGCCAGGCTGCCCCTCGAAACCACCGAAACCTCCCTGGTGGAACACATCGAGCCCTCCGTCCCCATCCAGGTCCACGAAGCTGAACATGCCCCCGAAATGCGGCTGAACTTGGTCGAGGAGACGGGTCCCCGTCACACCGCTAGCCACTCGCAGGTGATTCACCTGCATCACGGACGCATCCTCCACCCCATCGCCATCCCAGTCGTGGGCGGTGACGGGGTACTCGCCCCCCGTTCGGACGCGACTCAGGTCGAGCGGCATGCTGGTCGAAGCCTCTAGGTCGAAGAGCTGGTAGCGGACCTCGCCATCACGTTGGTCGAAGGCGCCGCCGACCACTCCGGCGAGCGTTCCGTCCGCCCGCAGGAGGGGAACCAGATCGTTGACTGGGACCTGAGCGACCGAGGTACCGTAGGTCATGCGCACCACCTCGGCACCGTCTCCACCCGCGCGCACGCTCAGCGCCAGGGTGCCGTCGGCCTCGCGCGCCACGTAGGCCAGGCGGGGGGACGAGCCAGGAAGCCAGCTCAAGGTTGGCTGCGGTGCGGCGAGCTGATCCTGGCCACGCCACAGGGGCTCACTGGGGTGCGCCAAGTCGTAGACCGCCGGGGCAGCACTAGAGTTCACCAACGCCACGAGCATTCTGGCGCCGTCGACCACGCTTGCGACTTCCGGCGTAGCGAAGGTGCCAAACCTCAGGTCAGGCACGCCGTCTCCCGGGACCGCGTCATTGGCGAGCGAGAGGCCGGAGTCCAGGGACGCGAAGTACCCATCGCTCCGGCCGAGCCAGACGTGGCCACCGCTACCCAAGCGCACCTCGCCGATGCTCGCGTTCGAAGCCACGGCGTAACTCGCGTCGGTCCCGACCTCGAAGACCTCATCTGCTCGCCGATCCCCACCCGCGTCTCGGAGCACCAGCGTCCCCGCCGCCCCACGAACCACCCGCATCTGATCGGGCAAGAACGCGACCGGCTCCATCGCGAGCTCGGCGCCATCCGTGTGCCAGAGCTCGAGGAAGCTGCCGTCAGGCTGAAGCGACAGCGCCCGAATCGTACCGAAGTCGGGCGGCGACGCGCCCAGCGCGTCCAAGGTCAGCAGCTCGCTGACGCCGTCCCCATCTACATCCGCGAGCGCCAGCAAGACGCGATCCGGGAGAGAAGTCTCGGCAGTCGCTGCGCTCGAGTCGCCCGCGAAGATGAGGGTGCGATAGCCCCCCATCGCGGAGTCGAAGATACTGGTCACGATGCTCGGAAGCGCGCCCGCCCGCAGCACCGCGACGTCATCACGGATGAAGCGGTGTTCGTCCAGGCTGGCGTCCAGGCGCAACTCCCAGCGCCTTGCAAACGTGTCGCCCTCCACCTCGAGGAGCATCAGGCGCTTGGCCGCATCGCTGACACCTGCGGGGTTGTTGGACATTGCGATGACCTCATCGCGCCCGTCACCATCGACATCCACCGCGTTCAGCCGCGCAATGCCGTAGGGAAAGGCGTCGAGGCTAGCAGTCGTCCAGCGCGGCGCACCCGTCTGCGTGTCATAGGCAACCGCGCGATCATTCGAGAGCGCCACGATCTCCTTGCGCCCGTCTCCGTCCAGGTCGGCCAAGGTCGAACCGAGGCCGTACCAGTATCCATGGGCGCTGGTGTCCAGCGGAGTCACTGACACCGTGCCGCTGAACCCCTCGGGAAACGCGTAGACGCGACCGGTCGCGTGGCCACCGTTGGCGCCACCGAACTCGGAGATGAACAGCTCCGGCCGACCGTCCCCCTCGCGGTCGAACGCAAGGACGTCGCCGACGGCCTGATCTGGACCAAGGGTGGCCTGCCACAATCGCTCTCCGGTCAGGGCATCGAACACCATGGGAGAAACACGCGCGGCTGAAGCGACCAACTCGAGGCGTCCGTCGCCATTCAAGTCGAGGAACCCATGGATCTGCGCGAGGCCCAAGGGCGTAGTAGCCCAGCGAACGGCCCCGTCTCCGTCCAGCGAAACCACTCGCCCGCCCGCGACGACGTAGACCTCGTCCCGCCCATCCCGGTCTGCGTCGCGCACCCAGAAGGCACGGCCACCTGGCGCGCCTCCGAGGTCGACTCTGAACAACTCCCCCGGCTGGTCGATGTCCACGCCAACCGATTGGTAGGCCGTGCGCCGAGAATCGTGGCGCTGCATCGGCCAATCCTGTGCGCTCGCGAGTGAGGCCAGACTGGTCAGCGCGAGGGCGAGGGTGGAGATTCGCAGGAAGTCGGTTGTCATGCGCGCGATCGCTCCTTGAAGCCGAATCCGCCGCGAGGGCGGCCAAACTTCAGTTGTCAGGCTGAGTCCGTCCGTTCACGCTGCGTGTATGCATCCCAGTATGCACCAGCGCTTCTTCACGGCCACCGTCGCCCGGGAGGCGGTCATCGTGATCGCGAATCGCCTTCGATCGCGACGCGTGTCCGTGATGCCCCTCAAGGGCGTGCTGCTGATGCACCTCGTCTACTCCGACTCTGCCGAACGCGCACTCAGTGACGTAGACCTCCTGGTGCCCGAAGAGTCGTTCGCGACTGCAGCGGAAGTTCTACTCGCGTCAGGATACGCGGCCCAGGTGCAACGCCGGAGCCACGAAAGAACCTTCGTCCCGAGCCCAGGCGGGCTGCCCATAGACTTGCACCGGAGGCTCTTTCCACGGCGACGCTCGCGGCTCGACACGGCTGGTGTCTTCGAGCGCGCTGCGCGGAACAGCGCGCTGTTTGGCACCGAGGTGTTCGTACCCGACCCGCGCGACCTTCTCGCCCACTTGATCGGTCACACCGCCAATGACCACACGGACGAGCGTAGTACGCAGAAATATGCGCGAGACTTGGAGTTGCTGGTTCAGCACGGTGCCCCCCAGGAGGGCGAAATCGCACGCCACCTCGACCTGATGGGCTTGGGCCGAGCCGCGCGCTTCGCCCTGCCCGTTCTGGCGACGGGGCCCACGCAACGCTACGTCGACTCCGTCCTCGCGCAGCTGCGCCCCGACCCGCTCGGCGAGCTCTTGGCCCGGCGAGCGCTGAAGGTGGTCCGTTCCCATAGGCCCCGCTCGAGACGCGGGACGCTGCCATCGTATCTCCTGGCGCCGAGCCTAATGGACGCTGGCGTGGCGCTCGCGGACGCGGGCCTCGAGCGCACCTGCGCCAGGCTCCTCGGGCGTCCGCAGTTGCTCGTCGGCGGCTGAGGCGTTGGCGAGGTCGTCGCCGCGCGCGCCGACGATGAGACCCTCGAGCACATTGAAGGACGCGAGCGCCCGAGTCAGCAGCATCAGTGCAGCCTCCTCTTCGACGCCCAAGGCGCCGAGCGAGCCACTGAACTTGAGCGCAAGCTCCCCCTCAGCGCCCGTAGCACCGGCAACGCAGCTAACGCTGGCTTGGGGCCCGACGGCGGCAGGGCTGGTCGCCCAACGGTACGGCGGCTTCTCGTCCGATCCGTCGCTGCGGAGTTCCAGTGCGGTCAGCCCGGAAGCGCGACCGAACTCATCGAGCGCGGCCCGCATGCGCTCGGCGTCCATCCCGGCTTCTGCGCACGCCAGCAGCGCCGTCGAGGCCCGCAAGATGCCCCCTGCCAGGCGGTCAGCCGAACTGAGTGATCTGCGCCGCATGTAGCCGCCGACCCGCACCATGCCGACCATCCCGATCACGCAGAAGATGAGCGCGGAGCCGATCTCCCAGCTGGAGCCCAGCGCGACCACGATGGCCACGGCGCAGAAGAGCATCGAGAGGGCGTAAAGCGAGAGCACTGCGCGCCGGTGCGTCAGACCGAGATCGAGGAGCCGATGATGGATATGTCCGCGATCCGCCGAGAAGATGGGACGACGCTCCAGGTAGCGACGCACGATGGCCAAAAGCGTATCCATGATAGGAACGCCGAGAGCGATCAGCGGCGCCAAGATGGCGACGCTCGTCGAGCTCTTCACCGAGTGACCGAGCAGCGCGCTCGTCGCCAGGATGAAGCCCAGGAACATGCTGCCCGAGTCGCCCATGAAGATGGTGGCCGGGTTGAAGTTGTAGAGCAGGAAGCCCAGCACGGCACCGGCCAGCGCGGCGGAGAGTAACATCACCATCAGGTCGTGATGGATCAGGCTGACGATGAAGTTCGTCAGCGCCGCGAAGAACGCGATGCCGGCCGCGAGTCCGTCGAGACCGTCGATCAGGTTGAGTGCGTTGACCACTGTCGCGATCCAAAGGACCGTCACCGGCAACGCAAACACGCCCATCTGCATCGTCCCCAGTCCGGGCAGTGAAATGGCCTCGATGCGGAAGCCGGCATAGAAGACCACGGTCGCGGCCATCGCCTGCACCGCGAGCTTGTGCCAGGCTCGCACGCCTCGAAGGTCATCCGCGCCGCCCAACATGGCGATCATCACGCCGCCGACCACCAACCCGATGACCCGCTTGGGCTGGTGAAAGAAGAGGCCGGCCAAGGAGGAGTCGAGCAAGAACAGCGCGAGCAGCGCTCCGAAGAAAGCTACGACGAGCGCTATTCCCCCGAGTCGAGGAATGTCCCCTGCATGAACCCGGCGACCACCGGGTTCATCCACTGCACCCAAATGCATCGCGAGTCGCCGAACAACTGGGGTCAAAAGGGCTGCAATCGCGAGCGCGATCAGCAACGCACCGACGGAACTCTTCACCGACTACCCCGGACCGTCCAAGACCAGAGACGAATGCAGAGGCAGGAGCGACTCACTCCGCCGCCTCATCAGTCGCCACCGCGGGCTGGCGTTCGTCGTCCTCATTTCCACCATAGTAGTAGCCCGAGTAGTGGTAGTAACCGCCGTAGTACGACTGCTGCTTCGCGAGATCGACGTCGTTGAGCACACCGCCGAGCACGTTCGCTTCCACGCGCCGCAGCTGCTTCAGTGCCGAAGCCGCGGCGTCGCGCGTCGTCTGCTCTGACTTCATCACCAGGATGACGCCGTCGACCTGCGGGGCGAGGATGGCCGAATCCGTCACAGCTCCGAGGGGTGGGCTGTCGAAGATCACATGGTCGTAGTGCTCGCGAAGCTGCTCGAGCAGGTTCGCAAAGGCCTCGGTGTGCAGCAACTCCGAGGGATTCGGAGGGATGGGGCCGCACGGCAGCAGCCGGAGGTTCGGCACCTGCGTCTCGTGAACTGCCTGCTCCAGCGCGAGCTCGCCCACCAGCACCGAGGTGATTCCGCGCTCCGAGGCCAGTCCGAAGGCGCGATGGAGTCGCGGCCGCCGCATGTCCGTGTCGACTAGCAGGACCTTCTTGCCGCCCTGGGCAAGCGCAATCGCTATGCTGATGGCTACCGTGGTCTTCCCCTCCAGCGGACTTGGGCTCGTCAGCACAAGTGTTCGCAGTGAGCTGCGCGCGCCCATGAACGTGAGGTTGGTCCGTATAGCGCGCGCGCTCTCGGCAGCCGAGGAGCGCGGATCATCGTGCACGACCAGGTCCCGCTTGGGCACGTGACCAGGTTTGTCTCGCTGACGCTTGCGCCGCGCACGCCTGCTCCGCGGCTGACCCTCGGCTCCCGCGATACTCGGCAAGACACCCAACACCGTCAGACCCATCGCTTCGACATCGCTCACGGCCTTGAGCGTACGGTCCATGCGCGAGACGAAAACCGCCATGCCCAGCCCAAGCATCAGGCCAGCCACCAGCCCCACTCCCAAGTTTACGACGAGACGTGGGCTGACCGGATGGCTAGGCTTCAGGGCTTCGTCCACCATGCGAACGGTGGAGAGCTTCTGCATCTTGGTAAGGTCGGTCTCGGTCGTGCGCTCGAGCACGATGTCGTAGAGCTTCTCGGTGTTCTCGCGACGGCGTTTCAGCGCGTTGTAGCGAATCTCCTGCTGGTTCAGGGCCAGGCCGGCGGCCTGAACGTCCTCGAGGGCCTGGTGCAGACCCGTCACCGTGGCGCGCATCTCGGCCAACTCGGAGGCCACGCCGTTGATCAAGGAATCGACCTGCTGGCGCATCTGCTGACGCAGCACATCCAGCCGGGCCGATGCCGCCCGCACATCGGGATGATTTGGACCGTACCGCACCGATTTTTCGGCCAGATCCGCTGCCAACTCCCGATAGGCCGTGCGCAGCGCTGCAACGGAAGCGTTCTCCGAGATGAAGGTCGCGTCCACTTGTAAGGGGTCTTCGGAATTTGCTGCTCGCAACGCTGCGAGTTTGGCGCTGACAGCGATGCGCTGGGTCGTAGCGTCGGCGAGCGCAGTGCTGTAGTGCTCAAGGTCTCGGGCGATCACGTTCTGGCGGTCCTCCAGGGACACGGACAGCACGTTGTGGGTCTCCCGCCAGTCATGCAGCGCCTGCTCCGAACTCTGGAGCTCGGTTGTCAACGAATCGAGACGCTCGGCCAGGAAGCGCAAGGCGTCCCCGGTGGCCCCCATGCGCTCTTCTCGCGTGTGCTGGATGTAGGCACGCGCGATGCCATTGGCCAGCAACGTCGCCCGCTCGGCATCTCGGTCACGCACCTTTATCGACACGATGCGACTGTCGGGCGCCTGCTCCACCGTGAGCCGCTCGATCAGCGTGAGGGCCGTGTCGGACACGCTCTGTGCCTCCCATCCTGCCCGCTCGCCTTCAGGTACATAAAAGAAGTCCGCGCTCTCGTTCAACGCCAGGTCGTGCACCACCTGCTCCGCGACGCTGCGGCTCCGAATGATCTCGTTCTGGGTCTGGTACCACTCCTTGGTCATCCAGAAGTTGACCGACGGCGCGGCCACATCCTCCACCTCCGAGCCGAGCGCCCGCGGCGGTGACGGGTCGTACTGGATGGTACACACCGCCTCGTAGATCTTGGGCTGCCGCAAGGTGAAGAACACCGTCGCCATGAGCACAAGGCTCAGCGTACCGAGGATCGCCCACTTCCGCTCCCGCAGCAGGCGTAGCACGGCGCGGGGGTCGAAGGCCTCGCCGGACTCATCGGGGGTCGAATCGGAGGTGGTGGTCAAGGGCAGCTCAGCTCGATGTCACGTATCGGCGCACGGTGGGGAAATGTCGGACAGGTTGGCCTGCAGGTCAAGGCGCGCCGCCTTCGGTGGTTGCCATGGCGCCCGTCTGCGTTCATGAGCCGACGCACGAGACACGGGACGTCCGCCATCGGTTCTCGAAACCCTAAACTGCTAAGTGACCTGGAACCGAAGACCCGAGGCGCAGCTAGAGCGTGATCCACGACCAGGGGAAGGAAAAGCGTTGCGCCGCAAGATCGGGTGTGATCGAGTCGCGGCATGTCGACCATTTCCCAAGACCTCAAGGAGCGAATCGTTCGCAGCGTGAACGAGGACGGGCTCAACCAGGCTGCGACGGCGCGTCGGTTCGCGGTCGCCGAGAGCAGGGGCAGCCGAACCATGCGGGCCTACCGCGAACGCGGCACGGTCGCGCCGTTGGAGTTCGTGCATGGACGGAGCCCGAAGCTGGGAGACGAGCATGTCGCGTGGCTTCGCGCTCGCCTGAAGGAGTCGCCGTTCCTCAGCACGTACGAGCTGACGCCCTTGTTCAACGAGGCGTTCCCGGACGTTCCGGTTCATCGCTCCACGATTCTGCGCGGGCTACACCGGCTCGGCCTGTCGCTAAGAAAAAGACCGCGCTCGCGGCGGCCCGGTTCACGCAAGAGCTGATGGCGGCGAGGCAGGCCTTCTTCTGGCACATCCAGCCAAAGGTCGACGCAAAGGACGCCATCTTCATCGACGCAAAGGACGCCATCTTCATCGACGAAACGGGCTGCCACCCCGGCATGGGACCGCGACGCGGGTGGGCTGCGATCGGAGAGCGTCTTTTCGCCCCGGAGGCCGCGTACTCGGGCGGTCGTCGCATCTCCATGATCGCTGCCATGGACATCCACGGCATCCGCCGACACGCGCTCGTCGACGGCGGGTGAGGGAGTGTCCGATTTTTCGTGTACGGGCTCGGCGCCCGTTTAGGTCAGGCGGGAAGCCTTCCCTCGAAATAGATGGCGAACTGATTGAGGGCGGCGGTCCATCCTCGAGCAGCCCGGG
>Ga0210033_1004799_pt1 | contig 10248 bp, 10 predicted proteins | sample CryGeymeta201501_FD_185465 | JGI IMG/M metagenome (GOLD analysis project Ga0210033, IMG submission 185465) | Groundwater microbial communities from Crystal Geyser aquifers in Utah, USA - Crystal Geyser metaG 2015-01 (SPAdes) (version 2) | ecosystem: Environmental > Aquatic > Deep subsurface >... | reverse complement strand
GTGTTCCTCCCAATATCTACGAATTTCACCTCTACACTGGGAATTCCACTTCCCTTTATCGTACTCAAGTTAAATAGTTTCAGATGCACTTCCTTGGTTGAGCCAAGGGCTTTCACATCTGACTTAATTAACCGCCTACACGCCCTTTACGCCCAATAATTCCGAACAACGCTTGCACCCTCCGTGTTACCGCGGCTGCTGGCACGGAGTTGGCCGGTGCTTCCTTTGGTGGTACCGTCAAAAAGTAAGGCTATTAACCCTACTTTATTTCTTTCCACCCGACAGAGCTTTACGACCCGAAGGCCTTCGTCACCCACGCGGCGTCGCTGCGTCAGGGTTTCCCCCATTGCGCAAAATTCCTCACTGCTGCCTCCCGTAGGAGTCTGGACCGTATCTCAGTTCCAGTGTGGCTGATCATCCTCTCAGACCAGCTAACCATCGTCGCCTTGGTAAGCCGTTACCCTACCAACTAGCTAATGGTAGGCGGGCCCCTCCTTAAACGAAAGCTCTTTAAAAGCCATCTTTTACTACATCCACCTGAGTAGTTGTAGTCTTATTAGGTATTAGCCCACCTTTCGATGGGGTATCCCCAATTTAAGGGCAGGTTGCCCACCTGTTACTCACCCGTCTGCCACTTTACTTTTTCTCTGATTACTCAGGGAAATTTCTCGTTCGACTTGCATGTGTTAGGCACGCCGCCAGCATTCATTCTGAGCCAGGATCAAACTCTCCACTTTAAATACAAAACTTATATAGAGATTTAAATTTATTAAATCTCACTTTATGTAAGAGCCCACAAAGCTATCGAACCTACTATTTAGTTTTCAAAGAGCAAAATTTCACACTTGCGAAAAAAGAATATTAGTAAACATCTTATTATTTGTCAAGGAAAAAATTACTGTAAAAGATTTATTTTTTAATCCCTTGAGTTTTCCTTACAATTATTTTTCGAGAATCTTACTTTTATAAATTCTCTTTTGCCTATCTTTAATATGTACTCTCCTTTAGCCGGTATCTCTATGTTTTCATCAACAACCTTTTCTCTATTGATGCTAACACCACCTTGTTTTATTAGTCGTTTTGATTCAGAGTTGCTTTTAGCGATTTCAGAGCACATTGTTATAAGACGGGGCAGCCAGATATTTTCTTCATTCCAGCAAATTTGTTTTTCTTCCATTCTCTCTGGAGTTTCTCTATGCTTGAATATAAGATCAAATTCTTCAGATGCCTTTAGGGCTTCCTCTCTATTATAAAAACGCCCGACTATTTCTATAGCCAGCTTCTTTTTTGTTTCCTTTGGGTGATCTTTACCCGTTCTAATGTTTTCCTTGAGTGTCCCCAGGTCTTTTAGAGAAATATCACTAATCAGTTCATAGTATCTCATCATAAGGTCGTCAGAAATTGACATAACCTTTCCAAAAATCTCTTGGGGCGGTTCATCGATCCCAATATAATTGTTAAGAGATTTACTCATTTTATTTACCCCATCAAGTCCTTCTAGGATAGGCATAGTGATAATAACCTGGGGATCCTGATGGTATGACTTTTGAATCTCTCGCCCTACTAGCAGATTAAACTTTTGGTCCGTTCCCCCTAATTCCACATCGGCTTTCAATGCCACAGAGTCATAACCCTGAATAAGAGGATAGATAAATTCATGTATGCTAATAGGTTGCTGGTTTGAATATCTTTTATAAAAATCGTCCCTTTCCAACATTCTTGCAACTGTATATTGGGCACATAGTTTTATTAATTCAGCTCCATCCATTTTCTCCATCCACTGACTGTTATAAACGATTTGAGTCTTTTGTGGATCAAGTATCTTAAATATTTGTCTTTGATAAGTTTTAGCATTTATAAGAATATCCTTTTTAGACAGGGCTTTTCTAGTTTCAGATTTTCCTGAGGGATCACCAATCATTCCTGTAAAATCTCCAATTAAAAACATGACATGATGCCCAAGGTCTTGAAACTGTTTGAGCTTATGAATAAGTACAGTATGGCCTAAATGAAGGTCAGGAGCAGTGGGGTCAAAACCAGCCTTTATCCTAAGGGGGGTTCTATTTTTTTCAGAATCACGAAGTTTCTTTACCAACTCATCTTCAATGAGTACTTCCACTGTTCCTCTTTTTATGATCTCCAATTGTTGTTCTACATTCATCTTAATACCTTTTTAAATATTTAAATCCATTTTTAATCTTTTAATGCTGTTGCTTTTGCCAGTTTGTGGGTCAATATCTATTAATACAGCATTGAGTTGTATATCTCTTTTTGCTACTTTAAATCTTTGAGGTCTTTGGGTTAAAAAATGTTCTATAACAATTTCCTTTTCTATACCTATTACCGAATCCATAGCACCTGTCATACCTACATCGGTAATATATGCAGTTCCTTTTGGCAGAATTCTTTCGTCTGCTGTTTGGATATGGGTATGTGTTCCAATAACAGCACTTACTTTTCCATCGAGAAACCAACCCATTGCTATTTTTTCAGAGGTAGCCTCGGCGTGAATGTCTAGAACGATGACGTTGGTTTTTTCTTTTAATTTGTTGACCTCCTCTATAGCAATTTTAAAAGGGCAGTCTACAGTATTCATAAATACCCTGCCCAGCACGTTTAAAACTCCTATATTTTCTCCGAGAGGTGTCTTAAGAACGGCACTACCATTACCAGGATTTTCCGTAGGGTAATTAGCTGGACGCAGCAAGTATTTTTCCTCATTGAACCACTCAACAATCTCCTTTTTGTCCCAGATGTGGTTGCCTGAAGTTAATAAATCTATACCATTATCCAGTAATTCCCTAATAATCTTCAGAGTAACACCGAACCCACCGGATGCGTTCTCTGCATTAGCAATAACCAAGTCGACCTTGTAGGAATCTTTGATATTGTTTAAAAGCTCGAAAATAGCTCGTCTGCCTGGTTTACCAACTAAATCTCCAATAAACAAAACTCTCAAAAAACTCCTCCCCCTTATTTTGCATATTCAATGGCTCTGGTTTCTCTGATAACCGTAATTTTAATCTGGCCCGGATAACTCAATTCAGCCTCTATCTTTTTTGCTATATCCCTGGCTGTCATAATCGAGTCTTCATCTGATATTGCCAGGCTTTCTACAATGACTCTCAGTTCTCTTCCAGCCTGGACTGCATATGATTTGCTGACTCCTGGGAAGGAATTTGCTATTCCTTCCAGGTCTTCGAGACGTTTAACATAAGTCTCTAACATTTCTCTTCGGGCACCTGGTCTAGCGGCAGATAGAGTGTCTGCTGCCTGTACTAAAACGGCTAAAACAGATTGAGGAGATTCATCATTGTGGTGGGCTGATATAGCATGTATAATCTCTGGAGACTCTCCATATTTCTTTGCTAAATTAGCACCAATAATTGCATGAGACCCTTCTACTTCATGATCTACCGCTTTACCAATGTCGTGAAGAAGCCCGGCTCTCTTTGCTTGTTTAACCCCCACTTTCAATTCAGATGCAAGTATACCAGCAATAAATGCCACTTCTAAGGAATGTTGAAATACGTTTTGAGCAAAGCTGGTTCGAAATTTAAGCTTCCCTATAAGTTTTATTAATTCGGAATGAATACCATGTACTCCAACATCAAAAGCAGCTTGTTCCCCTGCTTCACGAAGGGTTACCTCCATTTCTGCTTGAACTTTCCCAACAATCTCTTCTATTCTGGCAGGATGAATCCTTCCATCGTTTATCAGCCTTTCCAAAGAGGTCTTAGCTATTTCCCGTCTTATGGGGCTATGACCTGAGAGGATAACTGCTTCAGGTGTATCATCAATGATTAAGTCAACCCCAGTAGCTGCCTCAATCGCACGAATATTTCTTCCTTCTCTTCCTATGATTCGTCCTTTCATCTCATCATTTGGAAGGCTCACCACAGAAACCGTCTTTTCAGTAACACAATCAGCAGCATATCTTTCAATTGATAGTGAAATTATGTCTTTTGCTATCTTGTCGGCCATTTCTTTAGTTTCATCCTCAATTTTCTTAATCTTTTTGGCTGCTTCATGCTTAGCATCATTTTCCATCAACTCCATTAAACGTTTTTTGGCATTTTCAGACGACATCCCAGCTATTTTTTCTAGTTGTTCCATTTGCTCTTTTACTAACGCGTTATATTTTCTTTCCTTCTCCAAGATTTCTTTTTCTAGTTGAACCAGATTCTTTTCACTTTTAGAGATATTAATCTCTTTCTGGTCAAGTAAGTTTACTTTTTTGTCAAGGTGTTCTTCTTTTTGTAAGAATCTTCTCTCTAGCTTTTGTAGTTCAGTCTTTCTTTCCTTGGTTTCCTTTTCAAATTCTGTCTTTGCTTGGTAAAGATAATCTTTAGCTTGGAGCATAGCCTCCTTTTTAATGTTTTCAGCCTCTTTTTTAGCATCGTCACCTATCTTTTTTACAGCATTTTCTGCAAGTTTTATCCTACCTTCGGTAAACCTCTTGCTAAGGATAAAACCGATCAAAGCGCCAATGCCCAAAGTTAGTAAAAAGTATATAAACAGTTCCATATAGATCCCCAATTTATATAACACCTCCATCCTATACGGTTAAATTATTAAAAAAGCTTCTAACAGGAGATAATTATCCAGTTTTAGGATTTAGCCAATGATTTCGATATTTGATGAAAGCAGGGGTTGGAATGATTAATAATAGGTGAAATGGAAGACTAGTTCGAATCGTTTGAAAAGTTTTAAATTTAAATATCTAGCCCATATAACTCATAATTGTTGCAACTTTTCACGTATTGTAAGACCGATAGATAACCATAAAAGACATCCTCTATTGTATAACTGTCTAACCATAAAAACTTTATTTGTACAGTCATTTAATCGACCTAAAATGATAATTTCCTTTAGTTGTTCAATCCGTGTTAGTTATATGGTGTTATTGTAAAATGAATCATATTCTTTTCAAATCTTAAAAACGGTATCCTTTCACCTGTATTATCCAACTCTTATTTTATTATCATCACTAAGTTAACCCCGTCTCCCTATCCTAAAAATATCTCCTGACTTTAAATTTATCCCTGAATGATACTGTCAGGGAATTACTTTTAGCAAAAATGAGAAACAATTAATGCCCCCCACGTAATGCCGTGTAAACAGTTTATTTTGAACCTGGTTACAACTAGGTGGGTGCCATATTACTGCTTTAGACGTCCCTTCAAGAGGGCATGCCTGCCGCAATAAGAGACGGCTCCCTTTTTTAGATATGTTGGCTCAAAATTACACGTTTATCACGAACATGGCAGGGGGAATTGGGTTTTAATTAATTACTTAAAATGTTTCCTTCATTATCAACATAGGAGTCAATTAAACTAATCAAATGTCTCGATTTGTTTTCAATCTGCTGCGTAAGCTCTCCCCCTTCATTTTTTATCCGGAAGAAATCGCTGGTAATATTTAAAGCCACTACGACGATTGCATTAAGGGTGTCAACAGTTGTGGTGGTTCTTAATACCTCCTCTATTTTTCTGTTTAAATAATCTACTATGTTATAAACAAAATCCTCTTCTTCATTGCTTTTAATCGTATATTTATGACCAAGTATCTCAATATCTATATTTTTTTTCAAAGCTCCTATCTCGTTAAACCGATAACTATATATCCTCTAGTTTGTCAATTAGATCAACAACTTTGTTAAATACTAATGTCCTTTCCTTTTGCAGGTCATCTATATTGTCGGTTAATTTCTGTATGTCCTGATCCTTTTGATTTAGATTTTCTGACAAAATCTTATTTTGTTCTTTCAAAAAGGTGCTTTGTTTGATTAATTTATCTATTCTGCCTTCCAATTGTTCAAAGCTGCTTAGATCTGCCATACTTATCCTTTCCCCAGTTTTCGATTAGAAACCTATCTCTGATTCTTATTCTTAAGATAGCCTCTAATTTATAAATTTTTCTAAAAAAAGTCAAGGATTTTCTTAATCTCCCTATTAATAACAGTATGTGTGGATGTATGGAAAAAGTGATTGAAATTTTAATAGTGTTGAGATAAAATAACAATCCTTTAGTCAATCGGAGGGTGATCTGATGGTTAAAAAACCAACCTATGAAGAATTGGAACAAAGAGTTAAAGAGTTAAAGATAGAAACTATTAAGCGCAAACAGGCTGAAGATGCCCTGCGAGAGAGCGAGAAAAGGCTAAGAGCGATTTTTGAGGCAAGTGCTGATCCTATTGTGGTATATGATAACCAGGGATATCCGCAATATCTGAACCCTGCATTTACCCAGGTTTTTGGGTGGACTCTGGATGAACTAAAAGGAAGGCTCATTCTCTTTGTTCCTGATGATGAAAAAGAGAGAATTTCTGCAGGCATAAGAAAACTCTATGATAATTATTATATTAATAGAGAGCCTGTGAGGGCTGAGACCAGGAGATTGACTAAAGATGGACGTACTCTTGATATTCTTTTAAGCGCTTCACTCATTGAGGGTACCGAAGGAGTGCCTGTTGGGATGGTGGTCAATCTATCAGATATTACGGGAAGAAAGAGGCTAGAAGTTCAACTCCAGCAGGCACAAAAGATGGAGGCGGTTGGTACACTTGCAGGTGGTATAGCCCATGACTTTAACAACATACTTATGGGAATTCAGGGACGTATCTCTTTGATGCTAATGGATACCCATCTTTCCCATCCCCATTTTGAACAGCTAAGAGGGATAGAGGATTGTGTTAAGAGTGCAGCAGAGTTAACTAAACAACTCTTAGTCTTTGCCAGAGGTGGTAAATACGAGGTCAAACCTACGAACCTGAATGAAATTGTTAAAAAGACATCCGACATGTTCGGCCGTACCAGGAAAGAGATCAATATTAACAGGAAATATCAGAAGGACATTTGGACAGCGGATGCGGACCGGGGACAGATTGAACAAGTCTTGATGAACCTATTTATCAATGCATGGCAGGCGATGCTAGGTGGCGGAGATATATACATTGAGACAGAGAACGTTATTATTAATGATAACCATAAAAACCACTATAAGGTGCACCCCGGGAGATATGTAAAAATATCTGTTACAGATACCGGGGCGGGTATAGATGAAACAACCCAGCAAAGGATATTTGAACCATTTTTTACCACTAAGGAGATGGGCAGAGGTACAGGCTTGGGACTTGCCTCTGTTTATGGAATCGTTAAGAATCATAAAGGGATCATCAATGTTTACAGTAAAAAGGGCGAAGGAACTACTTTTAATATCTATCTGCCGGCGTCAGAAAGTGAGGTTATCGAAGAAAGGAAATTAAAGGAATGTGTATTGAGAGGTTCTGAGAATATCCTCCTTGTAGATGATGAGGAGATGATTTTAGATGTTGTCAAGGAGATGTTGAATAGCTTGGGTTATAAGGTGTTAGTAGCGACAAGCGGGAAGGAAGCTATAGATGTCTTTAAAAAAGATAAAGAGAAAATTCATATAGTTATTATGGATATGATTATGCCTGACATGGCTGGTAATGAGACATATTATTGGTTGAAGCAGATAAATCCTGATCTGAAGATTCTTCTTTCTAGCGGGTATGCTATAAACGGTAAGGCAATGGAGATGTTGAAACGGGGTTGCAATGGTTTTATTCAGAAGCCCTATAATATGAAGCAGCTTTCGGAAAAACTAAGAGAGATTTTAGACAGCTAACCCCTTGATTTTTTTGGTGCCGTAGGTTGGACTTGTATTCCCATGGGGTCAAGCTCCAGAAGATTTAAAATTTAACCTTCCAGATAAAGCATGGTTATTATAAACCGGAATTAGTGTCCAATGGAATTATTTACTGAGCCATTGGCGCATTTTTTTCATATCAACGTCAGCTTGAAGAGACCCGTCCAGTTCATCGGCTACTGGTTTTTTGCATACTCTACAACGTTGTGCACCTCTGAAAAGCGGTTTGCCGCAATAAGAACAATGATAACGTTCGCATTCTGATCGGACCCATTCCACACTGCCCTTCTCATCACCGTACTCGTCTACCTTTACCCGCCATATAGGAATCGTTCTCCTCATAACTCTTGCGCCAGTGGCAAGGGGGAAATTCTGAATCATGCTGCACGGCCATTCATCGCATTGATGACAAGAGTAGTATCCCTTTGATTTTACACAATCTCTTACTTTACACGTATTACACATACCATAGAGCTTTTTCGGTGGATCAGGCTGCATACACCCTAAACATGCTGTTTCTTCAGCTTTTGTTCCATAAAGGTTCCCTATAGTCGCCCTGAATTTTTCATTTCCGTCCCTTGTTGAAAGGTAAACTCCGCAGACACCACAGTATAATCCGCATGGTGACATTAAGTCCTTGTTCCTAATTTCTTCTTCGGTCCATCCTTCCATTATTGTCTCCTTATTAAAGGTTATAACTGTATGATTTGGCTTGGTGATGTTCAATTTCAAATAGCCGAAAAAATATGTGGCTTACGTTTGAACAATTCCGCCCATTCTCACATACAAGCATTTGGTGTATGGGATGGAGAGCGGTCCAAACATAATGCCCTATCTCATCATGGGCGAGGGTGAAGCTGGACAAGGTATTCTCTGGCGAGTTAGAAATAATCATTCATGAAATCAACGAAGCCATCGCCGCCTGATGATCATGGCGCTTGAATCCCTTTACGGAAAATTAAAAAAACTTGCATCTTTGTAAATTGGATAGTAAGCTTCCAATATGCAAACTTACATTAAACGCTTCTTTACCGAAAAGATCAGAGAAAGATTGCTAAATATCCCTGGGGTAATCATACTTGGTCCAAGACAATGCGGGAGACACTAAGCAAGGCTAAGGGACGACTCTCATATTCTATTAAAAAAGGGGCTAACTGCAATCGGTTAACCCCCTGATTTTTTTGGTGCCGGAGGTCGGACTCGAACCGACACGGAGTTAAACCCCGGGGGATTTTGAGTCCCCTGCGTCTACCAGTTTCACCACTCCGGCATTTAACTTATTTGGGCACCACTTCCATGTCTTAATATTGAGTGGAATTATAAGCAAACCCAACCGAACTGTCAACAAAAACCTTGACGCCAAATCGATTTTATGGTACGTCATAAAAAACCCAATCAATTATGGGTTTTTTATTAGAAAAATGAAGGGGCTGTAGCTCAGTTGGGAGAGCGCTTGAATGGCATTCAAGAGGTCAGCGGTTCGATCCCGCTCAGCTCCACCAAGAAAATCAAGGGGTTAGTGAATCATAGGTTAATCCCTTTTTCTTCAACGGGTCATTCTCTCCCCATTCTCTCCCCACTTTTTTATTTTTAAACGATTGCAGCATCTAAAAACCTAACTCAAGTTGCCTTTTATTTTGCCTCCGATACCTGCCCTTGATGGATTCTTACCAGAGCGAAAAGAGTATAAAGGACAAAGGGGATCAGAACAATTCTTAACCTCCCCAGAAGACCAACAAACACACTCCAGACAAAAGGCTCTTATTGCCGATAAGGGTGTGAGTGAAACTTTTCTTGTTTTGCCTGTCTTGGTTCTTATTTTATGTGCTATTGCCATTTGTAACCCCGTTACTTATTGAACAACCTTGCTTCCCAAAAAAACCTGTTTAACTTCATGGATTCGCTTCAGTGCTTCCGGGTCTGGATTTAGCCTTACTATATTTTTTAGCTCCTGAGCTGTGTAAATAACAAACCCCTTATCCTTCAGTCCTTTTGCCATTTCATCGTTGGAAACAAACAAAATATCTTCACCTAAGACTTTGCTCGCTACTTTGACTATCAGGTTAGCTTTAGCAAATGTGTCTAAGGGTATATTTTGAACAAGCTCAACGTCTTTCAAATAATCTACAATCTCTGCCTTATTTTTTTTAATTTCCTCCACTAGCCCGGGGGGTGATCTTATCTTTTGGGGCAAATCGCAAGTTATTATTGACTATAGAAATTGTTACACCCGTTTCTTGAAGCCTGGTTAATATATTTTCCATCATCTTGCTAACCTCTTAAAAAACCATAGGTTAAATAGGAATCTCTAAGAAATTATCTTCGCCAATTTGTTTATGTTTGTTTATTCCCTGGTTTTCAGGTGACCAAGTGACCAAGTTAGAATGTTTTGTAGTATTTTCAGCATGTTGCGCCTGTCTAACTTGGTCATTCCCACTTGACCAGGTTTGGCCAAGTGACCAGGTTAAACTTTCTGGAGGAGGAAGAACTTGAGTATCATCAGGTAAAACATCACCCACAACGTATTGCGATATTTTCCCTCTACCTGGGTTGTTATTTTTTAAGTAGCTTAGT
>Ga0210033_1004797_pt1 | contig 10251 bp, 4 predicted proteins | sample CryGeymeta201501_FD_185465 | JGI IMG/M metagenome (GOLD analysis project Ga0210033, IMG submission 185465) | Groundwater microbial communities from Crystal Geyser aquifers in Utah, USA - Crystal Geyser metaG 2015-01 (SPAdes) (version 2) | ecosystem: Environmental > Aquatic > Deep subsurface >... | reverse complement strand
AAGAACACCGCCGCGAGCCGATCCCGTGGTGGCAGGGTTCTGGGGGCGACAAAATCGCGCGTCGGCGAGGTGTACTCGCCCAGTTTTTCCAGTTGCGGATAGTCGGCATGGTTGTGCAGGGTCCACGGCGAGCGTCCGCCGCTGAGGGTTTCCCAGCCGGAGTTGATCAGTCCCCAGAACAAACCGTGATGAAAGCCGGGCTTGAAGTTGCGCACTTTTTTCAATTCGGTCATTACCATCGATCCGCGCAGGGCTTGGTCCCAGCCCGCTGCCGTGGCGTGCTTGGCGATGTGTTCGGCGGCCAACATGCCACCGCGCAGCGCCTGGTGCACGCCCTTGATCTTGGGCAAGTTGAGCGTCCCCGCGCAGTCACCGATCAACATCGCGCCGGGCATTTCGCACTTGGGTAACGACTGGTAGCCACCACCGGCAATCGCGCGCGCGCCGTAAGACAGAATCTTGCCGCCTTCAAGCAAGGGTTGGATTTTTGGGTGGTGTTTGATCTGCTGAAACAACTCGAACGGCGACAACTGGCTGTCGCGATAGTCGAGCCCAGTGACGTAGCCAATCGCGATGCGATCCTGGTCCAGGTGATAGAGGAACAGACCGCCGTAGGTTTGGTAATCGGCCGGCCAACCCATGCTGTGGACGATCTTGCCGGGCGTCACCCGGCCCGGCACACATTGCCAGAGTTCTTTGATGCCGATCGAATAGGTTTGCGGATCGCAGTCGGCGTCGAGCTTGAATTGCTCGACCAAGCGCTTGGTCAGATGGCCGCGTGCACCCTCGGCCAGCACCGTGATCGGTGCCTGGATGTCGATGCCTTCGGTATAGCCGGGTTTGTGTCCGCCATCCTTGGCGACGCCCATATCGCCGATGCGGATTCCGCTCACCGAGCCGTTTGCGTCGAACAAAGTCTCGGCCGCCGCAAACCCAGGGTAAATCTCCACGCCCAGGGCCTCGGCCTGCGGCGCCAACCAGGCGCAGAGCGCGCCCAGTGACACGATGAAATTGCCGTGATTGTTCATCTGCGGTGGCGTCGGCAAGCGCACGCCACTGGTCTTGGTCAGATACCACAACTCGTCGGCGCTGGCCGGAACGCAGATCGGCGGTGGCTGCTCGCGCCAGCCCGGCAGCAGTTCATCGAGTGGGCCGGGCTCGATCACCGCACCCGACAGAATATGCGCGCCGATGGTTGATGCTTTCTCGATCACTGCGACCCGAAGTTCCGGTTTGAGCTGCTTCAGCCGCAGTGCCAGCGCCAGCCCCGCTGGCCCGGCGCCAACCACCACTACATCGTATTCCATCGACTCACGTTTGCTCATGGCGTTGGCTCCGGTTCAGTCGACAATTATCGACCGTGGCCGATGCATGCGGCAAGCGTGATGGCGTACCAGGATCCAAGTTGACTTTGGAGTGCGGCAGCTTGCTGCCGCTGTTCTGACGATCGTTGGCGCCGTGCACCATCACACAAACAACAGCGGCAGCAAGCTGCCGCACTCCAGATTGAGGCGCGATTCTTGCTTGGGTGGAAGACAAGCCAGTTCACCCGCGTGGTTCGGCGTCACGCCCGCTTTGGCAAACCGCGTGCCAGATGGATCCGCTGCAACATTTGGTGTCGCTGGCAAGTGGCATGGCTGGCCTTGTGATTCAATGGCCCGACAGGCTCCATGAGGCTTGCCAGTGCCGCTTCCGGCCATTCTGCATCGCGCGTATTTTTAGTGCCATTTACGCAGCCAAAGGCCCAGCTTTATGAACATTTTCCTGATTTGCCCAGGTCAGCGTCTGTCGCGATCATTCGCGTGGCTGCGGCCCTGCCGGTTGCAGCTTGCGCTCGGTGGGGCGCTGCTGGCCGTTGCGGGCGCCGCCTTTGCCGACTATGTGCCGACTGCGGTGAACCGCATTTTCATCGATCCGGCCAGTGTTGGCGCGGTCGCCGATGGTTACCAGAATGGTGACGAAGTTGCCTTCGTGTTCGAGACCACACCCCAGGTCAACGGCAACTCGGTCAATGGTGCCGGTGCCTGGTCGATCATGTATCTGCCGCCCGGCGCCGAAGTGATCGGCGCTGAGTTGGCTGCCGCCAATGCCGACGGCAGCTATTCGGCGATGCCGGCCAAGGACCTGGCGCCATTTGCGCCGGGCTGTGGCAATCGCACCTGCGCTATTGTCGATGATCTAGCCAATCCGGATCGATACAGCGATGGTGTGCTGGCGCAAAATCAGCAGGACACTGGCATTTTCTACAGCAGCGATGCGCGTTTGGCGTTGCGGTCGGCGCCGCTATCGATCTCGCCCGGCGGTACCAATGTGAAGCCCCAGCAGGTTTGGAACGATTGGGATTTTGACCAGATCGTGGCGTTCGGCACCAAAAAGCCCGTGGCGGCCCTGTCCGGCAACGGGGGTAGGGGGACCACGCCGGTGGTCAGTTACGGCACCAATGGCCCCTGGTTCGGGACTGGTTCGCCGGTGGCGGGTCCGAATACCTATTTCAGCAACGATTACAACCCCAGTTGCGATCCCACCGCGGGTACCGGTACGGTGGCATTTCGACTCGACCTGGGCTGTGTCGGCCCATGGAATCGCATCGCCTACGCCAACGCCAAACTGGCTGCGGGTATAGCGGTCGTTCCGGGTGTGGCGAGCACCGGCACCTACCCGGGCAATGCGGTAGACAACACCGTGTTGACCACGGCTGGGTTCGTGGTTTCCCCGGCGACACCCTTGCCGACCAGTACCCGGGCGGTCCGCTTCGTGCTCGGTAGTCGCCGCGTCGGCGACCTGGAGATCAGCCGATTGGTGCTGCGCCTCACCGACGCCGCCGCCTTCATCGCGGCCATCGACAGCGGCAACAAGTTCTGCATGTCGGCGACCGGTGGTGACAATGTCAAGGCGGGCCGCGGCCCGCAGGACAACATCTGGCGCTACTACGAAGGCGACAATCACATCTGTTTCAAGGGCGACAGCCAAGCGGTGCTGCTCAAACAGCCGAAGTTTGTCAATGGCCAGCCCGACAACGGCGCCACCCTGGCGCCGAATGATGTGATCGGCTACGAAATCACCTTTACCAATACCAGCCCGATCACGATTACCAATATCGTATTGTCGGACAATGCCGGCAGCAACATCGCCCTAGTCGCGGCGGGCACGGCCGGTTGTCCTTACGCTAGCTATAACGGCAACCAGGCAGGCCTGCCGACTTTGAATACGCTCAGTGCCGCTACGGCGACTTGGAATGCCCTGCCGAGTCTGCCTGCCGGGCAGTCGGTCAAGGTGTTCATTTGCGCACGCGTGGCGGCGGCGGCGGTCTTCGGCGACCAGGTCACCAATTCCGCGGCCGCGATCCATGATGGCCGTGCGACGCCACTGACTTCGAGCACCCTGGGTACGGTCAGCCCGCGCCTCGGTGGATCGGTCTACAACGACCTCGACGGGTCGGCCGGATTGACAGCGGGCGATGTCGGCCTGGCCGGGGTAACCGTGCAGCTTTGGGATTCAACCGGCACCAGTTTGCTCGCCACGACTTTGACCGATGGCCTGGGTGCTTACAGTTTCAATGGTTTCCCGGCTGCAACCTACCTGATTCGCGAGCTGGATCCGGCCGGGTTTTTCTCGACCGGCGACACGCAAGGTGCGTTGACCGACAACCAGATCAGCGTCACCACGCTTGCATCCGGCGCCAGTCTGGGCCACGACTTTTTCGACCGCGAAACTGCCAAGCTCAATGTCACCAAGACGGTCGATCCAAACCCGGTGTCGCTTGGCGAACAGGCGACTTACACCGTCACCATCGTCAATACCGGGCCGGTGGCGACGACGGCCAATGTCGTCATCGCCGATACGCTGCCGACCGGCATCACTTATGTCAGTGCCTCGGGTACCAACTGGAGCTGCAATGGGCTGGTTCCGCTCGGTTGTACCTTTACCGGACTATTGGTGGCCGACGTCGGTACAACCACGCTGAATATCTTGGTCAACGTCGGCGTGGATACGCTCAATGGCAACAACACCGCGCGTGCCAGCGGCGGTGGCGATACCCGCTGTCCAGTGGCCCCGACAACGGCTTTGGCGCGTTGCAGCGGCACGGTGATTGTCGGCACCGTGCCGGTGATCCTGTCGAAGGTGGCGGTGCAGGTGGAAAACGGTGCACTGGTGGTGCGCTTTGGCACCGCTTCGGAAGATGGCGCGCTCGGTTTTCGGGTGTATGCCAGCCGTGCTGGTGAGGCGGCGCGGCAGGCGTTGGCGTCAGAGTTGAGTCTCGCCCAGGCATCGCTGTTGGTACCGCAACTTTACGAAGTGCGCGGCAGCTACAACGGTCAAACCCAAGTCTGGATCGAAGAATTGTCGATCAAGGGTGCGAGCACTTTCTACGGCCCATTCGCTGTGGGCCAGAGCCTCGGCGCCGGGGTGGCTGAGGTGAGTGCCGACTGGAGCTCGATTCGTGCCGAGCAGGGCGCGTTCCGGCTGAGCCAGCGGCAATCGTTGTCCGATCAATTGACTGGCGGCGCCAATAACGCGCAGGCGGAAGTGCGGATCGGGCAATCCGGTTGGGTGCGGGTGCGGTTTGAAGATTTGCTGGCGCAGGGGATCGACTGGACCGGGGTGGCGGCGGCACAGATCGAGCTCAGTCGTGGCGCTGGGAAGATTCCGGTGGAAGTGCAGGGTGGGCCGGTATTTGGCCCGGGCAGCGCCCTGGCTTTCCTTGCCGAAGCGGTCACCGGCAGTCTCTACACGAAGACCGCCGTCTACCGGCTGCGGGTCGCCGATGCGGTGGCGCCCTTGTCGGCGATTTTCGCCGGGGTCGGCGCACTCCCGGCGCAGACCCAACTTGCCGATCACTTCGAGCATGCGCCGAATCGCCAATATTCCTCCGGCTCGCCGCTGGAGGATCCCTGGTACGCCCTGCGGCTGGTGCGCAATGGCGGCCCATCGGCATCGGCGGTCGAGAGTTTCGTGCTGCCGGACAAATTCGATGGCGAGAAGCCGGAGCAGATCGAGGTGGAACTGTGGGGCGGCCTGGATTTCCCGGAAACGCCGGATCACAGTCTGCGCCTCAGTCTCAATGACAGAGAGATCGGCAGGGCACGATTCGACGGCGTGACCCGGCACCTGCTGCGTGCCGAGCTGCCGGTCGGCTTGCTGAAGAGCGGCAGCAATACCCTGACCCTGGAATTGATCGGCGATACCGGCCTGCCCGCCGACGTGGTGCACCTGGAGGCGATCCGCATCGATTACCGGCGCGTGTTGAAAGCGGTCGACGACCGGATCGACTTCAGCTTGCCAGCCGATCTCGTGCTGACCGGCGGCGAGGCTGATCGGCTGTTCGTCGACGATTTCGACGATGGCGGCAGCGCCGCCTGCGTCAATCTTTCGGGTTGCAGCGCCTACACGGTGAGCGGCATGAGCGGTAGCGACGCGGTGGTCCTGCGTGAACGCGCGGGCCAGGTGGTCCGCCTGCTGGCCAGCAGGCGGACCGCGGGCGACGGTGGCTACGAACTGCGCTTCGCCAGTTCGCGTCGCCCTGGCGATCATTACTGGGTGGCCCCGGCGGCGGGTGCGGTTGCTGCCGCGGTGACCCTGGCGGCGGCACCGAGTGATCCGCTGGCGGGCGCGTCGGCAAGTTATCTGATCGTCGCGCATCCGAGCTTTGTCGGTGAACTGGCGCCTTTGATTGCCGCTCGTCAGGCCGAAGGTTTTACCGTGCGGGTGCTGAATGTCGAGGATCTATACCGTTTTTACAACGACGGCGTGGTCGACCCGATCGCCATCCAGCTTGCCCTGAGCGACGCCTACCTGCGGCTGGCTACCCGCTACGTGCTGTTGGTCGGCGGCGATACGCTCGATTATTTCAATTACACCGGCGTCAACTCGGTCAGCTTCGTGCCGACGCCGTATCGGATGACGCATCAGTTCATCCGTTTTGGTGCTGCCGACAGTGCCTATGCGGACGTGGATGGCGACGGTTTGGCAGACCTGGCCATTGGCCGCCTGCCGGTGCGAACCAGTGCTGAACTCAGCGCGGTGATCACCAAGACTTTGGCTTACGCGAACACCAGTTTTGGGGGTCAGGCGGCGTTGCTCAGTGATCGCAATTCCGGTGGCATCAATTATGGTGATCAGTTGGCCCTGATCGGCAACTATCTCGGCAACGGCTGGACAATGACCACGTTGCGCTTGCAGAATTACGCCAGCGGCGCTTCGGCGCAGGCCCGTGGTGATCTAGTGACTGCGGTAAATAGCGGCCAATCGCTGGTCACCTATCTGGGTCACAGCGCGCCGGGTAGCTGGACGTTCGAAGGGTTGCTGACCGCGTCGCAAGTTTATGCCGGCGCCTTTAGCAACGCGACCAAGCCGACGCTGGTGTGGAACATTGGTTGTTACGGTAGCTATTTTGTGGACCCGAACTACAACACCATCGCCCATGGACTGCTGCTGCAAAACAACGGTGGTGCCGCCGCGGTCCTGGGAGCCAGTGGTTTGACCAATGTCAGCAGCGACGTCGCCTGGATCAATACCCTGGGACCGCGGCTTGGCAGTGAACGTATCGGCGATGCCCAGCGTCTGGCGCAACGATTCTTGTATAAGGCCGGGTCCGAGTTCCGGGACATCGCCGTCGGCGGTACCCTGCTCGGCGATCCGGCATTGCGATTGCACCCATAGGCTGCGGCCCGGTCGTCCGTGTTCGGGGTCGAGCGTCGGGATTGGCCGGTGCTCGGTTGGGTTTGCACGACGGTGTCCGCGATTTGCGCCGATGCCAATGGCCACAAACAGCCGCCGCTTCATTAAGCTCACCGCATGGGCGCATTTTTTCTCAGCCTGCATCCGGATTCGCCGCAACTCGATCAGGCGCAAGCGGCACGCGCAGTGGCGAGCCTGCGCGCCTGCCTGCCGTTGGCCTGTCGCCAGCAGGTCACGGACGTGCATACGGCGGTAATCGCGGGCGCCAGCATTGACCCGACCGGGTTCGACATTGACGGCGATCTGCTGTTGCTCGATGGTGCTTTGAGCGTGACTTGCCGGAGCGAATTGCAACGAACATTGGGGCTACCCCAGAGCGCCGACGTCGTCATCGTGCAGCGTGCCTTTGCGCTTTGGGGGGCAGCCGCCGCGTCGCGATTGGAAGGCCGTTTTGCGCTGGTTCTGGTGGATCGCCGCAGAGCCTGTGTCTGGCTGCTGCGCGATGTCCTCGGCGAATGCGCTTTGTACTTCTCCAGATCAGCAAGCGCGTTGGCGGTTTCGACTTCGGTGAGTACCCTGATCGCCGCTCAGTGCTTGCCGAAAGTCGAAAATGCCACCGTGATCGCGGCGTTTTTCGCCCTGCGCGCGCCAGCTCCCGGTAGTTGTTTTTGGCAAGGCGTGCAGGCGTTGCAGGCCGGCGAATGCTTGTGTGTCAGCGCCACCACGACGCGCAGCACCAAGCGCACCTTTGACCTGTCTGGACAACCAGTAAAGTTTGCTTCCGATGCTGCTGCGGTGGCCGCCTGGCAGGCGGTATTGCAAGCCGCCTGCGGGCGAGCCGTGGCAGCGGCCCGGCGACCGGCGGTGTTGCTCTCCGGAGGCATTGATTCCACAGCGCTGGCTGCCATCAGCGCCGGTCTGCGTCCGGATTTATTGGCGGTGTCGTGGCGCTTGCCGGCGTTCCCCAGTGCCGATGAAAGCGCGCTGATAGCGGCCACCGCTGGCCAACTTGGCATCGAACTGCGGTCCACTTTGGCGGCGGCGGATTGGCCGCTGGCAAGGCTGTCAGCGTGGTCGATGGATCCCGATACACCGCTGGTGAACCCTTATCGCTGGCTGCAACACGGCGTTTTGCAACAGGCCTTTGTCGGCGGCGCCGATGTCATTCTCTCGGGCAATTTTGGAGACCACCTCTATCCGGATAGTCCGCAACCACGGTCACCGTGGCGGCGACTGCGGCAGCGGCTTTTGCGCCGGCTGGATCCTTATCCACGATTGCTGGCCGGGTTGCGGTGGGCGGCACGGGTGCCTTCCACCGCACCGGATTGGCTGCTGCCAAAATGGCGCCCGTCGCTGCCAGAACAGTTGTCCTCGCTACCTCCGGTATTGACCCATGAGTCGATGCAAGACGCCAACCTCGGCCGAAGTTTTGCCGCGCGCTTCGGTCTGGACCTGCGCTTTGTCTATCGTGATCCGGAAGTGATTCGCTTCATGGCGGCGCTGCCCAGGCAATGGATGCAGCGCGACCAGACGCAGAAGTGGATCACCCGCGAAGTCCTGCGCGGGCACGTGCCGGAGGCAGTCCGCGAGCGGCGTAAATCGGGCAGCCTGGAGCCCTATTTCCGTTTCGGTGTGTGCCAGCAGGAAGCGGCCGCGGTGGCCGAATTGCTGCATCGCCCCGATGTGCGCTGGCCACGTTACGTTCGGGCCGATGCGCTGTTGGCGGCGCTGGCGAACCCGGCGACCGAAGCGGAATTACTGCTGATCTGGTTGGCCATCAGTTATGAACTTTGGTGGCGAGCGCAATGGGGTTTGGGCCCCGCCATGCTAGCATCTGGACCGCTGCCACCTGTTGCCACCGAGTCGCTCCCGTGAACGCTGATTCTCGACAAAACTCTGAAAACTGTAGCGCGACCAGTTTGCGGCTGCCCTACGCGCCGCCGAAATTGCTGGCACTCGGCGAGTTGCGCGATGTCACCTTGGGCGCGTCTCCCGGCATCGGCGATTCCGGTAGTGTGAACACGCAACGCTGCCCAGGTTGTCCCTGAGTTCGGCGATCATGGCGCTGACCGGGGGCACCCCGGATCTGTTGATTTTCGCCAGGACTGCTGCGGCTCAAACCTCGCCCGAATCCACGCTAGTCCGCGTTGCTGGTAGCTGCTGCCGGTTCGATTGCGGCCTGAAAACTTTGGCGGCGCACAGCGTTGTTGAGGACGCCGGTTCAGGTGATCCGCAGACGGCGGACTGGCCGAGCAGGGCGCCGGATTTTTCTGCGGTGGGTTGGTTGGGCGGCAGGCTACGCCCCTTTTCCAGCTGGCTGGAGGGTGTCTGGCAATGGGTCGAGTTCGCTGACGATATTGCGTTTTGTGTTCGCAGTGATGGCAGCCAAGTCCATTGCCTGCGGTTGCCGACAGCGTCCTGCCCGCGCGATGAAGTGTTGTTGGGTCCGGTGCTGATACTGGCGCTGGCGGCCCGTGATCGTTACGCGCTGCACGCCAGCGCGGTGGCGGTTGCCGACGGTGCGCTGCTGTTGCTGGGGCCGTCTGGGTCCGGAAAATCGACGTTGGCGCGGGTCGCAGCGGCGCAGGGTTGGCAGCGCCTTTGCGACGATGTCACGCCGTTGGGCGAAGCGGCGGCGGGCTTCCAGGTCTGGCCCCGATTTCCGCAATTGAAGTGGGACCCCGTGCTGCAAGGGGATGACCAGGAGCTGCCCTTGGCCGGGCTGATCTGGGTCGAACGTGGCGATGGCCCGATGCAGATCAAGCCGATGTCGAAGACGGCGGCGACCAAGGCGTTGTTGCGCGATACCGTGGCGGCACGCCTGTTCGGAGCGCAACGATTGCAGCATCACTTGGGTTTCTGCGCACGTCTGGCCCAGCGGTCGCCGTGCTGGAGCGTGCGTCTGCCTGAAGTCGCGGCAGAGCAAATTGACCTCACCGCCTCGGCCTTCCTTGCCGAGTTGAACAACTTGGGTTTTGGGCGATGACCGCGCTATCGGCATGGTGGGCGCTGTGGCGCTGGCGCTGGTGGCAGAGCGCGCGGCGGGAACTGCTGCGCCGGGCCGTAGCCGGGCAGACGGCGATGCCCAGCACCTTGGCGGAGCGTGACCTGCTGTGGGAGTACTTGCGGCAGTTGCAGCGGGTGCAACGCTGGGTGCCGGGCAGTCGTTGTCTGGATCGCACGCTGGCGCTGTGCGCATTTGCGGATCGCCATAAAATCGCCGTGGCGTTGAAAATTGGCGTCAGCAAAACAGCAGCGGGCTTCCGCGCCCACGCCTGGGCCGAGGCGGGTGGCATGATCCTCGACCCCGATCCGCCGGCGACCGCGGCATTCCTGCCATTGTCCGCTCCACCCAAAGACCTGGAGTTCGATTGATGCCAGCTTCGCGGCGATTGGTACTGGCTCCGGGGGTGATGGCGCAGACCGCGCTGGAGGAGGCGGTGTTGCTCGACGCCCGTTCCGGGGCATACTTCGCGGCCAACGACACCGCCACCTGGGTGTTGCGCTCGTTGCTGGCAGGCCAATCCGAAGCCGAAATCGTCGACCTGCTGGCGGCCACTTTTGCGGCACCCC
>Ga0210033_1004794_pt1 | contig 10255 bp, 12 predicted proteins | sample CryGeymeta201501_FD_185465 | JGI IMG/M metagenome (GOLD analysis project Ga0210033, IMG submission 185465) | Groundwater microbial communities from Crystal Geyser aquifers in Utah, USA - Crystal Geyser metaG 2015-01 (SPAdes) (version 2) | ecosystem: Environmental > Aquatic > Deep subsurface >... | reverse complement strand
TAGTAATTTCTCAACCCGTTCATTCACATCTGCATGGGAATAGACAGGTTTAAAGAAACTGAGGCTTCGATTCATGAGAGAGAAGACCGGGATCTGGAAGTTTTCAAAGACGGAGAGTTTTGGGAAAATATTCATGATCTGAAAAGAGCGACAGATTCCCTTCTTCACCCTTTTGTGGGTAGGGAGGTGAGTAATATCTTCGTTACGGAAGAAGACCTTTCCTGAGTCAACCGAGATGTTTCCGGTGAGGAGGTTGATGAACGTAGTTTTGCCCGCTCCATTGGGCCCGATGATAGAGGTTAGCACTCCTTCTTCGATCTGGAGGTCAATATCATCTGCCGCACTGACCACGCCAAAATATTTTCTGAGTTTTTCTGTCCTGAGGAGTTCCGCCATTCAGTCGTACCTTAATTCCTAAAAGTCTCCTCTCCCTTAGTGGGAGAGGATTTACCCTGTTAAATAGAAGATTTCTTGAATAACAGGGGTGAGATAAACTTATTTAACAGGGTGAAGGTGAGGGGGAGAATCCTTATTGTTCACCCCTCTCCGAGCCAGAGGCTCTCCCTCCAGGGCAGAAGCCCCTCTGGGGCGGAGCCTGAGCCGGCGGCCACCCTCACCCTGGTTTATTGTTGTCAAGTAAATTATTCACCGCCGTAGTAGTAATGAGGGGGGTCTGGGGGGAGACTCATAACTTCACCAGACTGTGGATAACTCAATAACCCCTTGTCATTCCTACTCGTTGTTATTAACGCATATGTTGAATTGCTTTGTTCGTTATAGTCATCATCTTAGGAGCCACACCTTGCCCAACCCTGGTGATTTGAGGATCTCTACAGAGTCCTAACCTTGCTTAATTGGGGCTAAGGTGTAAAGCGGGAAGTTATGAAAGGCTCTCCCTGAAGGTCGACTCAGTCGCCTTAATGGGTGCGGTGATAATCTTCCCGCCCACACCCTAAGATGAACAACCCTTTTTAAGCAGCCAGCTTTAAGGGTTTTGTTTCTGAATAATTATCCATGTATTGACTATGATCTCGTACCAAAGCAAAGATAATCCGAAGAATCTTACGAGCAATGGCTATCAAAGCCTTTCCTTTCATCATCCCTCGTTGAAGATATCTCTGATAAGTTTCGTACATCACACCCCCTTGACGAATCATATTGATGGCAGCGAAGTACAGAAGCTTCCTCAAAACAGATCGACCCCTTTTGGAAATATGGCGCGCCCCTTTGTGCTGTCCGGAACTAATCTCGAACAAATCCAGACCGGCCAGCTTCAGAATCTCCGACAGAGTGCGAAATTTACTAAAATCCCCTACCTCACCAATAAGACCAGCCGCTGTGACCTTCCCAATCCCTTTTATCGAAAGAATCGAACGACTGTAAGGAATTTGCTCCAGAAGATCAGACATCTCCTGTTCCAACTTCCCAACAAATCGGTCACAGGTCTCAATTCCAAAAAGAATCTCTTGGATCTCAAAAAGGATTCCCCTCTGGCCTTCCTGAATCCCCACCGATTGCCAAGCGGCTTCATAAAGGGCTTCGGCCCGGTCTCTACCCAGTCTCCGACAACTGATCTGCCGCACGATCGAAACCAAGACCTCCCGCCCACATTTCACGATATCCGAGGGCGTGGGGTAATGTCGCAAAAGATATTGCGTAGTTTTGGTCTTAATATCCTTCATCACTCTCAAAAACTCCGGAAAGAGAATAAATACCAGGTCTTGGATCTGATTATAAAAAGCCGTGCGTCTCTGGAGAGCTCTCTCCCTGGCATGAGTCAATCTCCGAAGCTCTGCCGAAATCCCTTCCGGAATCACCACCGTCAGAGCATGGCCCAGTTCGACGATATCCGCAATCACCTTGGGATCCTTCCGATCCGTCTTACCAGGCGAGTTTCCTTGAAGTTCTTTCAACCGCTTCGTGTGCAAAGGATTGACCTGTACCAGTTGGACTCCTTTCTTCATCAGATAATGGGCCAGAGGTTCTCCATAAGCTCCCGTCGATTCGAACCCCACTACGATCTTTTCCAGATGATTCGCTATCTTCGCCTGAGATATTCGATCCCAAAACTTATCAAATCCCTGACGATTATTCAAAAATTCAAAGGGTTTTATGTCCATCCCATTGGGACATCGCCAATATCCCATATCCGTAGTTTTTGCAAGATCCACAGTAACCAGAAGCGTTTTTTCATTGACGATTTTGCGTTTTCCTGTTTTAATTCTTTTCATGGCTATACTCCTTTCTTCGATTTGGTTTTGACCAACTTGCAAATTACCAAATCCATAAGAAAGAGTATAGCCTCTTTTGTTGAGCTAACCCTCCCCTACATTATAGCAAGCTCTCCCGTTAGCGTCTTTTACCCTGAGATTTTCCACAGGATAAACTCACCACCCGTCCATGTCAAGATAAACGGAATATAGAGACCCCGGTGATCGCGAGAGATTTAAGAGAAAAGAAAAATGGGATTACGAAACTTTTTTCCGTTATAAGATACAGATCTTCCTTTGTTATTATCAGAAATTTACGAAAATGCTGCAGAATGCCCCGCCCTGTGGGCGGAGATCTTTACTTCATTGTTTCCAGTTTCTTCTTTGCCATTTCCGCTTGGTCCGAATGTGGAAATCGTTCGATGACCCTTCTGAAAAGATTTCTAGCGTTCGTCTTGTCACCCAGTTCCAGAAAGGCGAGGGCCTGTTTGAATAAGGCCGCCGGAATTTTACCCGTTTCTGGATACTTGGCGATCGCTTTTTCATATTCCAAGATGGCCTTCTCAAAATCCTTTTTTTGATAATAGGTCTCTCCAATCCAAAACTGGGCGTTCCCAGAGAGCTCGGTGTTAGGGTACTGTTTGAGAAATGCCTCAAATTTCCTCCGGGCTCCTTCTAAATCTCCCTTCTGAAGGGTCTCGTAAGCATCTTTATACAGGTCTCCCATCCCTGCGGAAACCCCTTTGGGTTCGGAAGGAACCTCTTTGGTTGGACTCGACCTTTCCAACTCCGTCTGTTTTATCTTCCCTTCCGCGCCCTTGAGACGATCCTCCATTTCTCTAATTTTCTCTTCCTGGGCTTTATTTTTCTCTTCCAGGTTTTTCCTCCTCTCTTCCAAAATCCTCAATCGAACCTCGACATCTTCCTTAACACGGCCAATCTCTTTCGAGGGCCTTTTAAGATAATCCTTATATTCCTCGATACCCGTAGAGAGGATTCGAACTTCAGATTGAACGCTTTCGAGCCGGAAAAGAAACTCCGTCTTAAGCTTTTGGTTCTCATCAGATAGGACGGAGATTTTATTCTCTAAAGAGTTATTCTCTTTTCGAAGGGCACTGAGTTCTGAATAAAATTTATTCTCGAAAGACTTATTCTCGTTTCGAAATACACTGAGTTCCGAATGAAGTTTATCAATCTCCCTATCAAGGATTCGTACGTCTCTGATGGTTGCGCATCCCAACAGAAACACCCCGATGGGAAGAATGATCCACATTTTAATCCTGCCGAATTTTTTCAACTTTTCCTCCTTGAATGTCAATCCTCGGGAAAGATCCATGATCCCTACGAATGGGCATACTTAGATTACTTGGATAACACGACAATGTGAGCTCTTCGGTTTTTAGCCCATGCATCCTCATTATGGCCCGGGTCCAAAGGTCTCTCCTTTCCATAACTGATCATAGAAATACGATCCGAAGCAATGCCAAGGGAGACGAGATATTTTTTCGTATTGTTGGCCCTTCTTTCCCCCAGAGCGAGATTGTACTCGACGGTTCCCTTTTCATCACAATGACCTTCGATCTGGATCTTCATTTTAGGATTTTTTTTCAACCAGGCCGCATTTTCTTTTAAGATTCCCTCATCCTCTCGACGAATGTCATATTTGTCAAAGTCGAAGTGGATGTCTTTAAGCAGTTTACTTTCAAAGACTTCTCCTTCGATCCCTCGTTCTTTTTTAGCGACCAAACTCTTTTCGAGCTCTCCCCCTCGCGCCATCTTAGCCTCTTCTTCCCTGATCCTTGCTAATTCTCTTTCTTTTGCCTCTTTAGCTTCTTTTGCTGCTCGTTCAGCTTCAAGTCTTGCTGCCTCTTCCGACTTCTGGACGGGTGGCCGTTCTCTATTAACAACTACTGTTTTCTTCGGACATCCTGCCAAGAACAGTCCGAGACAGAGGATAAGGATGAAAATGCTGAAACTTTTCTTAACCATGGTCAACCTCCTTTGATAAACGATATTTCCTACAGGATAAAATCAATGCCAGTCCATGTCAAGAAAAACGGAAAATGGAGGCCCGGTTCAAATCCAAACAAGCACACCTCAATGTAACCTTTCCAGCCCCTCTTCCGTCTATCTAATACAAAGGCATTAAATAAGATGCTGAAATGAATTCAGCATGACAAGAAAGAGTATGTCATTCCGAACTTGTTTCGGAATCTCGAATTTGGGAATGACAAAATATTAACTGCCTTTGTATTAGTCAAAGATTCATAAAACTCTACAATCAACAGAAAGGAGAAAAACAATGGATAAGGAGAAATTTGAGAAAATGGTTGAAATGATGAAGGCCTGCTGCATGGATGAAGAAGGTTCGGCCAACTGCTGCGCCATGATGAAGAAGATGATACGATATGGAGAGAGAGAAGAGACGCATAAGAAGAAAAAAGATACCGGAGAAAAAGAATAAAGAAAGTTTGGATCATCAATAATTCTCCGCTAGAATTTCAAAGTGGGCTCGGGGATGTTTGCAGACCGGACATTTGTCCGGGACTTCCTTCCCTTCAAAGACATAACCACAATTTCGACAGTGCCACTTCACAGAAGAATCCTTTTTGAAAACTTTTCCTTCCTTCACATTCTTTAACAGACTGATATATCGGGCCTCGTGGAACTTCTCGACCTTGGCGACATTGGTGAAAGTCTCATAGACCTCTGTAAAACCTTCTTTCCTGGCCACATCCGCAAAATCCTGATAAAGTTTCGTCCATTCAAGATTTTCTCCGGCTGCTGCTGCTTTCAAATTGTCAGCGGTATTTCCGATGACACCAGCAGGATAGGCCGCAATGATCTCTACGTCACCTCCCTTGAGCAAATTGAAAAAGAGCTTGGCATGTTCTTTCTCGTTTTCGGCTGTTTCCAGAAAGATGGCGGAAATCTGTTCATAGCCCTCTTTTCTGGCTGCACTGGCAAAATAGGTGTAGCGATTCCTGGCCTGGGATTCGCCGGCAAAAGCAGCTAAGAGGCTCTTCTCCGTCTTGCTTCCTTTTAATTCCATAATCTCTCCTCCTCTCACGGTTCAATGATAAGCATTCATTTTGGAACTATAAAAAATATATAACGCTGTAAGAGGTGTGTCAACCCTTCGACTCCCCAACATAAATGCCGGGGGGATAGCCCAGGGTTGACCCTGAGCGACGCTTTATACACCCTCCTGAAGAACGGGCCTTGGTGCCGCCGAATGGGTCAACATTCAACCAGGGAGCGCCAAAGCGAGTTCTTTCCCCGCCTCATAGGCTTCCTGGAGATGTTCAGGATGTTTTAAGACATCCCCCTCAAAATCGAGTCCTTTATATAAGAGTGTTTTCCAAAGCTCCATATCCAGAACATCAAAAAAATATTTTACGGTGAGAAGGGGTCCGTCAAATAGCTTTTTCCCTTTGGTCGCTCCCACAGAAATAAACAGCCCTTTTCGCTTCGCTTCCCATTGGCCGTAGGGCACTTTATCAATCCAATACTTTTTGACCCAGAGAGACTGACAGCGATCCATCAGGGTTTTTGTATGGGCACTCACCGTGTAAAAAAAGATGGGAGAAGCCAGCATCAATCCCTGACAGGCCATCAGTTGATCATGAATCTTTTGGAAATCATCTTCAATGACGCAACGGCCCATTTCTTTACAACCGTATATTTCAAGGCAGGGTGACATATTTAAATCTTGAAGATAAATTTTTTCTACCTCCGCTCCTGCCTCCAGGGCCCCCTGAACCGCATGATCCAAAAGCGTAGCGGTATTGCCTTTGCGTCTCGGACTACCATAGATGGCCAAAATCTTTTTCACTTTTCCACCCCCTAAGATTCCTGATACGGTTCCTTAAAAATTTTATCCTTCAAAGATGAATTTATCAAATCAAAAATGATATCCAACGCTGGGCGGTGAAATGAAACCCAAAATTCCGATTTAGAGAATTAAACCCTTTTCCCATTCTGTCATTGCGAGTACCTGAAAGGTGCGTGCCTGCACGCCGAAGTAACCGCCTTTACTGATTCGCTTTGCTATTTAGGCGTTACGGCACGCAGGCGTGGCAATCTCATTGAAAAAGGCGAGATTGCTTCGTTTCACTCGCCTGCCTACCGCAGGCAGGCAATGACAATTTCCTAAATCGGGATTTTGGTGAAATTCCTTTATTGCCAAATCTTTTAAAAAGGCTTAAAGTTTTAAAGGTCCTCATTGATTCTATTGGAAGGAGGAGAAAAATGAAAGTCTTAGGAATTCTGGGAAGCCCTCGAGCAGGAGGGAACAGTGACATCCTTTTAGAACAAGCCCTGGCTGGGGCCAAAGACGCAGGGGGGGAGGTAGAGAAGATCGTCCTGTCCAAGAATAAGATCTCCGGATGCCTGGATTGTGGAAAGTGTAATGACACAGGGGTCTGTGCAATCAAAGACGATATGCTGGAGATCCACAAAAAGATTCTGGAGGCAGATGTTGTGATCCACAGCGTGCCGGTCTATTTCTGGGCCATGACCGCCCAGATGAAAGCCTATTTGGACCGCTGGTGCGCTTTTTTTGATGCGGGGTGGCGATTGCACAAAGCATACCGCCCTAAGATGAAGGGGAAGAAGATCGGCCTGATCACGGTCTGCGGAGACCCAAATGTCTCGACCGCTGACCCCATTGTCCACAGTTTCAAAAACACTTGCAATTTTGCTGGACTCAACTTGCTGGACGTGGTGCAGACTTCAGCCGCGGCAAAAGGAGAGATTTCCAATAATGAGGCGGCTAAAAAGAAGGCTTATGACCTGGGGAAAAAAAGTATGACGAAGTGACCTCCTGAATCATCACGACCCTTTGCCCGAAATCAAAATATGGCAACCACCCAAGGACTGAAAGGATGGATAAGGCCGAGACAGAGGGTTTAGAATACTTTGGAAAAACGAAGTGAAATTTTCATGCCTTCGGTTCTGTTTTCAGCGCCCGTTTCATAGAAGGCATTCAGATAGAGAAAAAAACCTTTCTTCGAGAACATCAGTCCTGGCCCGATGGCAAAGACCTTTTCTTTCGAATGGTCCCTTTTATGATCCTCCACCTTATCGGCAGTAATTTGATTCAGGTAATAACCGGCAATGCCCGCCCTCAATCCATTTAAGATTTCGTAAGACCATGCGTAATTCAGATGAAAAGCCTGTCCAGGTTGAATGCTGTCAGCATGAAATGATTGAGGTGGGCTGGTATTCTTTGAGTTCCACAGATAGTGCAGTCTCCAACTCGTTTCCAATTTCGGTGTGATGAAGAGGGTGAATGCATAGTAAGGATTGAAGCTGTATAGATGAGTGCCGATATTGACCGCAGAATCTTTATCATACCTTCCGGTAGGAAGAATGAAGGGAAAATTGATTCGATGGAAATAGGGCATATTGAAAATCTTATGGTCGACCCATTGGATAATAAATGGGCTTAAAATCAAATCACCCAGCCCCCCTTGATGGCCACGGACACCCAAATCTGTATCAAGATCCACTCTCACGGCAGGTAACAAGGCTTCAACACCATAGTATCCTCCGAGAATCTTCCATTTCGTTAAATAAGCCAAATGGGTTAAGGAAAGCCAGCTTTTTACAGAATTATCTCCAGGGATTTTCTCTCCATGGGGGTCTGTAAACCGATTGCCATGATAATATTCAATCGTCTCCTCGAAGAGAAGGCCAGGACCAGCCACCCCATCTAAAAAATTTGTTCCTCCTGAATTAACGGAAGGCAAGGTGACTTCTTGTCCATAAGTGGTAAAGGGAATCAGGATAGAAGCAAAGAGGGTGAAAAGAGCGATCCATTTCTTGGTTATACGGTCCATCAGTTAAACCTCTTTCTAAATTTTCATTCGAGCTTCTCCTTGAAATCATAACGCTTCTGCCAATGTTCAGCAACATGAAGAGTTGTGTGGCAGCAATTCTCGGTGAAATTACAGCGGGATTCTTCAGTCGCTAGGACTCCTTCAGAATGACATTACGAAAGTCCCCAGTTGTCATTCTGAGCGAAGCGAAGAATCTCAATAGTTTGCGAACTCACCGAGAATTGCTGGTTGTGTGGGAAAGGAAAGGATGGCGCTAATGGTCCGCTACTTTTTTAAAACTTCTACTATCTCTATTTCACCGAAAAGCCATTTGTTTTCGATTTTCCTCAGGACACATTCAAGTTCCCGGGTTTCATCCACCTGTTCTCCAGCCGTAGATTTCCCTGTCAGCCTTGCTGTTAAATTAACTTTGGCTACTTCATTTTCGGGGAAAACGACGTGAAGGTCATAAAATTTCAAATCGAGTTGGGAAAAATATGAACGGGCGCTGCCTGCATAAGCGGATATCTCTTCCCGAGTATAACTTCCGGAAAGAGATTGGCTGGGGGCTTTTAGCTCACAGTGCTCATCAAATAAGTTACCAATATTTTTCATTTTCTGTAATAGGGTGAAGGTATTTTCGTCGGGAGATCTTGAAACCCATTCTGATAGGAGATTGAACTGTTTCTTGACTCTCTTCTCTTTATTTGGAAAGAAGATGACAGCAGCTAATATCCCGAGGATCACAATTAGCACACCGATGAGGAGATATTTTATTTTCACCATAATGGCACTCCCACGATACGATTCTTTGAAGCTTGTCCAAAATGATGATTTTCTATTGGCATATTCCGATTATCCCCTACGACATATACACAATCTTTTTCAACTCGCCGAGGGGGAAGATTCCAGGTACATGGATAACGGACATAGGGTTCTTCTATCTCCTTGCCGTCAACAAAAAGTTTCCCATCACGAAATTCAACTTGTTCGCCCTCCTGAGCAACCACACGTTTTAGAAGCATGACTTTGATCCCGGCAAAACGCACGGTTACCACATCAAACCTTTTAGGTTCTGAAAAGAAATAACTTGGCCTCCAACAAAAATTTACGCCTCCATGGTGATAGGTTGGGTCCATACTGGTTCCCTGAATCGTGAAGGGAATGCAGAGATAACCGAAAAAAAGATAGGCGAAGAGTGCAACCAAGGAGACCCTGATCAGGAACTTCAGTGTTAAAGAGGGAAAAAAGAATTGTCGAATCTTATTATTGACAGCCATCCTATTTGAGCCTTCTTATCTCAGGCATTTGGAAAACAATTTGCCCTGATGACATTTTGAGGCCAAGGTTTATCTTAATTCATTTTTAGGCATAGTATAGCGTAAAGCTTATCTGTCTGCAAAAACTATGGGTAAAAATGGTGGGACATGGATGTTTAGGTAGTTTGAAATTTAAGAGGGGGAAAGGGAATCCTTTAGAAGGTCACGCCCATCATATCACTTACCGTTTGCCCAGGCTGTCTTCCGTTTATTTCCAATGCGTTGTGAATGGTCTCCAATAACTTTTCTGGATGGTATGGCTTCATCAAGTAACCAGAGGCACCTACTTTGTAAGCCCTCTCTTCTCCTCCAGAGATTCCTGTGAGGAAGATGATGGGAATATCATGGGTAGCCGTGGACTGCTTCAGTCGTTCTGCGACCACGAACCCACCCCCTCCGGGTATCATAATATCGAGGATGATCAGGTTGGGTTTCTCCTTGTTGGCCATCGAAAATGCCTGGACACTGTCAGAGGCCAAGACAACATGGTACCCGTTGGCTTTTAGTCGAATCTTCAAAGCCCTGGCCACATCTTCCTCATCGTCAACCACAAGAATTTTTTTCTTCACCATCTTGTCCTTCTCCTCACACTTTTCCCCTATGTTCCTTTATCTGTTATTCCTCGTCGTAATCTTCGTCCACTATCTGATTTAACCTACTGAGAACCCCTGTCTCCTCTTCATCGCTTCGAACGAATATCTCCTTCGACAATTCTTCCGTCCACTGATCAAAGTTTTTCACCCTTTCTCCTCCTACACCATTATTGATTTTCAAGATAGTTATAAGAGCAATTTCTTTGCCAATTGGATTGAATTTGAGGAGATGGGAATAAGTCATTGAAATTTATAGCAAATTATCTAAGAGGGTAAGGTTCTTGATTACAATCCGGTTTAATAAGGCGCCG
>Ga0210033_1004785_pt1 | contig 10262 bp, 7 predicted proteins | sample CryGeymeta201501_FD_185465 | JGI IMG/M metagenome (GOLD analysis project Ga0210033, IMG submission 185465) | Groundwater microbial communities from Crystal Geyser aquifers in Utah, USA - Crystal Geyser metaG 2015-01 (SPAdes) (version 2) | ecosystem: Environmental > Aquatic > Deep subsurface >... | reverse complement strand
AAAGCCGCCCTGGCTGGTCGGGATGCGCAGGTCCTCCAGGTGGCTGCGGTTGGCAAAGCGCGCCTCCGGGATCATCACCCGGATGTCATAGTCGCGGCCGTTTTCCCGCAAGCGGGTAGCCACCGACCCTGACACCAGCGCGCGCAAGGTGTCGGCCACCTCGACCACGGTCACGCCCAATTCGGCAGCACGCACCCGGTCGATCTTGACCTGGTACTCGGGCTTGGACAAATCCATGGCCACATAGACGTTGGTGAAGTGTTGCAGCGCCGTCATGGCCTGTGCAGTCTGGCGCGCCTGCTCGAACAGGGTGGCAATGTCTGGCCCCTTGAGCTTGACTTCGATGTCGGCATCGCCCAACTTGCGCATGCCTTTGACCTTCATTTGCGACACGGACACCTTGCCACCGGGCGCTGCCACCTTGGCCGCCACTGGGCGCAACTGGGCAATGAATGCCTGGGTGGAGAGGCCGCGCTGATCAGGCGGCACCAGTTGCAGATCGAGTTCGCCCTCGTTGGCGATCTCGTTGGTGATGGTGCCCACCGCCTTGCCGCCGGCCATGGCGTAAATGCTCTCAATACTGCCCGCCAGGGTTTTATTGGCGTTGATTTGCTGCTCCAGTTCCAGCAGCACCCGGTCGGTCTCGGCCAATGCCGCGCCGGTGGGCAGCTTGACCTTGACCATGATGCGGCCGTCGTCCATTTGCGGCAGAAATTCACTGCCCAGCCGCGTCATGCCATAGCCACCGGCCAGCGCCGCCACCACAAAAACGGCCAGCACCGCACGCCGATGGTCGAGCAAGCGCCCCAGCAAGTGGCCATAGCCCGCGGTAACGCGATCAAACAAGGCAGCAAACCAGCCCACGCCGTGACCCTGCGCCTTTTGGCTTCCCAGCAGCAAGGCGGTGAGCATGGGGGTGAGCGTGAGTGCGGTTGCCAGACTAATCAGCACAATGCCCGCCACCACCAGAATCAGCTCGCGAAATAGCAGGCTGACCAAGCCTGGCACGATCAAAAACGGCACAAACAGCGCCAGAAAGGCCAAGGTGGAGGCCACCACTGCCGGGCCAATGTCCGAGGTGGCTTTGACAACAAGGTCATTGATGGATGCCTTGGGACTGGCCTCCCGGTCGCGCGAGATGGCTTCCACCACCAGAATCGAGTTGTCCACCAGCACACCAATGGCCACCACCAGGCCACCGAGCGAAAAGATGTTGAGTGAGAACCCGGCCAGTTTCATCACCCCAAAATTGAGAATCAGAATCAGCGGCAGCGCCACCGTAATCACCACCACCTGGCGCCACGAGCCCAAAAACAGCCAGACGATCAGCACCACCAGCACGGCAGCTTCCAGCGCGGCGCTTTGCACGCCGTTCAAGGCATTGACAACGTAAGTGGCCTGGTTTTCCAGCACGCCCAGTTGCACGCCCTCTGGCAGGCTCAGTTGGATGGCATCCAGGCGCGCCTGCACATCGCGCGCCACAGCCACGGTGTTGGCATCGGCCTGCTTGAGCACGCTGAGCTTTACGGCGCTGCGGCCATCCACGCGTGAGATCACCCGCGCTTCGCGGTGGGCATCGAGCACCTCCGCCACATCGCTGAGCAGCACCTTGTTACCGGCCTGGTTGAGCAGCACGACGTGGCGCAGGTCGTCGAGCGAGCCAAATTCGCCCATTGTGCGGGCGATGATCTCTTTGGGCCCCACCGTCAGACGGCCGGCAAATTGCATGACGTTTTCTTCGCGCAGGCGTTTGGCCACGCTGGCCGCTCTCAAGCCGTATTTGTCCAGCGCGGCAGGCTTCAGATGCACGCGGATTTCGCGCTGCAAGCCACCCACAATGTCGGTGCCAGCGACCCCGGGCACGGCCAGAATCTGGTCTTGCAGCCATTCATCCGTCCAGGTGCGCAGCTTGACCAGGTCCCAGCGGTCAGAGCGCACCGTGAGTTGCAGAATGGGTGTCTGGGTCGGGTCGGCCTTGAAGACAATGGGCGGGTCAATGTCTTTGGGCAGCTTGCGCGCCACGCGGGCCATGGCGGCAGTCACGTCCTGGTAAGCGGTGTTGATGTCGGCGCCATATTTGAAGTTGGCAATCAGGCTGTACAGGCCTTCAATCGACGACGACTCCAGCGTGTCAAGCCCGTCCACCGTCATCAACTGGCGCTCAATGGTGTCGGCCAGGCCGCGTTCAATTTCATCGGGCGTGGCCCCCGGCCAGAAGATATTCACCTTGACCATCGGGTAGGTCATGTCGGGCAAAAAGTTCACCGGCAAGCGCCACAGGCCATATACACCCAGCACCGTCAGCGCCAGGGCGATGGCGGCTGTGGCCAGGCGCTGGCCAACCGAATAGGCGGTGAGTTTCATGGCTTCTTGGCGGCCGCGGCGGTTACTTGCACCGCAGCACCGTCTTTGAGCGCTTCCTGACCGGCCACGATCAGAGCCTCGCCGGGTTTCAGGCCGTCGGTAATCAGCGTGCGGCCTTCGGCCTCCACGCCGGTCTGCACCTTGCGCCGCACCGCCTTGCCACCTTCCGCCACAAAGACGGCCATGCCAACGCCGGGCGCGGCCAGTAGGCTGTGCGAGGGCACGGTGATGGCAACTGCAATGGTTTCGCGCACCAGGCTCACACGCGCAAACATGCCGGGCAGCAACAGCGGCGGCTGCGTCAATTCAAGCTCTGCCGTGCGGGTGTGTGTGCGGGCGTCCAGCGTCGGATACAGCCGGGTGACGCGGGCGGGAAAGGTTTGCTGCGGGTAGGCATCCAATTCAACATCGGCTTTCATGCCCCGGCCCAGACGGGCGGCATCAGACTCGGCAACCGCTATGCGCACCACCATGCTGCTCGGGTCAATCATTTCAACCAAGGGCGCTCTGGGGCTTGCCACGTCTCCGTCGCGCACTCTCATTTTTGAGATGACGCCAGCCCAGGGTGCGGTGATGACGTAGTCGCGCATCGACTCTTGGGTGCGTACCAGTTGTGAGCGGATGCGGGTCACGTTGGCTGCTGCCGTGTCCACCTGCTCGCCCGGCAGCGCGCCGATGTCGGCCAGGCGGCGGGTACGCGCCAGGTTGTCTTCTTCGCGGCTCAGGTCTTGCCGCAGGGATTCGGTCAGACTGCTGACAGCTTCGGTGCGCCCCAGCGTCAACAACACCTGGCCGCGCTTGACTGCGTCTCCCTCACGCACCCGAATGCCCAGCACTGGCCCTTCGGCCATGGAGCTGAGCTGGGCAATGCGCGTGGCCTCGACCGTGCCCGTGACCGCAAAGCGCAGCACCCATGGGGCAGATTTGACGGTCTCTACCCGTACCGAGGCGGCTTTGGTTGCTGTTTTGGCCGGGGCTGAGGCAGCAATACTTGGCGCAGAGGCGGCCGTGTTTGATGCGGCAGTTTCTGTCTTGCCACAACCAGACAACGCCAAGGTCAAGGCCAATGCCGTGAGCAGTAAAAACGGCGAGTTGACAGAAGGCAAGGGCGTTATTTCACTCATCACAGGTGCTTGTTTGTTCATGTTTTTCATAGCAAGTTCTCCGCACTGGCCCAGGCCAGTTGGGCTGCTGCGGTATTGGCATCCGCCAGGGCTCGGATGTGGGTGGCCTGGGCATCGGTCAAGGCCGATTGGGCATCGAGCACATCAAACAAGGTGCCGCGCGTCAGGGCAAATTTTTCTTGTTCGATGCGGAGGTTCTCTGCGGCCAGTTGGGTCAGTTGCTCGGTGCTGGCCAGCCGCTCCAATGCCGATGTCAGCGCCGCGTGCGCGGTTTCAACCTCCAGCCGTACTTGCAGGCGCAACTTGTCAAAACGGGCCTGAAGCGCCGCCAGCTTGGCGCTCTCTTCCGCCACGCGTGCAGCGGTGCGCCCGGCATCAAACAGTGGCATCTCAAAACTTATGCCAATGCGGTAGGTGGTATCTTGGCTATCGATACCCACCGGCTGCTGGCTGATGCCAAGCAACTTGCGGCCACCCGCTGCGGCCAACAGATTCACGCTGGGGGCGTTGCCAGCGCGCGCGGCCTCGATGCGGGCCAACTGTGCGTCGAGTTCGGTCTGCGCTGCCTGAACGTCCGCCCGATTGGACAGTGCGGTTTGCATCAACACACTGAGCGGCCTTGCCTCAGGCGCTGGTTTTTGCAGCACATCCAGCAAAACGATTTGGCGTTCGCCCGCGTCTTCACCCAACACATTGAGCAGCGTCCGTTGCAGGATGCCCAGGCCATTTTGTTCGCGCAGCAGGCGCTGACGCACATCGGCCAACTTGACTTCAGTACGCAGTGCGTCCACCTTGGCGGCTTTGCGCTCGTTCACCAGCGCCTGCACCCGCTGCAGTTGCGCTGCCAACGCGTCGCGCGAGGCGGCCAGTGCGCCGATCAAGCGGATTTGTGCCAACTGGGCGAAATACAGGCTCGAAACATTGAAGATCAGGTCGCTCTTGCTGCGCGCCAGACGCTGGCCGCTGGCGGCTTCGAGCAACTGCGCAGCATTCAATTCGGCCACCAGGCGGCCACCGGTGTACAGCGGCACGCGCAGTACCAGATCAGCGTTCAGGATTTGCGAGCCAAAGGCACCCTGTTCCCCGTTAAAGCGCGCAGCCAACAGGCGCAGATCGTCGCCATAGGCAATGTAGCCACCCTCGACTGACATCTTCGGGAATCGCGCTGCATCTGCACTCTGGGTGCGCGCGGCAGCGGCATCCCGGTCGTGGGCGCTGGCGGAAAGCTCTGGGTTGTGCGCCAGCGCCCTGTCGATCAGTTCGCGCAAGGTAAAACGATTTACCGTTCGCGAACCTTCGCTTGCACTGGGTTGGGCAAGAACCTCCGAATTGTTGTCAGACTGCGCATGAACGCACTGTGGCGCCAGCGTCAAAAACACCGAAAAGCCCAATGCGGCACAAACTGCGGCGTACCCACGAAGGGCGAGCAAGCCAGCGGATGGCGCGCCAGGCAAGTGGGTGATGCGTGAACACATGGCAAGCTTCTTTTGTTGGGATCAAGGCAGTAACGTTTTGAAGACGTAAGGCAGCTTCAAAAGACGCAATCGCTCAAAAAATCATGCCTTTTGACAGGCGGGAATCAAAATAAAGCTGCTTACCCAACGCCACCTTGGCTGGGGTGATGGGGTTGTCGGAAGGTGCCTGAACACCGGACATACCGCCCATGCGGCCACCCATGCCACCCATGCCACCCATCATTGCGCCGCGTGGGCCTGCACCCATGCCCTGAGCCAACAAAATGCCAGATGTTGCAGCTAATGCGGCGCTTGCCAAAACTAATTGAATAGGGCGTGTTTTCATAATCAAATTCCTTGGGTTTAACAGATGCAGTGTTGATGCAGCCTTTGATGCTGGCCTGCATCTCAGTAACACCATTTGATCTTTGTCATGTCAACGCTTGATGATGGCAAGTGGGTTAATTTGTAAAGTTGGATCGGGAATCGCCTTCTGGTCGAATGAATTTGCCAAAAAAATGCATCTTTGCTGCAATAGCTGCGTCTTCACATGCATGAGCAACTTACCGACAGAAATTTGCACCACCAACGCGCGGGCACAGTCGCAAATGGGAGCCTTGTTTGTGGATGTGCGCGAGCCGCACGAGGCGGATGCGTTGGCTTTTGAGGCACCCGAGGTCATCAACCTGCCTTTGAGTCAACTCGCGCAGCGCTGGCACGAGCTGCCCAAAACCCGTGAGTTGGTCATGGTTTGCCAAAACGGCGAGAAGAGTGCGCAAGCCAGTGCATTTTTAAACGCCCAGGGTCTGAAAAACGCCCAACCTATGCGCGGGGGCATATTGCTCTGGATGCAAAAGGGCTACCCTGTCAGAGGCAAACGATTTGAAACCGTTTCAGCTATTGGACATCAGGGCGAAACGACTTGATTGGTATCAAGCTTGATCATTGAATCAGTACAAAAAATATCCTTTGAATTGAAAAGAGGTCATCTGATGAACAATTCCCTAAGCGCTGCGCTACCGCAAGCAACCGATACCCTTGACCGGTGGGCACATGTTCAGCTGTCTCCCTTGACGCGAGGTGTCTCGACCGCTGCTTTGCGGATGGCGTTTGGTGACTGGCTTACGCATTTGTCACACAACCCGGGACAGCAACTGAAACTTGTTCAGGAAGCACTGAAAAGCATCCAACAACTCACAAGCTATGTCCCGAGCGCCGTTCAGGTCTCATGCAAGCCATGTATTGAGCCGGCGATTCAAGACCGCAGGTTTTCACACCCAAGCTGGCAGATCTGGCCCTTTAACGTGATCAGCCAGTCATTTTTGCTCACGCAACAGTGGTGGCAGGATGCCACCGCGGGCTTACGTGGTGTCTCTCAACACCATGAAGATGTCGTCAGTTTTACGGTCAGACAGATGCTCGATATGGTCTCGCCCGCCAATTTCGTCTGGTCCAATCCCGAAGTACTGGCGCGGATGTACAAAACGGGCGGCACCAATTTGTGGCAAGGTTTCCAGAATTTCATTGACGACGTGCAACGCCTGCAAAAGCAGCTTCCGGCCCTGGGCACTGAGGCTTACCAAGTGGGCAAGAACGTTGCCATCACACCAGGCAAGGTGATCTTGCGCAACCGTCTGATTGAGTTGATTCAATACGCGCCAGCCCACCCCAAGGTTTGGCCGGAACCGATCCTGATCGTGCCTTCATGGATCATGAAGTATTACATCCTTGATCTGTCGCCTGCCAACACACTGATTGGATATCTTGTCGAACAAGGACACACCGTATTTTCAATTTCCTGGAAAAATCCGGTATCCGAAGACCGGGACCTCGGAATGGACGATTACCTGAGATTGGGCGTCATGGATGCCATCAATGCCGTCGGCGCGGTCGTGCCCAAACAAAAGATTCACGCAGTTGGCTACTGTCTTGGGGGTACGCTGCTCACCATCGCGGCGGCAGCCATGGGCCGAGAGGGCGACGACCGCTTGGCAACGATGTCGCTTCTGGCAGCGCAAACCGATTTCACCGAGCCGGGCGAGTTGGCGCTGTTTATCGACGACAGTCAGATATCCTACCTGGAAGACATCATGTGGGACAAGGGTTATCTCGACAGCACGCAGATGGCTGCTACGTTCCAGCTCTTGAACTCAAATGATCTGGTGTGGTCAAGAATGCTACGGCAATACCTGTTGGGAGAGCGCACCACGGTCACTGACCTGATGGCGTGGAATGCGGATGGAACGCGCCTGCCCTACCGCATGCATACCGAGTATCTGCGCCGCCTGTTCCTGAACAATGACTTGGCCAGCGGTCGCTATCTGGTCAACGACAAGCCAATCGCTTTGACTGACATCATGTGCCAAATCTACTGCATTGGCACAATCAATGATCATGTTGCACCGTGGCGTTCTGTGTACAAACTGACTCTTTTGACGGATGTAGACATCACGTTCTTGCTTACTTCGGGGGGACATAACGCTGGCATCGTCAACCCGCCCGGAGTACCAGGGCGCAGCTACCAGGTCTTGACGCGACACCACGATGACAAATACCTTGCCCCCGACGAGTGGTTGCGGAAAGCACCTCAATATGAGGGTTCATGGTGGCCTGACTGGGCTGAGTGGATTCAGTCCCGATCAGGCAAGCCGATGGCCACTCCTTCGGTCGGCAACGTGGCCAAGGGCCTCACCCCCATTTGTGATGCCCCTGGAATCTACGTGTTGCAAAAATAATTTCCGACCCGCTTGCGACGAGGCTATGACCGGATCGTTTCCATTTTTTTAGGAGAAATCATCATGCCCAACCCACAATTCACCAAACCCTGGCACGGCGTGCCGCGTGAAAGCATTCACTGGAACCCCAGCGTGCTTGAGGAAGCCTGCATTGGCTGCGGCACCTGCGTCACCGGTTGCAGCCGACTGGTGTACCGCTTTGACTTTGAGCGCAAGAAACCCGTGGTGGTGGACCCGCTCAATTGCATGGTGGGCTGCACCACCTGCGCCAACACCTGCCCAGCGCACGCGCTGGTGTTTCCACCCATCGAGTCGGTGCTGGCCCTTGAAGGTCTGGCTCAGGTACGACACGCGGTGGAAGACGACTTGCAAACCCGCCACGACATCCTCGCATCCAACATGCCCGTGCCGCACCCGGACCGCATCATCACACTGGCGGTGCAGAGCATCGACAAGCCTGGCGGCGATGTGCTGCGCGTGGTGCTGGCCCCGGTCACGGCGGGTGAATGTTTTTGCGAGTTTGCCCCTGGCCAATACATCGAGCTGTGGCAACCCGAGTCATCGCACCTGTCGCGCTCGTACTCCATTGCCAACGCGCCGCATGGCGACGGCAGCATCACGCTGCACATTCGCCGGGTCGAGGGGGGCCGCTTTACCCGGTGGGCTTTTGATGCCATGAAAGTGGGAGACACCCTGAAAGCCCGCGGGCCTTTAGGTAGTTTCACCATGCGCTCACCTGCCGATGTGCCGCTGCTGTTCATCGCCGGCGGCACGGGCTTGGCACCGGTGCTGGCCTTGCTGGAGCAGCAAGTCAGCTTTGCACCGGAGCGCGACATGGTTCTGCTGTGGGGTATGCGCAAGGTGGCAGATTTTTACGCGCTGGATGCGTTGCAAGCCTTGGCAGCACGCGCTCCCGGATTGCGAATTGCCCTGGCTGTTGAAAAGCTGCCCAGCCCGGCCCGGGAGTCACCCACCATTCGCTCGATTGAAGGCAGTGTGCTCGATGCCATGGCCAAAGATGCCAGCCTGCCCGGCCAGCGTGATATTTATGCCGCCGGGCCGCCGGTGATGCTGCGCGAAGTCGCCCACGCCCTGGACAGCGCAGGCGTTGCCAAAACGCGGGTGCACATGGATTCATTTGGTGTTTGATTTTTAAAGGAGTAACAAAATGACTGCAAAACAAGTTGTTCTTTGTAACCCGGTACGTACTGCCATCGGCACGTACAACGGGAGCCTGAAAGACGTGCCAGCCACCGACCTGGGCGCCACCGTCATCCGCGAAACGCTCAAGCATTCCGGTTTGCCAGCGGATCAAATCCAGACTGTGGTGATGGGTAACGTGATCCAGGCTGGCAACAAGATGAACCCGGCGCGCCAGGCTGCCATTGGCGCGGGACTGCCCGTGAACATTCCGGCCATGACCGTGAACCGCGTCTGCGGCTCAGGCGCGCAAGGCGTGGTGAGCGCGGCGCTGGAGGTCTGGTCGGGCATGATCGACTGCGCCATCGGCGGTGGCATGGAGAACATGGACCGTGCCCCCTACCTGCTGCCACAAGCACGCTGGGGTGCCCGCATGGGCGATGTGACGATGTCCGACAGCATGCTCATGGACGGCCTCAACGATGCCTTCAGCGGCAAACATTCCGGCTGGCACACTGAAGATTTGGTCACCCTCAAAAACATTTCCCGCGCTGATCAGGACCGCTGGGCGCTGCGCTCGCAGCAACGCTTTGCAGCTGCACAAGCGGCGGGCAAATTTGATGCCGAGATCGCCACGGTCGAGATTGCCGGGCGCAAAGGCCCAACGCTCTTTAACAAGGACGAGCACAACCGGCCGGAGACCACTGCGGAATCGCTTGCCAAGCTCAAACCCGCCTTTCGACCAGACGGCACCATCACCGCAGGCAGCGCGCCGGGGCTGAACTCCGGCGCGGCGGCCATGATCGTGGCGGGGCGGCAATGGGCGCAAGACAATGGCTTGACACCGATGGCGCGACTGGTGTCCTATGGCATTGGTGCTGTCGAACCGGGTTTGTTTGGCCTGGGGCCCGTACCGGCTGTGCGGCAAGCCATTGCCAGGGCTGGCTGGTCGGTGGCCGACGTGCAGCGAGTCGAGATCAACGAAGCCTTTGCCGCCATCGCGCTGGCCTGCCTGCGGGAGTTGGGTTTTGCCGAGGACATTGTGAACGTCGAAGGCGGCGCCATTGCCCACGGCCACCCGATTGGCGCCAGCGGTGCGGTGCTGGCCACGCGGTTGATGCACTCCATGCAGCGCGACGGCCTGCAGCGTGGCATCGTCACCCTGTGCATCGGCGGTGGCCAGGGCATTGCCCTGGCGCTTGAAATGCTGTGAGCGCGGCCATGGAAAAACCCATCCACCGCTTTCATGACCTGTTCGCCCAGTTGGGTTTGCCCAACGATGCCGCAAGCATCGAGCAATTCATTGCCACGCATGCGTCGCTGGCGGCCGATGCCAAACTGGCAAGCGCCCCGTTCTGGAACCCTGCGCAGGCAGCCTTCTTGCGCGAAGCCTGCATGCAGGATGCCGACTGGGCCGAGTTGGCAGACCAGTTGAGCGTCGCGCT
>Ga0210033_1004783_pt1 | contig 10266 bp, 10 predicted proteins | sample CryGeymeta201501_FD_185465 | JGI IMG/M metagenome (GOLD analysis project Ga0210033, IMG submission 185465) | Groundwater microbial communities from Crystal Geyser aquifers in Utah, USA - Crystal Geyser metaG 2015-01 (SPAdes) (version 2) | ecosystem: Environmental > Aquatic > Deep subsurface >... | reverse complement strand
GAGTTAGAATTATTAAATCAATTGTTCTGTCATAAAATGGCATAGATTTCCCCAATTTTTCTAAAATTACTGAGCCGGGGCCTCCGTCAATTAAAATCTGGTGTCTCTGGGGTGTTTCAATAAAACACGCATCGCCCTGACCAATATCGAAAAAAATAACTTCAAGAAACCGTGCGCGACTTAGATCATAAACGGCAATCCAGGATATGATGTTCAGACAAATTAGACCGCCTAAAATTAAAGAAACTATATTCTGTTTTTTCATTTGCCGAAGCTTTAAGCTGAGGCGAGAGAAGAACGATAGTTCTTCGAACATCAAAAGCTCAAAACCGCCTCATCCGCGGTTTTGAGCTTAATTTAAAATTTGCAATTTAAAATTTGAAATCTTTAAGCCTTTCCTAAAATCCTAAACATCTTTGTCCCACAAGAAGGACAAACTCCAGTCATCGCTCTCCTCTTTGTCCCTCCCTTTCCCTTCATTGTTATTTCTTTCTCGCCCTTCATCTCTTGCTTCTTTTTACATTTGACGCAATATCCAATTGTTGCCATAAAAATACCACTAATAAATCACTAATTTTAATCACGAATAATCACTAATAATTTATTCGTGTAAATTAGTGATTCTAATTCGTGATTTTATTCGTGGTTTAATCGACCTTTATTTATCCACAGCTTAATTTAGATTAGATTAAGCAAAAATTGAAGTCAAGCCCTTCGGCAAGCTCAGGGCAGGCCCTTATAGTCCCAATTCATTTGAGATTTTTTGCATAGCCTCAAGAACAATTTTGACAAATTCTTCCAAACTTAAACCTAAACATTCCTGACATTTTTTAATTATATCACGATTTGCGCCCCGGGCAAAAGATTTTTCTTTAAATTTTTTTAAAACACTTTCCAATTTTAAATCAGAAATCTTCTTGGAAGGTAAAACCAGAGTAGCAGCCACAATTAATCCGGTTAAAGGGTCGAGGCAAAAAAGGGCTTTTGCCATTTTTGATTGAGGCAAAATTCCATGAGCCTCATTATGGCTTAAAACCGCCTGGCAAATCTCTTCATCTAATCCTAAATTTTTTAACATTTCAGCTCCTAATTTTGAATGTAAGATAAGATTATCTTTTACTTTTTCATAATCAATATCATGCAACAAACCACAAATTCCCCACCTTCCCCTATCTTCACCAAAAAACTCAGCCAGATCTTTCATTGCCGCTTCAACCGCTAAAGAATGCTTAATCAAATTCTGATTTTTCAGATTTTCTTTTAGGAGTTTTAATGCCTCTTCTCTTTGCATATCTTTAATTTTAGTATATAATTTTTAAAAGGGTTGTCAAAAAATTAAATTAGAATTTCATCAAATATGCTTATTATTTATTTTCCACTTATTATTTCTTTTTTCTCTCTTCTCTTTGTTCTTTATTTAATCCGAGAAATAAAAAAATTTCCCTCTGGTTCGGGAAAAATGGTTGAAATTAGTCAGGCAATTAAAGAAGGGGCAACGGCTTTTTTGAAAAGACAATATAAAACAATTTGGGTGGTGGTAATTATTTTAGCCTTTGGGCTTTTTGGGATTTATAGTTTAAGTGGCAATCAGCTTTTCGGTCTACAAACCTCTCTTGCCTTCATTCTTGGAGCAATATCTTCTGCTCTGTCTGGTTTAATCGGGATGTGGATAGCAGTTAGAGCAAATATCCGAACTGCTGTTGCTGCCCAAAATAGTTTAAGCAAAGCTTTCAAAGTTTCGCTCTGGGGCGGGGCAGTTTCCGGAATCACCATTGTTACCCTGAGTTTAATTGGTATCAGTGGTCTTTATCTTGTCTATACTCTTTTAGGTTTTGAGGCTACTAAAATTCCTTCTTTAATTGTTGGTTTTGGGTTTGGGGCTTCTTTAGTGGCTCTTTTTGCTCAGTTAGGCGGAGGAATTTATACTAAGGCAGCTGATGTCGGCGCCGATTTAGTTGGTAAGATTGAAGCCGGAATTCCCGAAGATGACCCAAGGAACCCGGCCGTAATTGCTGATTTGGTTGGTGATAATGTTGGAGATTGCGCTGGTCGAGGAGCCGACCTTTTTGAGTCAACAGCCGCTGAGAATATTGGAGCAATGATTTTGGGCGCCGCCCTTTTCCCCTATTTTGGAATCAATGGCATTCTCTTCCCTCTGGTTTTGCGAGCCTTTGGTTTGCTTTCAACAATTGGCGGAGTTTTAATAGCAGAAACTAAAGAAACCGAAGATCCTCTCAGGGCTTTAAATAAAGGTTATTTTCTGACCAGTTTTCTCTCAGCTATTGCTTTTTATTTTGTCACTATGAAAATGTTGGGTTCTATCTGGTTTTTTTATGCGGGTTTGGTTGGTCTTTTAACTAGTCTTATTTTTGTCTATATCGCCCAATATTATACCGGTATAAAATATCGTCCGGTCCAAGAAATTGCCCAGGCTTCTCGAACCGGTCATGCCACCAATATCATTGCCGGATTCTCCGTTGGCTTAGAATGTACCGGGGCTACCGTCATCGCTATTTCTTTGGCTTTATTGGCATCATTCAAGTTAGGTTCATTGAGCGGCATCCCCGGCGGCGGTCTTTATGGCACAGCAGTGGCGACGATGGGAATGCTGGCCACCTGCGCCTATATTTTAGCCATGGATACTTTCGGACCAATCGCTGATAATGCCGGGGGAATTGTGGAAATGGCAAAGCTTGATGATAAAACTTGCCAAATTACTAATAAACTAGATGCTACTGGCAACACCACTAAGGCTTTAACTAAGGGTTATGCTATGGGAAGCGCTGCCTTGGCCGCTTTTTTGCTTTTTTCAGCTTATTTAACCGAGGTCAAATTAGAAGTTGTCGATTTAGCCAAGGTCGAAGTTTTTGTTGGCGGATTAATCGGAGGAATGTTAGTTTTTCTTTTCAGTGCTTTTGCCATTAGAGCAGTCGGCAGAACGGCTTCTTATATCATTGAGGAGGTTCGCCGTCAATTTAAAGAAAATCCCGGAATAATGGCTGGAACCCAAAGACCAGATTATGCCAGATGTATCGATATCACCACTAAGGGTGCTTTAAAACAGATGTTTTTGCCTGGATTTTTGGCGATTGCTATTCCAATTATTACCGGAATCTGCCTCAAGGCTGAAGCGGAAGCCGGTCTGATTATGATTGGTACCATTACTGGTATTCTTTTAGCCACCTTAATGAATAATGCCGGTGGCGCCTGGGATAATGCTAAAAAATTTATTGAGGCTGGAAATCTTGGCGGAAAAGGTTCAGATGCCCATAAAGCTGCAGTTACTGGTGATACAATTGGCGATCCCTTTAAAGATACAGCCGGACCCTCACTTCATGTCTTGGTGAAATTATTGGCTACATTAACCTTAGCCTTGGCTCCATTGTTTATTTAATTAATAAAAAGTAAGAAATAATTCCCTGTCCAAGATGAAATACATAAGCTGACAATATTTTCCGCGTAAATCAGCGAAGAAGAAAAGTGTTACCCATGTCCTCATCCAGTGCAACGTCTTGACAAGCTTGGTTGATGGACTAATATATTATAATCACAATATGAATCGGGTAATAAAACCTTCTTCGGAAAATACTCAGGAAAACGCGGAGGATGATCCTCCGGATAGTTTAGTTTTGAAAAATAAAAATTCAACCACAGCCCGTTTTCAACGGGCTGGGTTGCCCAGCCCTTTAGTAAGGGCTGTGGCAAAAATAAAATTAGAGGAACCCCTAAAGGAAATGGTTTCTTTTTTTGTTGCCAAAAATAATTATAAAAAAAACAATGAGATATCTTACAAAATTAATAGAGATAATTTTCAAATTAAGGTTTCCGGATGTTCGGAATATTTGGTCAATTATCCGGTTGGCATTCTCTCCAATTTAAGGCGAAGGGCTAAAGAAATTTTATTAGATAATTTTATCTACACGCGAACATTCCCCCTTATCTTGCTAAATAATAATAATAATAATACCCTTCTTTACAAAATTTCAGAACCATTGCTGAAGGATTTCATAAATTATGGTTTGCTAAAAGACCTTCCTCGAATTAGTGATTCGGCAAAGATAGAAACAAAAAGATTAATAGAAAATTTCAATGAATCTCAAAAGAATGGTTCGGTAATTTTTAAAAAACCGAACCGAACCGAAAAGATATTGCCTCTAAAAGAAACCTCAGAAAAATTGGCTGTGTTATCCCTTTCTTTCGGCAAAGATAGTCTTTTGTCTTATGGTATTTCCAGAGAGATTGGATTAGATATTTATCCTGTTTTTATCAATGATATGGGAAAATATAATCCTAATGAATTTGAAATCAAAAAAAAGATTGCCGAATCATTTTCTAAAGAACAAAAACCTGTTTTTATTTTATTAGATGAAACCGATAATCTTTTTCGAAGCAAAGAAATGAAAGAGAAAATTGAGGAATTGGATGGAACAAATGCAATGTTAACTTTTGCTTTAGAATTGACTCCCCTGGCTTATTCTCATGGAGCCAAATATATAATTTTTGGGAATGAAAGAAATTTAAGTAACTATTTTATAAACAAAGAAGGATTTAGGGTCTATCCTTCTTACGATCAATCTTCAATTTACATGAAAAGAGAAAATCAGCATTTAAAAAAATTGACCGATGGCAACATTCAAATACTTAGTTTGGTTGAACCTATTTACAATATCGCTGAAATGAAAATCCTGTATCATCGTTATCCCGAGCTTTTAAAGTATGTGATGTCATGTTCTTCAAAAAAACTCTCCAATGAAAAATGGTGTTATCGGTGTCCAATGTGCGCTAAGGCCTTTTTGTATTCGGTAGCGGTCGGCGGTGATCCTAAAAAAATGGGATTTAGAAAAAATCTCTTTGAAATGAAATATAAAAATCTCTATCCGGTATTCACTTCTGAAATTGAAAGGGTTTATGAAAAACCACCCCGGGTAAAGGAAGAAGAGTCATTGGCGTTTTACCTTGCCTTGAGAAACGGTCAAAAAGGCGAATTGATTGATTTATTTAAACAAAAATATCTAAAACGAGTGGAAAAGAAAGAAAAGGAATTAAGGGAAAAATATTTTGGAATTCATCCATCCCAAATCTTACCCCCGGAATTAAAAGATAAAGTCTTAAGAATTTATGAAGAAGAATTAAAAGAATTAAGATGAAAATTGCCTTAACTTTTAATATTAGGCATGCAAAGCCATCGCTTAAAAACAGACAAGCAATAGAAGAGGCAGAGTTCGATGAACCCTCCACGATTAGAGGAATTTCCAAAGCCATTAAAAAACTCGGGCATAAGGTTTTTTTGGTTGAGGCAAATAAAAATGCCTATTTAAAATTTAAAAAATTACGAGCGAAAATAGATTTAGTTTTCAATATTGCCGAAGGAATTTCGGGGCAAGACCGAGAGGCCCAGATACCGGCCATGTTAGAGATGCTAAAAATTCCTTACGTGGGCTCAAAACCCCTAACCCAGGCGATTTGTTTAAACAAAGCCAAAACAAAAGAGATGCTTTTGTTTCATAATATCCCAACGGCTAATTTCCAACTTTTCAAAACCGGCAGGGAAAAATTGAAAGATAATTTAAAATTCCCCTTGATTGTCAAACCAAACTGCGAGGGTTCATCAAAAGAAATTTTCCAAAATTCTTTTGTCGAAAATGAGAAAGATTTAAGAAAGAAGTTGAAAAAAATAATAAGAAATCTTGAGCAGCCGGCATTGGTAGAGGAATTTTTTGGAGGAAGAGAATTTACGGTTAGTTTAATTGGAAATAATCCGGTAGAGGTTTTGCCTCCGGTGGAATTAAATTTCTCGGTCTTACCAAAAGATTTTATCCCGATGGATTCCTATGAGGTAAAATGGATTTTAGATAATCCAAAAAGTAAAATCAAAACCATAATATGTCCGGCAAAAATTGATGAAAAATTATGGCAAAGAATAAAAGAAATTTGTTTGAAAACAAAAGAAGTTTTGGAAATCTTGGATTGGTGTCGAATTGATTTAAGGTTAGATAAGAAAGGAGTTCCCAATGTTTTGGAGGTAAATCAAATTCCGGGAATTATTCCTGACCCAAAAGAAAATAGCCGTTTTCCTTTAGCCGCCAGAGCGGCCGGTTACACTTTCGAAGAAATGTTAGCCAAAATTATAAAAGTAACTTGTGAGCGCTACAAAATAAAAAGAAATATAAAGTGAAAGAACAATGCAAGAAACGAGCCCCGTCTTTGAAAAGATAAAAAATCTCCTTGAGGAAAAAGGCGTTTCCTATCAACTTTTAGAGCACAGGCCTGTTTTTACCAGTGAAGAAGCGGCCAAAGTGAGGGGAACTGGTTTAAAACAAGGAGCTAAAGCTATCATATTTTTTGCCGATAAGAAGCCTATTTTGATTGTAGTGAATGGAGACAAGCATATTGATGTAAAAAAATTTAAGCAAGAATACAATATTAAAGATTTACGTTTACTAAAATCCGAAGAAATCAAACAGTTAACCGGACTTGAAATTGGAGCCATTCCTCCTTTTGGCAATATAATGAACTTGCCTACTTATATGGATGCCGAGGTGATGAAAAATGAGAAAATTGTTTTCAATGCCGGAAGTCACACAAGATCCGTCAAAATGCGCTCCCTTGATTTTGTAAATCTTTGCAAACCAATAATCGGCAATTTCAGAGAATAATATGCCAGCTAACTTACCACCGCAATTTTATGCTCTTTCAATGAAACTAAAAGAGGCTGTGAGCCCTGATGAGAAAATCTCAATTTTGGAGGAAATGTTGCGAATTTCGCCAAAACACAAAGGAACTGAAAATCTCCAAAAGGATTTAAAAACCAAGATTGCTAAATTAAAAAAACAGAGGCCAAAAAAGATAAAAGGGAGAACGAGCTACTCTATCAAAAAAGAAGGGGCAGGCCAGGTTGTAATTTCGGGCCCGGCTAATTCCGGAAAATCAAGTTTATTAAATGCCTTAACCAATGCCAATGTCAAGGTTGCGCCCTACCCTTTCACCACCAAAATTCCAGAACCTGGAATGATGCCCTATGAGGATATTTTGATTCAATTGGTGGACACTCCCCCACTCTCAAAAGAGTTTTCTCCCCCTTGGTTAAAAGAGATTTTGAAAACATCTGATATTTTGTTGGCTGTTTTTGATTTATCAAAAGAAGATGTTGCCAAAGATATTGAAGATTTCAAAAAAATATTAGATAATTGGAAACTATCAGAGAAAAAAATTATTTTTCTTGGCAACAAGGTCGATTTAGATTACAACCTCGCCGGCTCTCAATACAAAATCAAACCAATCTCCTGCCAAAAAAAGATTGGATTAGAAGAGCTAAAAAAAGAAATCTTTGATTCACTGGAAATAATAAGAGTTTACACAAAATCTCGCAATCAGGGTCTACCAGAATTTGAACATCCTTTTATTATAAAGAAAAACACACCATTAATCGAATTAGCTCCTAAAATAAATCCGCGATTTAGCTCTGCTTTCAAATACGCCAAACTCTTTAAGAAAAATTCAAAGGTGTCTCAAATTGTTGGCAAAGATTATATCCTCCAGAATGGCGACATCATTGAAATTTACAGCTAAATAACCCGGCACCAGACTACAACCCACCCACCACCCGAGGGGCCCGCGAAGCGGGAGGGTGGAGGGAGGGTGGCGTCCCGCCCAAAGGGCGGACCCCTTAAATTCGGTACGGGGCAAGAAAATTGCCCAGCCCCCACACCAAAATTTGGTGTGGGGGCCAGCGATGGGCTTTAGATTTATTTTTCGAATAATACTTTCTGATATTCTTTTTGTTCTTTAAGGTCTGCCTCAATAATTTTATTCCATAACTCTTTAGCTTCTGGGTTGCCTTTAATCATTTCGTTATAAATTTCGGTTTCATCGCTGTATATTTTAAATAATCTTTGTTCAAGTTCGGTTTTTAGTTCCTCTTTAATAACTGGGTAATGTTTCATCACTAAATCCCACGCTTGGGCATTTATTGTTGTAGCGTAATTCTCGGAGTTAAAAAGCTGACTCCTAAACTCCTCAAAAGTCTTAACTGGGTTTTTAGTGTGCCAGTAATTATGCGCCACTTCGTGGTATAAAATCGGTATCCAGAGTTCTTTTTTTAATCTTACATTAGGGTTAATAAAAACTGACTGCGTCTTTACTCCGTGATACATTATGACATTATCTTTTAATCTCGGGTCGGTTCTATAAAGTTTTTCTCCTAAAACTCCACTCATTAGATACTCGTGGGTTTCTAATAACTCTGGTGGCATTTCGCTTTTAACAGCGTCCATTAGGTTTATAATCTCGTTTATTTCTGCTAAAAGTGTTTTAATTTGCCCAGCCTCTTTTTCTTTGGCTTGTTTTTGTAAGTAAAAATAAATTGATACCGAACCAATAATAAAAATTATTAAAACTAAAAAAATTAAAAGTTTGTTTTGATGAGGCATACCTGTGGTAGGTTTTTATTATTTATGTCCTCTGGCGGAAAACAAAAAGCTCGCCGCCAGTGATTAGCTTTCGCTAACCCATATCCCTTTCGAGATATAACCTACCACAGGTGAGCTGACGACGAGCTCTTTATCCTGTGGTAGGTTCTCTATGCCATATCCTATTAGGACTTAGGCAATTTGGATATTTAATTTTTTACAATTTCAAAATACCATAATTTAAGGCAAAAATAAATACCCGACAATGAGCTTTTTTCCTATATTATTGGGTCGCGGGCTGGGTTTATTTAATAAATTCAATTTTAAGTTCTTTTTTAAGGGCTGAAGCGATTTTTTGAAGAGTATCAATGGTAAAATTTTGTTGCCCGGCTTCCATTCTGGCAACATTACATTGCTTTGTTCCTATTTTCTTCGCTAACTCTGTTTGAGAAAGTCCTTTTTGTTTACGCAATTGCAAAATCTGGTAAGCAATTTCTAACTGTTTACCATATTCATCATAATATTTCTTGAATTTGGGATTTTCCAATTTCTCAGCTAAATATTCTTGAAAATCCACTGCTTTTTGAGTTTTTTTCCTATTCATATATTTTTGGATTCTTCAAAACATTTTGACAATTTTCTTCGGCCTTTTTTAGCTCAGAAATCGGTGTTTTGGTTGTTTTCTTTAAAAAGGCGTGAAGTAAAATTATTGTCTTTTTTACGAATATAAAATAAAAAATTCTATGTCTATTTCGGCCAAAATCCACCCTTAATTCTCTAATTTTCCCTTTAATGTGTCGGGAATAGGGTTCATCTAGATATCCTTTATTTATTCTCAAAAATTCAATATATTTAAAAACCTTTGCTCCTTCTTTATCTCTTAACCCCTCAATATATTCTAAGGTCGGGCTCTGGCCTGTTTTAATATCTTTATAGAACTTTACACTATATTCTATTGTGCTTTCACAATATATCATATACGATATGCCTGTCAAGAGGTATACTGTGGATAACTAAATTTACTCAATTCTTTCTAACCAATCCTCTATTTTATCAAAATGGCCATAGATCTGCCCAAAATCTTTCTGGATTGCGGTAAAATAAGGATCAACTGCTTCGATAACTACCTTTTAAAAATTAAGGAAATTAAGAAAAAGAGGGTTGAGGAGAGAATAATTAAGGGACCGGCGGGGAGTCCGGTGAGTTTAAAAAGCAAACTGCCGAAAAGGCAGCTTAAAATGCCAAAAACTGCGCTTCCCAAAGAATATTCTTTTAAATTTTTGCTTAGATTTCTGGCCGTGGCTGCCGGAATGATAACCAAAGCCCCAACCAAAAGAGAACCGACAATTTTCACTCCCAGGGCAACGATTGCCGCAATTGAAAGCAAATAAATAAAATTTTCTTTTTCGATTTTTATTCCCTCGCTTTTAGCTAAATCTTCGGAGATGTTAGCCAAAATCATCTCAGGATAGATGCGTTTTATCACCAAGAATATCAAAATAGAAAAAACGGCTGAGATTAGAGCCATCTCAAAAGAAACTTTTGAAATATCTCCAAATAGGGCTTCCAATAACTCTGGCTTTAGCCCTAAAAAATCTCTTCATCTCCCTTAGCCACATCACATAAATTGCCTGCCCCGTAGGAAGCCGACTTGCCCCGTAGCTCGCCGAAGGCGATGGTATGGGGAGGCTTTCCTTCGGGGTTTGTAAATTATTTGATTTCATATTCTTAAAATCTATGTCTCATTTTTTTTAGTTTTTCGCTTGAATTTGCTTCGCCATCTCTGATTTTTCTGCCGGTTAAATGCAAAAATACATCTTCCAAGGTTGGTTTTTTAAAAATATTTTTTAAATTTTGA
>Ga0210033_1004776_pt1 | contig 10274 bp, 11 predicted proteins | sample CryGeymeta201501_FD_185465 | JGI IMG/M metagenome (GOLD analysis project Ga0210033, IMG submission 185465) | Groundwater microbial communities from Crystal Geyser aquifers in Utah, USA - Crystal Geyser metaG 2015-01 (SPAdes) (version 2) | ecosystem: Environmental > Aquatic > Deep subsurface >... | reverse complement strand
TTCTGGCAAAACCGTTACAGGCCTGGCAGCTGGAACTTGCACCATTACTGCTAACCAAGCAGGCAACACCAGCTACTCTGCGGCATCGCAGTTGACGCAGAATATTACTGTTGGTACTGGAGCGAGTATCAATACCCTTCCAATGGAAGGATTTTGGACTGGAACGTCATCTACTGGCACGCAGGTTCAACTTGCAATACTTGAAAATGGAGAAACTTTTGGTTTCTATTTTTATCAAGGTCAGCTAGCTGGGGCTTTGTACGGAAATACTAAGAATAGCGGGACAAATCTGTCAGGAACAGGTTTTGATTTCTACAACGCAACGATTCATCCAGGCTCGTATTCTGGAACTTTCTCATCTAAAAATACTATTTACGTTGCGACATCGCTGGGTACAACATTTACTGGTAGCTATAGTGCTGAATACAACCAGCCTGCCACACTTGCAACCATAGCTGGCACCTATGCAGGTTACGGTTTGACGGGGTGGACTTATGCGCAGTCAGTGCCCATCACAATCGCAAGCAACGGCAGTATTTCTGGTAGTGTTACTGTTGGGGGCTATAGTTGCTCGTTCTCGGGAACTGCAAGTCAGCGCGCATCTGGTAAAAATGTATTTAATGTTCAGATCACACACACTGGTAATGGCTGTGCTCTAGGAAATGGCACAAAAACGTATGGCATTGCGTACTACAACAGCAGTGCTCGTCTGCTGGTGACTATGGCGCTAAACAGTGCAAAAACAGATGGCCTCATGTATCTTGGGGTCCGTTGAAAATCAGACTTTGTTTAACTACGCCGCCGGCAAGGGCTACCTGGACTTTGCCAGCACCGGCAAGCTGCTGGGCGCGGGGCTGGGGTTCTGGGTCAACAGGCCCTGATTTTTTCTAAGACAAATTGGCTGCTAGCGCTTGTACAGCAAGCGATAGCAGCTACTAAAAGCGAAGTATTGTGATGAGCCAATCGGACCCACCGCAGCGGGCATCAGGCGTTGGGGCACACATGGGCCAAAGGTGAGGTTAAGGCCATGGCATCTTGATCACCTACCCGCTGGCTCCCCTTTTTTATGTTGACGGTACTTTTGCGCTAGTATGGCGCACCCGAAAAAAATCATGAACCAACAAGCTTTTATTGTCGGCACTGCCGAAGTTGCCATGCCACCTGCCAACAGCAAAGTTGACACAGTGCAGTCGCGTCCGCTCAATGAAAAAATGGATGCATTGACAAAACATATTCAAAGCAGCGGCAAATTCACATTTGATGCTTCACACGCCAGACTGGTTGAAGCCATGAAACACCCCAAGGCTCGCACCTGATCATTGGCTTTTGACCTTTCGGTTTTGTCTATGGTCACTGGCAAATCCAGGCCAATAGTGCAAGTCACCCAGATGCTGGGCAAAGTTCTTCAGGAAGACGGTTTTGATCCGCAAGAGTTTGCCCAGTATTTTGCAGGCTGGAAAGCGCTAGGCCCTGCATTTGAGTTTGCAGACTTTTACTTTGGCAAAGATGGTTATTTCAACCAACCAAGGCGTGCCGGGCGACTCGTGTTACGACACGTTCACTTGCCACCTGAAAACAGTTCGCTTGACGCGGCAAGGTGGGCATTGGCAGCAAAGCGGCAAGGCAAAAAAACCAGTGACACTTTTCTCATCTATGCATTTGACCCGCTGCATGGTTTTTTGTTGATTGATATTGTCAAAGAGCCCAATGGTCACCTTGTTGCCATGATGGACACGACACGTTCGGTTGAATTGATGAACTTGTACGCTGACATTGCAGAGGCTTTCATTCACAGTGGTTTGGTTCTGGTTTAGCGTGCCAAAGCCAAAACGACCGTGCCCGCGTTTTCTGGTGCGCCGTTTTACCTGGGGGACAGCCAGTTGCTGACCGGCTGGAACCTGATGGCCACGGCCGACAACGCAAGTGGTACTTTTATTCCCCTAGCCTGGACGGTCAGGGCGGCACGGCGCTGTTGGACTACGCCGCCGGCAAGGGCTACCTTGACTTTGCCGCCACCGGCAAGCTGCTGGGCGCGGGCATGGGGTTCTGGGTCAACAGGCCCTGATTTTTTCTAAGACAAATTGGCTTCTAGCGCTTGTGCAGCAAGCGCTAGAAGCTACTAAAAAAGTAGTATTGTCAAGTTCCGCAGATTGTTTTTCAACCCGTGGCCGCAGTTCAGCCAATAAAGTCTCTGGCGCAACTTCATGTTCATGGCAGACTCGCAGCGGGGACCATCCAAGATGATTCCTCATTCGCAGACACGCCCACTCGAGTGATTTTACAATTCGGCTTTCAACCAGGCGGGGTGAAACATGCAGAACGTATCCATGACTGAAGCCAAGCGAGGACTCTCGCACTTGGCGCAACAGGGACAGTCGTTCAGCCTGACCAAACGCGGTCAGGCCGTGGCTACAGTGCGCATTTTTGGCGTAGCCCCCTTTGATGCATACAAGGCGCAAGCGGCCGCTCTGGCAATGGCCGAACTGGCCAACAAAATGAAGCCATCCAAGCGCAACGGCGCAACAGGTGTCATCCGGGCGCTGCGTGATGTCTGATCAGCGCGTCGTTGTGGATTCGGGCTATCTGCTCGAAGCCATCATGCCGACCACAGCGGGTTTACAAAGCCAAGCGCTGAAACTGATCGGTGAAATAGGCAGCGGCCGTACCCGCGCCGTGGTGCCGTGGATTTTTTTTGCCGAAATCGCTGCCGGCTGCGCCAAGGGCGTGCGCTCCAGACGGGTGCACGATGAGGATGCACAGGAATTCATGCGACTGCTGGTAGATTTGGGCATTGACGTTGATATGCGCATGGATGGTGCGCTGTCGATGTACCAAAACGCCATGCGTTTTCACGCGCAAGCCTACGACTCGATTTATATCGCGCTGGCCGAATCCATGGATTTACCTGTTGCCACGGTCGATTCAGGCATGAAAACCGCTGTTCGATCTGTCAAGATGGATTTGTACTGAGGAACCAAAGAAAAAGACCACGCTACCGCAGCGCCATCAACCCGGGCGAAGGCTTCTGGGTAAACGTCAGCGCCAAAGCCAAAACCACCGTGCCCGCCGCAATCAACCTGGTCACCCTGTGGGCCTGGGACAACCCGCTGAGCAGGTGGTACTTTTATTCCCCCAGTCTGGACGGCCAGGGCGGCACGGCGCTGTTGGACTACACCGCTGGCAAGAGCTAGCTGGACTTTGCCGCCACCGGCAAGCTACTGGGCGCGGGGCTGGGGTTCTGGGTCAACAAGCCCTGATTTTTTACAAAATAAATATGCTGCTAGCGCTTGTGCAGCAAGCGCAAGCAGCTATTTTTGTTGTAGTGCCTGTAGCAGCTTGGCGTGCACCCCGCCAAAGCCGCCGTTGCTCATGCAGACGATGTGGTCACCCGCGCGGGCAGCGCGCGTGACAGCGTTCACCAACGCGTCGAGCTGGTCAAACACCTGCGCCTTGTCGCCCATGGGTGCCAGCGCTTGCGCCGCATCCCAGCCCAGCCCGGCGCTGTGGCAAAACGACAGGTCGGCACTTTCCAGACTCCAGGGCAATTGCGCCTTCATGGTGCCCAGCTTCATGGTGTTGGAGCGCGGCTCGAACACCGCCAGAATGCGCTCCCCGGCCTTGAGCGTGCGGCGCAGGCCGTCCAGCGTGGTGCGGATGGCGGTGGGGTGGTGCGCAAAGTCGTCATACACCGTGATGCCTGCCACCGTGCCACGGTTTTCCATGCGGCGCTTGACGTTGTCAAAACTGGCCAGCGCCTGCGCCGCTACCGACGGCGCCACGCCCAGATGGTCGGCCGCAGCGATGGCGGCCAAGGCGTTGAGCTGGTTGTGCTGTCCCGTCAGATTCCAGCGCACGTGCCCCACGCGTTGCCCTTGGTGCAGCACGTCAAAGTCGTGGGCCTCACCAACCGCCGCAAAGTCACTGACCGCCGCGCCAAAGCTGCGCACCTCGCTCCAACACCCCATGTGCAGCACGCGCACCAGCGACTCTTCCAGCCCGTTGACGATCACGCGGCCGCTGCCATGTGGGCCTTTGCCAGGTACGGTACGCACCAAATGGTGAAACTGGCGCTCGATGGCCGCCAGATCGTCAAAGATGTCGGCGTGGTCAAACTCCAGGTTGTTCAGCACGGCAGTGCGTGGGCGGTAGTGCACAAATTTGCTGCGCTTGTCAAAAAATGCCGTGTCGTACTCGTCGGCTTCGATCACAAAAGCGCGGCCCTGCCCCAACCGGGCCGACACGCCAAAGTTCAGCGGCACGCCGCCCACCAAAAAACCCGGCTGCAGCCCAGCGGCCTCCAAAATCCAGCTGGTCATGGCGGTGGTGGTGGTTTTGCCGTGCGTGCCGGCGATGGCCACCACATGACGGCCCTGCAAAATGTGTTCAGCCAGCCATTGCGGGCCGCTGGTATAGGGCACACCGGCGTCCAGAATGGCCTCCATCAACGGGAATTTGGCGCTGCCGTCGGCCAGATGCGCGCGGCTGACCACGTTGCCCACCACATACACATCCGGTTGCAACGCCAATTGATCCGCACCAAACCCTTCGATCAGGTCAATGCCCAGCGCGCGCAACTGGTCGCTCATGGGGGGATACACACCCGCGTCGCAGCCGGTCACCTTGTGACCGGCCTCGCGTGCCAATGCGGCCAAGCCGCCCATAAAAGTGCCGCAAATACCCAGAATATGAATGTGCATGAAAGCATTTTAGAGAAACAAGGCAAAATCTTTGCAATGAGTGATCTGAAAGATGAAATTGCCGCCCAGGCGGCGCGCTTGGTGGTGGAAGAAGGGCTGGGTTATGGCCCCGCCAAGCAGCGTGCCGCGCGTGCGCTAGGGCTGGGTCACACGCGGGCATTGCCAGACAATGCGCAACTGGAACTCGCAGTGATAGACTACCTGGCCACGTTTTGCGGTGACACGCAGCCCGGTGAACTGCACGCGCTGCGCACCCTGGCGCTACAGTGGATGGAGCGACTGGCGGAATTTCGGCCGCATCTGTGCGGGGCGGTGTGGCGGGGAACAGCCACACATTTGTCGGATATTCACCTCGAATTGTTTTGTGATGACAGCAAATCAGCGGAGATAGCCTTGATTGACCAAAAAATTGCCTACACCGTGCACAGTGCACGGGGATTGCACGGGCACCCGGTGGATAGCTTGAGCGTGCACGCGTTTTGCGCACCGTTGAACGAAGACGTGGGCGTGCACCTGATGCTGTATGACCATGATGACGTGCGTGGCGCGCTCAAGCCCGATGCGTCTGGGCGCGCGCCACGCGGCGATGCGCAGGCGTTGCGCCGGTTGATGCTACAGGAGGCATGAATTCCATGGCATCCTATCGCTCGCGTCGAGGTTGTTTGGCCGTCGCCGGGGGCTTGATGCTGGCAGGTGTGGGGGCAGGCCTTGCGTGGCGGCGGTCAAGTCGGCAATCGGCCGCCTTGTCGGCCACTGAGGCAGATTTCTGGCGACAGCAATTCAAGCAGCTCGACGAATCCACTTTGTCGATGGCGCTGTTTCGCGGCAAGCCGTTGCTGGTAAATTTTTGGGCCACCTGGTGCCCGCCTTGTGTTGAGGAATTGCCGCTTCTGGATGCCTTTTTCCGTCAAAATAAAGCTAACGGTTGGCAAGTGATTGGTTTGGCGGTAGATCAGATGGCGCCTGTGGCACGGTTTTTAGGTCAGCGTCCGCTTTCCTTTCCCGTCGCCTTGGCTGGCTTTGGTGGAATTGAGTTGGGACGTTCGCTGGGTAACCTGAATGGAGGTTTGCCGTTTTCAGTGGTGTTTGACGCATCTGGAGCACTCGTCTATCGCAAGCTCGGCAAGCTTTCCAGTGTCGATTTGCAAGGTATCGACCGGCAGTTGGCGGCAGCAGTTTGATAGACTTTTTGGATTAAAATAAGGTTAATTAGATTAAATTATCTGAAAAATAGAACCAGTTGCTGAAATTTCGCAGAAGTTCTCTTTTTTGGACATCACGTTGGAGAACCCGCTATGGACTTGAGAAAACTGAAAACCCTGATTGATCTGGTGTCAGAGTCAAACGTTTCCGAACTGGAAATCACCGAAGCTGAAGGCAAAGTTCGGATCGTCAAAGCCAGTGCCACTGCCGCACCGCACTACACGACTGCGCAAACCGCCCTGGCATCTGCGCCAGCTCCGATCATACCTGTGGCAGCGACGCCGGTGGCTGATGCGGCTACCACGCTGGCAGCCGATACCGGCCATGTCACCAAGTCGCCGATGGTGGGCACTTTTTACCGCGCTGCCTCGCCAGGCGCGAAATCGTTTGTCGAGTTGGGTGACACGGTGGCCGAAGGCCAGACGCTGTGCATCATCGAGGCGATGAAGATTTTGAACGAGATTGAGGCCGATAAGGCTGGCAAGGTACGCAAAATTCTGGCCGAGAACGGGCAGGCGGTGGAATACGGCCAGCCGCTGTTCATCATCGACTAAGGCCAGGGCGAATCGCATGTTCAAAAAGATACTGGTCGCCAACCGGGGCGAAATTGCGTTGCGCATCCAGCGCGCGTGCCGTGAACTGGGTGTCAGGGCGGTGATGGTGTATTCCGAAGCCGATCGTGACGCCAAATACGTCAAGTTGGCAGAAGAGGCCGTGTGCATCGGGCCGGCCGCGTCGGCCCTGAGTTACCTGAATATGCCAGCCATCATCTCAGCCGCCGAGGTGACCGACGCGGAGGCGATCCATCCGGGCTACGGTTTTCTGAGTGAAAACGCGGACTTTGCCGAGCGGGTGGAGCGCAGTGGCTTCCAGTTCATTGGCCCCACGCCCGAGTCGATCCGCATCATGGGCGACAAGGTGTCGGCCAAGCAGGCCATGATCAAGGCAGGGGTGCCCTGCGTGCCTGGTTCTGAGGGTGAATTGCCTGACGACCCAGCGCAGGTGCGACGCATCGCCAAGTCGATTGGCTACCCGGTCATCATCAAGGCTGCGGGCGGCGGTGGCGGACGCGGCATGCGCGTGGTGCACACCGAAGCCGCGTTGATCAACGCCGTAGCGATGACCAAAAGCGAGGCTGGGGCGGCGTTCAACAACCCGGCCGTCTATCTGGAAAAATTCTTGCAAAACCCACGCCACATCGAAATTCAGATTCTTGCTGACAAATACAAGAATGCGGTCTATTTGGGCGAGCGCGACTGCTCCATGCAACGCCGCCACCAGAAGGTGATCGAGGAAGCACCCGCGCCCGGCATTTTGCGCAAATTGATTGACCGTGTAGGGGATCGCTGTGTGGCCGCTTGCAAGCGCATTGGCTACCGGGGTGCAGGCACGTTCGAATTTTTGTACGAAGACGGCGAGTTTTACTTTATCGAGATGAACACGCGGGTGCAGGTGGAGCATCCGGTCACGGAGCTGACCACCGGTATTGATATTGTCAAGACACAGATCATGGTGGCAGCGGGCGAAAAGTTGCCGTTTTCACAACGCCAGATCCAGATCAGGGGGCACGCCATAGAGTGCCGACTGAACGCCGAAGATGCCTTCAAGTGCATTCCGTCACCGGGGCGCATCACCATGTGGCACCCGCCCGGTGGCCCGGGGGTGCGGGTCGATTCTCACATCTACACAAACTACTTTGTGCCACCCAATTACGACTCGATGATCGGCAAAATCATCGTGCACGGGGATACGCGTGAGCAGGCGTTGGCGCGTATGCGTACCGCCTTGGGAGAGACGGTCATCGAAGGCATCCATTCCAACCTGGCGCTGCACCGTGAGTTGATGGTGGACGCCAAGTTCATGGAAGGTGGTGCCAATATCCATTACCTTGAAAGCTGGCTGGCTGATCACGCCCGCTAGCAAACTTTGATTACCATGTTTGAATTGCGCCTGATGAGCCCCGAGCGGCTGGTCGAAACCGTGAGCGACGCGTTGCAAGAGCTCGACGCATTGAGTGTCAGCGTGGAAGACGCCGACGCACAGACCGACGCCGAGCAAGCGTTGTTTGGCGAGCCGGGTATGCCACTGCCCAAAGAGGGCTGGCAGCGCTCTCGCCTGACCGCCTTGTTTGAAAAAAGTGAGCAAGCGCAGCACGCCCTGGAGGTGTTGCAGGCACAAGATTTTTTTATTGGCTGCGAGGTGTTGGGAACACAACCGGTGCCAGAACAGGATTGGGTGCGACTGACCCAGTCGCAATTTGCACCGGTGCAGGTCACGCCAGAGTTCTGGATTGTTCCCACCTGGCATGAGCCGCCAGCCGCAGCGCAGGTGGTGATCCGGCTCGACCCTGGGCTGGCTTTTGGCACCGGTACCCACCCGACCACACGCATGTGTTTGCGTTGGATCGCGCGTCACGGCAGCAGCGCTGCGCTAGGGCGTGTGCTGGACTACGGTTGTGGTTCGGGCATTCTGGCCATTGGTGCGGCCAAATTCGGCGCGCAACAGGTGGACGCGGTGGATATCGACGATGCGGCAGTGTCTTCTGCCGTTTTGAATGCGCAGGCCAACCATGTGAATATGCAGACCGGCCGACCGGATCTGGCCCAAGCAGCGTATCAGACCGTGCTGGCCAATATTCTGGCAACACCCCTGAAAGTGCTGGCGCCGTTGTTGTGGTCGCATGTGGCACTGCACGGGCATCTGGTGTTGGCAGGCATTCTGGAGCGCCAGGCTGCCGAGCTGCAACAAGCCTATGCCCCCTACTGTCGTCTGGCGGTGGCGGACACCGAAGACGGCTGGATTTTGATGACCGCGCAACGCGCCTGACGGGCCCTTGCTTTGACGGGCAACATCTGAACACCCCATGAGTTTGTTGACCCGTTGCCCGGCTTGCAGCACGATCTACCGTGTGGTGCCAGATCAGTTGCGCATCTCCCAGGGCTGGGTCAAGTGTGGTCAGTGCGGTGACATTTTTGACGCCACACAGCATCTGGTGCAGAGCGAACAGGTGTCGTTGCCAGCGGCGCAGTCCCCGCCGGTTGACGAGACCCTGCCTGATCTTGCTCTGCCACCAGACAAATCGACTGAAGGCGTGGTACACCCGGGTGCGACTGTCGTAGTCGATACGCCGACAGGTATCTCAGAGGAAACGCTGGCAGACGATCAGACTGAGGTGCAGGCGCAGGTACAAACAACAGCCCAGGCAGAAGCAGCACCGCTGAAGTCTGCGTCGTCCACGGGAGTGCCACCTCTCGCCAAAGACAGTTTTTCCAACGATGCGCCCCCGATGATGGGTCCCCTGCGTGAGTCAGCGATCGCCCCGGAACCAGACGCAGACCCGGAGCCTGCTCTGGCAGCAGTGGCCCATGAGGCGGATCCATTGCTGGCCGATATATCGTTCTTGCGCGATGCCAGCCGGGCAGACCGGTGGCGGCGTCCGTGGGTTCGCGCGCTGCTGCTTGTGCTGGCCACCTTACTGGCTGGCTTGCTGCTTGCCCAGGGGGTTTATCAGCAACGTCATGTCTTGGCGGCGCGATGGCCAGAATTTGAACCAGCACTGACAGTGGCATGCGACGTGATCGGGTGCAAGCTGGAACCGGTACAGCGCATCGATGCTGTGCTGATCGACGCTGCAACGTTCAGTCAACTTGGCGACGGACGTTTTCTTCTGAGCTGCGTGCTTAAAAATACTGCGGAACTGCCGCTGGCGGTGCCCAGTATTGAATTGACGTTGACCGATCTACCGGATCGCACGGTCGTGCGTCGCGTGTTTTCTGCGGGTGAACTTGACCCAGGCGTCAAGACCCTGTTGCCTCGAGCCGAATGGCGTGTCAGTGCACCTCTGGCGTTGACGTTGCCTGTCGCTGCGTCGCCGGTGGTCGGCTATCGGGTACGTATTTTTTATCCCTGAAAAAAAGCCTGCTGCCCTTCGGCAGCAGGCTTGGCGCAGACTGTAAAAATCTGCAACGCTCAGGGCTTGACGCCGGTCGGGAAAGGCCAGGCAGCCTGAGGGTTGAGCTTGGTCTGTGCAGCCGGGGCAGGCTTGGCAGCAGGCGCTTTGGCAGCAGGCGCTTTGGCAGCGGGCTTTTTGGGTGACACCTTTTTGGCAGCTGCTTTTTTCGCAGGAGCCTTTTTGGCGGGAGCCGCTTTCTTAGCTGCAGCTTTTTTGGCAGACGCTTTCTTTGCTGGAGCAGCCTTCTTGGCGGGCGCTGCTTTTTTAGCAGGAGCCTTCTTCGCCGGAGCAGCTTTTTTCGCTGGGGCTTTCTTTGCTGGAGCAGCTTTTTTGGCCGGAGCAGCTTTTTTGGCCGGAGCAGCTTTTTTGGCCGGAGCAGCTTTTTTCGCCGGAGCGGCTTTTTTCGCCGGAGCGGCTTTTTT
>Ga0210033_1004775_pt1 | contig 10275 bp, 6 predicted proteins | sample CryGeymeta201501_FD_185465 | JGI IMG/M metagenome (GOLD analysis project Ga0210033, IMG submission 185465) | Groundwater microbial communities from Crystal Geyser aquifers in Utah, USA - Crystal Geyser metaG 2015-01 (SPAdes) (version 2) | ecosystem: Environmental > Aquatic > Deep subsurface >... | reverse complement strand
TACTGTATATAAACCATTTGATTAACAGAGGCTAACATGGCAACGACAACAGGCAAAATTCCACCAAAAACAAAAGCTGTTCCAGAAGCAAAAGCCGCTTGGAATGGTTTAGCTTGAGTAATTTCATTAATTCCTAATTCATCTCTGGCGTGAGCTTCTAATGCATTATGAGCAGTTAGTTGTTCGGCAACTTGTAGTGCTAAGTTTTTATCCAATCCTCGCCCTTCATAAATCTGAGCCAATTCTATTAATTCAGCTTCTGGAGTTTCTTCTAATTCTTTTATTTCTCTGGCTAGGTCGGAACTTTCTAAATCGGCTTGAGAACTTACTGAAACATATTCTCCTGCAGCCATTGATAATGCACCTGCTACTAATCCAGCAATACCTGCCAAAACAATAGGCTCTCTGGTATCACTTGCTGCTGCAATTCCGATAACAATACTCGCTGTAGAAATAATTCCATCGTTAGCACCTAATATTGCTGCCCGTAACCAGCCACTTCTAATAATGTAATGTTTTTCAGACTCTAACATTGTTTATTTTTTTAAATAATCTTTACTGATTTGTTTGCCTAAATTATAAAAAGTAAAAGCCCAAATATCTGCCCATTCTTCAATTAATTTACTTTTAGGTTTTCCAGCACCGTGTCCGGCTTTCGATTCTATACGAATTAAGGTTGGATTTTTTCCTTGGTTTTGCTTTTGCAATTCTGCTGCAAATTTAAAAGAATGTGCTGGAACAACTCTATCATCATGGTCGGCTGTTAATATAAGAGTTGCAGGATATTCTACTTTTTTTATATTGTGTAGAGGAGAATATTTGATTAAGTTATCAAAATCTTCTTTCTTTTCGCTAGAACCATACTCCACTGCCCACGCCCATCCTATGGTAAATTTATGGAAACGTAACATGTCTAACACTCCAACGCCTGGTAAAGCTACTTTAGCTAGATTCGGTGCTTGAGTCATTACAGCACCAATTAACAAACCACCATTAGAGCGACCATGTATCGCTAATTTTTCGGTAGAGGTGTATTTATTATTTTTTAAATAATTAGCAGCACCTATAAAATCATCAAATACATTTTGTTTCTTATCTAACATACCTGCTTTGTGCCATTTTTCGCCATATTCACTTCCACCTCTAAGGGTTACTACAGCATAAATTCCTCCGTTTTGCAAAAACACAGCATTTACCACACTAAATGAAGGTTTAATACTGATATTAAAACCTCCATAACCGTACAGTAAACAAGGATTAGTTCCATCCATCACCATTCCTTTTTTATGAGTAATAAATAGTGGAATGAGTGTGCCATCTTTACTTTTAAATTTTATTTGTTCGGTAATATAATCTTCCGATTTAAAATCAATGGTAGGTTGAAAGAAAAGTTCGGTAGTTAATTCAGCTACATTTAGTTTGTAACTTGATGTTGGAGTAGTAAAGGAAGTGAAGGAATAATAAGCAATGTTTTCGTCTTTTTTACCACTCACTCCGTAACTTACTCCAATTCCTGGTAATTCTAAATCTTTAAGATAAGAACCATCCATTTTATAAATTTCGATTTTACTTTTTACATCTTTTAAATAAGTAGCAAAAAGTTTGTTTCCTGCAAAATTAGCTCCTTCAAGCAAGTATGTTTTTTCTGGAATAAAATCTTTCCAAGTTTCTTTTTTAGGGGATTGAAGGGTAGTGTATGTAATTCGGTTGTTTGGTGCATTATAGTTGGTAAAAATAAGTAAGGTATCACCTAAGTTATCCATTACCCAGCTATCATTATCAAAATCATTCACTAAGGTAACAAATTCGCTATTTTCTTTTGTTAAATCTTTTGCATACAACGAATTTCCACTGGTGCCTTCTGATGCAGAAATAATTAAAAAATGCTCATCTTCGGTTGTGTTTCCTCCATGATTTCGAAGAGGGTGTTCTTTGTCTTCAAATATTACTTTATCATCATTTTGTTTGGTACCGATTTGATGGTAAAACACTTTATGAAATTCGTTTTTATTGGAATATTCTTTACCAACTTCAGGAGTATCATAACCACTATAATAAAAACCATTTTTATACCATGAAATACCCGAAAATTTTACCCAACGAATGGTATCTGAAAGTGATTTTTTTGAAGCAATTTCCATTACGAATATTTCACTCCAGTCTGATCCTGATTTCGAAATATCATAAGCCAAATAGTTGTTATCTTTAGATACACTCAATGAGCCAATAGAAGTTGTGCCATCTGTTGATAAGGTGTTAGGATCTAACAAAATTTCTTCTTTTCCATCTTCACCTGTTTTAATGTAATAAACAGATTGATCTTGCTTGCCATTGTTTTTGGAGTAGATGTAATAATTACCATGTTTTGAAGGAGTTCCAATGGTTTCAAAATCCCATAAATCGGTTAATTGTTTTTTTAAACTGGCTCTAAATGGAATGTCCTCTATATAATCTTCGGTAATTAAGTTTTGGTTGATTACCCATCTTTTTGTTTCTTCAGAGTTGTCATCTTCTAGCCATCGGTAAGGGTCGGCTATTTTTGTTCCAAAATAATCATCAACAACGGTATTGTCCACTCTGGTGGTGAGGTATTTATTTTTCATTTCTTGAGCAAAGCAAAAATTTGTGCTTGCAAAAAGTAAAGCTGAAATAATAATGGAGTTCTTCATCATATCATTTTAAAATACGTTTGGTAAATTTCTTCTTGTTAATTTTAAGTCTTGTAAAATTGCAGATTTTACTTTTATGGTAAACAAATAACTTTGTCGTGGTCCAAAAGGAATCCAATTAAAAATCATTTCCCAGCAATGTAAATCGCGATAAATATCAATTGAAGTGTAAGATACATCTTTTAATTCAAAATCATAACCAGAGTTAAAACCAATTTTCCATTTAGGTGTTAAACTAAAATCTCCTGAAAAATTTAGAGTCTGAATAACATCAGACTGGTATTGAGGTTTGGAGTATCTGATGTTATAATTTACACTTAATGTCCAGGGTATATTAAAATCAATATACGCTTCAGGGTTAGCTCTAATGTATTCCAACTCTTGTTCAGAGCCATATTCACTAGTTTTATTTTCGTTTACTCCATTTTTACTGTTTAAAGAAAAGCCTGCAGATAAATTGGCGGTAACTAATCTTCCAATTCTTCCATTTCTTTCCCATTCAGAAGTATTTACTTTCCTGATTTGTCCAGTAGTTGTGTTGGAATCCAATGCATAAGGGTCGAAACTGGAAGAAAAATTAAGTGTTAATTTTTTAAATATTAATGTTCTTGCTTCCACTTGAATGTTGCTCCAATTTAATGAATCAGGAACTACATTATAACTAGAAGAGAAATTTAAGCTTTCCAACAATTTAATTTTGGTGTCTTTCCCTAAACTATCTTTTCTGTTTCTCACTTTCATTTCAAAATTGTTTAATAAACCTAAATTTATTAAACCAGCTTCTTTAGTGTTGGAAACTCCATAAATACCATTCTCAAATATTGAATACTCATGAACAGTGTTTGAAGAGTCGGTATAACTTTTTAAACCACTATTGTTTTCTGGAGTATAAGCAAAACCAACGCTCGGAGTTACTACATGCCTCAGTGCTTTAATTATTTTGCTGCGATATTGGTACATTCCAAAAAATTTAGTAGATACACTTACCGACATATTATAAGCATTACCTCTTACAAAATTAGTAAGCGTATCAGTTTTTAGTTGATTATTTTGATTATTCCACGTTCTATCTAAAGAGTTTAGATACCAAATTTCAGAATAATTAAAAGCAGGATTTATAGTAAAATTATTTAACAATTTAAAGGAGGTACTTAACGGAATAGAATGTCGCATTCCGTTTTTAAATTCTCGTTTCAATTGTTCAAAGTTATTGGAAGTAAAAAGGCTGTCGCCAGCAGTTACTTCATTTTTAGCATTCATTGAATAACTCAGCCCTATTTTTTCATAGAATTTTTGTTTTCCAACAGTTTTGCTTTTAAAAGGATAAATTCTAGACATGTTAAAAGCTACTTCAGGTAATCTTAGCGTAACCAATTTAGTGATGGTATTTTGATTATGGTAAGCGTTTAAGGATAAATTAAAAGGTTTGCCTGCCCACGATTTCGCATAAGATACGGAAGAATTAAATGAGGTACTTAAGTATTCAGAACCGGTGCTGTTAAAATTATTGGTATAATTTTCACTATTACCAAAATTAACATTTGCCGAAAAAGTACTATTGGGTCTGGCTTTAGGGTCTTGTGTATGATTCCATTTAATAAAAAAGTTACTCGTTTCTTCATAATTAGCAAACTCTTTAAAACCATTTTTAAAGACTGAATAATTGGTGTTGAACATTCCCGAAAATTTGTATCGTTTTTTATAGTTAGTTAACCAATTTGCACCCCAACTTCCTTTCGAATAATAATCTCCAGTTAACTCACTGCTGATATTGTCGCTAACAGCCAGATAATATCCACCATGCAACATGAAAAAACCATATTGAGCACTTTCTCCTGGAGTAGGAATAATTAAACCAGAATGTTGTTTGTTAGAGTTAGGAAAAAATCCAAATGGAATTGCAATTGGAGTGGGAACATCTTCGATTACCAAATTAGCTGGACCAGTTATAATTTTATCGTCAGGAATAATTTTTAGTTTGTTGGTACTAAAAAAATAATGAGGATGGTCGAGATTACAAGTGGTATATTTTCCATTTTTAATATACAAAATGTCATCAGGGGTTTTATATATTTTGTCTCCATGGATAAAATTTTCACCTTCGTGAGTTACTGCATTATAAATTACTCCTTTCTTAGTTTTAAAATTATACCTCATTTCATGAGATTTTACCTCTTGCCCAGCTTCTTTAAAAACTGGTTCTCCAAAATATTTTCCTAAAGAATCTTTTTTTCCTTTGGCTGAAATGATACTCGAATCCATATTGATTTCAATATTTTCGGATTTTAATTCAATATTTTCATAATACACTTCTGAACTTCCAAACAAATAAACCAACTTGTTTTTAATATCAATACGAATAGAATCTTTAGCTAAATAAGTAACTTTGGATTTTAAAGCATCACCTGAGGTTAAATCCTCTATCCGAATAGAATCAATAGTAGTGGAGTCTTTTTTTTCATCGGATGACTTAAAGTCATCCGATGAAAAAATACTTAATGTATCTATTTTAGTGGCCTCCAAAGTTTGTCCAAAAACAGAAGCCAAAGGAAGCAACAACAGAACTGTAAATACGAGAATATTAAGTTGATTTGAATACTTGGTATTAAAGTTGTGTTTCATTAACAGCTAATTTCTTATCTATTTACAGCGTTTAACAAGTGTATAAATAAGAATTATTAACAATAAAGTTGTGATAATTAACTATTTATTTAGAAGAATCAAAACTAAAAAAAATAACTTTTGTAAAAGAGTTTTTAACAAAAATATAACTAAACAGATGAACCAACGTTTATTAATCACTTTTCTTGTCTTATCGGGATGTTTTATCGTATTAACCAACTTTGCCAGTGATAAAACCGATTTTTTTGGAGTAAAAGTGGTTTGTATAGATGCAGGTCATGGTGGTAAAGATGGTGGTTGTGTAGGATTGGAAGCAAAAGAAAAAGATGTGGCATTGGCGATTGCTTTAAAATTAGGTAAACAAATAGAAGATAATTTTAAAGATGTAGAAGTTGTTTATACCAGAACAACTGATGTTTTTATTGAATTAGGAGAGCGTGCAAGAATAGCCAATAAAGCCAAAGCAGATTTATTTATTTGCATTCATGTGAATGCTTCTGAAACTAAAACCTCTATTGGAACAGAAACTTTTGTTATAGGTTTACACAAAACCGAAGCCAACTTAAATGTAGCTAAACGTGAAAATGCTTCCATTTTATTAGAAGATGATTACAAAACAAAATACAGCGATTTTGACCCCAATTCGCCAGAATCTTATATTGCATTAACCATGCGTCAGAATGCTTTCGTTGATCAAAGTTTAACATTAGCTGCCAAAGTACAAACACAATTTACCGATAGAGTAGGAAGAAAGAATAGAGGAGTAAAACAAGCAGGTTTTTTAGTACTGCATCAAACAAGTATGCCAAGTATTTTAATTGAAACTGGTTTTTTAAGTAATACAGAAGAAGAAAAATTTTTAGCCTCTAATATCGGACAAGATTACTTGGCTTCAGCCATTTTTAGAGCTTTTAAAGAATACAAACAAGAATTGGAAAATAAAGATAATGTAGATAAGAAAGAATCCGTGGTTGAAGAAGTAATAGAAAATGAGGTAAAAAAAGAGGACATTAAGACTGATAAAAAAGATAAGAAAAAAAATAAGGAAGTGGAGGTTGAAAAAGGAGTTGTGTTTTCTGTTCAAATTGCCACCTCGTCGATAAAATATGAGTTGGTGCCCGAAAATTTTAATGGAGTAGAAAATGTAAGTATCTACGAAGCAGGTGGTTTGTTTAGATATACTGTTGGTAAAGAAAAAAACATGACCGATGCCAACTCTTTGCAACTACAATTAAGAGCCAATGGATTTACCGATGCATTTATCGTTGCTTTTTCCGATGGTGTAAGAATACCAATAAGCGAAGCTCTTAGTCTTCAAAAGTAAAATTAATTAGGTGTTATTTATACTTGGTAGTTCAAATCACTTTCACGATATTTGTATCTTTATTTTTAAGATATAGATGAAAATATACAAAGAAGTTAAAGTTGGTTTTGTAGCTATAGTTGCCATTGTGATTTTAATTTGGGGGTATAACTTTCTTAAAGGAACTAATATTTTATTTAAATCAAAAAGTGTTTACACTGTTTATCCCTATATTGGAGGACTCGTTAAATCCTCTCCTGTGTTGATTAATGGATTTCAAGTGGGCGTTGTCAATGAAATTTATTTTAAGCCAGACCAATCGGGAAATATTGTTGTCGAATTAACCATTACTGATAAAGACATTAAAATTCCAAAAAACTCCGTTGCCAATTTAATCAGTTTAGATTTATTAAGTTCTAAAGGAATAGGATTGAAATTAGGAGATTCACCTATTGAACTTCAACCAGGAGATACCATTGACTCCTATTTCGAACAGTCGATGTTAGACGGTGTTTCAGAACAGATTATTCCCATTAAAGAAAAAGCTGAAAAATTAATGCTTTCGATGGATTCTGCAGTTGTTGAATTTAAAACTACTATGGAAAATTTGAATGGAGTTTTAAATGAAAAAAACCAACGAAACATCAGTCAAGCTATAACTAACTTAAAAACAACTATCGAAAGTTTTGATAATTTGGCAAATAACTTTAATGCAACCTTAAACACATCCATTAAACCAACTCTTAAAACCTATAAAAATCTAGGAGACTCCTTGGCTGCACTGAACATGAGAGCGACTCTAGATAAAGCCCAAGCAACTTTAGATAATATGTCCACCATGCTCGATAAAATTAATAAAGGAGAAGGAACTATGGGCAAATTAATCAATAATGATTCGTTGTATAATAATCTTGAAGCCGTTACAAAAGATATGGATTTATTGATGATTGATTTAAAAGAAAATCCGAAAAGGTACGTTCATTTCTCACTTTTTGGTAGAAAAGATAAAAAAAAATAAGATAACAATTTGAAAATTTGGAGGTGAGATAATTAGATAATGTAATAATGTGAGTGAATAAATAACTTATTACTTATCCATTTGTACTTTCAACTTTATAAACTTTCAACTTTATAAACTTAATGGGAATTTCAAACATCATTTTTATAGTTCTTTTACTACTTGCAGGAGGTTTATTTTTAAAAAATCTAAAAACCATCATCCGAAACATCAAGCTAGGTAAAGATTTAAAAATTAACGACCGAAAAGGTGAACGATTTCGCCTAATGGCAAAAGTTGCTTTGGGGCAGTCTAAAATGGTGGTAAAACCTGTTGCAGGTTTTTTGCACATCATTGTTTATGCTGGATTTATCATTATCAATATCGAAGTTTTAGAAATTGTTTTAGACGGAATTTTAGGTCACCATCGTTTATTTTCTTTTTTAGGAACCTATTATCACTTCCTTATTTCTGCTTTCGAGTTTTTAGCCTTATCGGTATTATTGGCTTGTGCTATTTTCTTATTCAGAAGAAATGTAATCAGAATCAAACGTTTCCATAGCAAAGAAATGACTGCTTGGCCCAAATCCGATGCTAACCTAATTTTGATAACCGAAATTTTATTAATGAGTGCATTTTTATTGATGAATGCTGCAGATACTCAACTTCAAAATTTGGGTAGTGAGCATTACACCAAGGTGGGTGCTTTTCCTATTAGCGGTTGGTTGGTTGGTTTTTTCTCAACTGCTTCTGAAGGAAGTTTAATTTTGCTAGAAAGAGGATTGTGGTGGTTTCACATTGTTGGAATTTTTGCATTTTTAAACTACTTACCTTACTCTAAACATTTTCATATTTTATTAGCTTTCCCAAATGTTTATTACTCCAAACTAACTCCAAAAGGACAGTTAGATAATTTAGCTTCGGTTAAAAAAGAAGTAGAAATGATGTTCGACCCAAGTGCCGACCCTTACGCTGCTCCTGCTGAGCCAGAGGGAGAACCACAGCGTTTTGGTGCAAAAGATGTAAGAGATTTAACTTGGAAACAATTGATGGATGCTTACACTTGCACCGAATGTGGAAGATGCACAGCTGTTTGTCCTGCAAATATGACTGGTAAAAAATTATCTCCACGAAAAATTTTAATGGACACCAGAGATAGATTAGTAGAGGTTGGAAAAGGAATTGATAAAAATGGGAAGGATTTTACGGACAATAAATCGTTATTGAGAGATTACATTACCGAAGAAGAAGTATTGGCTTGCACTTCTTGTAATGCTTGTACTGAGGCTTGTCCAGTAAACAACGACCCACTTTCTATTATTGTAGATTTACGTAGGTATTTAATTATGGAAGAATCAAAAGCTCCATCAGAGTGGACTGGTATTTTTACCAATATTGAAAACAATGGAGCACCGTGGCAATTTGCACAAGCAGATCGATTAAATTGGAAAAACGAGAATTAAAAATAGGTTGGAAGTCGGAAGTCGGAAGACAGAAGTTCGAAGACAGAAGTTGGCATGTGTGTTAGCTCTCCCCTTGAGGGGAGATGCAGAGGGGTGATGTGCTTCCCAGTAAGCTCTAATCAGTAAAAGTACGAGCAGAAGCGATGGCTTGTGAGGTGAAAAATTAGTATATTTAATTTAAAATTAATAGATACCACAAGGCAGAGCGGGAGCGGGGGGTAGCTAGGGGTTTTTTAACTTGTTGCTGTAACCACAAGTTACGCTACGCTAAACTTGCGGTAGCTAGGGGGGTAAAACCAGTGGACAGGCATTTGGAGAATTTGGTTCTGGTGTTGCATTCGGATATTTAAGAAATAAGGCAAGTAGTTCAATTGGTAGTTTTGGTAGTGCTGCTGCTGATTCCTATATTCAATTAGGAATAGGCTTGGGAGGAAATGCAGTTGAACAAGGAGCAATACAAGGTGTTCAAAAAATGTTTGAGGAATTTAAAGCTAATCAAAAATAAAAATGGACTTTAAAAAGATAGCCAATAAAAAAATTCCAAAATGGCTTGGGTGGGGAGTTATTCTGATTTTAGTCGGTTATATATTTTTTACTGTGTTATCAGAACAAAACGAACTCTCTAAGTATGGAGTTGAAACGGAGGCAGTAGTAACCTCATATACCTGGGGTAATAAAGGGATGAAAAATATAGAATTTAAATTTAAAGCAAATAATAAATTATATACAGGTTATGACCATGCATCTTCTTTACCATGTGGTATAGAAAGTGAAGATTGTGTAGGAACTAAGGTGAAAATAATATACTCAAGTAGAGACCCGAATGTAAGCGAGTTAGTATTAGGGGAAGGTTATTATTAACTTTGGGAGGCTTTTACTTTTCCCACCCACAAAGCGTTCTATGGTTAATGGCACTAATGTAGGGTTCTTTACCAATAGGGTGTTTACAATTAGCTAACCCTTTACAATCGGGTTTAAGATGGAACTTTAAAGAAGTATCCTTACCGCACACAAAAACCCCCTCGCTACCGCAAGAAGAAAAATAAAGAAATAGAGAGCTAGTTCAAGCTTATCCGTCAACTGACGGAGAGCTTGGACTTACAGCAACAAGGTTTTAAAGTTTAAAAATTAGTAATTGTGGTTGGTTCTGTTATCGACAAAAGTAACGAGCTCTATGGCATTAGATTTAATTCTGTAAATAAGAGAAGCATTTTTATGAAT
>Ga0210033_1004773_pt1 | contig 10276 bp, 7 predicted proteins | sample CryGeymeta201501_FD_185465 | JGI IMG/M metagenome (GOLD analysis project Ga0210033, IMG submission 185465) | Groundwater microbial communities from Crystal Geyser aquifers in Utah, USA - Crystal Geyser metaG 2015-01 (SPAdes) (version 2) | ecosystem: Environmental > Aquatic > Deep subsurface >... | reverse complement strand
GAAGGTGCGGAACATGACGCGTGCCGCTTCAGGGCGAGGCCGCACGGCCAAGGCGGGGCTCAACCGGGTGGTGCTGGACGCCGGCTTCGGGACCTTCCGGTCGATGCTGGAGTACAAGGGTAAGCGTTACGGCTGCGAGGTCGTGGCCGTTCCTCCTCACCACACCAGCCAGCGCTGCTCTGCCTGTGGGCACGTCGCGGCAGGCAATCGAACCGGGCAGGCGGGCTTTTGCTGCGTGTCCTGCGGATTCGAGATCAACGCGGACCTCAACGCCGCGATCAATATCCTGGAGGCCGGGAGTTGCCCGGACTCACTAAACGCCTGTGGAGTGGGTGTCAGACGAGATGGCCCTCGGGTCACCTCGCAACCGGCTGTGAAGCAGGAATCGGCAGTAGCAGGGTGACTTATTACTGTTTCGAGCAACGGTATGGGGAGACGCGACGGGGCAGCCCGGCGTGGTGGGAGCGTCGGAGCCGGCGTCGTGGGCGCTGCCCGGTCGGGGGTGGACGGCAGGAGAGGCGCGATGGGAGTCGGCAAGGTCAGCAGTCTGGTCGAGGTGCAGCAGCGTGCGTGCGCGCGGTACTCGGGCAATCGCTTGTTCGGGACGAAGCGCTCGGGGCGCTACCAGTGGAACACCTACCGCGAGTTCGGGGACCTGGTGGACGGGCTTCGGGGCGGGTTGGCGTCGTTGGGGGTCGGGGCGGGGGACCGGGTGGCGCTGATCGCCGACAACCGGGTGGAGTGGGCGGTCACGGCGTACGCGACCTACGGCCTGGCGGCGTGCGTGGTGCCGATGTACGAGAAGCAGGCGCCGTCGGAGTGGGCGTACATCCTGCGGGACGCTGGCGTGAAGGTCGCGGTGGTGGCGACGCGCACGATCGCGGACAAGGTGCGTGGGCTGCAGCAGGAGGTGCCGTCGCTGGAGGTGGTGGTGCCGATGGAGGGCAGCGTCACGGAGGCGGGGAGCTTCGCGCACCTGGTGGGGGTGGGCAAGGCGAGCCCGGTGGCGGCGGTGAGCCCGGCGCCCGAGGTGCTGGCGGGGTTCATCTACACGAGCGGGACGACGGGGAGCCCCAAGGGGGTGTTGTTGACCCACGGGAACCTGGCGAGCAACGTCAACGCGATGCAGGAGATCTTCCCGATGGAGGAGGCGGACAGCTCGCTGTCCTTCTTGCCGTGGGCGCACTCGTTCGGGCAGACGTGCGAGCTGCACTGCATGATCGCCAACGGGGCGTCGGTGGGGTTCGCCGAATCGGTGGCGACGATCATGCCGAACCTGCTGGAGGTGCGTCCGACGCTCTTGTTCTCGGTGCCGCGGATCTTCAACAAGATCTACGACGGGCTGAGCAAGCGGATGGCGAAGCTGGGCGGGGTCAAGCAGGGCCTGTTCGAGGCGGGGCTGGCGAACGCGCGCGCGCGTCGGGCGTTGGCGGCGCGGGGGCGGTCGAGCTGGCTGCTGGAGCGCAAGGCGGCGTTCTTTGACAAGGTGGTGTTCTCGAAGGTGCGGGAGTCGTTCGGTGGGCGGCTGAAGTACGCGATCTGCGGCGGGGCGGCGCTGTCCAGGGAGGTGGCGGAGTTCATCGACGACCTGAACATCCAGGTCTACGAGGGCTACGGTCTGTCGGAGACGAGCCCGATCTGCACGGCGAATGCGCCGGGCCGCCGTCGGATCGGGTCGGCGGGTCGGGCGATCCCCGGGGTGCAGGTGACGATCGAGCCCGTGGAGGAGGTGCAGGACGCAGGGGTGGGGGAGATCGTGATCCACGGTCCGAACGTGATGCAGGGCTATCATGGGCTGCCCGAGGAGACGGCGAAGGTGCTGATGGCCGACGGCGGTTTTCGGACGGGGGACCTGGGGCGGCTCGATCGGGACGGCTATCTGTGGATCACGGGGCGGGTCAAGGAGCAGTACAAGCTGGAGAACGGCAAGTACGTGGTGCCGTCGCCGCTGGAGGAGTTGCTCAAGCTGAGCCCGTTCATCAGCCAGGTGTTGCTGTATGGGGCGAACCGTCCGTACAACGTCGCGTTGATCGTGCCGGACGCCGAGGCGTTGGGGGCGTGGGCGTCGTCGCGTCAGAGGCCGGCCGAGTTGGCGAAGCTGGTGCAGGACGACGCGGTGCGGGCGCTGTTCACCGAGGAGATCGCCCAGCGCAGCCGCGACTTCAAGGCGTATGAGCGTCCTCGGCGGTTCGACTTCGTGCTGGAGGAGTTCTCGACGGAGAACGGGATGCTGACCCCATCGATGAAGGTCAAGCGCCGGGTGGTGATCGAGGCGCATCGGGACAAGATCGAGGCGTTGTTCGGCTGAGAAGCCATTCGGAAAATAGATGCCGATGGATCCGACGTAGATTCTGTTTCCAGGTGGCGTCTGATGTGAGGGAGTGGGCCCAGTGGCCCATGACCGAGCAACCCAGCCTGAGTGGCAGTCCGACCCGCAGGGCAGGGACCCGTGCGAGCGACAGCGAGTCTGGGGTGGGTTGAGCCCGCAGGGCAGGGAGTCCTGTGAGCGATAGCTCGCAGGAGGCCCTGCGTCGCGGGCTCAACCCACCCCAGACGAGCGAACTGCAATAAGCCGCAGGGGGCCCTGCTTCGCGGGACGGACTGCCACTCACGGCGGTATAGAAGACACACCTGGGGACAGAAGATACGAGGAAACGAGGCATCTATTTTTCGAACGGCTTCTGAGCAGGGGTCAGGGGGGCATGGGGAGGACGTCGAGCCTGTAGCCGAACTCGAGCAGGAGCTCCTCGGCCATGGCCTCGAGGATGGCGACGTCGGGTGCGCGCGCGACCGCGATGGGGACGAAGTCGCGGAAGGCGCCGGCGTCGGTGGCGGCGTCGAAGTCGAGGCGATCGACGAGCTCGACCTCGAGGCCGACGAGGGTCTCGGCGAGCGAGAGGAGCTCGGCGCGCACGGCCTCGAAGTCGGCGGTGCGGCGGTCGGCGCGGACGGTCCATCGCAGGGCGGGGTGTGTCATGTTTGGTCCGTGGTGTCGTCGATAGGGAGTGACCGGGGCGAGCCCCAGAGAGGAGGTTGAACGTGTCCGATCCCGACAAGCCCGAGCAGATCCCGAGTGACGAGGAGCTCATCGCGGCGCTGACGGCGAGCCAGCGCAAGAACCGGACGGTGTGGACGGTGGTGTTCGTCGCGTGCGTGCTGTTCGTGGTGACGAGCATCTGGCTGGCGGCGGAGAATCGGGAGCTGCTGTTCGCGCCGAAGCCGGACATGACCGAGGTGGAGCGACTGGCGTTCGAGGGGAGCAACGATCCGGCGTGCCGTCAGCTGGTGGACACGCTGGATGGTCGGCAGAAGGTGTGGACGCAGCAGCGGGCGGGGCTCAAGGACCTGTACACGTCGACGGACCGCGCGGCGATCGTCGCGGGCCGCATGGAGCTGCAGGTGTTGATCGAGACCTACAAGCAGGAGCAGCGCCGGCTGGAGATCGCGGTGATCCAGGATCGGGACACGGAGACGTTTGAGGGGCGCAGGCACAAGACGGACCTTCGGGCGGACATCCAGCGGTACTTCAAGCACGTGCTGCACTACCTGGGCAAGATGGAGGGCCTGCTGGGCGAGCGTCTGGCGGAGCTGGATGGGGGGGGCGCTCGCGTGGACGTGCCGGGGCTCGGCGAGGTGAAGGTGGTGTCGGGGACGGGAGCGAGCCCGCTGGAGCGGTATCAGACGGCGTGGTCCCGCGTGACCGAGGACCACGACAAGTGGCGCATCTTCCGTCAGGGGCCCTCGCCGTGTGGTCGTCGCGAGGGCGCAGTGCCGGAGCTGCCGCCGGAGGGTTCGGGCAGCGCGATGGGGGACCTGAAGCGCCAGTTCGGCATGGTGGACGAGGCGGACGGCGAGTCGTCGGCGCCTGACGCGGGCAGCGCGGCGGACGGTGGCGTCGAGGCGGCGCCGGCCGCGGGGGCGGACGCGGGGGTGGATGCAGCTGCTGGCGCAGGTGACGCCGCAGGTGACGCCGCGCCTTGAGGCGTCGCGGCGCGTCGTCTGAGGAGGCCCTGGCGCGGTCATGGCTCGGGGGTGGGGGCGCTCACTCGACGTTGACCTCGTGCTCGTCGGCCAGGGGGGCGTCGTCGAGGTTCTTGTCGTCCTTCTCGGGGGCTTCGAGCTCGGCGGCTTCGGCCGTGGGGGCGTCTTCGTCGCCCTCCTCCTTGTTCTCGCGGGCTTTTTTCTTCTCCAGCTCCAGGCGGGCGAGCTCCTCGGCGAGCTTCCGTTGGCGCCTGCGCTTGAGGCGTCGGGCGAGTCGGAAGCGGAAGCGGAAGACGTGGCGTTGCTGCCAGAGCTTGAGGTCGCGGGCCTGTCGTTCGGCGTCGTAGCGGTCGAGGAGGGCGAGGAGATCGGCGAGGAGCTGCTCGACCTCGGGGATGACCTGCAGCTCGATGACCTCTTTGGCTTCGACGAGGGCGTCGGCGGTCTGGTTGACGCCGGAGAGGACCTGGGCGAGCTGGGCGCTGACGGCGCGGAGCATGGCGAGCTCCTGCTGGACCTGCGCGATGGCCTCACGGATGCCCTCCATGACCTGCTCGAGGCGCTCGAGCTCCATCGAGGCGCGCTCCTGGTCGATGTAGAGGGCTCTCCAGAACTCCTGGTCGGAGAGCTTGGTGGTGCCGAAGGTGAACTCGTAGTCGAAGTTGTCGAGGTCGGGTGCGTCTTTAAGAAGAGATGCAAGTATTCGAATATTGCCGAGGACGAGGTGAGAGCGCATCAGGGGCGAGGCCATCTGTCCGGTGAGCATTCCGCCGAGCATGCTGGTGACGTGTCCGCCGAGGTTGTGCGTGACCGTGGAGATGGCCCGCACCTGCTTCATGAGGACTTCGAGTCCGACCATGGCGTTGTTCCGGTCAAGAGGGCGTCGGTCAGTCTCCGGGGCCCTCGTCACAGCTGATGCGGTCGGCGGGTTGGTCGGTGCCGACGATCTGGAGGTGCGCGGGGTCGGAGAAGGCGCCGTCGGCCTGAAGGACGACGAGGCGTTCGCCGAGGCCGGCGCCTCGGGGGACGCGCACGACCACCTCCTCGGGCGTCCATCCGTGGATGGAGGTGCAGACACCGGAGACCCAGGCGTGGGTGCGCGTGGGCTGGTCGGGGAAGCGTCCGAGGAGTGTCACGAGCTGTCCCTGTTGTACTCGCTGGGGGGTGACGAGTTCAACCGTCATCGGCGCACGATCGTCCTCGAGATCATCGAGGCAGGCGCCGAGGCCGGTGAGCAGGAGCAGGAGGGAGGCCAGTCGTGTCCAGGGGGCGGTGGGCATGGCGGCGAGTCACTCGAAGGTGTGGTCGACGACGTGGATGGCCTCGAGGGTGCTGTCGTCGGTGGTGGGGTCGCCGTCCGGGTCGGCGTCGCCGATGATGAAGAGGGTGGAGACCTGCGCCGGGCGCAGGGGGAGCTGCGTCGAGAGCAGGGTGGCGCCGGAGGCCTGCTCGGCGACCTCGAGGGTGTAGGTGCCGAGGGGGACGCTGCGGTAGGGGGCGAGCTGTCCGAACTCGAGCCCGTCGGCCCAGCGGGTGGCGTCGCCGGCGTTGACGATGTCGGCTGCGGGGCTGTGGGCGAGGTAGACGAGGCGGACGGTGGACTGGTTCTCGGGGGGCAGCGCGATGGCGTCCTGCAGCAGCAGGGGCGAGGCGGCGCCGTTGTCGTCGGGGGCGACGGTGAAGGTCAGGGCGTCGTCGGCCTCGATGGAGAGATCGGCGACGTTGAGGTTGAGCGGGGTGTCGGTCCCGGCGGTGAAGAACGACATCCGGTAGACCCCGGGCTGCAGCGCCTGGTGCGAGGTCGCGCGGCCGGACTGGATGCCGTCGATGCGGAGCTGCTGGTCGCTCTCGTCGAAGAGCACCAGGTCGACGACGGGGGGCTGCTCGAGGGCGTAGAAGACCCGGAGACCCTGGGGAGGACCGTTGTCGTCGACGGTGGGCGTGGAGGAGCCGCCGTCGTCACCGCAGGCCGGGAGGGCGGCGGCGATCAGGAGAGCGGCGGCGAAGCGGACGAGGCGCGTGAGGGACATCGAGGACTCGGGGCGTGGGTTGAACCTCCAGGGGCCGCCCAAGGGCTGGCGTGACGGTGGCCAGAGGTTGTGTCGAGAGGCGAGGCGGTTGTCAAGGCCGGGGGGCGCGAGGGGGTGGGAGGGTGTGTGCGCGCGGTGTTGACAGCGTGGGCGACGGAGGGTATCTCAGTGGGCGCCTTGTGTCGCCACGCTGGAGAGTTCCGGCGCGCGTAAGGAGAAGTGCCACGGTGAAGCTTCGGAGTCGAGGATGACCATCGTCTATATTTCGTTGGCAATGTTGCTGATCGGCTTCCTGATGGCGACCGTGGGCAAGCTGTGGGTGACCTACTATGGGTTCAAGTACAGCGCCGGGTTGGGCATCGGGGTGTTCTTGATCGACTTCATCGCGCTGTGGTTCGCCTTCTACAAGCTCGAAAAAGAGGGGAAGGAGTGGTGGATCTCGGCGTGGCTGGTCGGCATCGCGACGATGGGCGTGACGCTCTGCGGCTTCTATGCCCCGCTCTACGACGTGTACACGGGCAAGGCGTTCGAGCCGGGCTATGCAGAGGCGCACGCAGAGGGTGGCCCTGCGGGTTCGAGCGCGGGCAACACCGAGGCGCTGCCGCCGGTCACGCCTCCCCAGAAGATGGCGGAGACGCCCTCGGACAACATCGTGCCTGCCGTGGACGCGGACGCCGGTGGCGCGGACGCCGCGGCCGAGGTGGACGGTGGGATGGCGCCTGGCGAGGCGGCTCCCGGTGAGGCAGCTCCCGGTGAGGCGGCTCCTGGCGAGGCGGCTCCTGGCGAGGCGGCTCCTGGCGGCGATGCTCCGGCGCCGGGCGGCGCGGCTCCGGGCGCGGAGGCTCCGGCTCCCGAGGGCACCCCGGCTCCTGGCGGCACGCCCGCCCCCGAGGGCACCCCGGCGCCGGCTGGCGGCGCGCAGTAGTGATCGAGCGTCCCGGGATGTGAAGATGGAGGCGACCCCTGATGAGGTCGCCTCTCTTGCTCTGGGGCGGATGCGTCGGGATGACGTGTGCGCAAATTTTGCGCGAACCATCCACGAGCCGGGCCCCGCGTCCTACAGGAGCGTCAGCGCGCGGAGCTCTTCGGGGGCGTCCTGGCCCTCGAGCAGCGGCTCGACGGCGGCTGCGGCCTCGGTCCATCCGAGCTCGTGGGCGAGCGCGAGGGACTGCTGCCAGCAGGTGGTGGCGCCGCCGTGGTCTCCGAGCGCGTCGAGGGCGCGCCCGAGGAGCCTCATCAAGACGACGTGGTCGACGGGGAGCAGGGGGAGGGTGCTCTCGAGGGCGTTCTGGCAGCGCTGTCGGGCGAGCTTGGCGCGTTCTGGCAGCCAGAGGCCGGTGAGGGCGGTGAGGCTGGCCACGACGCCGACGCGGTCGGCGCTGGCGATGGACTCCTTGAGGGCCCAGGTCCAGGAGCGCTCGGCGTCCTCGCGCAGGCCGAGGTGGAAGGCCGACAGGCCGTGCAGGTAGCCGGCGAGCCAGCCGAGGTGCTGCTGGTCCTCAGGGAGCTCGTCGTGGCCGCGTTGCAGGATCTTGGCGCAGACCTCGAAGGCCTGCATGGCCTCGCGGTGCAGGCCACGCTCGGCGCGCACGAGGCCGCGCAGGGCGTAGAGGATGGCGCTCCAGCGGGCGGTGCGCAGAGACTGGTTGAGGGCGGTCTGAAGGACGAGCTTGGCCGCCTCGGGTTGGCCGGCGCCGATCGCGGCGATGGTCTGCAGGGCGGCGGAGCTGCTGAACTGCTGGGGGGAGACGGGGGTGAGGTGGCCCATGAGCTGGAGCGCCTCGTCGTGGGCGCCGGTGTCGAGGAGGCCGGCGGCGATCTTGAGCTGGAGTCCTGCGAGGTGGGCGTCGGCGGGGTCCGGTGGTGCACCGCGCAGGGCATGCTGGTACCAGCCGATCGCGGAGATGGGGTCACCGGAGCTGGCGAAGTGATCGCCCATGGCCTCGACGTGGCGGAGCGTCTGGCCGAGGTCCGCGTAGACGGCCTGGCGGGTCACGAGCAGGTGCTGGCGCGCGGCGTGCTGGCTCGACGGGCCCGTGAGGCCGTCGTAGATGGACTGGTGGAACCGGATGCGCTCGGCGGGTTTGATGCTCTTGCGGATGACCTCGTAGAAGGTGCGGTGGCGGAAGCGCCAGAGCCCGTTCGCCGAGGGGCTCCTGCGCAAGAAACCCGAGGCTGCCGCGGCTTCGAGCGCGGTGTCCAGGCTGGAGGAGCGGGGGAACAGGCCCTCGAGCACGCCGATCTCGAAGTGCTCGCCGAGCGAGGCGGCGATGACGAGGAGGCGCCGCAGGCGGTTCGGGAGGCGGTCGACCTGCATGGCGAGCAGGTCGTCGAGGGGGCGGGCCGGGGCCGGAGGGGTGCCGGCCTCAAGCCAGGCCGCGAGGTAGAGCGGGAGCCCGGCGCCAGCATCGAACAGGGCGGCGACCTCCTCGGGCTGGGGGCCTGCGGTGCGGGCTGCGTCGTGGGCGCACTGGTGTTGGGGGTGGGTCCACCAGAGCTCGTCCCAGAACGGGAGCCACGCGTCGCGGCCGAGCCGGGGGAGCGGGATGGCCTCGAAGCCGCTGCACACGGTCTCTTCGCACGTGGCGACCAGCAGGAGGGGGAGATCGGCGGTGGCGTGGGTGAGTCGGGTCAGGCAGCGGCGCGTGGCGTCGTCGGCGAGGTGAAGATCCTCGAGCACGACGACGGCGGCGCCGGCTGCGGCGACGGCGCGGAGCAGGGCGCGCATGGCCATCGTCATCAGGCGTTGGCGCTCGACGGGCCGAAGCCGTTGGCTCGCCCGGCTGACCGTCCCGTAGGAGAGCGGGAGCGTGTCGTCCTCGCCGTCCGGCCATGGGGTGTCGAAGCGTTGGGTGACGAAGACCTGTCGCTCGGCCAGCGAGAGGCCGAGCATGGCGAGGCCCTGGTCGAGCACCTCGCGGGAGAGGTTTGAGCCGTCTGCGTTGACCTCGATCCCGGCTGCTGCTGCGGCGAGGTCGAGGAGGGGGCCGAAGGCGCGATCGTTGAGGTGGGGGTGGCAATCGGCGTGGAGGATGAGGAGCCCGCGGTCGTGGGCCCAGCGCTCGAGGAAGAGCGCCGTGTGGGTCTTGCCGATGCCGGAGGGGCCGACGAGGGCGACGGCGCTGCCTGCGTGCCCCTGCGCGAGGCCGTCAACGAGGCCCTCGAGCTGGAGGCGGAGGCTTCGGCGGCCGACGTAACCGACGGCCGAGGCGGCGGCATCGCTGGGCATGGTGCGCTGGGCGGGCGCGGGGCTCTGCGGCGCGGCGATCCCCCGGCGGCCGAGGACCTCGACGCCGCGCTCCCAGGGCTGGACCTGGAAGGCAGTGGCCAGGAGCTGCCCGACCTGGGTGGAGGCGACGATCTGACTGCCGATACCGTGTCTTGCGAGCTCGAGGGCGGCGCTGGGGCCTGGCCCCGTGGGTAGGGAGTGCTCGTCGGTGGGGGGCTGGGTGGGGCCGGCGGCGATGGCGATGGTGACGCGGGCGAATGGAAAGCGTCGGCCGACGCGCTCGCGGATGAGGAGGGCGGTCTCGGCGGCGTCGATGACGAAGGGGCGCTCTCGGGTGGGCAGGAAGACGGCGAGCTGGACCCGGGCAGACGGCGCGTAGAGCGTGCCGCCGCGGTGCTCGACGAGCTCGCGCAGGGTGCCGATGAGGTTGAGGTGTCGGGTGGCCTCGGTGGAGGCCTCGGCGGAGGTCTTGGCGACCATGAGGGGCAGTGTGGCCAGCACGACGGCGTTGGAGGCGGAGGCCTGGGGGGTTGCGGCAGCGACGGCGACAGGCGCGGCGGCGTGGCCGGACTCGATCGCCTCGAGGACGCGCTCGACCTCGAGCCGGAAGGCCCTGACGTCGGGGAAGCGCTGCTCGCGGTTGCGGGCCAGGGCCATGGCGCAGAGCGGATCGAGGATGGTGGGCAGCCGAGGGGCGACGGACGACGGGGGGGGCACGTCCTCGAGGGTGCGCTTCATGAGCATGGTCAGGACGTTGTCGCCCTCAAAGGGGAGGCGTCCGGTGAGCAGCTCGAACAGGAGGAGGCCGAGGGAGTAGATGTCGGTCCTGGGGTCGAGGTCGAGGCCCTGGGCCTGCTCGGGCGACATGTACTCGGGGGTGCCGATGGCGGTGCCGAACTCGGTGCCGTCCTGAGAGCGGGAGACGCTGGCGTCCTGGCGGACCATCTTGGCGATGCCGAAGTCGAGGACCTTGGCGAAGTCTCCGACGCCTGCGACCTTCTCGATCAGCACGTTGCCCGGTTTGAGGTCTCGGTGG
>Ga0210033_1004769_pt1 | contig 10281 bp, 5 predicted proteins | sample CryGeymeta201501_FD_185465 | JGI IMG/M metagenome (GOLD analysis project Ga0210033, IMG submission 185465) | Groundwater microbial communities from Crystal Geyser aquifers in Utah, USA - Crystal Geyser metaG 2015-01 (SPAdes) (version 2) | ecosystem: Environmental > Aquatic > Deep subsurface >... | reverse complement strand
TACGACACCGAATACACGGTCACGTTGAGCGTCGGCGCGGTCGATCTGGCGGGCAACGCACTGGAGAGCGCGTACGAGTGGCGCTTCACCACCGGGACCGAGCCCGACACAACTCCGCCCGGCGTTGAGTCGACCACCCCCGCCGACCTCGCCGAGCTGGTCGAGATCAACGTCAGCGTGAGCGCCACCTTCAGCGAGGCGCTCGCCCTCGCCACCGTCACCTCGACGACCATGACCCTGACGCATGGGGCGACGCCGGTCGCTGGCGCGGTGAGCTACTTCGGCGACACGGCGACTCTCGCGCCGGTTGAACCTCTCGAGTATGAAACCGAATACACCGCGACTCTCACGGTAGGCATTCTTGATCTCGCCGGAAATCCGCTGTCCGAAGCGTACGTCTGGCGATTCACCACCCGCACCGCGCCCGACACGATCGCGCCGACTGTGAGCTCGGCGTCACCGTCGTCGGGGGAGGTTGGCGCGGCGCCGGACCAGGGAGTCACCGTGACGTTCAGCGAGCCGATGGCCGCGGCGAGCGTGACGACCTCGACCTTCTCTGTCACGGACGCGTCCTCGATGCTGGTCGCCGGCGCAGTGACGCTCGACGCCACTGGAACGGTCGCGACGCTCACGCCTATCGCTGATCTGGCGCGCGGAACGACGTACGAGGTTGTGCTGAGCACCGGCCTCACCGATCTGGCGGGAAATCCGCTCGCAGCCGACGTGACCTGGACCTGGACCACGGCCGCGGGCCCGCCTCCCGTGTCACTCGGCACGGCGGCGCAATACGTGATTCTGGCCCGAACGGGCATCGCCACGACAGGCGTGTCCGATGTAACCGGGGACCTCGGGCTGAGCCCGGGTGTCGACGCCGTGTTGCTGGGCTGGGGGCAATCGGCCGCGACGACGTTCTCCACATCGCCCCTGGTCGACGGTCGCATCTACGTGTCGACCTATGCCGCGCCTACACCCGACGACCTCAGCCTCGCCTCGAGCGACATGGGCGCTGCCTACGTCGCTCTCGCGGCACAGGGCCCTCCCGATGAGATTGGCCTGAACGCAGGCGCGCTCGGCGGCGTGACGTTTGGCCCCGGGATCTATCGTTGGGCCGCGGCGGCGACGATCGCCACCGACGTCACGATCGATGGCGGACCCAACGATGTATGGGTCTTTCAGATCAATGGAGCGTTGGCGATGGCCGCCTCGGTGTCGGTGATCCTGACCGGCGGCGCCAGCCCGAGCAACGTGTTCTGGCAGGTCAACGGAGCCATCAACATCGGCGCCACGTCCCACTTCGAAGGGATCGCGTTGGCCTCGACCGCCATCAACGTCGGCGCGGGCTCGTCGGTGAACGGACGGCTGTTGGCGCAGACCGCTGTCTCCATCGATACGTGCGACATCGCGTTGACGTTGCCGTAGTGGCGAAGCACCGCGTGCAGGGCCTTGAGCACGACCTCCGCGCTCTCTCCGCCGGAGCTGACCGTTCAATGTCCGTTGCGCCACGCGGCCATGCTGAGCCTGGCGGGGAGGGGAGAGCGCTCATGAGCACAAGCCCGGCGATCCTGATCGTCGACGACCAACCCCAGCGCCTCCTGGCGCTCGAGGCGACGCTGGCCTCCCTGCAGGTCGCGGTGGTCAAGGCCAGGAACCCTGACGCGGCCCTGGCCGCCACGCTGAGCCATGACTTCGCCCTGGCCATCCTGGACGTGCAGCAGCCAAAGCTGGACGGCTTCGAGCTCGCCCGGCGCCTGCGCCGGGACGAGCGAACGCGGCGCATCCCGATCCTCTTCCTGACGAACGCCTCCGGCGCCGAACACGAGGTCTTCGCGAGCCGCGAGGGCGGCGTGGGCGACTACCTCGTCAGGCCCTGCCTCCCGACCGTGTTGCTCGCCAGGGCCAGGGTGCTCCTCGAGCTCGACGCCCTGCACCGGGCGCGCGCGGAGCCGTCCGAGCAGCTTGAGCAGCTCATCGCGCACCGGACGGCGGAGCTTCGTTCGGCCAGAGAGCGCCTGGAACACCTCATCTCCTCAAGTGGGACCGTGACTTACGCGTGCCGGGCTTCAGGGGACTTCGGCGTGACCTACGTCAGCGCCAACGTCGGGGCGGTCCTTGGCTACCCGCCGCAGACCTTCACCGACGAACCCGGCTTCTGGGCGAAGCACCTCCACCCCGACGATGCGCCGCGGGTCCTCGCTGAGCTGCCGCGCCTGCGGGAAGGCGGCGTCTCGCTGCACGTGTACCGCTTCCGCCACGCGGACGGCGACCACCGCTGGATCCGCGACGAGCTTCGGTTGATCCGCGACGCCGAAGGCTTGCCGCTGGAGTGGGTCGGCACGTGGATGGATGTCACCGAGGGCAAGCGGGTCGAACTGGAGCTCGAGGAGAGCGAGGCCCGCTACCGCCGGATCACGGACAGCCTGAGCGACTGCCGCTACACCGTGCGCGTCGAGCACGGGCGGGCCGTGGAGACCCGCCTCAGCCCGAGCTGTGAGGCCGTGACGGGATACTCGGAGGAGGAGTTCAGGGGAGACCCTGGCCTCTGGCTCAGGATGGTCGTCGAGGAGGATCGTCGGGAGGTCATCGCTCAGTCCCGCGGGCTGTTCTCAGAAGACGTCGTCACCCCCATCGAGCACCGGATCGTGCGCAAGGACGGCGCCATCCAATGGGTGCGCGCAGCGCTGATCCCCACACGCGATGCCTCGGGGGTTCTCGTGGCCTACGATGGGGTCCTCAGGAACATCACCGAGCCCGAGCGGGCGGAGCAAAGATTGGCGGCGGCCAACCGAGAGCTCATCTTCCAGAACGAAGAGAAGGAGAGACGCGCAGCCGAGCTGGTGGTCGCCAACGAGGAGCTCCTCTTCGAGAACAACGAGAAATAGAAGCGCGCAGCCGAGCTCATCATCGCCAACAAGGAGCTTCTCTTCGAGAACAGGGAGAAGGAGAAGCGCGCCACCGAGCTGCTCACCGCCAACGCCAAACTGAACAGAGCCCGCGCCGAGATCACCGCGCTCAACGAAGGTCTGGAACGGAAGGTGATCGAGCGCACCACCGCGGTGCGCGAGCAGGAGGAGCGCTTCCACGCCATGGCCAACGGCATCCCGCAGCTGGCCTGGATGGCCGACTCGCGGGGCTCGATCTTCTGGTACAACCAGCGATGGTTCGATTACACCGGCACGACGCGCCCGGAGATGAACGGCTGGGGCTGGCAGAAGCTGCTCCATCCCGACCACATGCAAGGCGTGATGGCCAGGATGCGACACTGCTTCGAGACAGGCGCCGACTGGGAAGACACCTTCCTGTTGCGCAGCGCGGGCGGCAATTACCGCTGGTTTCTCTCGCGGGCGCAGCCGATCCGCGACGAGCACGGCACAGTCGTCCGCTGGTTCGGCACAAACACCGACATCACCGAACAACGGCAGGCCAAGGAGGCGATCAAGAACCTCAGCGACGAAGTCGAGCGACGCGCCGCCGAGGTCCATGCCGCGAACGTCAAGCTGCTGGTCGCCCGCGACGCCGCGGATGCCGCCAACCAGGCCAAGAGCATGTTCCTGGCGAACATGTCCCACGAGATCCGCACGCCCATGAACGCCATCCTCGGGTTCGCCCAGCTCTTGCGCAGGGATGTGTCTCTCAACGAGGAGCAGCGCAAGCATGTGGACATCATCCTGCGGAGCGGCGAGCACCTGCTGGCGCTGATCACGGACATCCTGGACTACTCGAAGATCGAGGCCGGGCGCCTTGTCGTCAACGAGTCGAGCTTCGAATTGCACGGTCTGCTGAACGACATCGTTGAGATGTTCCGCGAGGTCGCCGTCGCGAAGGGCCTGCGCCTGCTCGTGGAGTTTGATGACCCCGCCCCGCGCAGCGTGGTGACCGACGAGGTCAAGCTGGGTCAGATCCTGCGAAACCTCGTGGCCAACGCCGTGAAGTTCACCCGGCACGGCGGAGTGGCGCTGCGGGCGGCCGTCCGATACGGGCAGGACGAGGCCGCGGCCGCCCAGCTGGTGATCGAGGTGGAAGACTCGGGCCCGGGCATCGCGGCCGAGGAGATGGGCCGCCTGTTCCAGGTCTTCGAGCAGACCGAGAGCGGGCGCCAATCGAAGTCCGGCACCGGCCTCGGGCTGGCCATCAGCCGCAAGTTCACTGAGCTCCTCGGCGGGGTGCTCGAGGTCACCAGCCAGCTGGGCACGGGCAGCGTGTTCCGCCTCGAGCTCCCGATCCGAGTGAGCCCGATGGACGCGGCGTCGACTCGAGAGCCGCGTCGGCTCGCGGCCGCCCTCGCCCCCGGGCAACCCCCGATACGGGTGCTGATCGCCGACGACAAGGAGGACAACCGGGCATTCCTCGAGCGCTTGCTCACGTCCGTCGGGTTCGAGGTTCGGTCCGTCGAGGACGGGACCGGGGCGGTGCTCGCATTTCAAGCGTGGAGGCCCCAGCTCGTCCTGATGGACATGCGCATGCCAGTCATGGACGGGGCGGACGCGATTCGCCGCATCCGGGGTCTGGACGGCGGCATCCTGGCCAGGATCATCGCCGTGACGGCCAGCGCGTTCCAGGAAGACCGGACGCAGGCGCTCCAGGCCGGCGCCGACGTCTTTGTCAGCAAGCCGTTCCGCGAGGAGGTGCTCTTCGACAAGATCCAGGCGCTGCTCGGCGTGCGCTACCGCTATGCCGAGGACCGCGCTCCGGCCCCCGAGTCGCCAGCCTCTCCGTCCACGGCCGCGCTGCGCGCCGCCGTGGCGACGCTGCCCGCAGAGCTTCTCGACAGGCTCCGCCAGGCGACCCTGAGCGTGGACCGGGAGCTGATCATCGAGCTCTGCGAGCAAGTTGAACCCCACAGCCCGCTCGTCGCGGCCGAGGCGCGCAGGCTCGCGGGGTCCTTCGGATACACCGCACTGCTCGCCTGGCTGGATGAGGGAGGAAGCTCATGACCGAGCGCACCACAGCTCGCGGGGGCCCTGCGTCGCGGAGTAGACGGGTGCGCACGGCGCTCCTGCACCACCGTATCGTGGCGCTTGCCACACGAAGGAAGGACTCATGACACCGCTCCCTCACCTGACCGCCGACATCCTGGTCGTCGACGACACCCCAGCCAATCTGGAGGTCCTCGTCGGCGCCCTCAAGGGGCGAGGACATCGGGTCAGGCCTGTGCTCTGTGGCCGGCTCGCCCTCGAGACGGCCCGCAGGAAGCCCCCCGCGCTCGTGCTGCTCGACATCAACATGCCAGACATGAACGGCTACGAGGTCTGCGCGGAGTTCAAGAAGGACCCCCGCCTCGCCGAGATCCCCATCATCTTCCTCAGCGCCAACACCAGCACCGAGGACAAGGTCCAGGCCTTCGCCGCTGGCGGCGTCGATTACGTGACCAAGCCCTTCCAGGTGGACGAGGTGCATGCCCGCGTGGAGGCTCACCTGAAGATTCGGCGCCTCCAGGCCGAGCTCCACCAGCACAATCATCAGCTCGAAAGGCTGGTCGAGGACCAGGTTCGAGAGATCTCCGACTCGCAGATCGCGACGATCCTCGCGCTGGCCAAGCTCTCGGAGTACCGCGACGCGGACACCGGGAACCACATCGTCCGCGTGCAGCGATACTGCCGCGCCCTGGCCGAGCACCTGGCGAGGGACGGCATCTTTGGCGCCGCCATCGACGACCACTTCGTCGAAAACCTCTTTCACGCGAGCGCGTTGCACGACATCGGCAAGGTCGGCATCCCCGACGGCATCCTGCTCAAAGCCAGGACGCTCACCTCCAACGAGTCCAGGATCATGAAGACTCACTCCGCCATCGGGGCCAGCACACTCGAAGCGGTCATGGCGAGCTATCCCAAGAACCTCCTTGTGCGGATGGGCGTGCAGGTCGCCCGGTCTCACCACGAGCGCTGGGACGGCACCGGCTATCCGGACGGTCTCTCCGGCGAGGCCATCCCGCTCGCCGCACGCATCCTGATCGTCGCGGATCAGTACGATGCGCTGCGCAACAAGCGGCCGTACAAGCCGGCCTTCGACGCGGCGAAGACCTACGCGATCCTCGTCGAGGGCGACGGGCGAAGCGATCCACGCCACCTCGATCCGCGAGTGCTCGCGGCGTTCAAGACGATCGCGGAAGACTTTGAGGAGATCCACGAGGAGCTGAAGGTGCCGGCTCGTCAGTGAACAGACGGCTGTTGCCGCCGACCGTGCTCGCGATGGAGACGAGGTGGCGAGGGCCAACTCGCCAGACGTGCAGCTCCGCCACCCGGTCGTCGGCGTCGGCCTCGATGGCTGCCTGGATGGCGTCGCGCCGGACGGCGAGGACTCCGCGGCAAGGGTGAGGTCACAACGCACGGAGTCGGCAACGAGGGCCGGCCAGCGCTGCGTGACTCAAAATGACCTGATGCGACTTCAAAATGATTGACCCGGGGCGTCCGGACACCCCATCGCCGCGAGCAGCAGGCCTCTCGTCCGCGCCCCGGTTGAGCTGCGCAGCGACAGCGCCGGCGGGCGTTCTCTCCCCCGATGGCACGATAGTCGCAGACTCCCGCAACTACCGATACCCCGGCAGGGGCAGCAGGCCGAAGCGATGATGGACGCAAACACGAAGCAGCAGGTCCAGGGGCGGCTCAAGCGGATCGCCGGCCCGGTCGGCGGCTCCCTGCGCATGGTCGACGAGGACCGCTGCTGCATCGACGTCCTTCTGCAGCTCGCGGCAGCTCCCGCGGCGCTCGGCAAGGTCGGGAAGATCTTGCTCGCGTCGCATGTGCGGACCTGCGTCGCCCACCCCCTCAGCGGCGGCGACCCTGAAGACCAGCAGTCGAAGGTCGAGCAGCTCCTCAATGTCTTCGACCGGTGCTGCAACGCGTGAGGCCCGGGATGACGAATGAGCGGAGGAGATCATGAGCCACGAGCACGAACGCACCAGCCCTGAAGATCCGCGCGTCGATCCCGTGTGCGGGATGAACGTGAGCGCATCCAGTGCCCACACGACGGAGCACGATGGCGAGGCGTACCACTTCTGCTCCAGTCGCTGCAGGGAGAAGTTCGAGGCGGATCCCAGGCGCTACGTCACGCCGAAGCACAAGGAGCCGGACGGCGCGACCGACGGCGGGACCTACACCTGCCCCATGCATCCCGAGATCGTCCGCGATGCGGCGGGCTCCTGCCCCATCTGCGGGATGGCGCTCGAGCCTCGGACGGCGGACGCCGGCGACGCCGAGGAGAACCCCGAGCTCAGGGACATGTCACGGCGCTTCTGGTTCGCCGCCGCGCTGACGATCCCGCTGATCATCATCGCCATGGGCGACCTGCTGCCCGGCCAGCCCATCTCGCAGCTCTTCTCGATGCGGGTCCGCACCTTCATCGAGCTCGCGCTGGCGACCCCCGTGTGCCTGTGGTCCGGGTGGCCGTTCTACGTTCGCGCCGTCCAATCTGTGCGAAACCTGAGCCTCAACATGTTCACCCTGATCGGGCTCGGCGTGAGCGTGGCTTACCTCTACAGCCTCGTCGCGGCGCTCTTCCCTGGACTGTTTCCCCCATCGTTCCGAGAAAACGGTGAGGTAGCCGTCTACTTCGAGGCGGCCGCCATGATCGTGACGCTGATCCTGCTCGGTCAGGTCCTCGAGCTTCGCGCGCGCAGCAAGACGAGCCAGGCGATCAAGAAGCTGCTCGGCATGCAGGCCAAGACGGCGCGGCGAATCGGAGATGACGGCACCGAGGGCGACGTCCCCCTGGATGCCGTGCAGGCAGGTGACCGGCTGCGCGTCCGGCCCGGCGAGAAGGTGCCCGTCGACGGCGTCGTGCTCGAAGGGGCGAGCTCCGTCGACGAGTCGTTGGTCACCGGAGAGCCGATGCCGATCGAAAAGCACGAGGGCGATCGTGTCATCGGTTCGACGGTCAACGGCACGGGCGGCCTGGTCATGCGCGCGGAGAAGGTTGGCGCGGAGACGCTGCTGGCCCGCATCGTCACGATGGTCGCCGAGGCGCAGCGAAGCCGCGCGCCGATCCAGAAGCTCGCTGATGTGGTCGCCGGCTACTTCGTCCCCACCGTCATCCTGATCGCGATCGTGACCTTCGCGGTCTGGGCCCTGGTCGGTCCGGAGCCCCGTATGGCGCACGCGCTCATCAACGCCGTCGCGGTCCTCATCATCGCATGCCCGTGTGCGCTGGGGCTGGCGACGCCCATGTCCATCATGGTCGCGACCGGCAAGGGCGCCTCGATGGGCATCCTCTTCAAGAATGCCGAGGCCATCGAGGTGATGCGCAAGGTCGACACGCTCGTCGTGGACAAGACCGGTACCCTCACCGAGGGCAAGCCGAAGCTCGTCACCGTGACGGCTTCCGCGGGCGTGGACGAGAGCGACCTCCTGCGACTGGCCGCGAGCCTCGAGCGCGGCAGCGAGCATCCGCTGGCGGCGGCCATCGTGAAGGGCGCCGCCGAGCGGGGCGTCGAGCCCGAGCCGGTCGAGGACTTCGACTCGGTGACCGGCAAAGGCGTTCGAGGCCGCGTGGCTGACCGCGACGTCGCGCTCGGCAACCGTGCGCTCATGGACGACCTCGGTGTCGATCCCGGCGATCTCGTCGCGCGCGCCGAAGAGCTTCGGCGCGACGGCCAGACCGTGATGTTCGTCGCCGTCGACGGCAAGGCGGCGGGCATCATCGGCGTCGCCGACCCCATCAAGGACAGCACCCCGGACGCCATCCGGACGCTGCACGCCGAAGGCCTGCGGATCGTGATGCTCACCGGTGACAGCGAGACCACCGCCCAGGCCGTGGCCCGCAAGCTCGACATCGACGAGGTGATCGCCGGCGTCCTGCCCGACCAGAAGGCCGACGTGATCAAGCGGCTGCAGGCCGAGGGCCGGATCGTGGCGATGGCTGGAGACGGAATCAACGACGCGCCCGCGCTCGCCCAGGCGCAGGTCGGCATCGCCATGGGTACGGGGACCGACGTGGCGATGGAGAGCGCATCCGTCACGCTCGTCAAGGGCGACCTCCGAGCCATCGCGAGGGCACGGAGTCTGAGCCGTCGCACGATGGCGAACATCAAGCAGAACCTCTTCTTCGCGTTCGCCTACAACGCCGCCGGCATCCCGGTGGCGGCGGGTCTGCTGTACCCGTTCTTCGGGTTGCTCCTGAGCCCGGTGATCGCTGCGGCGGCGATGAGCCTCAGCTCGGTATCGGTCATCAGCAACGCGCTTCGGCTGCGGGGGGCCGACCTGTGATGACGCGCCGACCGGCTGATGAGACGCTGGAGTACGTCGCGGCCCGCTGGGCGACCTCCGCTGGCGCGTGCAGCGGGCCGAAGCGTCGGGCCAGACGGGAGGCGAGCGATGACCGCTGATGGACACCGACGCGACTCTCCTGCTGCCCACGCTGGGCCCACGTCGTCACCTGCGCACTACCGATGCTCTTGCTCCTGGTCGGGTTCGCCTTCCGGATCGCGATGCGACGACGGCACCACACCGCTCACGAGGGCCGGAACATGAACGAAAGCTCAGTAAACTACAAGAAGGGCAGCCTCAGCCTGTTGGGCACGGTCGCCATGGGCACCGGAGTGATGATCGGAGCCGGTATCTTCGCGCTGACGGGGCAGGTCGCCGAGCTCGCCGGAGGGCTCTTTCCGATCGCGTTTATCGTCGCGGCCGTGATCAGCGGATTCAGCGCGTACAGCTACATCAAGGTCGCCAGCGCCTATCCGTCGGCGGGCGGCATCGCCATGATCCTCAAGAAGGCGTACGGCGAGACCACGGTAACGGGAGCCGCCGCGCTCCTCATGGCGCTCTCGATGATCATCAGCGAGAGCCTGGTGGCCCGAACCTTCGGCACCTACACCCTTCAGCTCTTCCCGTCCGACCCCGCGGGGATCTGGGTCCCGGTGCTCGCGGTCGGACTCATCGTGCTGGCGTTCGTCGTGAACATCGCCGGCAACAAGGTCATCGGGGCCGTGTCGAAGGTCAGCGCTGTCCTCAAGATCGGCAGGCTCCTCGTCTTCGCAGCGATCGTCCTGGCCGCGTCTGGATTGGGTCTAGAGACGACCATGGTCCCACCGAGCGGTGATCCTTCGCCCGGGGGCTTCCTCGGCGGCATCGCTCTGGCGATCCTCGCGTTCAAAGGGTTCACCACCATTACCAACTCCGGTGACGAGGTCACGGAGCCAACGAAGAACGTCGGCCGGGCCATCATCATCTCCCTGGTGGTCTGTCTCGTCGTCTACCTCGCCGTCTGCTTGTGTCCCGTCGGCAGCGGTGCCTACGAGCAAGAAAAAGCGATGGTCTCGGACCGAGGTCAAGGTCTCGTCGGCCGGAG
>Ga0210033_1004767_pt1 | contig 10287 bp, 10 predicted proteins | sample CryGeymeta201501_FD_185465 | JGI IMG/M metagenome (GOLD analysis project Ga0210033, IMG submission 185465) | Groundwater microbial communities from Crystal Geyser aquifers in Utah, USA - Crystal Geyser metaG 2015-01 (SPAdes) (version 2) | ecosystem: Environmental > Aquatic > Deep subsurface >... | reverse complement strand
CCCGCCCAGCCCCCTCACCCCATAACCCCGCCGAGCGCCTCCAGATACGGCCCGATCCAGGCCAGGCGCTGTGCGGCGTGCGCCTCGTCCTGCTCTGGCCAGGCGTTCTGGGCGAAGCTCAGCAACCGGGTGAAGGTGACGAGCAGGTCGTGATGGCTCGGCCGCTGCGCGGCCGGCGGCGGCTCCACGGGCTCGGTCTGATCATCGGCGACCAGGCCAAGCAGGGTCCCGAACCAGGCGTTGAGGTCGCCGAGCTGTTCGAGCAGGTCATCGACGCCCAGGGTCGCCGCGGCCTCACGAGCGTCCGCATCGACACGGCCAAGGCGACGATCGACCTCCATCCACTGCGACTCGCTCTTGAGCTGGAGATAGCCGGTGCCCTCGGCGAAGAGCAGCCCCCGGAGGACCTCTGCGGCGAGTCGCTTCGGATCGCCAGGCAACCGCCGCAAGGCGCCCTCGACCGAGTCGGCGATCGCTCGCATGTGATTGTCGACCGCGTGGTTGACCGCCCCGACCGCGGTGGCCTCCAGGTCCGGCAGCAGCTCGCGGACCGCCGCCGGGACAGGACGCTCAACCGCGGGCGCTGGGGGCTGATCGCCCGCATGCACCAGGGCCACCTCCTTGGCCAGCTCGGCCAGCAGCGCCTTGCCGCGCCCGACGTGTCCATCCGGCAAAGCGGCTTCGAGCGCCGCGCGCCGCGACAGGATCCGGTGACCCACCAGCAGAGCGGTCTGCGCCGACATCCGACGCGGCACCAGCGCTCCCGTGGAGTCTGTCTGAAATCGAAGGTTCATCTCTCGCTCCTTCCATGATAGACCAGCCTGAGTCTCAGTCGGTATACTGATGGTGCGCCGCAACGGCCGCGATGCATATCAGCGATTGCATTCGAGACAGGGTTCATCATGCCGGCTCCGCCCGGGGACTGCAAGCCACCGCGCACAGTGCCTTGACAACCGCCAGCTCCCACCAGGAGTGCCCAGCGGCGACCTGACGCGGCGCGTCCTGCGAGGCTTCATCCACCCCGAGCACCGACCTGGCGGTGGCCCGATGTTTCCCGCTGGACACACCGCGCGGTCAAGCGACCGCGTCACGAAACGATCGCCAGCCTTCTGCGACTTCCTCATCTTCCGAGCACACGCAACGAACCTGTGCGGCCCACCGCCGCCTCGACAGTGCGGGCTGACACACGACATCACCCCATATCACCGCACCGGCCATTAGAGCGAACTCTCTGCGTGCGCAAATGCTGCACGCAAACATCGCAGCAAATGCAATGTTTTCGGACCCGTTCGAGACTCGTTCGAACGTCACGGTGAATCCTGCCGCTCATGCCTGAGACCAAGACGCCCTGAACGGACACCTGCACCCAGGCATCCCGTCTACACCGACCCCCATGGCACACCGCACGTCATCCCCTCGTTCTCGGCTGACTGAATTGTTACAGCCACATGGTCCCTTGGCCATTGCGCGTGACATTGAAATGGATTATCATTGCCGTGTAAAGGGGATGAGAAGTTGCGTACCCAGCGCACCACCCCATCCTGTGCAACATGGCCCGGCTCGATGACGGGAATCACGATGGCCCAGTCGTCACACACGCTGACACCATCCCTCCGCCCCGATGCCTGAATCCGAGAGGGAGCTTCCGATGACACAGCGCCAGCACCACAGCGCCGATCAACGTTTGCGACCCGGCGAGGTCGTCGACAACCGCTACGTCGTCGAAGCCTTCGTCGCACAGGGTGGCATGGGAAGCATCTACAAGGCCCGCCATATCCACATCCAACGGCTGTGCGCGCTCAAGGTCATGTCCTCCATCCCCAACGAGGTCCACCTCAACGAGTTCCAGCAGCGCTTCCTCGCCGAGGCCCAGGCCGCCGCCCGCATCCACGACGCTGCCGTCATCACCATCTACGACTTCGGCTTCCTCGATCACAGCGGCTTCCCCTACATCGCCATGGAATGGATGGAGGGCCACAACCTCGCCGCCGAGCTCGAGGCCAACGGCCCGCTCCACCCGCACCGCGCCATCGCCCGGTTCACCGAGGTGCTGCGCGGACTCGCCGTCGCCCACGCCGCCGACATCATCCACAAGGACATCAAGCCCGAGAACCTGTTCCTGTCCAACCCCTGCACCCCCGCCGAGATGCTGCGCATGGTCGACTTCGGCATCGCGCGCCTCAACAGCGAGGCCCGCCAGGGGCTGACACGCGCCGGGGAGTTCGTCGGCACACCACGCTACCTGTCGCCCGAGTACATCTCGCACAACGTCGTCACCCCCGCCATGGACGTCTACGCCATGGGCATCGTGCTGGTCGAGATGCTCACCGCGGAGCCCGTCGTGCCCGCCGGCTCCGCCATCCAGATGATGGTCGCCCACTCGCGCGGAGAGCTCAACATCCCCGCCGCGCTCCTCAACGGCCCGCTCGGCCCCGTCATCCGACGCGCCACGGCCGTACGCATCGAAGACCGCTACGCCGACGCCAACGACTTCCTCCTCGCGCTGCGCGACGCCGCTGCCGAGTTCCTGCGCTACGTGGAGCAGGCCACGCCCGCGCGCGCCGCCTCGAGCGCCAGCCTACGCGCCGTGCGCACCCCGACGCCGCAGAACGCCCGCACGCTCTACGGCGCGCCCATGCAACAGCCTACCGAAGCCGCCGCCCCGCCGGTCAGCTCCTCCCTGCTCCAGCACATGGGCACCGTCCTGAGCACCCGGCCGCCGGTGAGCAACTCGCACGAGGAGGAGCGGCACCCGCCCACACAACCGACCCAACACCCGCGCCCGAACGTCGTCACGCGCCTCCACCCCCACACCCCGCCACCGCCGACCCAGACCGCTCCCAAGGTGCCAGAGAGCCTGCCGCCCGGGTGGTCGCATGCGTCGAGCCACCCCGCAACCTCCGACCTCCGCGTCCAGCCCAACACCGGGCCTGGCCTGGCGTCAGCGGCCGCCAGTGTCAGCTCGGACGCCCTCATCCGACCCAACCTCGACGAACCGCCCATCTCGCAGTTCGACACGATGTTCCGCACCGCCACCCAGGCCTACGTGCGACGCGACTTCGACAAGGCGCTCGAGATCTTCGAGGAGTGCGCGCGCCAGCGCCCTGCGGACAGCCGCATCCGACACAACATCAGCATGATCACCACGCGACTGTCCCGCGCCCGACCTGAGGAGTAGAGGCCCGTCGCACCGCGTGAGCTCTGTGCCATACCCATCGTTCGGAGGTCCCTGCCATGAAGACCATCGCCCTGGCGAGCGCCAAAGGGGGCGTCGGCAAGACGACGACCGCGCTCAACCTCGGCTACGCCTTTGCCCGCCGAGGCTGGCGGACCCTCGTGGTCGACGCCGACCCCCAGGGTGGCATCGGCCTCTCCATCTCGCCAAAGCTCGCCGCAAGCCCTGGCCTGTTCGATTACCTCGCCCGCCAGGTGCCGCTCGCCGGCCTCCTCGTCCCGACGCGCCTGACCGACTTCACGCTGCTCCCGGTCGGCCATGTCGCCTTCCATGACGTGAGCGCCTTCCACGCCATCCTCGAAGACGGCTCCGCCATCGAGGCCCTGGCGTCCGAGGCCGAACTTGCCTTTGACCTCATGCTCATCGACACCCCCGGGGGCCTGAGCGCCGCCACGATGGGGTGCATCCGCGCCGCCGATCACCTCATCACCCCCCTGCAGGCCGAGCCGCTCGCCCTGCGCGCCCTCACCCACGTGATCGATCTCCTCGGCATCATGCGCGAGGAGGGGCGGTACGTCGAGCTGGCAGCGGTGCTGCTCACCATGGTGGTCAAGGACGATCCCGTGTCGACAGAGGTCGTGCACGAGCTGCTCGGCCACCTGCCGGACACGCTGGTGCTGAGACCCTTCGTCCCGGACGACCCCATCTTCCGTCGGGCCAGCGCCGCCGGCGTGCCGCTCGGGCTCCTGTCCCGCCGTCCCCCGGCCGTCGCCGCCATCTTCGACGACCTCGCCGTCGCCCTCGAGCACCGCCTCGAACTTGCCATCCTGTCGGAGAGCCGCCGTGACGAACCCATTCCGCTGCTGGTTTGACACCCCCCAGCTCAATCGCGCGCTGGAGCGGGCCGGACTGACGACCCCGCCCTCACCCCAGACGCCGCACGTGACGCAGCGGCCGCCCACGAACAGCACCGCGGACAAGCCACGCTTTGGCCTCGACACCTCCTCCGGCGGACCCCGCCCGGCCCAGGAGCGCACCCCGGCGCTGGTGCCCGCGCCGAACGCTCCCCCGAGCCACGACTCGCGGACCCAGCCCAGAGGCACCTGGCCCACATCCACCGCCGCGCTCGCCCAGCCGACGCACGAGCCCGTCCGCCCGCCGACGCCCCACCAGCCGACCCGCGTCGCCACGCCCACAGCAGCGCCCACCCGCGCGGGCCTGCCCGCCGTGGACGGGCTCGATCTCACCCAGCGTCTGGCCAGCCTGATCAGCTGGCTGCAGGCTCACCACCACGTCACCCAGGCGTTCATCGCCACCGAGGAGGGCCTCCCCCTCGCCAACGACGGCACCGACGAGGCCTACGTCGCGCTCGTGGCCGTCATCGACCGCGCCATCGCCGAGACCTCGCTCGGCGCCCGACCTTTCTGGGGAGACCTGACCCTTCAGATCGCCCCGCAACGCCATTTGACCGTCCTCCATGTCCTCGTGGGTGGAGAGCGGTTCGCGCTGGGTTCCATCGCAGCCCAGCCCCTCGATGAGTCGCAGCGTGAGAGCATCCGCCTGGCGTTTACGCGAGTCTTCGAGTCCAACGCGATCTATTGAACTGACACCGGCCGCGACGCACCCTGTCGCCCCGGACACCCCAAAAGGAGACGACCCATGGCAGAAGCAGGCTTGCAAGCCGCCATTGGCGACATCCCCGCAGTGCGCGGCGTGTTCATCACGGCCATGCCCGACTGCCTGCTGTACGACATGTGGATGAGACCCAACGAGGCATGGGGCGCCGAGGACACGGCGACCTACTTCGGTGACCTCATCCGCGCCAACCGCTCCGCCCTCAAGTCGCTCGGCTCATGGTCCTCCGAGATGCAGGTCACGATCGAGTCCTCGGACCTGCTGATCATCCTCAAAGAGATCAATGAGCACTTCGTCGTGGGCGTGCTGTTCGGCGTCCAGACCCCGTTGGGGATGGTGCGCCTGAACGTCAAGAAGCTCGTCCAGCGCATCGCCCCGATCCTCCCGTCGCTCAACGTCGAGGACCGCCCCCGCGTGGTCCGCGCCCTTGAGTTCCTCGAGCGGTACGCGCCAGACCCGCACGCCGTCATGATGCGCGTCTCGCTGCAGACCGGCATCCCGCAGGACCAGATCCAGAACGCCGAGGCCCTGTCCGCAGAGGACGCCGAAGCCATTGAGGAAGCGGTCAAGAACATCCTCGGCCTCGACCACCTGAGCATCTGACGAAGGATCTGCCATGAACACCTGGTTACCCAAGGTCTCGACGACCTATCCTCGCCTGAGCATGGACTTCCTCGGCGAAGCCCCAGTCGTCTATCACTGTCACCACTTCAACCTCTACCTCGACCAGACCATCGACGACGCGCTCGGGCCCGACGAAGGCCTGGCGCTCCGCACCCGCGCCGCCCGCGGCGCGGCCTACCAGCTGCTGAGCTCCGTCTACGCCCGCCTCGGCGCCCTGTCCACGTCGGAGAAGCTCGAGATCGCCCACGAGCTCTTCCAGGCGATGGGGCAGGGCAGGCTGGAGCTCCTGGGCGATAAGCACGGCGGGATCGCCCACGGCGAGTATCTGCACTATGGCTTTGTGTGGCGCGAGAAGTACGGCACGACCGTGCGCCGCACGCACCCGGCCGACGCCGTCGCAGCGGGCTACGCCGCTGGCGCCCTCGCGGCGATCTACGACCTCCCGGCCAACGCGTTCGACGTGACCGAGACGCGCTGCTACGCCCAGCGCGCCGAGCGGTGCCGCTTCACGCTGGAGCCGGCCGAGTCGCCCGGGCCGCTCCTCGGGGTGGCGGGGCGAGGACCGATCATCGAGACCACGTCGACCGGCCTGCCGGGCGGCCGCCGCGAGGAGCGCATCCTGACCATCGAGGCCGGCCTGCGCGAGCACCTCGCGGGGGTTCGGCCAGACGAGCGCGGGCTGGTGCAGGCCTTCGGTGTGTTCGTCACGCGCCACATGGCCAACTACTACAATCGCCTCGCGTTCGACGCCCTGAGCCACGTCAAGGCGCGCGCCCCGCGCGTGCAGCCCATGTTGGAGGGGTTGTTGCGCGAGTCGGGGCACGTCTGCGTATTCCACACCTTCGGTGGCATCCTCAACTCACCGGAGTGGGAGGGGCTGGTGGGCCGTCCATCGAGCGACACCTGTGACGTCATCGACGGCAGCGTGGCCATCGCCCGTGCGCTGGGCTTCGGGCGCTGGACGATCGAGGAGTGCGATCCGGGCAAGCGGTTCTCGATGCGCGCGCCAGCGACCTACGAGAGCGCCTACTACCGCGCGCTGTCGCAACCGTCGACCCACCCGGTGAGCTACTTCATGCAAGGCGCCGCCATGGCGATCATGCAGCTCGCCAACGCGGTCGATTGGAGCGGCGAGGTGCGGCTGGACCACGACTTCTACCTGTCGCTGTTCAAGAAGGGCGTGCCGTGGAAGGTGGAGCAGACCCGCTGCACGGCCATGGGCGACCCGTTCGATGAGGTCGTCGTCACGGCGCTGTAGCCCGCGTGCGCTCAGCCTGCTCGCGAAGCGAGCAGGCGCTCGAGCGCCTCGGCGACCACCACCGCGACCCGCTCCCGCAGCTCCGGCGCGAACATATAGCTCAGCCGGAGCTGCAGGCGACCGGTCCGCTCGACGAGCACGAGCTGGTGGCCCAGAGGATCTTCGAAGTACACTATCCCGTGTACTTGCCTGCCCAACTCCCACGGACCGGCCACCAGGCGCCGCGTCGCCTCGGCGGCGTCGACGTCCGCAGGCAGGTCCACCCGCCACAGCAGGTTGTTCATGCAGCCGACCTCGAGCCGCAGGTTCAACGCCGCTTGGGGGGCCTCGGAGGGGTCTGTCACAGGGCGCTCCGCGCGTTGGGGAGGACGCCACGTCCTCGCTTCAGGGCCTGTTCCGCAAACAACTGCCGATGGATACAACGTGGACCGGCGCGAGTCGGGCAGTGGGGTGAAAGCCAGCGCCCCACCGACCCTACCGTGATGCCCCGGCCATGCCAAGCGCCTTCGCGCCACGCTGGCTTCGATCCTTCCTTGGTGACCCTCCACGCGACAGGCGGCACCACGGGCTCAGCAGCGGGCGTCCTGGTGAACCGCACGCGACGGTGAACGGCGCCAACGGCCATGACGAAGGCTGAACCTCGACCGTGCGACCACACCGGGGCCGTGGTTCGCGGCTCAGCGACCGAGCGCGTGGATCGAGGGGGGCTCAGGGGCTCGGAGCTTGCGGCGGTGGTAGCTCCAGGCGTTGTGGAGGGCGGTCCAGGCCTGGTCGAGCAGGGTGGTGGCGCCGACGAGCTCGGCGTGCCACGGGCGCTGGCGGTCATCGCCACTCAACAGCGCCACGAGCAGGGTGCCGAGGGTGGCCATGCGCTTGAGGTCGGCGTCGGTGAGCGTGGGCAGGGGCTCGGTGGGCTGGGTGGAGGCGTGCAGCTGGCTCAAGGCCTCGATCAGCGTGAGTCGCGGGGCCAGGAGCTCGGCCAGGGCCTGGAGGTCGCGCGCCAGGTCCATGTGCCCCGACCCTGCCCGGATGGACCGGCCGGCCCCCGCGGGCAGGAGCTGGTTGGCCTCCAGCCGGTCCACCCACACCAGGGCGAGCGCGCGGTGTTGGGAGCCTTCCGCCAGGGCATCGGCGGAGCGGCGCTGGGGGTCGTGCAGCACCAGCTGACCGTGGGCGTAATGGACGGCGTGGGCGAGCCGAGGGAGCCGATCAAGCGCGCCTTGCACGGCCTCACGCTCCGCGCCGCCGAAGTACGGCACGAAGTGCGGCGACTCCGCCTCCACGGCGGGCCACTGGTTGAGCACACCGCTGGCGGCGCGATCGGCCACGAAGCGTGGGAGCGTCGTCGGGCGCGGATCGAGCGCCTCCCACTCCGGGAGGGTGCGCTCCCAGGCCGCCCGTCCCGTCGCGTCATCCTGCGGCACGCCCACGAAGGCGCTGTCGTTCAACTCGGCCATGGACTTCTCCTACAGCGGGCGACCAGGGTCGCCTCGGGGGGGGCGGTCAAGGCCACTGCGGCCTCACCGCCGTCGCTTCGGTCAGCGCGAAAATCATAGAGAACCTCCAGACCCGTCGTCAACCCATATACCGCCGTGAGTCTCAGTCGGACCCGCGATGCAGGGCCCCCTGCGGCTTACTGCAGTTCGCTCGTCTGGGGCGTGTTGAGCCCGCGACGCAGGGCCCTCCCCGAGCTGGCGCTCAGGGAGCTCCCTGCACTGCGGGCTCAACCCACCCCAGCCTCGCTCTCGCTCGCACGGCTCCCTGCCCTGCGGGTCCGACTGAGACTCAGGCTGGTCTAGACTTCTCTGGCCCCAACAACGCTCCCCGCAAGCCAACCCATCATGCGCCATGGTCTGGAGACCCCGAAGACGGCCGTGCGCCATCATGGCTGATGGTCGGGCGGCCCCGAAGACGGCCGTGCGCCATCACACCTCATGGTCGCGCCGTCTCGAAGACGGCAGCACGTCATCACACCTCATGGTCGGGCGGTCTTGAGCACGCCCTGATCGCAGCGCACCTCATGGTCGGGAGGGCTCGGAGACGCCCTCGTCGCAGCCCATCTCATGGTCGGGCGGTCTCGAGCACGCCCTGATCGCAGCACACCTCATGGTCGGGAGGCCGCGAGCAGGCGCTCTCGCCATCACGCCTCATGGGGCAGGCACAAGGCGCGCGCCGCCAACCCTCACCACTTCATCCGAAACGGCCGATAGCGCCCCTCGTCCATGAAGAAGCGGGCAAGGTCGCGCACCTGGGTCGCGAGGATCTCGGAGCCGGAGCATCGACGGGACCGCCAGGGCTGTATCCTGGCCCACCCCTTGAGGAAGGCCCGGGCGAGCTTGCGCCGTGTGCTGGTGCTGAGGCGACCCTGGCGATCCGTCGACGGCCCAAAGCCCCGACCGATCATGCCGAGCAGCAGCCGGTCGACGAACCGCGCCCGAAACTCCTCGATCACGTCGAAGACCAGGCTCCCCTCGTCGCGATCGGTGCCGTGCATCACCCCGAAATGCGGGTCCAGGTGGTTCGTCACCACGGCGCGCCAGACCTCGGCGTAGAGGATGCCGTACAGGTAGTTGAGCGACTGGTTGACGACATCGCGCGCGTCCTGCGTGTGGCGTCCGTCGTCCGTCGTAGCCTGACCAATCGCCGAGCAGCGGGGTGAGCACTTGCCAGTAGAGGGCTGCCGCGCGGCCTTCATAGCCCATCACGACAGGCCTTCCCTGCGCGGCGTCGAGATCGGGGGCGCGCGCGAGCATCACCGGGATCAGCGCCTTGATCGCGTCGGCGGCCTCGGTGAGCGTCCGAGCGGCAGGCGGATCCACCTTGCTTCGGTAGCGTGTGAAGTAGCGCAGCACGGCGGCCTGGTTGCCCATCTTGGCCCCGAGCAGGTCTGCGGCGAGGCGCATCGCCTCTGGCGTGTCACGCCGAACGACCTGAGCGGCGCGCAGACGGCTGCGGCGAGTGGCGGAGGAGCTGGCGATGACGGGGATCTGACTCCGGGGGGAGGCGATGACGACCTGGATGCCCGCCGCAGCGAGGCGAAGGTGCAGATCTGCCGACAGACTCATCCCAAAGCCATGGAGGAAGACGATCTGGAGGCCTTCCAGTCCGTACTCGCCCACGAGCTTGCGGCGGTGTCGGAGGCGGATGGTCTGCGCCTTGCCACACGTCGCCCAGACGCCGTGGGCGAGCACGAACAGGCGGTGGTCCGCCTCCCAGGCGATCGCCTCGGGCGGCAGCTCTGCGTGCGGCTCGTCAGCAAACGCAGTGGGTGAGGCGGGCGGCGCAGGGCCGGCTCCCACCTGTGTGGCGGCCTGCCGACGCGCCGTGGTCGCGTGGTGCGTTGGCCTCTCGAGCTCGGGCGGCGCATGCGGCGCAGGGCTCTCCGCCACCGCGCCTTGCCGCACAGATGCCGATAGCTCCCCCCGGTGGACGGTAAGGGGCGTTACGTAAACTCCCGCCGTCCTTTCGAGTTTCTTGCCCTGCAAACCGCTGCATATCCCTGCGCATCCTCCTGTCCCGGCCTCGGCGAGTCGGTAGATACCTTCGAAGATCTATTTTCGAACGTGCGACGTGAGGCGCAGTCGAAAGCGGTACG
>Ga0210033_1004760_pt1 | contig 10296 bp, 7 predicted proteins | sample CryGeymeta201501_FD_185465 | JGI IMG/M metagenome (GOLD analysis project Ga0210033, IMG submission 185465) | Groundwater microbial communities from Crystal Geyser aquifers in Utah, USA - Crystal Geyser metaG 2015-01 (SPAdes) (version 2) | ecosystem: Environmental > Aquatic > Deep subsurface >... | reverse complement strand
GGCCCGACCGGGCCGCAAGGCCCAACGGGCCCATTGGGACCGCAGGGACCTGAAGGTGCCACGGGTTTGACCGGGCCGCAAGGCGAGCAAGGTCTTCCCGGTGCAACGGGTGCAACGGGTGCCACAGGTTTGACAGGCTCGACCGGGCCGCAAGGCCCAACGGGCCCATTGGGACCGCAGGGACCTGAAGGTGCCACGGGTTCGACCGGGCTGCAAGGCGAGCAAGGTCTTCCCGGCGCAACGGGTGCAACGGGTGCAACGGGTGCAACGGGTGCAACGGGTGCAACGGGTGCAACGGGTTTGACAGGCTCGACCGGGCCGCAAGGCCCAACGGGCCCATTGGGACCGCAGGGACCTGAAGGTGCCACGGGTTTGACCGGGCCGCAAGGCGAGCAAGGTCTTCCCGGTGCAACGGGTGCAACGGGTGCCACGGGTTTGACAGGCTCGACCGGGCCGCAAGGCCCAACGGGTCCATTGGGACCGCAGGGACCTGAAGGTGCCACGGGTTTGACAGGCTCGACCGGGCCGCAAGGCGAGCAAGGTCTTCCCGGTGCAACGGGCGCAACGGGTGCAACGGGTTTGACAGGCTCGACCGGGCCAGCGGGGCCGACCGGCGCGACCGGCGCGACCGGCGCGACCGGGCCAGCCGGCGATTCGCACTGGCTGCTCTTCGACACCTTCTTCGACACCGCCACGTATTACACCGCCGGCAACGTCGGCATCGGCACCAGCAACCCGGCCCACCCGCTGCAGGTCAATTCGAATGAGGAAATATCCCTCTCTGCTGAGAATGGCGCGTCCAGTGGATTCACCTACGGGGTCTGGGGCGAAAGCGCCAGCACGGACGGCCGCGGCGTGTCGGGGCGGGCGACCGCCGGCACCGGCATCAACTACGGGGTCGAGGGCCGTAGCGCCAGCACGTCCGGCCGCGGCGTGTTCGCGGTGGCGAGCGCCACCAGCGGCGCGACCTACGGGGTCTGGGGCCAAAGCGCCAGCACGAACGGCAACGGCGTGTTCGGGCTGGCGACCGCCGGTGGCGGCGTGACCACCGGGGTCTGGGGCCAAAGCGCCAGCCCGACCGGCCGCGGCGTGTACGGGCTGGCGACCGCCACCAGCGAAAATATTACTTACGGGGTCCTGGGCCAAAGCGCCAGCCCGCGCGGCCTCGGTGTGTTCGGGTGGGCGACCGCCGGCACCGGCTTTACCAACGGGGTCGGGGGCGAAAGCGCCAGCACGTCCGGTCGCGGCGTGTTGGGGGTGGCGACCGCCACCAGCGGCATGAACTACGGGGTCCTGGGCCAGACCTTTAGCCCCAGCGGCTACGGTGTCTTCAGCTTTGGCAATTCCGGCGCCTCCGGCACGAAATCGTTCGTGATCGACCATCCGCTGGATCCGGAAAACCAGTACCTCAAGCATTACTCGGCCGAGGGCCCGGAGCCGCAGAACATTTACAACGGCACCGTCCTGCTCGATGCCCGTGGCGAGGCCTGGGTCGAACTGCCCGACTATTTCGCCGCCATCAACCGCGATCCGCGCTACCAGTTGACCTGCATCGGCGGCTTCGCCGGAGTCTTCATCGCCGATAAGATCGATTTTGCTGCGGCGACCAGTCGCTTCCGCATCGCTGGCGGCAGGCCCGGTCTGGAAGTCTCGTGGATGGTCATGACCGTGCGCGACGACCCCTACGTGCATCGCTACGGGGCGCCGGTCGAGGTGCTGAAGGACGCAGCGCTACGCGGCACCTATCTACACCCTGAGCTGTACGGCCAGCCGCGCGAGCGCGCTGAAAACTACCGCGATTTGCCGGCCAGCACCGAGGCTGTGATCGACCCAGCACAAGCAATCGCCGGGGACCCGCGGTGATGACCCGGTCGCGGCCAAGCCGCCACGCGGTGACGCCGACCTCCGCGCGGCGTACACCAAACCGGCACGGACGGCCCCGCAGCGCGGTCAGGGCGGTGGCAGCGGCCCTGCTGCTGGTTTCGACGGCCCTGTCGGCGCAGGACTTCTCCATCGACTGGCACACCATCGATGGCGGCGGCGAGGTGCTGGCCGAGACCGTCGACGGCCAGTGGCAACTGTCCGGCACCCTCGGCCAATGGGACAGCACCGAACTGCAGGCCGTTTCCGGTGGTGCCAGTTGGACACTGACTGGCGGCTTCTGGCCGGTCAGCACCGACCCAACCCGCCCGATGTTCAAGGACGGCTTCGAGGACTAGCCGGGCTGTGGCGGATGCAGGCCCGGTGGCGTCGCCGCCAGCCGCAATTGTAGGAGCGACGAGAAGCGCCGCGATGGTTCGGTAGCTGCCACCCTCGCGGCGACAGGCGTCGCTCCACAAAAAACCGCCTGGTAGCACGCAGCGTGGCGGGCGAGCCCTTGGCCAGCGTGGCGCTGACCGCTTATGGCCGCGACGGCGCGAGCCATGACCTGGGCGTGCCCGAACGGCGCCGCGTTTGGATCGCTGCTCTGCGATATCCGCACCGCCAGCAGCTGGACCGATCTGGGCAGCAATCCGCTCGGCGTGACGCTGGCGCTAGCGATCACCGGCCTCAGCGTTGATCGCCTTTATCACTGGCGCGCCCGCGTGCAAACGGCGGCGTTCACGGTGACCCAGCCGGGCATCGTGGCGCCGCCCAAACCGGCGTTCGGTCCATGGCGCCGCGTGCAAGCCCATGCCGCGCTCGGCGATATCCGCACCCACCTGCCGCCACCGCCGCCGGTGCTGATCTTTGCCGATGGCTTTGAGTGATGCCGCCCCGGGGTCGCCAACGATGACCGTTGGCGACCGAGGCAGCACAGCGCATCCACGTCGCCGATGGCCCGCCAGCAAAGTCGACCGGCGGGTGGGCAAAACCAAAAGGCCAGACCGAAGTCTGGCCAGCATGGAGATGGTGGAGCGGATGGGGATCGAACCCACGACCTTCGCATTGCGAACGCGACGCTCTCCCGGCTGAGCTACCGCCCCACGGTGTTGACCTGAAGATCGCCGACACTGGCGACGCTCAGGGCAGGCGATGATAGCGACACCGATCCGCGCTGCCAAGCCAGATCACCGCGTCGAAGCATGGCCCGGATGCTGTAGCCCGGACTGAGCGCAGCGGACTCCGGGATCGGTATCAAGCGGGGAAATCCCGCAACGGACCGATCCCCCGATGCAAGCCCACAGTGCTGCATCCGGACGCTCCGCACCTACCGTCGCGCACTCACTTTGGCGTCTGCGCCGCCTTGAGCGCGGCACACAGGCGGATGCTCTCGACGGCTTGGGCGAGTCGGCGCGGGCCGCCCTCGATCTCGCGCAGACGGGGGCCGTGCCAGGCGTCGATTTCGTCGGCTTCGGCATTGCTGCAGCGGTCGCTGGCATCGAGTCGAGCGAAGCCAGTGCCGAGTCCGCGCGGCCCCTTTTTCATCAATGCAGTGTATTCGCTGCGCAACCAGGCGCGGGCCGCGCTGCGGGTTTCCGGCTCGCCGAGCTGGGCGCCGACGACGAGGCTGATTTCATTGGAGCGGGTGTTGGCTTCGAGCGATACGGCGCGGGCACGGGTCGCCAGCTCAGCGTCGGTAAAGCGGCCGAGCGCGGTCAGCAGTTGGCCGCGCAACAGCGAATCGCCGGAACCGCGAAAGGTTTGCAGCATGGCCGCGAACACGCTGCTATCGCCATGCGCTGCGGCCATGGCCAGGGCCAATCCGCGCAGATCGGCAGGCACCGCGTCGGCATCGATCTGGTGAGCATCGTTGAGACCCAGAAAGCGCCGCCCGCGCGCGGCCAGATCCGCGCACAGTTCCGGGTCGCGGCCGAAATCGGCCAGCAGTTCCAGCAGGCTGGCACGCAGCAGACGGTCGTCGTCGCTTTCGTCCGGCTTGGGCGCCACCCCCAGAGCCGCCAGCCTTGGGCGATAAATCTGTCGAACGCGGGCGCGCAGTTGGCTGGATGCGGCGGTATCGGCGCTCAGTTGTTGATCGATCCATCGCACTAATTGAAAGGGTGCGGTGACCACTTGGCGCCCCGGCGCGCTGGCAAGTTGCGGTAGCGCCGCCAGCAACGTCGCCGGATCGATGGCGCCGGCCATGAACGCGGCGGCCAGCGAATCGGCGTAGGCACGCTGCTCTTCGGCGTTGAGTTTGGCGAACGCCGCTTGCAGATGGGCTTGATCGGCGGCGGCCAGCGCGAACCGGTAGTAGCCACTGGCGTCGGCGTTCGGCATCACCCAATCCGGGCAGCGCTCGCCGTCGAGTGTTAGCTCGCTATCGCTGCCGCTGATCAGGGCGCATTGACTGCGGGTTTGCTCGCCATCGCCGCTTCGCACACAAAGCGGCAACTGCCAGGTTTGATCGGCACTGGCACTGGAGCCGACCGGCAGGTAGCGACTTTGCTGGATCTGCAAGCGGGGCTGCGGCCCCGCGCAATTGAGCGCGACGCGCAGAAACGGCACGCCGGGTTGATCGATAAAGCTGGCGAACGCAGCTCGCACGGCGCCGGGATCGGTGGCGGTGGCAGCAATGGCGGTGATCAAGTCGCTGCTGGTGGCATTGCCGCGGGCGTGGGCTTGCAGGTATTGACGGATGCCGCGCTGAAAGTTTTCCGGACCGACAAAATGCTCGAACATGCCGAGCACGGCGCCGCCCTTTTGATAGGTGATGCCATCGAATGCGGCGGCGATCTCGGTGAAGTCGCGGATCGGCTCGCGAACGCGGCGGGTACTCGCCAGGCTGTCGCCGTCCATCGCATAGAGCGCACTTTCGATGCGATTGCGCTGGACCTGAAACTCCGGTTGCAGCTCGGCGACGATCTTGGCCGACATCCAGGTGGCAAACGCCTCATTCAGCCAAACGTCGTCCCACCACGGCATCGTCACCAGATCGCCGAACCATTGGTGCGCCATCTCGTGCGCTTGCACGCCCCAATAGGCTTGGCGCAGGCGCGCCGGGGTTTGCTCGTTGATAAACAACAGGCTGTCGCGATAGGTAATCAGCCCGGCATTTTCCATCGCACCCGAAGCAAAGTCGGGGGCGGCCAGAATGTCCAGCTTGTCGAACGGGTAAGCAATGCCGAAGTAGCGCTCCAGCGCGGCGATGATTTCGCCGCTGTGGGCGAGCGCGTAATGCAGTTCCGGACCGCGGCCCTTGGCCGCGATGCCGCGCAATTTCAACGGCGACTGGCGCACCGCATTGGCCGGAATATCCGCCCAATCGACGATGTCCCAGGGACCGACCGCAAACGCGATCAAGTAGCTCGGCAGGTTTTCGGTACGGGCAAAGCGCAGCCGCTTCCAGCCGTTGGCCAGGGCGGTTGCTTCGACCAGTGCGGTATTTGCCACCGCCTGCTGATCGTTGGGCACGATCAAGGTAATGTCCCAAGGCTGCTTGAAGGCGGGCTCATCCAGACTGGGAAAGGCCAGGCGCGCGCTCTGCGGCTCCATCTGCGTCATCACGTAGGCTTCGCCTGCGTGCAGCAACTTGTAGACCCCTTGCAACTGATGACTGAAGGCGGCGCGATAGTGAATGCGCAGGGTTGCCGATCCGACCGGAATAACGCTGGCCGCGCGCAACTCAAGCAGACCAGAAACATGCGCCTGGCGGGCGCTCAATTTCAGCGTGCGGCCGTGGTCCAAGGTGAGCGTGGCGCTCTGAATGTCCAGGCCACGGCCATGCAGCCATAACGTCGAGGTCGGCGCGGTGACCTTGGCAATCATCGTGGCGATGCCGGTGAAATCCTCGCGACTGGGATCGATGGTCAGTTGCAGGGCGAAGCGCTCGGCTTGCAAGGTGCCGGGTAGCCGCCCGGTGGGTAGCTCACTGACGGGTAAGTTGGGCGCGGCATCGAGTGCCGCCGAGAGCATCAGCAACAAAGCGCCACTGGCACACCGCAAATAAAGGGGCAGCATCCGTATTCTCCTGTCGTTGGAGGATGGAGCGTAGCCAATCTGGATCAAGCCCACATTGGCCGATGGTCACGATTCGATTGCGCAGAGTGATCGAGAGCGACCTTCGCCAGTGCGCTTTGCTCACCGACTGGCTTATCATGCGCGCCCCTTGGCCAGTGTTTGCCCATGAAACCCCTATTGGAAACCCGCCGCTCGGCGATCCACGGCAACGGCGTTTTTGCGGCGCGCGATATTGCCGCCGGCACCGAACTGATCGTCTACGAAGGCCGCCGCATCACCCACGCCGAAGCCGACGACGTTTACGGCGACAGTGTCGAAACCGGGCACACGTTTCTATTCACGCTCGATGCGCAATACCTCATTGATGGCAACGTCAACGGCAACGCCGCGCGCTATATCAATCACAGTTGTGACCCCAATTGCCAGGCGTTTCTGCACGAAGCGCCGGATGGTGATCCCAAACATCAGTTCGTGATGATCGAAGCCGCGCGCGACCTGCGCTACGGCGAAGAACTGACCTACGACTACAAGATCACCCTGCAACAGCGGCACACCGCAAAACTGCAAAAAATCTGGGCCTGCCACTGTGGCGCTGCCTGCTGCACCGGCACCATGCTCAAGGAAAAACGCCGCCGCAATCGTAGCTAGGTCGGCGCAAGCGCCGCAGCGGTAGGTCGGCTCAAGCGCCGCAGCGGTAGGTCGGCTCAAGCGCCGCAGCGGTAGGTCGGCGCAAGCGCCGCAGCGGTAGGTCGGCTCAAGCGCCGCAGCGGTAGGTCGGCTCAAGCGCCGCAGGCGCGGAGCCGACAATGTTCATAATTGCGCTGCGGGTGAAGGTGTCGGCTCCGGCGTTGCGCGCCTTGAGCCGACCTACCGCTGCCGGAAGCCACGACCTTGGTGAGATCAACCGGCCGCACCGCCGATCAAACTGCCGATGGCATAGGTGATGGCGCCGGCACCGCCACCGATGGCGAGCATGCGCAGGCCGCCGATCAGCAGGTTGCGGCCAGTGAACAAGCCGATGGCGGCACCGGTCGCAAACAAGCCCAGCGCGGCCAGAGCGGTGCCGATGGTCGCCGCCTGCGGCAGTTCGGCACCGAACAGAAACGGCATCATCGGCACCAGGGCGCCCACGGAAAATGCCAGAAACGAAAACACCGCAGCACCGACGGGTGAACCCAGGTCATCGGGATTGAGCCCCAACTCCTCGCGGGCGAGGACGTTCAACGCCACTTTGGGATCGGCCACCAGCTTCAGCGCCATCGTGCGCGCTTGTTCCAGAGGAATGCCGCGGGTCGCGTAGATCAGCGCCAGTTCTTCTGCCTCGGCTTCCGGGTATTCCTCGAGTTCCTTGGCTTCCAAACCGATCTGGTACTCGAACATCTCGCGTTGCGAACGCACCGAAACATACTCGCCAGCGGCCATCGACAAGGCCCCGGCCAGCAAACCGGCAACGCCGGTGGTGAGCACGGTGGCGTTGTTGGCGTGGGCGCCGATCACGCCCAGAATCAGGCTGGCGTTGGATACCAGACCATCGTTCATGCCGAAAATGGCGGCGCGCAAATTGCCGCCGCCGAGGCCACGATGACGCGCGCCGATCTGGTCTAGCGACACCGGCATGGCATGCCCGGGCAGGGCGTGATCGTAAGCCGACAGCCCGCGAATCTTCATCGCTGCCAGCATTGGCCGAAGCTTTCTCGGGCCCAGACGCCGCGCCATCGCCGCCACCAAGCGCAGCCGTCGATCGGCTTTGAACTTTGGCACCGGGTGGCCACTGCTCGCGGCATGTTCCGCCCAGTGCGCCGCCTGCGCATCGGCTTCGTTGCCAAGTCGCTGGAACAACACGGCCACCCGCTGCTCGGGCTCGATCAAGGCAAGTTGGCGATACAACCAGGCCGAGCGCATTTCTTCGCGCCAGCCAGCGATCAAGGGCAGGTGCGACAGCGGCTTATTTCCCATCATGAGTAGGTATCCAGTGAGGTAGCAGTGAGGTAGCCCGGATGCAGCGCCGCGGAAAAGCTCTTCAACAGCGGAGCTGGTTATCCGGGATATTCGTTCGATGCGATGGTGCCTCACCTGCTTGTCTCCCGGTTCGGAGCTCCGCTGTCCCGGATTCCGCTTCGCTGCATCCGGGCTACGCCACTGGTGGAATAAACAAGGCGTAGGGTGGGTGCAACCCACCATTGTTCGGCGTTTCAGAACGGTGGGTTGCAGCCACCCTACGGGTTGCGTCGCGCTGGATTTCAGTCTTCGTCCGCCCGCGGTTTGTAGGCATCGGTGAGTTGCTTCTGCACTTGCGCGGGGACGATTTCGTAGTGACTAAAATCGAGCCGATAGCGGCCGGTGCCTTGGGTCAGGGCTTTGAGTTCGCTGGAGTAATCCTGCACCTCGGCGAGCGGCACCTCGGCCTTGACCACCAGTTCGCCGCCGACCAAGGCATCGGTGCCGTGGATGCGCGAGCGCTTGCTGGCCAGCCCACTGGTGATGTCGCCCATATAGCTTTCCGGCACGATCACTTCCAGTTGCACGATCGGTTCCAGCACTTGCGGCGCGGCCTTGCTGATGGCGTCGATAAAGGCTTTCTTGCCAGCGGTGACGAAAGCGATTTCCTTGGAATCGACATCGTGAAACTTGCCATCGAACACGGTCACGCGCAGATCCTGCATCTGATAACCGGCCACGGCGCCGTGCTCGAGCACCGTGCGCACACCCTTCTCGATCGCCGGAATGAACTGGCCGGGGATGGCGCCGCCGACAATTTTTGAAGCGAACTCAAAACCGCTGCCGCGCGGCAGTGGTTCGATGCGCAGAAACACTTCGCCGAACTGGCCGGCACCGCCGGTCTGCTTCTTGTGCCGATGGTGCCCCTCCGCCGCACTGCCAATGGTCTCGCGGTAAGCAATGCGTGGCCGCTGCGATTTGACCTCGACGCCGTAGCGATCTTTCAGCCGTTCGAGCATCACCCGCAGGTGCAGATCGCTCAAGCCGCGTACCACCAACTCGTTCAGTTCTTTATTGTGTTCGACCCGAAAACACGGGTCTTCCTCGGCCAGTTTTTGTAGCGCCGCGCCGAGCTTCTGCTCCTGGCCGCGGGTGGTGGGTTCGATCGCCAGGCCAAACATCGGATTCGGAAAATCCAGTGCTTGCAGATGAAACTGATCCTCGTCGTGGGAATCATGCAGCACCGCATCGAAATGGATTTCCTCGATTTTGGCGATGGCGGCGATATCGCCTGGGATCGCCGCGTCGATCTCGAGGTGGTCCTTGCCCTTGAGCCGGAACAGGTGGCCGACCTTGAACGGCTTGCGGCCGTCGTCGACGAACAACTGTGTGTCCTTGCGCACCGTGCCTTGATAAATACGAAACACGCTCAGCTTGCCGACAAACGGATCGTTGATGATCTTGAAGACATCGGCGAGCACATGACGCTCGGGGTCCGGCTCGGCGCGCACCGCGACCGCATCGGCGCCGACGCCCTTGATGAACGGTGGCGGATTGGCCTCGCCCGGATGCGGCAACAGGCGCTCGGCAATATCCAGCAATTCCTTCACGCCGCTGCCGCTGCGCGCAGACACAAAACTGATCGGCACCAAGTGCCCCTCGCGCAGACATTGCTCGAACGCCGCGTGCAGTTCGGCGCCGCTCAACGCGGGTTCGCCGACTTCCAGGTATTTCCCCATCACCGTTTCGTTGATTTCCACCACTTGGTCGATGATGCGCTGGTGGGCTTCGGCCACCGATGAAAAATCCGCCGTGCCGGCCGGCGTAAAAAAACAATCGGCGACGCTGGCGCCACGATTGGCCGGCAAATTGATCGGCAGACACTCGGCGCCGAAAGTAGTGCGGATCTGCTCGACCAAGGCCGCCAGATCAACCCCTTCGGCGTCGATCTTGTTGATCGCGATCAGCCGACTCAAGCCCCGCGATTTCGCATAATCGAACATCCGCTGGCTGCTGTCCTCGATGCCCAGCGGTGCATTGATGACAATGATGCAGGTCTCGATGGCGGCCAGCGCGGTCAGCGTGGTGCCACGAAAATCCGGATAGCCGGGGGTGTCGATCAGGTTGATATGCAGCCCGGGCCGGTCAATCGACGCAATCGCGCAATCGAGCGAATGCTTGCGCGCCTTCTCCATCGGGTCGTAATCCGACACCGTGCTGCCGCGCTCGATCGAACCCGCGCTCGGGATCGCCCCACCGGCCAGCAACAGCGCTTCAAACAGCGTGGTCTTGCCGCTGCCCGCGTGTCCGACCAGCGCAATGTTGCGGATTTGTTCAGTGCTGTAGTTAGGCATGGCGGCAACTCCAGTAAGGAGACATGAAGGCGAGTATGGCTGCTGTGGATGGTTGCCTCTGGCGCGGCGCAGGTCAAGCGCCGCGGTGTCCCCGATCAGGACAAAAAAGGTAGCGGCGCTC
>Ga0210033_1004721_pt1 | contig 10364 bp, 12 predicted proteins | sample CryGeymeta201501_FD_185465 | JGI IMG/M metagenome (GOLD analysis project Ga0210033, IMG submission 185465) | Groundwater microbial communities from Crystal Geyser aquifers in Utah, USA - Crystal Geyser metaG 2015-01 (SPAdes) (version 2) | ecosystem: Environmental > Aquatic > Deep subsurface >... | reverse complement strand
GCATCGGCGAAGACCTGTTGGGGCGACTGGCATAGGATCAACCCAATCGTATTGGATTTTCCGCTGACCAGTTTTCGCCCGGCAATATTCGGGTGATAGTTGAGAGTCTGCGCGGCTTTCAGGACCTTTTGGCGGGTTGCCTGACTGATGCTTACACCCGGGACATTGTTCAAAACAAACGAAACAGTCGTCCGTGAAACGCCTGCTTTTTTGGCGACATCGAGGCTGGTAGCTCGCTTGATGGATGTCATTATGCGAATCCTTAGTAACACGTGTTACTTAAAGCAGTATACAGACTTTGATTCAGGATGTCAAGGTGCAATTCTTAAATTTTTCCAAAAGAGTCGAAAGGCTATTTTTCTGTGCTGGCAATCACCAACCCAATTCCAATTAGCAATCCCCCGAACAGAAAAAGTTGTGTGATTTTTTCGCCGAGAAAAAATGCGCCGAGCATTGTCCCGACCACCGGTTGCGCGAAGAACGTCAGTGAGGCGACCGCCGCGGGCAGTTCCGCGAACGCGTAATTCCACAGGAACATGGCGATGGCGGTGGAAATGATTCCCAGAAAGAGAATCCCGCTAATGACGCCGAGAGTGATCTCGCCCATCCCTTGCGATTGAATTTCCCACGCGCCGAAGAGCAGGCTGGACGGAATTCCGCCTGCCAGCATGATGGCGCTGGCGGTCAGCAGGTCGCCCGTCTGCGAGACCTTCCTCACCAAAACCGAATACAGCGCCCAGGTCAGCGCGGCCGCCAACAGGCTGAGATTCCCCCAGAACAGGGCGGGGGAGAGTTCAGCAGTGCGCGGGTCAATCACCGCCGCCACGCCCAGTGTCGAGATGACCAGCGCGATCAGCCTGCGTGATGTGATCTTTTCCCCCAGCAAAAATGGCGCGAACAGCAACACGAAAGCGGGCGTGGCCGAGGTCACCAGCGAGCCGTTGGAGGCCGTGGATAGTTTTGTGCCGACGAACTGGAACGCCAGCGAGACGCCATAACCCACGAAGCCGACGAGGAACATCTGCCAGAACTGGCGGCGCGTCATCTGTGCTTTGGGCCGCGCGGCGATCACGACTCCCAGCGCCGCGATTCCCAGCACGAGACGGGTGGTCAGCAACGCGAACGGCGGGATGACCTCCAGCACGACTTTGCTGACCACGTACATCCCGCCCCAGATGGATGCGGCCGCGAGACCGGCGGAAAGACCGCGCAGTTGGTGTTTGGGCATGATGAATAAATTATCCGTCTTTCGTAAATATTGGAGCAATTTTCTGATTTCCCCCCAGAGGCCCGATCGCACTGGTCTATATTGCCAGCGTGTCGCGGATGATGTTCATTATCCGCTTGGCGAGGGAATATGCCTCTTCTGGGATTTCTTTTTCAGGCCAGAATTCGATATCGTACCTTATTTGAACAGCATAATCCGTGGTTTCGGCAAGGTCCATGGATGCCAGATTTGGAAGGGGATGAACCGCCAATACTTGCCTTTGCAATTCGTCCAGATCGTGTGTCCGCGGGATGGGTTGTGAATGAAGCGCCAGCAAAGTTTTCAGGGCTTTTTCGATGGCTTGTTGGGCGTGAAAGAACGCCGTGTCATAAGGCCCTTCGCCCTGCAAAACACGATCGGCGGCGGAGAGATCGCTTTCCGCTTTGGCCAGCCAGTCTAGCGCCAGATCGCGGTTATCTTTCATAGAGGGTTCGTCCTTCGCGCAACGCAGTGGTAATGAAAGCATTGGGAACGTTTTGCCATTCGGTTATTTCCCGCATCGTCCAGACTAAAATATCCTTGGGATGTCCAAGATTTTTTAGTGCGCGACGATACGGCGCGGCGCGGAGGTGGCGTGGCTGTTCGGTATTCTCAACAACGAGGAGATCGTAATCGCTCTCGATTGTGGATTGTCCACGCGCTGTTGAACCGAAAAGGATAATTTTATCCGGCCTACCGGCGGTGAGCAGTTGTCGAACAATTTCCTGCAAAGTGGGTTCGGCGATTTTTATGCCAGCCATGGGCTAAGAATCCTTTCCTGGGAAGATTATATGCCAAACTTTCAAAGTCTCCAAGACTGTTTTGTTTGTTGCTTCGCACTATTCAAGGCCTGATTTCCTTAGCCTCTTGAGTTCCCCTCTTTTCTTCTTTCCCTTCAACCGTTCCTCCTTGGATGTTTTCGTCGGTTTCGTCTTCCTACGTGTCTTGGGTTTTTCGCTGGCTTTCCTGAGCAACTCGCGGAATCGCTCCAGCGCATCCAAGCGATTCTGTTCCTGCGAGCGATGCTTCTTGGCTTCGATGACCAGTACGCCGTCGCTCGTCACCCGTTTCCCCGCGAGTTTCATCAGGCGCGCGCGAACCGCCTCGGGCAGGGAGGCGGAGCGCGCCGCGTCGAATCGCAACTGGACCGCGGTCGCGACCTTGTTGACGTTTTGCCCGCCCGGCCCGCTGGCGCGGATGAATTCGAAGGTCAGTTCGCGCTCGTCGAGGAAAAGGTCAGGCGTGATTTCAAGCATGGTTCGATTATAATCCGATAGCCATTTGCGCGTAGCCAGAATAACAGACCACATGATGCGCAAAAAAGCCCGCCGATTTTTCGACGGGCCAATTACCAATTACCAATTACCAATTACCAATTACCAATTACCAATTACCAATTACCAATTACCAATTACCAATTACCAATTACCAATTACCAAACTTTAAAACATCCAGGCGTTGACTTTTGCCATCGTCTCGCGAGCAGGCCGCAGGTCCGCTTCGGTGAGGCGGTTGAGGGGCGTGTCCACCAGGTTGAAGGACTCGGTGAAGGCGGGCTTCTGCGGCTCGACGTAGATCAGGCCGGTCACCAGCCAATTCTCGCGCTGGGCCTCTTCGAGCATCTTCAAGGCTTCCCAACGGTGGGTGGGGTTGTAGTCCTTCTCCAGTTTTTTCAACACGATGGTCGAACCGTCGTGGAGAGTGACTTCCTGTGTGCCGCCCGGTTCGATATCCTCGATCAGGATCTCGTCCCGCGCCGGGATGTAGGATAACTCATGCAGGGGCGCTTCGTGGTCTTTGCCCCAGGTGTAGGAGTGGTAGGCGTTTTCCTGGTTGTTGAAAGTGACGCATGGGCTGATGATATCGAGCACCGCGATGCCGTTGTGCGCGATGGCGGCCTTGATGAGTTCCTTTGCCTGCTTCGGGTCGCCCGCAAAGGAGCGCGCCACGAAGGTCGCGTTCGAGGCGATGGCCTCCATGCAGATGTCAATCGGCATGTACTGGTTGACGCCCTGCTTCTTTAGCTCAAGACCGACCTCGGCGGTGGCCGAGAACTGGCCTTTGGTTAGGCCGTACACGCCATTGTTTTCGATGATGTACACCATGTCCACGTTGCGGCGGACGATGTGCTTGAACTGGCCCATGCCGATGCTGGCCGTGTCGCCGTCGCCGGAGACGCCGATGGCTTGCAGGGTGGTATCTGCAAACATTGCGCCGGTCGCCACCGAAGGCATACGTCCGTGCAGGCCGTTGAAGCCGAAGGAGCGGTTTAGGAAGTACGTGGGCGATTTGCTCGAACAGCCGATGCCGCTGAACTTCAACATTCCTTCAGGAACGACATTCATTTCGTAGCAGGCGGCAATGATCTGGCTGGAGATGGAGTTATGTCCGCAACCCTGGCAGAGTGTGCTGGGCGCGCCGGTGTAATCTTTGCGGCTCAACCCAACGGCGTTCGTCGGAACGGCGGGGCCGGCCATGGGAAGTGTCTGGGTCATTTTTTCGCTCCTCTCTTATCGGAGGCTTTCTTGGCGGATTTCTTTTTTACAGGCGGCTTCTTGATACTTTTCTTCGCAGTCTTTTTCTTAACTTCATCTTTCATCTTTCTGCCTTCATAATTGTTTAAGATGCCCTCGCGCACCCATTTGGCGGAGGCGGGCAGGCCGTCTTGAAAGGCCACCGAGCGGAATTTGGGCGCGAGCGCGGGATAATCCATGCACAGCAGTTGATACATTTGGCCGTCGCGGTTCATTTCGATGACAACGATCTGGTCGTATTTTTCGAGGAACTTGTCGACTTCCTTTGAGAACGGGAGGGCGCGCACCCGCATCAGGCTGGACCTCAGGCCGGTCGCGGCCAATTGGGCGCGGGCCTCCTGCACGGCGGATTCCGTTGACCCGTAGGCGAGGATGCCAATCTCGGCGCCGCGCGTCTCGTGCAGGATGGGCGCGGGGACGTATTGCTTTGCGGTTTTGTGCTTCTTCTTGAGGCGCTCCAACACGCGTTGGAAGACCGGCGCTTCTTCGGTGTAGCGGGCCTGCTCATCGTGGCCGGTGCCACGCGTGAAGTAGGCCGACATGGGGTGACGGTTGCCGGGCAGGGTGCGGTAGGGGATGCCGTCGCCGTCCTTATCGAGGTAGCGGCCCCAGTTGCCTTTGAGTTCTTCGATGTCTTTTTCGCTCAAGACTTTGCCGCGATCCATGGGGGTGGATGGATATTCGAAGGGCTTGCTCATCCACTGGTTCATGCCGATGTCGAGGTCGCTCAACACGAAGATGGGGGTTTGCAAACGCTCGGCCAGGTCGAAGGCTTTCCAGCCGAACTCAAAGCACTCGTATACATCGCCGGGCAGGAGGATGACAGATTGCGAGTCGCCGTGGCCGATGAAGGCCGCAAAGGTTAGGTCGCCCTGCGAGGTGCGGGTGGGCAAGCCGGTGGAGGGGCCGATACGCTGCACGTCCCAAATAACGACCGGCACTTCGGCATAGTAAGCGAGACCCGCAAACTCGGTCATCAACGAGAGGCCGGGACCGGAGGTGGATGTCATCGAGCGCAGGCCGCCCCAGCCCGCGCCGATGGACATGCCCAGCGCGGCCAGTTCGTCCTCGGCCTGCACGATGGCATAAGTGCGTTTGCCGTCCTCCCTTTTTCGCAGGGTGGGGAGGTAATCGTTGAGCGATTCAGCCAGGCTGGTGGCAGGGGTAATGGGATACCAGGCCTCGAATTGCACGCCGCCGTAGATGGCGCCCAGCGCGGCGGCGGTGTTGCCGTCGGCCATAATCATGCCGTCGGTTTTGGTCATCGGCTCAAGCACGAAGGGATCGTTCTTGGTGAGGTTGGCCTTCGCCCAATCCGCGCCTGCCTTGACGGCGTTGAAGTTCATCATCGTCGGTTTTTCGCGGCGCTTGAAGTGGAAGTCCAGCGCGGCGTAGATCTTCTCGAGATCCATGCCGATCATCTGGGCCAGGATGCCCACGTAGACCATGTTGCCGACCAGGTCGTGCAGTTTGGGCGGGACTTCCTTTTGTTCGCGGATGAGTTGCTTGATCGGCATCGCGTAGGCGGTGATGTCGCTTCTCGTGATGGGTTGCTTGATATCGTCAGCGTAGAAAAATGCTCCGCCCGGCGCGACCGCATCCAGTTCCCGCGCGAACGTGGCGGGGTTGATGGCAACCACAATCTCGCGCGCTTCGCTGCGTCCGGTATATCCGTCTTTGTTGACGCGGATGGTGTACCACGTCGGCTGTCCCTGGATGTTGGAGGGGAACAGGTTCTTGCCGCTGACGGGGATGCCCATCTTGAAGATGGCGCGCAGGATGGTGTTGTTGGCGGTGGACGAGCCGGAGCCGTTCACGGTGCCAACGGTGATGGAGAAATCGTTCACTATTTTGTTCATAGACTCCTCGTTGGATGAGTGATTGGTAATTGGTAATTCATCGCTGCCCTCCCGAAAGAGCATCGCTGCCCTGAGCGGAGGGTACTCCCGCAGTCGAAGGGCGTTTCATCAGAAAACAATTGTTGCTTTGTATACCCGTCCTTCGACTGCGGGACGAAGAACACGTCCCTCCGCTCAGGACTGCGAGTTAACTGGAAGATGAGATGAGTTGATTGATCAAATCGGAATGTTCGGCGAGTGCCTGGTAACCGGTGTCGAAATCTTTTTCGCAGATGGCATCCACCATTTTCTGGTGGTAGGTCCAGACTTCGGTGAGATAGTGGTAATCGGTGAAAACGTTCAAGCCGACAGTTTCGTAGGCGTCCCAATAGGCTTGGAGCAGTCCCGAGACGAACGGGTTGTTGAGACGGTGATAGATGGTGAGATGTAATTCGCGATGCTCAAGATGGGGGATTTCGATGGGCGCGCCGCGCAGTTTTTCCCAGGCGCGGGCAACGAGAACTTTCAGCGCGTTGTGATCTTCGGGCGTCAGCACTTGGACGGCTTCGTGCCAGTAGGCGGTTTCGACGTGGCGGCGCAAATCCGCGAAGGCGATGAAATTGTTTTTATCCAGCGCGAGGGCGTATTGCAGGCTTTGGCGGACAGCCGGGGAAAAGGAGTAGGGCTGACGGCGGATGCCGGTACGCGGCCGCACCTCGACGAGACCGAGGGCGCGCGCCACTTCCAACTGTTCGCGCAGGGAGGCGACCGAAACGCCCAATTCCTGGCTTAACGCCGTGAGCGCGGGCAGGCTTTGCTCGGCTTGCTCGTGCGAGGCAAGATATTGCAGGAATTCGGATAGGGCGTTGTTCGAGCGGTCTTGTATCATCGGATTGCTATTATTAATCAGATAAATGTGATGATTGGAGTATATTACGGCATGTAACGGATGTCAAGGGATGCGCGCCATGTTGTTTTTGTTGTACGCACGCCAAAGTGATGGGATGTCCGCCGGTTCGGGCGGCAGTTCAATCGCGAAGCATCCCTGTGGGACTGCCGCCCCAGCGGTTTGGCGCGCTAACTTTTTGTTCAAAGTCAGTAATGTCTCGATGGCAAAAATACCCATTTCCCCACAATTGTTGTAAAATGGAGATGCGAATTGATACTCACATTTTCCAATGAAAGGAGTTTGCCATGTCCGATAAAAATCTGCGCACGCTTCTACAAGGATTGCACGACGAACTCCAGCGCACTGAAACCCTGGACGAAAAAGGGCGCGCCTTGCTGCGCGACCTGGATGCGGACATCCGTGACCTGTTGGAACGCTTTGGCGATGAACCCATCCAAACCAACGAGCCTATTCTTCAGCGTTTCCAGTCCGCGATGGATCATTTCGAGATCACGCATCCAAACCTGACCCTGGCGCTCTCGGAGATGATGAACTCCCTGAACAACGCGGGAATTTAAGCGATCCATCGAATAGCAATGAGGCTGACTTGCGGGAGCGAGTCAGCCTCATTCCGTTTAAGATGAATGCCGCTCGCGCATTCCCGCACTCAAAACTCAGCGCTTCACGAAAACGTGTTTTTACGAAGTTGCACTGCATAAAGCAATTGGCACGCTTCGCGCAACTACCTTTTAAACTTTCGTAATCTATTGAAACGAGTGGGCGTCAGAATCTTGGGCGTTTTTTTAAACACAAAGTACACGAAGGTGGTGTCACCACAGTTAAACGCGGCGGATTTTCACAGGCACAAAAATCATCCGCTAATTTACGCAAATCTGCGCGAATTGGTTTTGGATTAGCGAAAATTCGCGTGAATTCGCGGACGAAAAACTGACCACGCTTAAGTGCAGTCGTACCTAAAAGGTTTTATCCGTGAGAATCCGTGTACAGAATTAAGACAACTCCCAATGAGTCTAAAAAAATCGTAATGCAAGAAGCAGTAAGGTATAATAAGCGCACTTCAAGCACATCACAGCACAAGGCATGATATGGCAAGCGTATCCCTCAATCTTCCCACTAACTACTGGCAAATTCTTCACGTCACTCCCACCGACATTGAATTCCTGCAAACGTACCTGTTCGAGCATGAGACCCCGCTTACGCCGCGCGAACTGGCGGCTGTGCTGGTCGTGGAACGCCTGCGCGCCGAGCAGGAATCCGCCGCAAAAAAGCAGGACCTTACCAAGGCCTACCTGCCCAAAGAAAAATATGCCGTCGGCGATTTGATAAGGTTCCCCGCGCTCAAATCCAGCGGACGCGTCACTGCGATGCGCGCTGGGCTGAATCCCGAACTCGGCGCGTTCGACGTGCTGACCGTTGCAATGCACGACGGCGCGCAAAAAATGTTCGCCGCCGCGCTGGAGAATCACAAACTGAACGATCCGCCCGCTGAGGACGAATCCGCTTCAGAGCTGGACCCCGAGGCGGTCGCGCGCGACTTTGGCGCAGACCTCGAAAAGAAACTGGATTCCGCGTTCGCGGGCGACAAAAGTCTGGTTTGCATCGCCGGCCGCTGGTTCCCGCGCGCCCTCCTGCTCGACGTGAACGCCGGCCACCTCAACCTGGCCGAAGCTGTGCTGGATATGGCAGGCGGCGAGCCTTTCTCCACTGAGACTTTAATGAAAGATCTCGAACTGCCTGCGGATGTCAACCCCAAACTGGCAGAGTTTTCCCTCAATTATGCCTTGCAGGAAGACCCGCGTTTTGATGAGGTCGGCCCCGCAGGCAAGGTGCTATGGTGTCTCGAACGCCTCGAACCCGAGGGCGTGCGGACGGTGCCTGTGCCGTTGCAATACGTGGAGATCACATACGACCGCGCCGTCCTCACCGACCAGATGGTCGCGCTCGAAGCGCAAGTGGACGACGAGTTGGGCCAGGCCTCCGCCCCGCCCGCGGACGAGGTGACCATCAGCCTGCTCTATCCGCACTGGCGGGCTGGCACACTCCCGATTTCGGCGCGCGTCAAACGCCTGTTCCCCACCGCCTACGAATCGGACCGCGTCTGCTTTACGCTGGTGGACGCCAAGACGGGCAGGAAGATTCCCGCCTGGGTTGTCCGTAAACATGGATATGTCTACGGCCTGGCGGACTGGTACAAATCCCAGGAACTGATGCCCGGGGCGCTGATCCGCGTCCGACGCGGCGGCCAGCCTGGGGAGGTCCGCATCGAGGCGCTGACCCATCGTTCGGTCCGCGATTGGGTGCGGACGGTCATCGTGGGCGCGGATGGCGGTCTCGTTTTCGCCCTCTTGAAACAACAGATTTCCGCCGAGTTGAATGACCGCATGGCGCTGGCTGTGCCGGACCCGGCCGCGGTGGATGCCGCCCGCGAGCAGGCCGCAAAGTCCCGCGTGTCGTTCGAAGACCTGACCAGGAACCTGATGCGCGAACTGACCAAACTCAGCCCGCAGGGACACGTGCATGCGCAGGAGTTGTATGCCGGGATCAATATTTTACGCCGCGTGCCGCCCGCGCCATTGATGGCTTTGCTGGCGACCCATCCCGAATATACGCACGTCGGCGATTTGCATTACCGATTGGATGAGGCAGCATGACTGAAGTGAAGCGACCCAGCCTGCTCAAACCGACCATCCGCACGCCTTTCCAGATTGACTTTGAATGGTGGAAGGAAAGTGAGCGCGACTGGCAGGTGTATCTGCGTTCGTTGTTGTGCCCCGCACACCAGGAATCCCTCGCCAATCTCGAAGACGGCCAGATGATTGACTGGGTGGAAGAGAACACTGCCGAGGTGCGCGAGGTGGACGGCATTCAGCACGCTTTGATGAGTCACTGCGCGCGGCAGGAAGATTTTGTCACCCAGAAAACCGCGCTGGTCGAGGCGGTCTTCCGCTTGTTTTTGGCAAACGGGAACCAGCCGATGAGCGCCGAAGACCTGTCGGCGCGCATGGGCCGCCCGGCGAATACGATTTTGACCACGCTGGCCGGTCCGCGCGTGTATAAAGGATTGAGACCGGCGCAGTAACGCGAAATTCATTTCGCCTGCTGGTCGCAAAATAAATTTTGCGGTACAAAATGCCCCCGTAGCTCAACGGACTGAGCAATTGCCTTCTAAGCAAAAGGTTGAAGGTTCGATTCCTTCCGGGGGCACTGAGTACGTAAACACGTACACACGTACACAAGTACACAAGTGGAATACAGGTAAAAGGAGTGAGTCTTATATGGCAACCGAAAGATTTGGCTTGATCAAGGTTGGCGGCATGGATGCTACCATCATCGGCGATGATGTAAAAGTGGGACAGCCCGCGCCGGAGTTCACCGCGCACGCGCTGGATTGGTCCCTCGTCCGCGGGCTGGCCGATACGAAAGGCAAAGTCCGCATCATCGCCGCCGTCCCCTCGCTGGATACCCCCGTTTGCGACCGTGAGACGCGGCGTTTCAACACCGAGGCCGCCGCGTTGGGCAAGGATATTGTTATTCAGATCATCAGCACCGACCTGCCCTACGCGCAGAAACGCTGGTGCGGCGCGGCGGGCGTGGACCAGGTAATGGTTTTATCCGATCACCAGAACGCGGAGTTTGGCGAAAAATACGGCGTGCTCGTCAAGGAACGCCGCACTTTGCGCCGCGCCGTGTTTGTGGTTGGCCGTGATGATAAGATCGTTTATGCCGCCTATATGCCCTCGTCCAGCGTGGAACCGAATTACGAGGAAGCGCTCGAAGCGGCGAAGAAAGCGTTGATTGCGTAGAGACGTTGCAGTGCAACGTCTCTACAGGAGCCG
>Ga0210033_1004720_pt1 | contig 10367 bp, 10 predicted proteins | sample CryGeymeta201501_FD_185465 | JGI IMG/M metagenome (GOLD analysis project Ga0210033, IMG submission 185465) | Groundwater microbial communities from Crystal Geyser aquifers in Utah, USA - Crystal Geyser metaG 2015-01 (SPAdes) (version 2) | ecosystem: Environmental > Aquatic > Deep subsurface >... | reverse complement strand
CACTTACCACTTACCACTTACCACTTACCACTTACCACTTACCACTTACCACTTACCACTTACCACTTACCACTTACCACTTACCACTTACCACTTACCACTTACCACTTACCACTTACCACTTACCCTTTTTAGTGCAGGCTTAGCACTGGCAGGAATCCCAGCTTATCCCGCAAGCCTGCCCGGCTGTTGCGCGCTTCCGCCTGGCTGGCATAGGGACCGATATGCACTCGGTGCTTGTTGTTTTGCTTGAACAACACCAGTTGATTGCCGATATTGCCGAGTTTGGCGCGCATTTCTGCCAGAAATTGCTCTGCTGCCTGTCGCGTACTAAAGGCACCCAATTGCAGGTAAGCATTGCTGCTCGCCATCGCTTGAGCTGAACTGTTGACTGGCGTAGACATTGTGCTGACGGATGTATCAGGTTTGCTGGCCGCTACCGACTGTGCCTTTTCCAGCGGCACGCTTTGCACCGCTGTTGGCTGCGCTGCGCGGTACGTTCCGGCATAGGCAACCAGGCTTTCGACTTCTACTTCTGAACTACCGTTGCCGATGATGCCCAGCTTGTGCGCGGCGGTGTAGGAAAGATCGATGGCGCGGTCATGCATGAAGGGCCCCCGGTCATTGATGCGCACCACCACCGATTTTCCGGTAGCGACATTCGTCACACGCGCGAAACTGGGGATAGGCAGCACGGGATGAGCAGCAGTCATGAGGTACATGTCGTATTTCTCGCCGCTGGAGGTGCGCTGTCCGTGAAATTTTTTGCCATACCAGGAGGCGATGCCGCGCTGTTTGAAATTGCCCGGCACAGTCATCGGCGTGTAGGATTTCCCCAAGGCAACATAGGGACGGTTGGCATAACGATGCGGTGGCTCACTTATCGGTGCGGCATCGGGTATCGCGTCCAGATTGGCGGGAATATTGGCTTCCGGGCCATCACCGGGAAGATAGCCGCCACTGCCGGGAAGCGGGGCAGCGTGGGCAGGCGAACGCGCTTCGATCGGGGCAGGCGTGGCGTGCGTCTCAATCTGGCGTTGCGGTATCGTGCTACAGGCAGTGAGCAGCAGTGCGGCCAAAGCCATCACTACGGTTTGCTTATTCATATTTTCTCCTTGTTAATCAGGTCTTAACCAGCTTCTGGTGGGTATGGATACTCATTAGCATACCCAAACCCAGCAACAGCGTCAGCATGGAAGTGCCGCCATAACTGACCAGTGGCAGCGGCACACCGACTACCGGCAGGATGCCGCTAACCATGCCCATATTGACGAACGCGTAGGTCGCAAAAGTCAGCGTAATCGAACCGGCCATCAGTCGGGTGAAATAGGTCGAGGCATTGGCGGTAATAATAAAACCGCGCCCGATGACGAACAGGAAGATAATCAGCAGAAGCAAATTGCCGACCAGTCCAAACTCTTCCGAATACACCGCAAAAATGAAATCGGTTGTGCACTCCGGCAAAAAATCAAGGTGAGTCTGCGTGCCGGCCAGGTAGCCTTTGCCGAACAGACCGCCAGAGCCAACGGCAATCATGCCCTGTATGGTGTGGTAGCCCTTACCCAGCGCATCCTGCGAGGGATCAAACAGCATCTCGACACGATGGCGTTGGTAATCATGCATGAGCGACCACATCACTGGTGCGCTGGCAATGGCGGCAGCGAATAATCCGGCGATGATCTTCCAGCTCAACCCCGCCAGAAACAACACATAAAACCCGCTGGCAAGAATCAGCAGCGAGGTTCCCAGATCGGGTTGCCGGGCAATCAACCCCACCGGCAAGACCAACAGCAAAGCCGCCACAATATAATTCTTCAGCGTCAAGCTGGCTTCGTACTTCTCGAAATACCAGGCCATCATCAGCGGCACACCGATTTTCATCAGCTCGGACGGCTGTATGGTTGTCACCCCGAGATTCAACCAGCGCCGAGCACCGTGGCTGATTTCGCCGAACAATGCCACACCCACCAGCAACAACAGTCCCAACACATAAATCGGCACAGCCATGCGCAACAAAATATGCAAAGGCAGGTTGGCGACGATCCACATACAGAATAATGCAATCAGAATATTGCTACCCTGCGCCAACACGCGCTCAAAATTTTGACCGCTCGCGCTATACAGCGTCAGCAGGCTTATCCCCATCAGCAAACCCATCCCCAGCAGCAGCGGGGGATCAATGTGCGCAATGATACGCAGCCAAAGTTGTCGTCTAGTCATGCTCTACCTCAACTTCAGGAACACCTGATGCGGCTACCGCTGCGGTCTTCCCGGTAACCACTGGCACCTCGGCAGGTTTTGGCACTTTTCCCAGCAAATAATAGTCCAGCACCTTGCGCGCAATCGGTGCCGCCGTACCACCGCCATGCCCGCCGTTTTCTGCCAGCACCACTACGGCTATTCTGGGTTTTTCAACGGGTGCAAAGGAAATGAACCAGGCATGATCGCGATGCCGCTCGTCTATCTTGCTGGCATCATATTTTTCACCCTGCTTCATGGCGACCACCTGTGCCGTGCCGGTCTTACCGGCAATGGTATAGGGGGCACCAGCAGAAGCCGATACCGCCGTGCCACCCGGTTGAGTCACCGCCGCCATGGCGCGCCTGATCAAATCAAGATGCGCTGGGTCTATCTTTAAATCGGCCTCTACCGGATTGTCTATTTTGCGCGTTTCATTGGTAACCGAATTGCGCACTTCCCTGACCAAATGAGGCCGGTAAGCGATGCCGCCGTTTGCCAGTGTGGCCGTAGCGGCGGCGAGTTGCAAAGGGGTTACCAGACTGTAACCTTGGCCGATGCCCACCGAAACGGTATCACCCGCAAACCATTTCTGTTTGAAACGCTTCATTTTCCATTCCGTGTTAGGCAACAGCCCGGATTTTTCACCTTGCAGGTCTATGCCTGTTTTCTTGCCAAAACTAAAATTCGTCAGATAGGCGGCAATATTGTCTATGCCGGTCGCAACCGCCAAGCCGTAATAGTAAGTGTCGCACGAAACCACGATGGACTTGAACATATCCACCGTGCCATGTCCGCCTTTTTTCCAGTCACGGTAATGATGCGCCGTGCCGGGCAACGCGTAATAGCCCGGGTCGCTGATGGTATCGGTCGGTGAGCGGGTACCATAATGCAGTGCGGCCAAAGCCATGAACGGCTTAATGGTAGAACCCGAGGGGTATTGACCGCTCAACACGCGATTATTGAGCGGGTGGTCAGGGGAATTATTCAACTCGCGCCAGTTCTCTTCATCTATCCCATCTATAAATAAACTGGGGTCGAAACCTGGCCGACTGACAAACGCCAGCACTTCGCCGTTGGCCGGATCTATCGCGACTAGCGCGCCGCGATAATCGCCAAACGCCTGCTCGGCGATTTCCTGCAATTTGGCATCTATGCTAAGCACCAGCGTATTGCCCGACACCGGCAGGGTGCGTGACAAAATGCGCGCCGCCCGTCCCGCCGAATCCACCTCGACTTGCTCCATGCCCGTGGTGCCGTGCAACTCGCTCTCGTAGTACTGCTCCAACCCGGTTTTGCCAATGTAATCCGTGCCACGATAATTCGCCGCGAGGTCGGCCTCTTCCAGTCGGTCAACATCACGCTGATTCATGCGCCCGATGTAACCCAGCAAATGCGCGGTTTTGTCAGAAAATGGGTAATCTCGGAACAGGCGCGCCTTGATTTCGACACCGGGAAAACGATATTGCTGCGCGGCAAAACGCGCCACTTCTTCATCGCTCAAGCGGTTGCGTATCACCAAGGTTTCAAAATTATGGCTTTCCGCCAGCAACTGCTTGAAACGTTTGCGATCTCTGGGGGCAATATCAACCAGCGTGGCAAGTTCATTGATGGTAACTTGCAGGTTCTTGACTTTGCTTGGGGTAATTTCCAGCGTATATCCGGAATAATTGTGTGCCAGCACGATACCGTGACGATCGAGTATCAGGCCGCGATTGGGAACGATAGGAACCACAGAAATGCGGTTATTTTCAGCCATCGTGTGGTAATAGTCGTAACGCACCGCTTGCAGATAGACAAAGCGTGCGGCCAAAATACCCAACAGAATCAAGACAAAAACCACGCCAATAACCAGCCTTAAGCGGAAGTTAAAAATCTCCTGCTGATGATTTTTTAAGGCAACATGATCGTTCATTCACGTTCCACGCGCATCTGGCGCATTGACTGGAACAGGATACTGAACGGTATCCATAACAAGGTCGAGGTCAGGCAACCCAGAAAATAGTTCCACACGATCTGGCCGTTTACCTGCCAATGCACCAATGCGTACATCCCATAGGTCAAAGACAGAATAACGAACACCTGCGAGGTTTGCTTCTTCAAGTCAAACATCCGCAAACGGTAACTCAACACCACGCCACCAAATGCCAGCACGGTATACGCCAGCGCGTGCTGACCGAACAGGCTGGCATCTATCACATCCGTCACGACACCTACCATCCATGCCATGCCGACCCCCACACTCAATGGTTTGTGCATACACCAGTAAAGCAACACCACTGCCACAAAGTCGGGGTGCAGCGTCAGCCACAGACCCTTCCACGGCAATGCGTTGAGCAGCAACGCACAAAGCACGCTGGTAATGATGAACAAACTACTCACGGGACGCAGAATTTCTGATTGTGCCTGATCAAGAGATTGCATCAACGAACCTCAGCTTTCTTTTCCTGAACGGGCGCAACCCCGGGCGCAGCTTGTTCATCCGGGCGTGCAGGCAGCTTTGGCAGCACCGACAACACCAGCAGATGGCGGTGTCGGTCCGCTCCGCCCAACGGCAGACAAGTGATACGCGCAAAAGGGTAACCTGCATCGCGTTCAATTTTGGTGACCCTGGCAACCGGAATACCCTGCGGGTAGATTCCGTCTATGCCCGAAGTCACCAGCACATCACCATTTTGAATATCGGTACTGACCGGCATAAAACGTATCGCCAACTGGCTGGTATCGCCCGCACCGAACACGACACTGCGTATTCCGTTACGCAGCACTTGCACCGGCACGGCATGATCTTTCTCGGTAACCAACGTCACCTCGGAAAGCCAGGGGTAAACACGGGTAATTTGACCGATAATGCCCTGCTCATCCATCACCACCTGTCCCGCTTGCATATGCTCCGAGCTGCCTTTATTGATCAGCAGTTTCATACTGAAGGCATCGCGTGCCGTATAAACAATCTCCGCGAATTGCCCCGTAAACTGCTCGCGCTGTGACAGCGCCAGCAGGCTGCGCAGTTGCTGGTTTTCCTGGCGCAAGGATTGCGCAGACAATAATTGTGCGGCATCGCGTTCGCGCTGTCGCTGCAACTCATTGTTTTTATTGATAAGACTGCTCTGCATGACAAAGAAATCGCCGCCTTGTTGCAGCAGGACGCTCGGCAGAGTGGCCAGGCGCTGAAGGGGCGATACCAGCACCGCAACCACGCTGCGCGTGGATTCCAGATAATGGAAACGCGCGTCCACAAACATCATCAACAAGGAAAGCACCCCAAAAAACACCAGTCGTGCGGCGGGCGTTGGGCCTCGACTGGAAACCTGAAATGATTGAGCACTTTCGATCATGGATAGCAAACGGGAAATAAAAAGCGGTAAGGGCGTGTTTTATCACGCCCACAAGAATAAAACATGAAAGGGGCGCGATCAATCACGCCCCTACTCGCCAATAAAAAACTTACTCGGTGGTGAAGATGCCGGTGGATTTGTCCATGCTTTCCAGCGCACGACCAGAGCCGCGTACCACACAGGTCAGAGGATCTTCGGCGATCAGCACAGGCAAGCCAGTTTCTTCCATCAACAGCCGGTCTATATCGCGCAACAGCGCACCACCGCCAGTGAGCACCATCCCTTTGCTTGCAATATCCGCACCCAGTTCAGGCGGAGTCTGTTCAAGTGCAATTTTCACCGCGCTGACAATGTTGTTGAGCGGGTCGGTCAAGGCTTCCAGAATTTCGTTGCTGGAAATGGTAAAGCTGCGCGGCACGCCTTCGGCCAGATTGCGCCCCTTGACTTCCATCTCGCGTACTTCCGAGCCCGGGAATGCCGAACCGATGGTCTTCTTGATGTCTTCAGCCGTGGTTTCGCCGATCAACATGCCGTAATTGCGACGGATGTAGTTGATGATCGCCTCGTCGAACTTGTCGCCGCCAACGCGCACCGAACCGGAATACACCGTACCGCCCAGCGAAATCACACCAACTTCGGTCGTGCCACCGCCGATGTCCACCACCATCGAGCCAGTTGCTTCTTCCACGGGCAAGCCGGCACCGATCGCTGCCGCCATGGTTTCTTCGATCAGCTCCACACGACGCGCACCCGCACCAACGGCAGATTCGCGGATCGCACGGCGCTCCACCTGAGTGGAACCGCAAGGTACGCAAATCACGATACGCGGGCTAGGGCTGAATATATTAGCCTTGTAAACCTTGCGAATGAATTGCTTGAGCATCTGCTCGGTGACGGTAAAGTCGGCAATCACGCCGTCTTTCATCGGGCGAATTGCAGTGATATTGCCTGGCGTGCGACCCAGCATTTGCTTGGCACCCAGACCCACCTGCTGAATAATCTTCTTGCCGTTTGGGCCGCCTTCCTGACGGATCGCCACCACCGATGGCTCGTCCAGCACGATGCCCTGACCGCGCACCCAGATCAGCGTATTCGCCGTACCGAGGTCAATCGCCAAGTCGTTAGAAAAGTATCCCTTAAAAAGTCCAAACATGTTGATTCCCGAAAAGTCTAAAATAGTGTGCTACACAAACGCGATATGATACCCTATCAACTCCCCTTATATAAAGTTTTTACTATGTTATTAAGCACCGCCGACGTTCAAAAAGTTGCGCGCCTTGCACGCCTCGCCATGAACGATACCGAAATTGAAGCCGCCAGAAGCCAACTTTCCGGCATTTTTACGCTGATTGCCGAGATGCAGGCCGTTGATACCAGCGGAATAACCCCCATGTCGCACGCACAGGATTTATCGCAGCGTCTGCGCCTGGATGTCGTCACCGAGACCGACCAGCGCGAACTGTTTCAATCCATCGCACCGCAGGTCGAAGCCGGCCTGTATCTTGTCCCGCAAGTCATCGAGTAAATAATATGTTGAATCAAAGCCTTATGCAGCAAGGCGCGGCGCTGCGCGCCAAAACCATTTCCAGCGTCGAACTGACGCAAACTTACCTCGACCGTATCGCCACGCATAATCCGGTGTTCAATGCCTATCTCACGGTGGATGCCAAAATCAGTCTGGCGCAAGCCGCCGCCGCCGATGCGCTGCTGGCCAACGGTCAAGCTCAGCCGCTGACCGGCATTCCCTTCGCCCAGAAAGACATCTTCTGCGCTAAAGGCTGGCGCACCACCTGCGGCTCGAAGATGCTGGCGGACTTCATCGCCCCTTACGACGCGCATGTCATCTCGCAATTTAACCGCGCGGGCGCGGTGAATCTGGGCAAGACCAACATGGACGAATTCGCCATGGGGTCTTCCAACGAAACTTCTTACTTCGGCCCGGTGAGAAACCCGTGGCAACAGCAATCCGTTCCCGGCGGCAGTTCCGGCGGCTCGGCCTGTGCGGTTGCCGCACGGCTGTGTGCCGCCGCCACGGGCACGGACACCGGCGGCTCGATTCGCCAGCCCGCCGCGCTGTGCGGCATCACCGGCATCAAGCCGACCTACGGCACGGTGTCGCGCTACGGCATGATCGCCTTCGCCTCCAGCCTTGACCAGGCAGGCCCTATGGCCAGAAGCGCGGAAGATTGCGCACTGATGTTAAACGTGATGACCGGCTTCGACGAGCGCGATTCGACCAGCTTGCAACGTGACAAGGAAGACTACAGCCGCGATTTGAACAAGCCGCTGGCAGGCTTGCGCATCGGCCTGCCGAAAGAATTTTTCGCCGAGGGGCTGAACGCCGATGTGGGCAAAGCCATCGCGGCAGCCATCGCCGAATACCGCAAGCTGGGTGCGACCGTGGTGGAAATCAGCCTGCCGAACACCAAGCTCTCCATTCCCGTCTATTATGTGCTCGCTCCGGCGGAAGCCTCCAGCAACCTGTCGCGTTTTGACGGCGTGCGCTACGGCTATCGCGCGCCGGAATACACCGACCTTGCGGACATGTACGAAAAGAGCCGCTCGCAGGGTTTCGGCGAAGAAGTCAAACGCCGCATCATGATCGGCACTTACGTCTTATCGCACGGCTACTACGATGCCTATTATTTACAGGCGCAAAAAATCCGCCGCCTGATCGCGCAGGATTTCACCGATGCGTTCAAACAGTGTGATGTCATCATGGGGCCGACCTCGCCTTCCACCGCCTTTAATCTGGGCGAAAAGGGCGACGATCCGGTGCAAATGTATCTGTCCGACATCTACACCATCGCGGTTAATCTGGCGGGACTGCCCGGCATGTCCATCCCTTGCGGCTTCGGGGAAAATAACCTGCCCGTGGGCTTGCAGATCATCAGCAACTATTTCGACGAAGCGCGCATGTTGAATGTCGCGCACCAATATCAACTGGCGACCGACTGGCACGCGCGCTGCCCCAATGTATGAAAAGCATCCCGCATCCCATCCAATATCAAGGGAGTAAACGCATTCTGGCATCGGCCATTTTGCGTTATGTTCCCGCCAATACCGCACGCTTGATTGAGCCCTTTGCGGGTTCGGCTGCCATGAGTATTGCGGCAGCAGCCGCTCAAAAGGCGGCGACCTACTGGATCAATGATTTGAATAAGCCGCTGGCTGAATTACTCGATTTAATCGTTAACTCTCCGCTGAAAACTGCAACGGAGTACGAGCGGATTTGGAATGCACAGCACGATAACGTTGAGCATTTTTACAAGGTAAGGGAAGATTTTAATCGCACTCAAAATCCTTACCTTTTCTTGTATTTGCTGGCACGCTGCGTCAAGGGTTCCGTGCGTTATAACGCTGACGGCGAATTCAACCAGAGCCCCGATAAACGGCGTTTTGGCACACAACCCAATACCATGCGCAACAACATTTGCGGCGTTTCCGCCCTGCTAAAAGGCAAGACAAAATTTTCATCCTCGGACTATCGCCTGATTCTGGCTGAGGCAACACCTTCCGATGTGATCTATATGGATCCGCCTTATCAAGGTGTCTGCGGCGAGCGCGATTCGCGTTATTTTTCCGGGATAGCACACGATGATTTTGTCGCAGAGCTGGACGAATTGAATTCCAGGGGCATTTCTTACCTAGTGAGCTACGACGGACGGCGCGGTGACAAGGTGTTTGGCGAGCCGCTTCCTGTCGGGCTGGATTTAACTCATATGGAACTGGAAGCGGGGCGATCCAGCCAATCCACCTTGCTCGGACGTGAGGAAACGACCGTTGAATCGCTTTATTTTTCACGCGCACTTTCCACACGGCTCACGGATAACGCACGAGATTACCGCCCCGCTCCAACCCCGCAATTAACCTTGTTGCAACGGGTGGCGCAATATGCCTGAACTCCCACAAACTTTTATAAATATATGCCATTCCGTAACGGCAAAGCGTCCTAAAACAGTCATAGACCATATCCTCGCACATGGTTTTATAACGACAGAAGAACTGAAAGAACAATACGGTTACGACCATCCACCGCGCGCAGTTCGAGATGTTCGTGAACTTGGCATTTCAATTGAGACTTTTCGCGTGACAAGTTCAAGTGGTCGAAAGATTGCCGCTTACCGTTTTGGTGTTACAGGCATTAGGCCTTTCAATAAATTATCGGGACGAACCGGGCCATCAAAAAAAATTAAAGACGCGCTTATCGAGAAATATGGCTGCCAGTGTTTTATTTGTCTCGAAAAACTCGCGGAACGTGATTTGCAGATTGACCATCGCATTCCTTATGAGGTGGGTGGAGATGGCACGACGACCGAGCTTAACCCAGATGATTTTATGCTGCTCTCCGGCTCTGCAAATCGCGCAAAATCATGGTCTTGTGAACATTGTGATAACTGGAACAATGCAAAAGATAAGACCGTTTGCCTAAGCTGCTACTGGGCTTACCCGGAAAATTATTCTCACATCGCCATGCAGCAGATGAGAAGGCTTGATTTGGTTTGGCAGGGCGATGCAGTCAACGACTACGAGAAACTGAAAGCTGAAGCCAGTACACTTGGCAAAACCATTCCAGCCTTCGTCAAAGAAGTTTTAGCGCAAGCTCTTCAGCAATCCACAAAAGCTACCAAAGAAAGTTAATTGTTATGAAATGGGAAATCGTTATCGGGCTGGAAGTGCATACGCAACTGTCCACCCATACCAAAATCTTCTCTGGCGCATCAACCACTTACGGCGCTGAACCCAACACGCAGGCGGATGCGGTCAGCATCGCGCTGCCCGGCGTGTTGC
>Ga0210033_1004706_pt1 | contig 10389 bp, 6 predicted proteins | sample CryGeymeta201501_FD_185465 | JGI IMG/M metagenome (GOLD analysis project Ga0210033, IMG submission 185465) | Groundwater microbial communities from Crystal Geyser aquifers in Utah, USA - Crystal Geyser metaG 2015-01 (SPAdes) (version 2) | ecosystem: Environmental > Aquatic > Deep subsurface >... | reverse complement strand
CGGATCAGAAAACAGTCCGGGGGACTGTTTTCCCGACGAACGCGCAAGCATGGCGGCGCGAAACGCCGTGTATGGCGCAAGATCCACATCGGAATTGACGAGCAAACACTGGAGATCCGGGCGGCCGAGTTCACCACCAACAACGTGGGCGACGCGCCCATGCTGCCCGAACTGCTCGACCAGATCCCGCCCGATCAGGAGATCGCCAGCGTCACCGCCGATGGTGCCTTCGACACCCGTAAATGCCATGACGCAATCGCCGCCCGCAGCGCTGCTGCGATCATACCGCCCCGCAAGAACGCCAAACCCTGGAAGCCCAACACCCCTGGGGCAATCGCCCGCAACGACGCCCTGCGCGCATCACGCCGCTTCGGTCGGACGATCTGGCGACGATGGTGAGGGGCCAGCCCGCCACCGGTCCGAGGGCGGCCCCGAACGCTATCACCGCCGGAGCCGCGTCGAAATATGAGGAGGATCAGAAAACGATCCGGGGGATCGTTTTCCCGACGATTGGATGCATTGTTTGAAGTTGCTGGGTCAGCGCCTCATGGCGCGGGACTTCGACCGTCAGGTCGCCGAGTTCCAGGTCCGCGTGGCCGTCCTCACCGGCTTCACCGCGCTCGGCATACCCGTCACTGAAGCCATGGGATAAGTCTGTCCGGGGAAAGGGGAGGTCCGCCTGTCACCCGATTTGTGCAACAGAGCCCCAGCATGGGTGACCTTGCACCAGCTCGCCGTTTCAAGGCAGCCGTCAACCATGACTTCGCCATTCGCAGGGATCACAGAAATGATCGGGAATTGCGGGCCGGGCCCTGCACGCAGGTTGAGCTCGGTCCACGCCACGACGGTCGATTGCGCATAGGCACCGGAAGACAGCAGGGTCGCGGCAAGTGCCGCGCCAAGGATGGATTTGACAAGCATTTGCTTTTCCTCGATTGCACCGAAGCGTGGGTGCCACATCGCGTGACAATCAGCTTGGCTAAAGGAGTAACGCACAAGTCAGGCGTTTGGTTCCCGCTCCAGACAGTATGGGACGTGATTTTCCGCTGGCTGCCTTACGGGGCCGCACTCGGCCCCGGCAGCAGTTCCGCCTGGCCGCTGGTGTGATCGATCCGGATTGCCTCGCAAGAATGCCGCTCGGCGCGCTCGCCTGATTTTGGACACAGTCCTGACAAAGTATGGTCAGTCTTGATGAGCAACATTCCGCATGATGACCCGAAGGCTGCTTGCCATCTGGCAGATGTCAGCTTAGCCCGGTTTTTAACTTTCGCAAAAAAACTAACATGGGGCAGTGCAGATGAATACCATGGCAGCGTTCTTGGTCGCCTTGAAGATGATGGAGTCGGGTGGTGACTACCAGTCGGTCAACAGCCTCAACTTCCTTGGCGCCTATCAGTTCGGCGAGGCGGCGCTGACGGATCTTGGGTTTGTCCGGTATGACGGCGACGCCTATGACAACAACTATGGCGGCGGCTGGACGGGCAAGTATGGCGTGAAGTCCGCCAAGCAGTTCCTGGCCAGCGAACGGGTGCAGGACAAGGCCATGGAAAAATGGCTTGAGGTCATGTGGGGCTACATCGAGCTGCACAAGGTTGACCGCTATGCCTGGCGCGACGTGGGTGGCGAGCAACTGACGCCATCGGGAATGCTGGCCGCCACACATCTGCTGGGCGCAGGGGCACTGGCTGAATATGTCAAGTCGGACGGCAAGGCCGACTTGCGTGACCCCTACGGCACACCGATCAGGACCTATATCTCGCGGCTGAACGGCTATGAGGTGCCATTCGCCTCACACAGGGTCGCGTCTAATTGATCACGGCCATCGGCGCGGCGACCGACTGACGAATCAGGCGGTCAAACCGGTAGGTTCGTCCCAGCCACTCGGCCCCTTCGACAGACAGGTGGCCTGCGTCGCGGTATAGGAACACATCGCCCGTGCGGGTGGCACATTGGCCGCCGGGGCAGATCAATGTGGTCAGGTCGATCACCGGCACCTGGTCGGACAGGCTGCGCAGGAAAGCAATCGCTTCGCGATTTACGTTGGCACTCTCGGCAAGGGCGAAATCGCAGGCCGTTGGAGGGCCACCCGCCAGTTCGGCCGACGCAAGGCATTGCCCGAGGTCAGCCCCCGTGGCCGGGGTTGGTGAGACGACCACAACCTGTATGCCCAGGGCGCGAATACGCGCGACGGTGTCAAGAAACGCCGCCCTGATCGCCACCGGAGCCTTTGGCGCGGGAATGAGCAAGCCATCAGGACGACGCAAGTCATTGAACAGGATGTTGAAGTTCGACGACAAAACGACGATCCGCACAGAACTTGCGCCAGCAAGCCAGGCAAAGACTTCGTCGTTGAAACGCAGACAGCCAAGATACCAGTCGGCGGCATACTCGGTTGGCGCTGTGGACAAGCCCAGAATCGGGGCGCAACTCGACTTGGTCATCTGGATCATTCCGCCCCAATCGCCTGCCGCGCGGATCGCAGGGGCGATGTGCATGGCATAGCTGTCGCCCCAAAGCAAAACTTCCGGTCGCTCTGACGTCCGGCAGGCAGGATCGAGCGTAAAGGTGCCCTCGCAGGCCATGCCAAGGCCGTAGTTGGTGTCCAACCGAGCCTCGATCGAGGCACCGTCGCTTCGGTTGTTTCCCGGCCCGACGTTGGCAGGCATCATTGGCAACAGGCCGAATAGCAGCAGCGCCGCGGCACCGGCCCCCAGAAAGGGGACCAGAGCCCGTGAAGGAAATACCGCCGACGGACCCCGGTTGCGAAAGGGCCGTTCGACGAAAATAAAGGTCAGCGTGGCCAGGACCAGGGTGGCCGCAACAATCAGCACCCCCAACGTGACCGTCATCTCTCTCCCGCCACGAAGATGCCAGAACGCCAAGAGCGGCCAATGCCAAAGATAGGCACTGTAGCTGATCAGGCCGATCCACCGCAGCGGTGCCACGGCCATCAGTTGCCCGACCCGCGACCCGCTGCTCGCCCACAAGAACAGGGCGGCACCACCGACCGGAAGGAGCGCAGGCAATCCCGGCACCAGCGATCCACCATCGGGAAGAACGTAGGTAATGCCGATCAGGGCAAGGCCGGTCGTCGCCAGGATCTCGGCCAGAATGCGCGGCGGACGCTGCCGCCAGAGCGCGACCAACGCCCCGGCCATCAACTCCCACGCGCGGCCGGGCAAGAGGTAGAAATTCGCCGCGGGGTCGCTCCGGGAAAGCCAGAGAGCGATGACAAGGCTTCCCAATCCGAGCACGGCCACCACCACCGGCAGCGACCTTCGATTCATACGCCAGGCAGCGTAAAGGATGACGGGAAAGAACAGGTAAAACTGCTCTTCGACGGCCAGCGACCAGGTGTGCAGCAGCGGCATCATCTCGGCCGAGGGCATGAAATAGCCGGTCGAACCGTAATAGAGCAGGTTCGACACGAAACCGAGCGCCGCCAAAACCGCGAGCCCGAAATTTGCATGTTGCCCGGGCAGCATCAGGGCCGCAGCAGGCAGGATGCAGGCTGCAATGACAAGGAACAACGCGGGCAGGATGCGTCGCGCCCGACGTTCATAGAACCGCCAGAGGCTGAAGCGATCCTGCACCAGATCGGCGGCCAGAACGCCGGTGATCAGATACCCCGAGATGACGAAAAAGACATCAACGCCAAGAAAGCCCGCTGGCACAAGTGCTGCAAAAATGTGGTAAAAGATGACCGGCAGCACGGCCAAGGCCCGCAATCCGTCGATTTCGGGACGATAACCGTCCACCTGCATCGCGTTCATCTCCGGGTGGTCAGTTCGCACCCCGCCAGCGCTGGCTTGATCTGCACCTTCGCGTTCATCGCACCGGACCGTTCGAGTTTGTTCCAGCCCGTCAGCCTGCCGGTAATTGCCCGCCACGTCGCGCGCAAGGTGGAAACGTAGAGAAGCTGACGATAGCCAAATCGCAGTAACGGCGTCAGCACAAGCAGCGCAAGGCTGAACCTTTTTTCAAACCGGAATGTGGCAAGCGTGTTCAGGACGTCGATCAGCGTCAGCCCGAGGAAGCCGACCATAATCACCACGACACCGTCGCCCATGATCGGCTGCCCCATCATCAGGCGCGACGCCACGACGCCAATCAGGATCACGATGATCAGATCAACGATTGGCGACAGGATCGTGGTCAGCACACTGAACCAGATCGCATCGACGATGGAGATATAGCCAACGGTCCGCCCTTCGGAGATCGCTTTGCGATGCTTCCACGAGACCTGCAGCATCCCCAGCGTCCAACGCAGGCGCTGCGACAAGAACGCACCCAGTTTTTCGGGCGCTTCGGTAAAGGCACGCGCCTTTTCGGCCATCGCCACGCGATAGCCCGCGCGATGGACGGCCAGCGTCAGATCGGCATCCTCTGTGATGGTTTCGCCAGAGAACAGCCCGGCCGCAATCACCGCCTGGGTGCTCCAGGCACCAATCGCACCCGGCACCACAAAGATTCCATCGAAAGTCTCATAAGCCCGGCGGTGAACGTTCTGGCTGACGAGATACTCCAGATTCTGGCAAGCCGTCAGCCAGTTGTGCGGGTTTCCGACTTCGACGATGCCGGAAACGGCACCGATGCCCGACGCGGTGAAGGGCTGCACGATCCAGCGAATGGCATCGGTCTCAAGCATCGAGTCGGCATCCAGGACGATGAAATACTGGGTTTGAACATAGCGCAGTGCCGTGTTCGCAGCCGCCCACTTGCCCGAATTTTCCTGCCGCACCAGCAACACGCGCTGATCGGTTGCGGCGATGGACGCGACGACCTTGGCGGTATCGTCCTGCGATCCATCATCGACAACGATCACCCGCACGTCCGGGTAATTGCTCGCAAAGATCGAGCGGATGCAGGTCTCGATAACCTTCCCTTCGTTGTAGGCGGGAATCACGACAGTGACCGCAGGTGTCCAGTCGGGGTCGATGGTGTCGCGCGGACGCCGCAAATGCGCGAGGATCAGGAAAGCCGTGGACCGGAAGATTGCCACTAACAAGAGGATGAAGAACAGCGTTGCAAAAACCGTATCTGCTTCCAGAAGGACCCAGACATAGACCCTGTCGCGCAAGGTGGTCAGGTCACTGGCGTCATACATCGCGGCACCGCCTGCGGGTCCGGCCAGATCGTCGGGGGCGATGAAGCTGGCGCCCGCTTTCTCGAATTCCGACAGGATCACGGGCAGCGTGGCGAGCGTCGACGGCAGCGCGGCCTTCGACAGATCGAAACGCACGAGTTGCGAGCCTTCAAGAAACACGGTGCTTACAACGCGTTCCGCAAACGCGGGGGCCTGTGCGGCATCGCGGGGCACCTGTTCCCCCTTGGGCAGGCGAATCCGCCCCTGGTTCTGAAGGGCGATAAGGGTGGCAAACTCGGTGGATGAGGTTGGCAGAATTTCGCCATGCCCCCAGGTCTCGGCCAGAACGGTGCGCCAGTTGGTTTCGCCTGCCAGCGTCATCACCGCCACACGGTCACGCAGCCGCGACAAGCTGGCAAAGACGCCGCTGCCCGCCAGATCGCCGGTATCGGCCAAGACGATGGCATGGCCCGCAGCAATCACCCTTCGGACGGTGTCCCGGTTGCTGGCGATTTCGGGTGCGGTCACGGCGAAAGCAGAGTGGACGCCATGTTGGGCCAATTGCCGCAGCACATCCGACATGTAATCCGCGGGCGGCAGGCCGTCGAAGGCAATCAGCACGGCGTCGGGCACACCACCGTCAAAACGCGACATCACATGGGGTGATGGCAGCGTCTTGTAGGTTTGTTCCACCACCCGACCGCTCTCGGGATCAATCACCGCCTTGCGCAGACCGTTCGCTGCGGCTTCAACGCGCAACGCCACCGGGCCCGTGCCGGACAGCAGCACCTGGTCGGCCAGCACAATCGGGCGCTCAAGCGCGGTCTGCGGTGCCTCTCCGGCCAGAAGCGACCAGATTGCCGGATCTTCATAGCCCAATGGCCAGACCGCCAAGTTGATGCCTGGCGGCAGCGCCGACAGTTGGTTGGCGAAGGACAGGCCGTCCAGCATCACGATCCGGGCGGTGCGTCCGTCGATGCCCTGAAAGGAAAGTTCGGTGTTCAGTGCTGCGGGATCGACCGAAGCACGACCTGCGGCGGCGCTGGTGCGTGCCATGGCTGTGGCATAGGCCAGTTGCTCGGTCCATCCCGTTGCGGCGTCGCTCTGAACGCCGAAAGTGCCGAGCGCCAGCATCAGCCGTTCCGGCGGCACTTTGGCGATCAGCGGTGCTGTCGCCGCATCGAACCAGGGTTGCGGCGACAGCGGCAGGGGCAGACGCCCCGGTTCCCGAAAGCCCTTCGCCACCACCAGATCGACCGCCGCAATCACATCGTCATCCAGCAGGAAACCGGCGTCGGCGGTTCCTGTCACACAAAGGGATGTTCCCCGTGCCTCGGCAAGCGGTCGCAGGGCGACAAGAAGGTCGCTGACTTCTTGCGGCGAGACGGCGGCATTGCCCGACAGATCAAGGCAAAGCCCGGGTCCGGCGGGCCAGTTTGCATCAAGGTCGCGCAGAAGTCGTGCACGGGCAGCCGGGTCGGCCAACAGCCTGCCCTTGCTGCCGCCCGGCGCATCGAAGCGGGCTGTCAGCATCAGGAAGGTTGGGCGGCCCAGTGCGCCAAGATCGGCGCTCCACCCATCGGACGCCAGCGAAATGACCGTGCCAACCTCAACGCCAAATGCCATGTCTTCAAGGAAAAGGTGATCAACAACAGCACAATCAGCGAGAATCGCACTGCGTGCCGTTGCATCGTCGGCCGGAATGAACGCGGCGACGCTTTGGCTGGATGGCACGATACCTTCGCAAGTCTTTCTCGGCCCATCTTGAAGGTGGAACAGGGTCGCTTCGGCTGTCTGATCAAACTGACCCCGATGCAAAGCGACCGGGCCCCCAACGTCGGGCAGTGCCAGCAGCCTGAAAAACAGATCCACAGATGCGACGACCAGCAGCACGGCAATCGTCAAAAAGATCAGCCGCGCCATGACTCCGCGTGTGCCTGAAGCGGTGGCAAAGACCCTCTTGACGTTTCCGTCGCGCGCGGGTCCGAATGGAATGATGTTCATCATGAACCGACACCCTGGCCGGATGCGGCCCGATCATTTCCCTTGGGGGGCGTCTCGACGGCAAGGTGCAGAGCACGAAGCCGGATAAAGTGGCGGAATGAAGAGGCACACTCACGGATGAAATGCACACGCCGCACATTTCTGACGACGACTGCTCTTGCTCTCTTTCCAGTGCCAGGGGTGTTTGCCGCGATTTCAGGCATGGCGTTCCTCGTGTTGCGAGATATACCCGCGGCTTGGAATCCCGCTGACATTTTATCAGTGCTTGAAAGTTTTCGCACTAATAAACTGGCGACTATACTCGTTCCGTCACGTTTTATGGACAATTCCAGAACTGACGGTACCGTAGAAAGATTGTCTTTTTCCAAATCAATTAATGAAGACCTTCTTGAGGTTGTATCAGTTGCTCCGGTAATCTCCTTTAAGCAGAGATACTGGCAGATGCGTGCCGCAAACGATTTAAGGCGGGCACTTGTCAACTTCGGAACAGGCAATTCCGTTCCTTTCGACTTGCCCCGTCTTGTCACCTACTTCGAGCTTCCGGGCACACCGCCCACCGATCTGAGCGCGTATCGATCTGCAGGTTTCCGGGTGCGGATCGTTGGCCCCGAAGCAAGCACACCGGCCGAGGTGGTGGCCAGTGGGCGCGGTCAGTTGTCGATCACCGGCGGCCAGATGTTCGACCTGTTCGATCCCGGTCTTGGCGCGGCGCTCGCAGCCCTTCCTTCGGGCGAGGATTTTACGGTGTTGCACCTTTCGCTGGCCGGCGGCGCGGATCTGGCGGGCGAAGCGCTGTCGCGCGCGGCTGAAACTGCGGCCGGGCAGATCGCCGCGGCGCTCCGGCGGCTGGAAATTTACGCCAGCCTTGCGCGCGATTACTTTCTGTTGGGCGGGATGCGGGTTCCGCGTGACATCGCCCTGCTGCTCGACAGCGCGGATGCCGATGGCCACATCGACACCTTTGCCGATGCCCTGATAGCGCACAAGCTGCCGTTCAGCCGTATGGCCAGCGCATCCATTCCCGGCGATTGCGCATTGGCGTCGGCGTCTGGCGCGGCATTGCTCGCGGACTGCATCGTTTCTTCCGACGCGACTCTCGGGCCAGAGGCTGCAGCGACCGTGGTTGTGGGGACGGACGAGGTGAACGGGCTCGGCGCGGATATCCGGATGCACTTCGGTCTGCTGGATGCCGAAGCCGCCGGGCGACTTGACCGGCTGACACTGGCCGAATCCGACCGGGTCTTGCGCATCGGCGTGCAGGATGTTGTCAGCCCGCCGGTTCGGGCGCGGCTGTTGCGGCGGCTGGCAGACGGGCAAAACCTTGGTCAGGTTCGGTGGCATGATGTGCCGGGCTTGCGCGATCGGGTGATGGCAAGCGATCCGGTGATCCAGCGCTATTGGTCGCTGCGTCGGCGGCGCAGGTCTGATCCGGTCGTTGCCGATCAGCCCGACGCGGCCGAGCGCGGGCGACTTATGGATGACGCCGCTCTCGCCTGGAGCTATTTTGATCGTCACATCTACCCCAGGACGGGACTTGCGGCCGGGACCGTCTCAACTGCTCCGGGAGGGCGGGTGAACAGCGAGGTCACGCTGTGGGACGTGGCCTCTCAGATCAACGCCCTGATTGCCGCTGCCAACCTGCGCCTTGTCGACCGGCAGGTGGCTGCCGAGATGATTGTCAAGGCGGTTGCGTCGCTGCCCTCCGACAGGCTGGATGGCGGCAGGCTTCCGCCCTCGAACTTTTCGGCGCAGACGCTGAGGACCACCGTTGCGGGATTCGATTCCTGCGATACCGGGCGCCTTGGAGTTGCGCTGGCACGCGCTGTTTCAAAGGGGTTTATCGAAGGGACCGAAGTGCTGGCACCCCTCAAGGATTGGACGCTGGAAAACGCCATCCGCACCGGTCGGCACTTCAGCAAACGCTTTGGCACCTGGCGGGACACGTCTCAGTCGCATTGCACCGACTATATCGCGCCCGGCTTTGCCTTCTTCGGGCAAGAGGTGCTCCCCCTTTACAAGTGGCCCGACGACAGCGCCGAAACCGAGATCACCACGATTTATCTGGCCGCATCGCTTGGGGCGATCTCGACTGAGCCCTTTGCGCTGCGGGCGATAGAACTGGGTATCGACGGCCCGACACGGCTGATCCTCGACGCGCTTTTTGACGCCCAACTCGGCTGGTTCGAAGAGTCGGGCCAGCTCCGTTGCGTCTCGGAAACACCAATCGATCGCGCGCCCTGGTTCCTGTACTCCGGTCTGCGACTCGACATCGAGGGTCCCGAGGCCTGGGTAATCGGAACGATGACGAGCGACGCCACCACCGAAGAGCTTCGCAGCGCAAGCGAGATCATCAGTTCGAAGGCCGCCTACCTCTGGAGGGCCGTCCATCCCCACCCTTACAGCGATCGCCTGGTGAACATTGTCCGCGAAAATGCAAGAATTCCGGGCCAAGGATTCTCGGTAGGCGTTTACTCCGACATGTTGAGCCCGGTGCCGAACTACACTGACATCAACACCAACGGCATCATCCTTTCAGCCATCGCACACATCCTCGGCGACGGCTAAACTGGCGTTTGGAAGTCGGTTAACGTGCCATTGAATGGTTCAATGAGCGCAGCGTTTGCAGGCTTGGCCGGGGCCCTGCTGATCGGGATCGCGATTCTTCGGGTCTCTGTAATGCCTGCTGCATCCTGCTTGCGGCGCTCATCGCGGGATCATTCGTCTGGGCGTTGTGGGAAGTCGGGCTCGACTGGTGGCCGCTGGCGACCCGGGGCGGCGTTCTGGTCGTCGTCGGGGTGCTGCTGCTCACACCCTGGATCACGCGGACGCCGGGCCGCGCGGTCTCGCCGGTGCGCGGCGCGGGTCTGCCGCTGACACTCTCGCTTGCCGCCGCATTCGCCGTTGCGGTCGCGTCATGGTTTGTCGAGCCGCACCGGATTTCAGGCGTCGTGCCTGCAGCGCGCGCCGATGCCATGGCGGCCGCCGCCGATGATGCCGCGCCGGGCGAATGGCCCGCCTATGGCCGCACCGGGATGGGCCAGCGCTATTCGCCGCTGGGCCAGACCACGCCCGCCAACGTCGCCTCGCTCACCGAAGCCTGGACCTATCACACCGGCGACCTGAGGGGGGCTGCGTGACACTCGATGTCGACAGTGCCCCGATTGAGGTTCATGGGCATCAGCCGAAGGCGGAGTGGACCGGGCGCGGCAGAGCTTCAGCGACGTGGCCATGGTGCGCATTGATGCGGGTTTTCCTTCGGCAGCCCTGCTGGCGGGCCTTGAGGCACGCGGGATCGACTA
>Ga0210033_1004704_pt1 | contig 10396 bp, 10 predicted proteins | sample CryGeymeta201501_FD_185465 | JGI IMG/M metagenome (GOLD analysis project Ga0210033, IMG submission 185465) | Groundwater microbial communities from Crystal Geyser aquifers in Utah, USA - Crystal Geyser metaG 2015-01 (SPAdes) (version 2) | ecosystem: Environmental > Aquatic > Deep subsurface >... | reverse complement strand
CCGCGCATTTGTTTGTGGCGGTGCAAGGCCAACCGTAAGCGAGTTTTTTAGTCTGTGCAAAACGGCGGCCCGACATTTCGGGCCGCCGTTTTTGTGTGCGGTCCTGATTGCCGTTGTGGGAGCGTCGCTTGCGTCGCGATTGGCTTCGGTAGCGCAACCTCGACGTTAGCGACGCTGCCACGAAGGCGGAGCGGCTCATGTTCTGGTGGCAGCGCCGACCTGCGTCGTGATCGGCCCACCGAGGCAAGCGTCGCGACGACCAGCCGCGTGGCCACCAGGCGGCGCGCCCACAAAAGCAGCGTGGTGAAATGCACCGCTCCCCACACACCGCGGCGGTCCTCTGCCAAAATCGCGGCTTTTCCGATAGGCCATTGGGTCGATGAATCCTCCGCTACCCGCCGCGCCGGCGCCGCCCACCGGCAACTCCGCTGCTCGCGTGTTGTTTGCCAGCATGATCGGCACCACCATCGAGTTTTTCGATTTTTATATCTACGCCACGGCGGCGGTGCTGGTGTTTCCGCGGTTGTTTTTTCCGCCCGGCAATCCGGCGACAGCGGTGTTGCAGTCGCTGGCCACGTTTGCGCTGGCGTTTTTCGCCCGTCCGGTGGGTTCGGCCTTGTTTGGGCATTTTGGCGATCGCATTGGTCGCAAGGCGACGCTGGTGGCGGCGCTGCTGACGATGGGGTTGTCGACGGTGGCGATTGGCCTATTGCCGACTTACGCTTCCATTGGCCTGGCAGCGCCGTGGTTGCTGGCGCTGTGTCGGCTCGGGCAGGGCTTGGGTCTGGGCGGTGAATGGGGCGGGGCGGTGCTGTTGGCAACCGAGAACGCACCTCCCGGAAAACGCGCCTGGTACGGCATGTTTCCGCAGCTCGGGGCGCCGCTTGGCTTCGTGTTGTCCAATGGGGTGTTCCTGGTGCTGACCGAAAGTTTGAGCGATGCCGAGTTTTTCGCCTGGGGTTGGCGCGTGCCCTTTCTGGCCAGTGCGGTGCTGGTGATGGTCGGGTTGTGGGTGCGTTTGCGCATCCAGGAAACGCCGGTATTTCGGGCCGCCATTGCCAACCACGAGCGCGTGCGACTGCCGCTGTGGTCGGTGTTGAAAGCGCAGCCGCGTGAATTGCTGATCGCCACCGTGGGCGCGGTTGCGACTTTTGTGCTGTTTTATTTGATGACGGTGTTTACCTTGAGTTGGGGCACCAGCCATCTGGGCTTTACCCGCGAGCAGTTTTTGTTGATGCAGTTGCTCGGCGTGGTGTTCTTCGCCTTGACCATTCCGTTATCGGCGGTGCTCGCCGACCGCTATGGGCGCCGCCGCATTTTGCTGCTGGCGACCGCCGGGATCATCGGTTTTGGCTTTTTGTTCGAGCCATTGTTTGGTGCCGGCGAGCTGGTTGCGGTGCTGGCGTTTTTGGTACTGGGTCTGGCCTTGATGGGCTTGACCTATGGGCCGCTCGGTACCGCCTTGGCCGAATTGTTTCCGACGCCGGTGCGTTACACCGGGGCATCGGTGGCGTTCAATATGGCCGGTATCGTCGGGGCGTCGCTGGCGCCGTATATCGCCACCGCATTGGCCGGCCGCTACGGCCTGGCCGCGGTCGGCAACTACTTGTCGGCGGCGGCCTTGCTCACTTTCCTTGCTTTGCTGGTGTGGCCCGGTCGGCGTGATTGAGTCGGCTGGTGCGGCGTGAACGCTACTTTTTCTCTGGCAGGATCAAGCGCGGAATATGCGCGGTTTGCAGGGCAGCTTCGAGCGCCGTGATCGGTCCTTGCCGAAGCTGATCGGTCTCGCCGAGCAAGCGTTGCAGCTCGGCTGACTGCTCGGCAAAAACCTCGCGTTGTCCCTGCGGTGGTGGCCGATCCGACTGCAAGGCAAAGGCGTACAGCGGCGAGAGCTGCGAATAAAGTTGCGCCCCGCCCGGAAACGAAAGAATGTCGTAAACGACTTCGGCTTTCGGATTGTGCAGGCGGGATTCGATGGTGTCGCTGGCGTCGATCACCGCTTGCGCGGCCTTGGCCACGGTGGTCTCGGTGTCGGCCAGCCGCTTCAGCAGATCCGCCGCTTGCGTGCGGGCGGCGCGCACCAGGTCGATGGCGTCGGCGGTCTGGTTCAATGCCGCGCGCACCGCAAGTTGGAACGCGAGCGCGGCTTGCATTGCTTGCGCGCTGGCGGTCGACTGCGGATCGGCGCTGACTACCCAATCTTCCCGTGCGGGCAGCGTGTAGCATAACCTGCGCGCTTGGCTTGGTTCGCGCTAGGGAGGCGGCATGTGCGGACGTTTTACGCAGACCCAATCCTGGCAAGAGGTCTGGCAGTTCATGCAGCCATTGCCATTGGTCGGCCCCGAGCAGTTGCTGCCGCCGAGCTTCAATCTGGCGCCATCGCAGCGGGCTTACGTGATCGCCGGTGATGTTCAAACCGGCCTCGGTTTTGCCACACCGACTTGGGGTTTGCTGCCGAGCTGGGCGAAAGATTCAACACTGCCCCGACAAATCAATGCGCGCGCCGAAACCGTGGCCGAGAAGCCGTATTTTCGATCCGCGTATCGGCATACGCGCTGTTTGGTGCCGGTCGCTGGCTGGTACGAATGGAAGCAAACTGCCGCCGGCAAACAGCCTTGGTACCTGACCTCGGTCGATGCCCGGCCGTTGCTGTTGGCGGGACTGGTGTCCGATTGGCACGCAGGGGCGGGCGACCACGAGCAAACCTTTGCCATCCTCACCACCACCGCCAATGCCAGCGCGGCGCGGGTGCACGAGCGCATGCCGGTGGTGCTCAGCGCCGCCGAAGCACCGATCTGGCTGGATCATCAGAATGGCAGCGGCAAGCAAGCCTTGCCCTGGTTGGCACCGTGTCCGGATGCGTGGATTCGCGCCTGGCCGGTGAGCAATGCCGTCAATACCCCGCGCAACAACGAAGCCCGCCTGCTGGATCCGGTAGCGCCGCTGGATACCGTGCTCTAACGCGCATCGCGCGTGAAGTAGCGACGAATCTGTAGGAGCGCCGAAAAGCGTCGCGATTGTGTGGGGTTGCCGGGTAATCGCGACGCAAGCGGCGCTACCACCAGGGCGTCAGCTCGCAACTTCCAGAGGCACGCCGCTATCGGTTACGGCAACAGCTTGTCGAGCAGCGCCGACAATTGCTGGTGTTCGCCGGGCCCGAGTTTGGCGGCAAAGTGCCGACCGATGGCAGCTTGGTAGGCCGGCCACATTTTCTTGAGCAGGGCACCGCCTGCGGGCAGTAGCGCGATGTGCAGGCCACGGGCATCGGTAGGGCATTTACGGCGCGCCACCAGTTGCTCGGCTTCCATGCGGTCGATCACGCGGCTGAGGTGGTATTGCTTGAGTAACAGGCGCGCTTCCAGCTCGACCGGGCGCAGGTGGTGCTCCGGCGCGGCTTTGAGTTCGAGCAGCAGGTCGTACCAGATCGGCGGTGGGAATCCTTCCGCGCGCAGCTCGCGTTCAACCGCGTCGAGCACGCAAGCCTCGGCGCGGACCAACTTGGCCCAGGCCTGGATCGAGTTTGCGCACAGCACTCCGCTCATGGCGCCATTGTCATCGAAATCGGCTTAAAAAAACGGCCGCTTGACAAAAGATGCGATTGCATCAAAATTACATGCAGTTGCAACAACTATTACGGGCTGGCAACCGTGCTGGTGACCGATCCCACACTGGGCCGCGGTCTTTCCGCCATCACCACCTCGACACAAGGAACCCCGATGAAACTCTATTACACCCCTGGCGCCTGCTCGCTATCACCGCATATTGCCCTGCGCGAAGCCGGGCTCGACTTCCAACTGGTCAAAGTCGATCTGGCCAGCAAGACCACCGAAACCGGCGCCGACTTCACCCAGATCAATCCCTACGGTTATGTGCCGGCCCTGCAACTCGATAGCGGTGAAGTACTGACCGAAGGTCCCGCCATCGTTCAGTACATCGCCGACCTGAAGCCCGCGTCTGGTCTCGCGCCAACGAACGGCAGCATCGAACGTTATCGCCTGCAATCCGTGTTGACGTTTATCAACTCGGAACTGCACAAGAGCCTGGGTGCCCTGTTCAACCCCAGCCTGGCGGAAGCCACCAAAGTGGCGACCATCGAGCGCGTGGGGGTAAGGCTCAAGCAATTGTCAGCGCAGATGGCCGGCAAGCAGTGGCTGGCCAACGACACTTACAGCGTCGCCGACGGCTATCTGTTCAATATTTTGTCCTGGCTGAAGATGTTCAATATCGATCTTGGCCAGTGGCCGCTATTGGCGGCACACAGCGCCCGAGTCGCGGCACGACCGGCGGTGCAGGCGGCATTGAAGGCCGAAGGTCTGATCTGATTGCCGCAACAAAACGGCGGCCAGCGGACCATTTGTGGGAGCGCCGCTTGTCGTCGCGACGGTTGCTTCGGTAGCCAAATCGCGATGCAAGCGACGCTCCCACAGCCAGCGGCGCTCCTACCGGGGCGGCGCGCTGGCAACGGCGCGCCGCCCCTGCTACCAGCTCAATTGCAGGTCGGTGGCGTCAACACCTGGCCATCTTCGAAGCCCGCTTGCAACAGCCGGTCATCGTGGCAGGCTGGGCCACCTTCAAACAGCAAGGTGTGGCTGCTCGCCGGTCGATAGCTGCCGAGTTGCCCGGATTGCAATCCAATCCGCCATTTCTTGGCACCGGTGCGCACGGCGCGACTGGAAAAGTCATGCCAGCCAACCGTGCTGTCATCGCCTGGCGTGCTCGGTCCGTAGAAGCGGAAGCTCCAGCCGTATTGGTTGAAGTTGAGCAAAGTGGCGTGATAGGTGATGTCGATAAATGCCTGGTCGCAGTTCTGGATATCGAAGCGGATCAGGTCCTGCGGATAGGTATAAAAGCGCGTCGTGCCGCCGATAAAGTCGCGACCGTTGCGTGCTGCCACCTTGCCTTGCACGTCCACGGATTGATCACACGAGCCGCCCGAGCTGGCGGCTACGTCGATATCTGCGGTGACGTTGCCGACTTCGCTGGGGCTATCCAGCCCATTGGGACTGCGGAACGACACCCCGGTGGAACCGACATCCCCTTGCAGTGAATCCGGGCTGCCGTCGCCATTGCCGTCGCCGCCATTGATGCTGCCTTCTACCGAATCCGGGATGCCATCGCCATCGGCATCGGGTAGCTGTTCCAGCGACCAAACGCCGGAAGTCGTGCCAGCGTGCAGGATGGTGGCGTTGAACGGATCCAGCGCCAATACCGCGGCGGCACCCACCGGCAGGCCGATGCTGATCGAACGCCAGTTGGCGCCGCCATCATCGCTGCGATAGATCGAGCCCGGGTTGGCGGCGGTGCCGGAACCCGATGCGTACAGAATGTCGGGGGCGATTGGATCGACCAGCAGATCGCGAATATCGATGCGCGAGGCAATGCCAGTGGCGGACTCGAACCAGGTGTTGCCGCCATCGATGGTCTTGTAGATCGAGCCGCTGGTCGGGTTGAGATCGTTGTTCACTACCGAAGCCCAGAGAATGTCGCCGTTGGTGGGGTGGATGGCCAGGGCCAACACACTGTAGGCCGCGTTGGTGAACCCGCTCAGGCGCGGCAGTCCGCCGCTGGCTTGCACCCAGTTGGCACCGGCGTCGGTCGAACGAAAGACCCCATTGGCCATGTCCGTCAGCGGAATGCCATCCAGCGGATCATGGTCGAAGAAATTGCTGAAGGTGCCGATATAAAGCCGGTTGGAGTTGTTCGGATCGATCACGATATTGACCGGGATGACTACCTGAAAGCGCGCCGCGTCCTGAATCGGCGCTGGTAGCGTTGCATCCAGCGCCACCCAGTGCACGTCGGGTCGGCCGGTCATCGGATTGATGACGGTGGTATCGGCGTCGTCGCTGCGCATCACCCGGTACGGAAACAAGGGGGAAGACGCTGGTGTGGTGGTCGCGCCATTGGAAGTGGCGTACAGGCGATGCAAGGTGTCGGCGGCACAGACTGGCCCGGTGGGATCGATGATCGGCAAAACGCAGGAGCGTGGATCGAGTTCGGTGTCACGCACCGTGCCGATTTGCACGAAGGTGAAAGTACCGGAGGTACGCGTCGGCAAATTGCCCTCCAGCCGCGTCCAGGTCACGCCGTTGTTGCGGCTGCGATAGAGGCTGCCGTTGCGCGCCGAAATCGAGGACAGCGAATTGCGGCCACCGGCATAAATGATGCTGTTGGCTACTTCGACCGGCGTGGTGCCGACGGAGAGCGGGTCAATCGTCAGGGTGCGCAGGGCGGTGGCCTGCAAGCCATCGTTGAAAGGAAACCAGCTGCTCGCCCCATCCACCGATTGATAGAGGCCCGGCGTCGAGCCATCTTGTCCGTCGGTAAATCCAGCAAATAGCAGTTGCGCTCGCCCACCACTGATCGAACTCGAATTGGGGTTGATGGCAATGGAACGAATCGAAGAAGCGCCCAGATTGCCGTTGATGTTGGGCGCACTCCAGTTACTGGCAGCGGCGGATCGACGCATGACGCCGGCGCCACCGGTGGCCGCCCATAGAAATGTGCCCGCTGCCGGATAGCCGGGTTCGAAGACCAATTGGTTGACCTGGGCCGGAACCTGGTTGCCTAGCGAATCCAGGTAACTGGGATTGGCGGTCAGATCGGTGGCCTGCGCGGTGAAATTATCGCCCCCATCGATCGACTGGTTGGCGCCCAGCCAGACTTCCATGGCCACCGTCGGATGCGCCACCAAAATGCTGGTGCTGGCAAATCCGCTGCGCAAGGTCCAGGTCGCGCCGTCATCATCGCTGCGGTAGACCTGACGGTGGTAGTCCAAGCCGTACACGGTGCTGCCCGCGCCAAAACTCAGCGCCGTCATTCCGGGCTGTACGCTGGTGATACCTGGGTCGGTCAATACGGGTGTCCAGGTCAGTCCAGCGTCGCTGCTGCGAAACACCAGCGCATAGACCGTTGCTGGTGGCGCTGGGAAAAAGGCCGTTTGGGTGCCCGCCAGGATTCGACTGGCGTCCGTGGGATCGACCCGCACCTGAGCAAAACCCAGGCCCGAGGGTAGACCGGTCCCGGCCGCGACAAAGCTGGCGCCCGCATCGTTGGAACGCAGTACCAAGGTACCGGTGACTGGTAACGGTACGCCAGCGCTGTCGGTGAGTACGGCCAGTGAAATAAAAATCTGACCGCTGATTCCCGGCACATCGGTGATCGAGGTAATGAAGGTATCGGCGGGCGCGGCGTAGCCGGTCAATGACCAGTTTTGCGCGCCATCGCTGCTGCGATACAGGCGATTGGTGCTGTCGAACGCGTACAGCGTTTGCGGGGCATCGGCATCGATGACAAAGTTCTGGCCGTAGAGGCGGCCGACCAATCCGCTTTGCGCGCGTGCCCACGAAGCGCCGCGATTGATGGTCTTGAAAAAACCATCGCCGGCACTGGCGTAGATCGTCGTCGGCGTGGCCGGATCGAATTGCAGATCGTAGACAATGCCACCGTAGGGGCCACCCGAAGTCCATACCCCAGGACCGGCAACCGCGACCAACGGCAGGCCGACTAGCATCATCATCAAAGACTTGCGCATACTGCACCCCGTACGATGGTTGAGTGGGCCAATGGTAATCCACAATTTTCGTCAGTCCAGTGCCGTTGCGGCGGGTACGGCGGGTCGAACCATCGTGGTACCGAAAGGCCATACGCGGTTAGGCGAGCGATCCGGTCAGGCGCCAAGCGCTGAGGGATAATCCGTTAGGACTTTGTTCACTTTTGGATGCCAGGATCGCCGATGCCCGTGATGACCAGCCCGCGCTTGCGCATGGAACGTTTGTCGCTCGGCGATGCCGGTTTCATGCTGGATCTGCTCAACCAGCCGACGTTTCTGCGTTTCATCGGCGACCGCCAAGTGCGCACGCTCGCCGAGGCTGAGGCGTACCTTCGCGACGGCCCGCTAGCGAGCTATGCCCAGCACGGTTTTGGTCTGTATCGACTGCGCCTGAAAGCGACCGGCGCGGTGATCGGCATTTGCGGTTTGGTGCGCCGTGACGGCCTTGCCGACGTGGACTTGGGTTTCGCGCTGTTGCCCGAGTTTTGCGCGCAGGGACTGGCCACCGAAGCGGCGGCGGCAACCCTGGCTTATGCCCGCGACCAGATCGGTTTGCAGCGCGTAGTCGCCATCGTTACAGCGGAGAATGCCGGATCGATCCGCGTGCTGGAGAAAATTGGCATGCGTTTCGAGACGACCGTCAGATTGCATGCAGACAGCGAGGAGCTGCGTCTGTTTGGGTTGCCTCTGACCACGTCCACTTCCGCAGAATCGCCCGCAGCGGGTTCCGCGTTGCGATGACCGTGCGAACTCGCCATCTGGCGATTGCCGCACGGTTACCGTATAACTTTCGCGGCATCATCGTCGAATGATCGTTTTTTAGCGCACTCACTGGGAGCAAACTCATGCCCAAGTTACGCGTCATCTCGACCCTGCTGGCGATCAGCCTGCTGTTGGTTGGCTGCGTCACCCCGCACGGCGCCAGCCGTCAGCAAAAACGCCAGGCGATTCTGGAAATGCGCAGCGACGTGCTCGCCGATCTCTATCGCATCCATCCGCACGCCCGCGCCGAAATTGCCGGCGCACCCGGCTACGCGGTCTTCAGCAACGCCAACGTCAACGTGATCTTTGCCAGTTTCTCCGGTGGTCGCGGCGTCGTCCATGAGGCCGGTTCCGGTCGCAATACCTTCATGAAAATGGGCGAGGCCGGCATCGGCCTCGGTCTCGGCGTCAAGGATTTCCGCGCCGTATTCGTGTTCAAAAATCGCGATAGTCTGCAACGATTCATCCACAGCGGTTGGGAGTTCGGCGGCCACGCCGACGCCGCTGCCAAAGCCAGTGACAAAGGCGGCGCCGTCGGCGGCGAAGCCCTGTTCGGTGGCATCAAGGTCTACCAGATCACCCAAAGTGGCCTGGCCCTGCAAGCCACCGTCAAAGGCACCAAATACTGGCAGGACGATGAGTTGAATTGAGTAGGTAGGGTTTCAACCCGACCTATTGCTGGAGCAAGCCTGCGTCACAGCACCGCTGTGGGTATCGGTTATTTCGGTGTGGAAGATCGCTCTGCTGGAGGCCAAGGGGCGGCTGCGTCTGCCGATCAGCGTCAACACCTGGATGGACCAAGCCTTGTCCCGGCCGGAGATTCGCCTGCTGGGGCTGGACCGTCCGCAAATCGTTATCGACAGTTGCCGCTTGCCGGGTGCTTTCCACCCGGACCCGGCGGATCGAATCCTGCTGGCAACCGCACGCTTCGCCAACGCCACCTTGGTCACCCACGACCAGAAAATGATCGATTACGGCAAACTCGGCCACGTCCAAGTTTTGCCGACTTGAGCCGCCGCAGCGGCGGGCGCGCAGACCAACACTGGCAATCGCTGCCGCGCACGCGATGCTCAGCGCCGCTGATCAGAATCAGGGGTCAGGTCTTGTATTGACACATGATGAGAAATCAGGGGTCATGAAATCAGGGGTCAGGTCTTGTATTGAAATCAGGGGTCAGGTCTTGTATTGACACATGATGACCGAAGAAGCACAGGACACCCAGTTTTCTGCCGCAAGCGTGGGTGTCCGAGATTGCCTCCGAGATTGCCCCGCTGACGCGTGCGACCGGTGACGACTGCGCTGACGCCGCGATAGCTACCAGACAGAGAATGGTGGCGAAAGAAGCACAGAGAAGCACAGGACACCCAGTTTTCTGCCGCAAGCGTGGGTGTCCGAGATTGCCTCGCTAGGAGACCTCATTGCTTGTCCGTCGTTCGTCCGTCCAACGCTCAGCATCAGCGGCGGGCCGCGAAGCGAACCGTCCGCTGCATGCTGCTGTTAGACGGTCACACGGGTACGGTCCGACCATACAAGAGCCAACCCTAGCCTATAGCCTAAGAACCGGGTGCCTTCCTCTCCAACATCGGATCGGCATGACGGTGGAGGAGCTTCCAGGAACCATTTTCTTTACGGAAGATCTGTGTAACACGGAGCGCGAGTTCGCCTGCGTCGCTCGCGTTACCGATCCGAACTCGACTGCGCTCGATGGCAACACTGTAAGCCAGACTGCCACTCACACCCGTGCTGAGGTACTCGATGACCTTCGTCGCACCGCTCGCACGGAACTGCGACGCGGCCCAATCATAGCGGTCTCCAACTTGGCCCCAGCCCTTTTCAAAGCCACCGAACCCGCCAAAGATCGTGGCATCGATGCCTTGTGATGCGTTGGCCTTCCACGCGGCTGGGTCGCCGTTGATGAATGCCTCTTGGGCTGTCTCAAAAGCTTCGAGAAACGATGCGAACTCGGCGTCTTCATTGCCGTCGCGGCTCTCCGGAAGACTCGAACACCCGCAGATTGCGACGACAGCAACGACGGCAAGCACAGCAACTCTCATGTTGAACACCTCTTGATGTTGGTCTAGC
>Ga0210033_1004690_pt1 | contig 10419 bp, 13 predicted proteins | sample CryGeymeta201501_FD_185465 | JGI IMG/M metagenome (GOLD analysis project Ga0210033, IMG submission 185465) | Groundwater microbial communities from Crystal Geyser aquifers in Utah, USA - Crystal Geyser metaG 2015-01 (SPAdes) (version 2) | ecosystem: Environmental > Aquatic > Deep subsurface >... | reverse complement strand
GCAACAGGCGGCACAGCACGCCCTGCCAAACCGGCAGACAGCGGTAGTTGTCGAGTAGGGCATAAAAATCGAGAACGGTGTCGCGTTGACCGCGCAGGTAGGATCCATAAATCAGCACGGCGTCCAGTGAATCGCCAAAACGCTCGCGCACCAGCGCCAGCATTTGCACAATCTGCGGATCGGCACGAACGCTGGCTGGCACCGCGATTTGTTGCAGCACAAACGCCAACGCCGGTTCAATCGTGGCCGAACTGGCAGGGTGCTCGGCGGCTGCTGCCGAGTCCGCGACAGCCATCGTTTCGGAAATCACCGTGCTAACTCCGGCTGCTATGGTGAGGGTTTTCGGGTGCCTGGTCGCCGCGACGCCTATGTGCCAGAGTGCCAAGTATAGACAGCCGCTGCTGACCGGTAAACCAAAGATGCGTTTGATCCACCTGACCGACCTGCACCTGACCTCATTGGCGCACTGCGCGTTGGCGCAGTTACGCGGCAAGCGTTGGTCGGGTTATCTGTCCTGGTGGAAAAATCGACGCTGGCAGCACAGTGCTGACATGCTGGAGCAGGTTCGGGTCGCGGTTGCCGCCGAAAATGCCGACCGGGTGCTGATCACCGGCGATCTGGTGCATATCGGCTTGCCGGCCGAAATCGCTGCGGCCGGCGATTGGTTGCGGCGTCTGGCAAGTCCGAAAAAAGTGCTGCTGATTCCCGGCAATCACGACAGCTACGCCGGCGATTGCGGAGCGCAGATGACCTGCCATTGGGCCGACTATCTGCACCTGCCGCCAGCGACCACGGCGGCGCTCGGCGCCGACCAATATCCGTTGCAGATCGATCAGGGCGGACTCGCCTTGATCGGGCTGAACAGCGCCGTGCCGGCGCCGCTATTCATGGCCACCGGTCGTTTGGGCAGCGCGCAATTGCAGCGGTTGGCGCACAGCATTCGCGCCGCCAAGGCCAATTCCGCGCTGGTTTGGGTGTTGATCCATCATCCGCCCTGGCCCGGGCAAACCGATTGGCGGCGGGCGTTGACCGATGCGCCCGCGCTGGCCAAGGTGCTGACCGAAGCCGGTGCCGATCTGGTTTTGCACGGCCACCTGCACCGCAATCTGGCGCTTCAGCACGGCGCGCTGCGGATTTTCGGCACGGCTTCGGCGTCCAGTGTGGTCGCCTCGCGGCCGGCCTCGTATCGGCTGTTCGATGTCAGTCGTCAGGCCGCAGGCTGGACGCTGCGCATGCAACTGAAACAAGCAGAGTTGGCAGCGCCGGGGAAATTTCTGGTGATCGCCGATCAGACTTGGCAAGTTCCCCTGGCGCCCGCGCATTGAACCGCAATCGGCGGATTAGCGCGCGCGCGCCAAGGCGATGATGGCCACCGCGAGCATGGTCAGATCGGGCGCCATTGCGGCGGTGATGGGATCAAGTTCATAGAGCACGGCCAGATTGCCGGTGACCTGTTCGCTCAAATAGAACGCCATGCCGATGGCGCCGCCCAAGGCGACCCGTTGATTGATCGAGACCGAACGCAACGAGCCCATGACAAACGGCACGCCGAGCAGCGCCATCGCCAAAATGCCGATCAGCAAGCTGAGCATTTGCCAAAACGCGAACCGATAGGCGTGACTGTTCAGATGATTGGTTTGCAGGCGATGGATGTAGCTGAGCAAGGTTTGTGGCGACAACGTATTGGCCGGTTGAATCAACGCTCCGAGCTGTACTTGCGACAGAAAACTTTGCCAGCGCAGACTGGGTTTGCTGGTGGTGGTCGCCGATTGGCCGCTCAATACAGTTTCGGTGACGCCATGCAACAACCACTCGTCCTGATTGAGAATGTCGGCATGTTCGGCGCGAATCAGCCGCAGCAAGCGATCGTGCTCGTCCAGTTGATAGATTTCGATATCGGTCGGCACCCGCCCCATGACGACGTCGCCGACCCGCAGCAAACGGCCGCCGGTGCGTGTCCAGAAATCAGTGATGCTGCCATCGACGTGGGTTTGAGTAATCTGGTTGCGCAACCGCAGCGCTTGCCGCTCCCACCCGGGAATGCCAAAAGTCTGCACCAGCAGCGTGAGGACAATCACCAGCACGGCCATTAGCGCCACCGGCGCGGCCATTCTGGCGGGGGACATGCCGGATGCCCGGCAGGCCACGATCTCGCGATGATTGGCCATGCCGCCCAAGCCGGTCAGGGCGCCCAGCAGTGCCACCACCGGCAGGATATCGATCAACTTGCGCGGCAGCGTCAACGCAATCACCGCCAACGCCGACAGCGTGCTGTAGCTGCCCTTGCCGACGTCTTCGAGCTCTTGCACCAGCGCCAAAAAACTGAACAGGCCGGTCAGCAGCAGCAAGGTCGGCAGCAAGCCGAAAACAAAATTGCGGGCGATGTAGCGATCAAGCCGTCGCATCGAGTTTCCGTCCACAGAGCGCGAACCAGCAGCGTCGCCACGGCACAAAAAACCAGACGATGGCCAATCCCGCCATGACCATCGGCACCGGTGCGATGTTGGTCAGCGATCCCTGCTCCACCCAGGTGCGGGTGATGCTGAGCAAATTGAAATACAGCGCGTACACGATCAGCGCCACCAGCATGCGTGCGTAGCGCCCCTGGCGCGGCCGACTGCGACTCAACGGCACCGCCAGCAGCGCCAGCAGCAGCGTGGAGATCGGGGTCGACAGACGCCATTGAAACTCGGCCCGTTCGACCGGGCGCCGCGAATGCATCAAGCTCAGCGTCGACAACGCCTTGGCCTGATTGGTCACCGGTTCGGGCTGCTTGATCGGTAGCCGGATGGTAAACAAATCAAATTGGCCAAACAGGTCGCGGCCGGCCGCGGTGCGCTTGTAAAAATTGGCGTTGCGCAGAATCAAGGTGTGTTCGCTGGCGCTGGTCGCGGTCAAAAACTGCCCGGATTTGGCGGCGATCACCTGGATGCCTTCGGCGTTACGGGTGCGAATGAACAGGCCGGTGAGATGATCGAGCATTTTCCCGGTGGTCTCGATAAAAATGGTGCGGCCACTATCGGCATAAGAATAGAAACGACCGGCTTTGATGCGGTCGATCTCGGAGCTGACCTTGGCTTCGGCGCGCAAGCGATAACTGGTGGTGTAGGCCAGTGGCCGGATCACGGTAGACAACAGCCCGACCAACACCGCCAGGCTGAGCGCCAGCCGCAGTATCGGCTTGAGGATCTGCCATTCGCCGACCCCGGCCGCGCGCAGCGCGTCCATCTCCGAATCCGAATACAGCCGTCCGAGTCCAAGCAACACACCCACGTACAGACCAATCGGCAGCAGTACTTCCAGCGCAATTACTGCTTTCAGAAAAGTCAGCGCTGCGACCTGGCCGATGGCCAATAGTCCGGCACTGGCGTCGGCCAGAAAAATGGTCAGGCTGTAGGTGACGAAGACGATCACCAGGATCGCACTGACCGCGACGAACGGCCCGGTCACTTCACGAATCAAATAACGGTCGATGATCATTCAAGGTTTCCATACGGCACGCTGCCGCCGCCGTGGCGACCCGCAGGCGAGTGACCGCGGCGGCGGCCAGTGTATTGCCTTCGCGGCCATTGGGTGGGCGTGGTGGCGCGGAAGCTTGCCTGCAAGCTATCGGCGGTGCCCGCAAGCTATCATTGCCCACTGTTCACACCGCCGACTTTTGTGGAGCTGCTGATGGCGTCAACGCCGTGGATTCGAGTGGCCGCCTGTGCGGTAATTTTGCTGCCACTGGCGGCGACCGCGGCTGAGCTGAAACTGGAAGGCGAGCAGCCGATTCTGGTGCACGCCGATGCCGCAGCCAACGACCCCGACCACAACATCACCCGCTTCAGCGGACATTTCACGCTCAGCGGCACCGATTGGCCGATCGAGTCCGATGTGGCCTTGGTGTATGGACCGCTGGAGGCGCCCACGCGGGTATTGCTGGAAGGCAAACCGGCACGGATCTGGATCAAGCGCAATGGCATCGAGCGCGATGTGGCGGCGTCGGCGGACGCCATTGAATATTTGCGCGAGGCCAACAAACTGGTACTCACCGGCGATGCCGTGTTGGTCGATGGGACACGCCGCACGCTGACCAGCACCGGCTTCGAATACGATCTGAACAGTGATCGCATGAGCAGCAGCGGCCCGATCAAAATAACCGCCGCACCGGAACACGCCGACGCGCCATAGTCACCTTGCCTTCGAATCGTGGGACACTCACCGCTTATGTCAGACACCGCCGCATCTCCCCTGCAAGTCAAGCCGGTCAGCGACCACCGTAGCCTCGACGATTTCATCGAGGTGCCGTGGTCGATCTATGCCAAAGACCCGTACTGGGTGCCGCCACTGCGTTTTGAGCGACGGGAAGCCCTGGCGCAAAAGCAACCGTTTTCAGAACACGCCGAATGGCAGGCTTTTGTCGCCTATCGCGGCGGTCGGCCGATTGGGCGAATCACCGCGCAGATCGATCAGTTGCACTTGCAGCGCTACCAGGACCGCACTGGTTTTTTTGGTTTTATCGAAGCGCCCGACGAGGCCGAAGTGTTTCAAGCCTTGTTCGCCACCGCCGAAAACTGGCTGCGTGCGCGGGGTATCGAACGCGTGCGTGGGCCGTTTAGCCTGAACATCAACCAGGAATCCGGCCTGCTGGTCGACGGCTTCGAGTCCAGACCCTATCTGCTGATGGGGCACGCGCCGCGCTACTACGCCAAACAGTTGGAAGCGCTCGGTTACGCTGGCGTCAAAGACCTGCTGGCTTACGAAGTCGATGTGCCGTTCAAATCGCCAGCGACGCTGGAGGCCATGCTCAAGCGCTATCAGGCGACGATCCGGATTCGGCCGCTGAATCCGAAAGATCTCAACCATGACCTGGAAATTTTGCGCGATCTGTTCAACGACGCCTGGTCGGAGAACTGGAGTTTCGTGCCATTCACCGAACACGAGTTCCAGCACATCGGCAAAGAAATGCTGACGCTGGTGCCCCACGATTTCATCTCGATCGCCGAGATCGACGGTCGCCCGGTGGCGTTTCTGACGGTCATGCCCAACCTCAACGAGGCCATCGCCGATTTGAATGGGCGGCTACTGCCGTTCGGTTGGGCCAAGCTGTTGTGGCGGCTGAAGGTGCGCTTTCCAAAATCGGTGCGGGTGTCGCTGATGGGCGTGCGCCGCGAGTATCACCATACCCGTCTCGGTCCGACGCTGGCCTACGCCATGATCAAGGCCGGGCTCGGGCCGACCAACCGGCGCGGTATTCGCCGCGCCGAAATGTCGTGGATCCTGGAAGACAACGTCGGCATGTGCGGCATCATCGAAAGCCTCGGCGGATTCATCAGCAAGCGCTATCGGATGTACGACAAAACGCTGTCGGTGTCGCCCGCTGCATGAGCGTGGCGGGCGTACCCACGACGGCCGCCAGGCCGCCGATGCCGTTTGCGATTCTGGCCGGTGAACGCCCGGGTGGCAGCCCGTTGGCACAAGCCATGGGCGTGGCGGCCGGGGTGTTGGTTGAGGTCGCAGGCGCCACGGCGTTGGCGCGGGTGTTTCAGGCAGTGCGCTGCAGTGCGCGTTTAAGCCACGGCGTGCTGTGCGGGCCAGCGGCCGAAATTGCCGAATCCAGCGCCGAAATCAAGTCCTTGTTGGCGCCCGGCGATATCTGCTGGCTGGCGCCCGCGAGCGGCCCCGGCGCCAGTGCGGTCGCCGCGCTGACCCAGATCGATCATTATCCGGTGCTGTTGACCACCGGCGATCACGCGCTGCTGACGGCGGCCATCATTGACGCTTTTCTTGAGCAAGCCGAAGCCGCAGACGCCGATCTGGTGGTGGGTCTGGTGCCCTACGCCCGGGTCCACCTGGCGTTTCCGGGGTCGCGACGCACGCGCTTGCGTTTTCAGGATGCCGAATACTGCGGCAGCAATCTGTTTCTCGTGCGTACCGAGCTTGGCTTGAAGGCGATTTTGTTCTGGCGCCAGGTCGAATCGCTGCGCAAGCGGCCTTGGCAAATTGCGCGTCACTTGGGGCCAGCCACCTTGTTGCGCTATCTGTTTGGCCGATTGTCGGCGGTGGCGGCGTTCGCGCTGTTGTCGGCCAAGTCTGGTTGCCGGGTCGGCTTTGTCGAGATCCAGCAAGCGCGGGCGGCGGTTGATGTCGATAGCGTGGCGGATCGGGAATTGGCCGAACGCCTGTTATTGGCGGATCGCGCGCAGCGCTGAGCACCGCCAGTGGGTCGTGACGAGTTTGCGGTCAACGTCGTTATTTTTTGGCCTGCACGGCTGTGGTCGGCTGGGCTGGCTGGCGCTTGCGCAAAAGCGCCGACTGGCAGCGTCGGCGCGGCCCGCCAACGCTGACCCACGTGCAGCGGCAGGGCTCGCTGCCGCAGGCCAGACCCAAGCGGAGGTACTGAAAGCCAGCTCGGAAATGGGCCGGCCAGGTCGGTTGCGCGGAAAGCGCGAATGGGTGGTTCAGCGTGCGCCGTACTTATTGGTCTACCGGATTGGCGCGGGCCGGAACGACATTTTGCGCATGGCCGAGGATGGCCGCTTGCTGTTCGCGGTGGCGGCACCGAACCGCGTCACCGGCCAGGCCATGGCGGAGCTGGAAGCGGGCAAAGGGAAGCAGCTCGGCAGCGTTGATTGCGCTGTTCAAAGACTTGGGTAAACTGCCAATGGCAAAGCGAGATGCTCATGCGACCATCACTCGTGCTTGATCTCAAACGAACGGCTATTCGTGACGCAATGACCCGCTTTCGCACGGCAAACCCGCGCATCTTCGGTTCGGTGCTCCATGGTACCGACCGGGACGGCAGCGACCTCGATCTGTTGGTCGATGCCCTGCCGGGCGCCACGTTACTGGACTTGGCCAATTTACGGGAAGAACTGCAATCGCTGCTCGGTGTTCACGTTGATTTGCTGACACCAGCAGACTTGCCGCCGAAGTTCCGAGCCGAGGTGCTTGCGGAGGCGCAACCGGTATGAGCGAGAACCGATTGCCCGATTACCTTGATCACATACAGCAGGCCGCAGCGGATGCGTGCAACTTCGTGGAAGGGCAGGCAAAAGCCGATTTCCTGGCAGACAAACGCACCCAGCGGGCCGTCATCATGAGCTTCATCATCATTGGCGAGGCCGCCACAAAAGTGATGGACGGCTACGCTGACTTCACTCAGGCGCACCCCGATGTGCCATGGCGCAGCATGCGCAACATGCGCAATCGCATGGCCCACGGTTATTTCGACATCAATCTCGAAGTGGTGTGGGAGACGACACAAGAATGGTTACCGGGGTTGCTCAAGCAACTGCACACCGTGCGCCAAAACATCCATGAAAGCGACCGCGATAGCCCCAATTCAGGGATGCCTGCTGCACCAGGCCCGAAGTGAAGCGTGGCGCACCTACCGGCCGCTCCGTTTTTGCGGTCACACCGATGACTTCGCCAATCAGTCGGTTGCCGAAGCAGGCTTCGGCGCAGAAGATCAAGCGCGTCCACTCGCCAGGCTCGAGTCGTTAAAGCGTGTTGCATGTAACTTGACGGAGGCTCACGTGCGAACCACACCCGTTAACGCACGAGTTCAAAAGCACCGCGACGCGCTACGCAAGGCAGGACTTCGCCCGGTACATATTTGGGTGCCGGATACACGCCGCCCGGACTTCGCGGAGGAATGCCGCCGCCAATGCCTGCTTGTGGCTCAGGCCGATAGTGCCGATTCGGCCATGCAGCAGTTCATGGATGAATCTTTGGCAGAGGTGGACGGCTGGACAGAATGAGGCGCGGCGATCTGGTGACCATCGCCACGCAAGGCGACTTTGGAAAACCACGGCCTGCCTTGGTCATTCAAGCCGACCAGTTCAGCGAGCAAACGAGCGCAACCGTTCTGCCTATGACCTGCACGCTTGTTGCAGCACCATTGCTGCGTGTCACGATTCAGCCCAGCGCCGAGAACGGCTTGCAGAAGCCTTCACAAGTGATGGTGGACAAGGCGATGACGGTGAAACGCGACAAGGCAGGAGCTGCCTTCGGGCGCATCGACGCGGATGCACTGGTGGCGGTTGAGCGTTGTTTGGCCGTGTTCTTGGGTATAGCGAAATGATCGACCCACCCCCCGCCGACCTTGGCCGCGGCTGGCGGTTGCGCCTGTGGTGGTGTGGGAAACCGGCGCGCCGATTGCGTGGACGCGCTACGCGCAGATCGGTATTCGACAAGGCGACGAGCCACCCAATGGCGACGGCCTGATGTCTGTGGTGCAATCGGTGAAACGCGAAATCGCGAGCACGCTGCAAACGCAATTCAAGCATCCGGCGCCAGCGACGGCGATGCCGGGCTTCACGCGCGTCAATGGCGTGCTGCAAGGCTTTCAGCAGGAAGTGGAGCCTTACGTCGGCAAGACCTTCGAGACGCCAGCGGTGGTGGTGCTCGCTGGCTGGCCCGAGTATGGGGCGCTGCTGGGCGATCCGAATGAGGGCGGAAACCGGTGTACGCAAGGCGAGATTGTGAAGGCGTCCTGCACCGCCAATTCCGGTGTGTTTCAAGGCCAAGAGCGCTTGTGTACCGGCAGCGGCCAAACCAAAAACTACCCAGTCTGTCCCACCGGAAAGACCAATGTCTCCAACTGGCCGCATTGCTTAGGCCACGGTAATTCTGGCGACGGTGGCGCGTTCCAGTACAACTCTGGGCTGGGCGACTCGGTTATTTTGGGAACTAGGCGTGAGTTGACGCCCACGGATCTGGATTGCGATGCCTTTGCGTCCGATGGGGGGTTGTACTCTCAAGGTGGTGCCACGGATGCCACCTACAACAGCCGCCGGGACCAATGCGCGAACCACAACAAAAACGTGCCGAACGAGACCAACTACACCACCATCAATGTGGGGGGCGCCCAGGAGCAGGCGGCGAATGTATGCGACTACAAGGTCTATTTTTTAGGTTATATAGGCGGTCATGTGTACATTCGCGATGGCGGCGAGACTTGGCGTAGCGAGGGCGCGCCGCGCGACATCATGTGCGCGGTGTGTCCATGAGGGGCCATCGCGATGGGGGCGCAACCTGAATGGTTGGCAACGGCACGGCTGGCCATGCGTAACAGTGGTTTACATTCGCATAGCAGTGTGATGTAATGGCACTGCGGCCCAATACCGGGCCGCTTTACTCACCTGGAGTTGCCTCATGATCTCGATCTCAACACTGATCCCCGCTTGCCGCCGTCGCTGGGTCGGCCTGGCGAGCACACTGCTACTGGCTGCGGCGGCGCCTCTGCCCGCATGGGCGCAGGTGAGCTATATCAATCCAGATGGTTTTATTGGTACGGGCGAGTTGGTGATGGATCCAACCCCTTGGTCCGGTGGCTACTTCACGCCCGGCCAAGGCGGCAGCGGCTGGATGCTGGATTTCAGCGCCGACGGCACCTTTTTCTTTGCGACCTTCTACAGCTATGACGCGCTCGGCAATCCGGGCTGGTTCACCATGCAGGCCGGCGACGGCAGCGGACCCGCTTGTGTGCCCAAGTCGTGGCAGGAGCAATCGCTCACCCACCAAGTCTGCACCCTCACCGGCACCATCAACCGCTTTATGGGCGGGCAGGCCTTTGGTGGCCCGTTCGTGGCGCCGATCGCCGAAGTGGGCGCACTCGGTACCGGCTCAATCACCTTCGACGACAGCCTGAACCATGCCGAGTTTCGTGGTACCTCAGGCAATGGCCCGGTGGTGATTCCACTGGTGCGCTTGTTCGACTCGGTGCTGCCCAACAATGCCAGCGGCAATGACGCACCCGGCTTTGTGGGCACCTGGAAGGTGTACGACCTGTTGCAACGCAAAGCCTGCCCGACTTGTGCCAAGACCCTGGTACGGCAGTGGGTCGGGACTGCGGTGGTTGCCCCGCGGGTCGGCGAGCCGCACCATTTGTATATGGGACATTACAGCAGCCCCCCCGCTGCCGGGACGGCTATTCGCGACCCGCATGTGCCGCTGCCGGACCTCAGCGTGCCGCAGTATTCGGTGACGTGTACCGACTCCGGTATTGAGTTTCCGTTTTTTTCGCTTCCTTGCCCCGGTTTGCGAACTGCGGACGCTGGTTTTTTATACCAGGAACCCGATACCGGCGTATTGCGTGGGATGACAGTATGCCAAGTTCCCGCCAATGACCCCGGCTGTCGTCGGCTGCCGTTTGTCAGCCCCGGGGGCATTCCGTTCGGTACGCCTGAGACCGCCATTGAGCTACGGCACACCGTGTTCTTGAGCCAGGACGGCGCCCAGATGCTGGTGCGGGCCGTAGCCCCAAGCGACACGGACCCAGGGGCGATGCGGTTTGGCCAGGAAAGCCTGTGGGTTCGGCAATCGCCAAACCCACATCAAGCAATTGCGGATGCCCCGCTGCAATAGGGCTGCCCAGCCCGCTGCGCCTTGGGTGCAGCGGGCTGGGATGGATTGGCCAGCTTGCCGTGGTCT
>Ga0210033_1004684_pt1 | contig 10426 bp, 10 predicted proteins | sample CryGeymeta201501_FD_185465 | JGI IMG/M metagenome (GOLD analysis project Ga0210033, IMG submission 185465) | Groundwater microbial communities from Crystal Geyser aquifers in Utah, USA - Crystal Geyser metaG 2015-01 (SPAdes) (version 2) | ecosystem: Environmental > Aquatic > Deep subsurface >... | reverse complement strand
GAGCGGCTCTTCGCGACCCGCTTCCTCTTCGCAAAGGTGATTCCAATCGGGTGAAGCGCCGAGGCGGCAGCGCTTTCAGTGAAGCGGGGGCTGAGCGGACGGAGCGCTGCGCGCGCCGTTCGGTGAAAGGACAGCACTGGTGTCCTCACACCGGACACGACCCGCTCAGCAGCGAAGTGTTCGGGGGGATTGGATGGATGGTGGTTGACAAGCGCAATTATCCTCCACGTAAGCGCGAACGGAGAGGACAGCCTCAGTGATCGCGGCGCGACCGGCCTCGGAGGCGAAAGGATCCTGTCCCGCGGGCAAAACGGCCAGATCGACCTGCTGGCGAAGCGCCGAAAGGAGAGGCTGAAGGTGGATAGGTTCAAAACCGAGGATCATCTGTACCTCAAGGGGTCGGGAACGCGGTGATGATACAATAGACGCTCGACGTGTCGATGTTCAGAATCGCCAGGAAGTTGTCCGCCGCCGTGGTTGTTGTGCCGTCCGGATGGAACATCGTTCCACCGCCTGGCGAAGAACCGGCGATCTCCACCTTCGTCTTGAGAAACCGTCCGTTTGCTACCGGGTCGTCCAGGATTTCCTGCAGGGTGATACGCCCCCGGTCAATTTGTCGCCAGCCTTGAGCATTCACCGGGCAAGCATCCGTTCCGCGACTCGCGAGAACCTGCGCTGGGTCCGTCGTGGAGGCGATGGCGCGCTGAATGGCGTCGTGGCGTCGTCCATCGCAGCCTGCGTATTCCACCGCGACACGGGATCGCCCATGTTCGCTGCGCGATCAAACAGGTACTCGTCGGGAACGTGAGCAACGACAATTACTCTTCCCCGGCGACGACAACTACTTCACCCCACTCGATGCGCACGTGAGTCGCCGCCCGGTATGTCCTCTCCGCACACAGTTGGAGGGGCAATATCCGCTCGGTGGGCGGAACGATGACCGAGGCCTGCTCGGCGTGCACGCCATACACGATGGTACATCCGTCGACGGCTCCGCTGCGGGCCCCCGCGTCAGCTATTGGCTCGGGGACATCGCCGCCGCCATGAACGCCATCTAGGAGCCCTCCCATGCAACGTCCCATCACGCTCTCGCTCGCTCTCGCCGCGCTCGCAGGCTGCACGCCTGAGCCCTCGGTGGATGTGTACTATATCGACCACGAGCACCAGCTCGACCCGGACGAGCCCATGGACTTTGGCCCCTCGCCACAGGCGTTTGTGGCTTCGCTCGGGGCCCCTGCGGCGTTCGACCGCACCTACTGGGCGCCAGGCACCGCGTCGCCCGGCGTGCCGGAGCGGTGGACGGTCTCCATGGACTGGGGTGGCGCCGAAGTGATCGACGTCGTTGAGCGCGTGGACCTCGTCGTCGACCCGCCAACGAACTGGTACTACACGATCCCGGTCCTGTTTACCCTCGCGTCCTCGGACGGGCTTCGGGTCGCGACCTCCGTCCCCGAGGTGCTGCGCGTGAACCATATGCAAGGCTCTGGCTACGACGAAGCGGTGTTCCTCTTCGTCGACCTCTTTCGCGACCACGGAGAGGATGGCGGCGTGGATCCGGCGCTCGTGCGGGCGATCGGCGACAGCGTCGACGCGATCTATGACCCGAGCACGTTCGGCTACGTCATCTCGGCGTCCGGGGAGGGGCCCGTCAGCGAGGCGCCGCAATTCAAGGCGATTGACGTCAACTTCTCGTCGGGGCCACGCCCGTCGGAGGGGAGCAACGCCGTCGCGGGCATCAGGCTACAACCGACGGAGTAGGCTGACGGCGGGTCGCGCCTCCATCTGCGGCAGCATTCAACGCAATACCAACGCAAAAGTGTTGCGGCCCGCCTTCCGACCTGTCATGTTGATCCCGAACTCCACAAACGAGGTGCTTCGTGATCGCTCTGCTCTGGTTGTCTTCGGCCCTCGCCGCCGAGCCCGCTACCGTTCAGCTCGACGCTGAGCTCGGCTTCTTGGCGCCGCTGTACCACCGCATTCAGTTCGGTCAGCAGGGCACGGAGCTGAACTACATCTCGGAGGGCGGGCAGGACAACCTGTTCGCCATCGGGCGGGCCACGGCGACGGTGGCGCGCGCCAAGAACCGCTACACCTTCGTCTGGCAGCCGCTGGAGCTGCGCTCCACGGTGGCGATCCCGCACGAGTGGCAGGTGGACAGCGTCGTGTTCGACGCGGGCCAGCCGGTGGACCTGCGCTACGGCTTCAGCTTCTGGCGGGCGTCGTGGGGACGCACCGTGTGGTCGAACGCCAACACCGAGCTCTCGCTCGGGCTCGGCATGCAGATCCGCAACGCCACCATCGGCTTCACCGCGGTCGACGGTAGCCGCGCCGAGTTCAACCGCGACATCGGCCCCGTGCCGCTGCTGGAGAGCGAGCTTCGCCATCGCACTGCGGGCGGCGGCTTCTTCGAGGCGGAGCTGGACGGGTTCTACGCGCCGATCAAGTACCTCAACGGCCGCGGCGTGGACGTCGTCGGCGCCATCGTCGACGCGCAGGTGCGGTGGGGCGTCCCCATGGACGAGCAGTATGACGCGTGGCTCGGGGTGCGCTACCTGGCGGGCGGCGGCTCGGGCACGGGCACGCCGGACGACACGAGCGACGGCTACACCAAGAACTGGCTGCAGTTCGCTACGGTGACCTTGGGGATCCGGCGCTAACCAGGAGGCTCTCGTGCCCGTTCTCTCCATCGGTGCGCTGTCCCAAGCGACGGGCGTCCCGCTCAGCACGCTGCGAACGTGGGCGCAGCGGTACGACTTCCCCCCGGCGGAGCGCACGGCCGGAGGGCATCGCGTCTACGCGGTGGAGGCGGTGGAGCTGGTGGCGCTCGCTCGCCGCGCCTTGGACCGAGGCCACCGCCCGGCGCAAGCGCTGCGCTTAGACCTCGCCGAGCTGCGCGCGCTGCTCGGGGAGACGGCGCCTCGGGAGCGGCCCGCGGACGACTGGATCGACGCCGCCGAGCGCATGGACAGCGCGGCGCTTCAGCTTGGCTTCGAGCGGGAGCTGCTCCGGCTCGGCGCGCTCGCCTTCCTCGAACAGCGAGCGGGCGCCTTCCTCGTCGCGGTGGGCGACCGCTGGGAGGCCGGTACGCTCACGGTCGCGCACGAGCACTTCGCGAGCGAACACCTCGAGCGCTTCCTCGCCGCCCGGTGGTCCGCGCTGCGTGCGCCCACGAACGCTCCCGTCGCCGTGCTAGCGACCCTGCCGCTCGAACTTCACGGGCTCGGGCTCCACTTCGCGGCGCTGACGCTCGCCCTCGCGGGGTGGCGGGTCGTCTTCTTGGGCACGCAGGTGCCCGCGAGCGTGCTCGTGGAGTGCGCAGCGGGCGCGCAGGCGGTGGTGCTCTCGGTGTCGTCGCACGCCCCCGCGCGAGACGTCAGCCTCATCGCGCGCAAGCTGGTGGTGCAGCTCGGGCCGACGCGCGCGCTCGTGCTCGGGGGCGCTGGTGCGCCGTCGATCGAGGGCGCGGTGCAGCCCGAGGGCCTCACGGCGCTGCATCGCTGGGCCACAGCCTTCGCGGGGTGAGGGGAGTCTGGTCTTGGCTCCCCACGCATATGCGCTAGGCTGCAGGTCCAATGAGGAGCGTCGATGACCAGCTGGGTCTACCTGTTGCAAGACGCGGGGCCGTTCGCCTATGCGGTGCTGCTCGCGGCCGCGCTCGCGCTGCCGGCGACCTTGGCGCTCTGGGGGGCCTCGCTCTTCAAGCTGCGCGTGCCGGTCGCGCTGTGGTGGGCGATGCCTGTCCTCGCCGCGCTGCTCGGCCTCGTCGGCACCTACCTCGGGCTGGGGCAGGTGGCGGACGCGGTGCCGCACGCCTCGCCGGACGTCACCGGCCTCCTCGCGGCGGCGGGCCTAGCGGTGTCCTATTACGACGCGATCTTCGGCTACGCGCTCGCTGCGGTGCTCTGCCTGCTGACGGCCGTCGCGCTGGGCAGCGCGCAGCTGATGCGCCCGGGCGATGACGCGCGCTGGACGCCGTCGGGCCTCGGCGGTGCTGTGGTCCTGCTGCTGCTCGCCCTCGGGCTCGGGGGCGCGAGCTTCACGCCGGCGATGCGGGCTACGGGCCTATCGGGCGCGCTCGGCGCGGGGTGGGCGCTGTGCGGCGCGCTGGCGCTCGGGATGGCCTCTGCGCGAAAGGGCAGCTCAGACACAGATAATCAGCGAGGAGCTGCGCTTCGCGGCGCGGTCGCCGGCTCGCTCGCGGTGTCTGCGGTCGCGGCGCTGCTGGCCGGGCGGTACCTCGGCTACGCCTCGCTGTTCGATGCGGTGGCGCACGGGGCGCCCGAGCAGCGCACCTGGCTCATGGCAGCGGGGCTCTCCATCGTGCAGGGTGAGACAATGTTTTGGGGGGCTGCTGCGCTCGGTGCGCTCGTCGCCGGCGCGGCGAGCCTCGGACCTGTGCTCAAGCACCTGCAGACGACCCGCACCGCCTTGAGCGGCGTGGCGGCGCTCCTGCTGCTCGCGCCCGTCGGCCTGCTTCAGCTCACCGTGAACGCGAGCGAGGGCCCGACGGTGGCGCTCACGCCCCTCTCGGCCACGCCCGCGACGCTCGCCGCCGAGGTTCCCCGCCTGCCGACCGCCTACGGGGGTGGGTTTTGGCGCGGCGGCTGCGTGCTCACCCAGGCTGGCAAGGCGTGGCGCGCCCGCTCCTTCGGCGCTCCGCTCCCCGGCTGCCCCGAGGACGGCCCGCCCACGCTCCCCTTCGACAAGGAGCTGCCCGTGACGGTCGCGCTGGCCGCGAGCTCCTCCGCGCGCGAGCTCGCTGAGACTCAGTGGTACAGCGCCCACGGCGACCTCGACCTGCTCACCTACGGGCCGGTGCCGGGCGCCTTCTCCGAGCTCGAGCACCGGCTCACCACGCTCGCGTGGACGACGGTCGCGCCCGACCTCAGCGACCCCACCTGGGTCGGCGTGCTGGAGGTCGACGGAGGCGTCCGCGTCTTGCACCTCAGCGAGCCGGTCGCGGACGCGCCGAGCACCGTGATGGGCCTCGCGGCTTGGGCTCGCGACCAGCACGTCGAGGGGCTCGCCATCGCGCCGCCGGCCAAGTGGACCGTCCAAGACCTCGTCGATCTCTGCGTCGACGCGCCCTACCGCTGCGAGCTCATCGCGTTGGCGCAGCTTCGCGCGGTGCCCGGCGCTGGGGTCGAGGTCAAACGGGACTGAGCTGCTCCCCCGTCGCTCGCAGCGCCGCCTCCAGCACGTCCGAGAAGCTCAGCACCCCGACGACGCCCCCGTTCCGGGTCACGAAGACGTTCCTTACGCCCACCATGCACATGAGCTTGATGCAGTCCTGGACGCAGAGCTCGGCGGGGAGGGTGACGGCGGGGGTGGTCATGGCGTCGCGCACATAGAGCTGCCCGAGCATCGAGGGGTCACCGTCGGCGAGGACCTGCACGAGGTCCTTGAGGGTGAGGATGCTCGGCGCTCGATGCGGACCGAGGGGCGCGATGTAGAGGCAGTGCAGCCCAGCCGCCATGAGCGTCTTGGCGGCGGCGAGCAGGGTCTCGTCGGGGTCGGCGGTGACCAGGTCGGTGGTCATGAGGTCTGCGGCGGTAATGGTCAGGAGGTCCATGGTCATTGCTCCTCGGCGATCAGGGTCTTGGTGTCGGGGTCGAAGCGAAAGCGTGCGGCGCGGTGGGTGGCCTCGATGGTCAGGCTCGCGGTGCCGATTCGCAGCGTCACACCTGGGTGAATGACGCTGGTGATCGCGATGAAGGCCTCGGCTTGCAGCGCCTCGAGCTCGCGCTGTTGCGACGCGAGCAGGGTCACCGAGACAGGCGGTCGCACGAGGGAGTGGCGGCTCTTCCCCGCCGCGAGCGTCTTCGATGGGCCGTTCGTCCGCGTCATGGCGCGCGTGTGGCGCTGCCGCTTGAACTCGTTGAGCCGGGCGAGCGCGCTGTCGGTTTGGGCGGCGAGGGGAACCGCGGCGATCAACGTCATCTTGGTGCCCGCGGCTGTACCCGCGGTCTGCACGGTGATGGAGCGCTGGGCGGTGGCCGTCCCGCCGACGAGGTGGCCTGGTACGACGATCTCGGAGGCGGTCAGCGTGCAGAGGACGGCCTCGCGCTTGACCTCCAAGCGGCCTCGGCACAGCAGTGTGGCCGATAGTGCTCGATGAACGGTGATATCCCCCTCGGCTTGAATGGCGACGCCACGAGCCGTGTGGACGGAGCGGGCGACCGAGACGCTGCCGAGCGAGCGCACCGTTCCACCCTCGAGCATGCCCTTGATGAACACGTCTCCCGTGGCGTGCACATGAAAGGCGTTCATGACCGAGCCGTTCACGGTGATCGCGCCCTCCATGTCGAGGTTGCCTGAGTGCGCGTCGACGTCGCCGTTGTGCAGGTAGTGCTGAACGACGTCGAGGGACTTGCCCGCGGTGTACTGGAGCGCGCCCTGGCGTGTGGCGACGAGGCTCCCGTCGTCCAGGAGCGCCACGCCCTCGCCAAGCGTGGGGAGCCGCTCGACGCCATCCTTCGCGGCGATGGCGCTGCCCAACACCGAGCGCCCCGCGGCGCCGCTGGTGGCGGGCGTGTAGGTCGCGATGCGCGTCCCCGGGTCGATGGGCTTGAGCAGCACGCGGTCCCACAGGTCGATGTAGCCGCCGTCCAGATCAGCGTAGGGCGCGATCTCAAGCTCAAACGCCGGGATAAACTGGCCGTCCTCGCCAGCGGTCGGGGCGGTGCCCAGGGCGATGCGCAGGTCCGGCGTGCGGTACGTAGGGTCGGGCAGCGACGCGGCGAGGCGCGCCCGGCAGAGGGGGTCGATGCCGAAGACCACGCCCGCCCGCTGGAGCAGGCTGTCGAGCTCCGCGAGGCTGGTGGCGTCTCCGGGGTGGACCTGGAGGTGCGCCTCAAGGCCCCCCGCCACAACGCGGACTGTGAGACGTGATGGGGACATCGGGCTGACTATACACCGCGTGACGAAGCGGGCCTGAGCCACGCCGCGCGCTGCGGTGGGTGCTCGGTGCCTAACGGGCGAAGTAGGTGGTGGACCGCCTGTGCGGCGCGTGCGTGGCGTCGCGATCGCTCGCCGCTCGCTGCGGCAGGCGAATGCCGGTACTCTCCGCGTTGCTCGCGATCGGCGGCAACTTTGGGAGAAGGACATGCTCGGCAAAGTCATGGCGGGGTGCGGCTGCATCGGCCTCATCCTCTCGGTCCTCACCCTGGTCGCAGGCGGCTTCATGCTGGCGATGATGAACGACTCGCACCTGTCGGAGCTCGGCCCCTTCGGCGTGGTGGTCACCCCCATCGGCGCCGTCCTGGGCCTGGTGTCGCTGGTGCTCCTCGGGATTGGCGTGTTCATGTCCTTCACGGTCCCAGCGGAGAAGTGACAGCGGGCGATGGCACGAAGCTCGCAGCTACCCTCGGCATCCAGGAGGCTCCTCATGACCCGCTCACTGCTCGCGCTCATGCCCATTCTTATGCTCGGATGCCCCTCTTCCGAGAACGTCGACCCCGATCCGCAGCCCAACCCCGACCGCGTCGCGCGCGTGGTGATCAACGCGCAGGGCGACACCGGTGTCGTGGTCGACGGGCACAACGCCTTCACCTGGGACCTCTACGGCGCCCTCGTGACGGAGGCGGGCGATGGCAACGTGTTCTTCTCGCCCTTTAGCGTCACCTCGGCGCTGAGCATGACAGCGGCAGGCGCTCAGGGGGACACCGCCGCTGCGATGGCGAGCACGCTGCATATGGGCGCCGACCCCGCCGCTTGGCACACGGCGCTCGGCGCGCTCACCCGCGACCTCAACGGCGACCTCGGGCGCGGCTACACCCTCAACATCGCGAACAAGCTCTTTGGCCAGAGCGGCTTCGCCTTCGAGGCCGACTTTTTGGCGACCTGCGCCGACGACTACGGCGCGCCCCTGCAGGAGTGGGACTTTATGGCCGACCCCGCCGGCGGCCGGCTGGAGGTGAACGACTGGGTGGCCGCCCAAACCAACGACCGCATCAAGGACCTGCTGCCGGAGGGGAGCGTCACGGTGGACACGCGCTTGGTGCTCGCCAACGCCATCTACTTCTTGGGCGACTGGGCCACGGCCTTCGATCCCGCGGACACCGCGGACGGCGGCTTCGCGCTGCTCGACGGCAGCTCGGTGACCGTGCCGATGATGCACATGGACCTGGAGGCCCTGGAGGAGCACGGCGTCGAGGCGGGCTGGAGCGACGGTGTCACCGCGGTGCGCATGCCCTACCAGGACGACGAGATCTCGATGATCGCGCTGCTCCCTGATGAAGCGAGCGATCTCGCTGCGCTGGAGGCGGGGCTCGACAGCGCCCGCGTGGACGCGCTGGTGAACAGCCTGTACCCGGCGGCAGCGCCGCTGACCTTCCCTAGGTTTGAGCTGGATTACAAGGCGGATCTCGTGCCGGCCCTCACCGGCTTGGGCATGGGGGTCGCGTTCTCGGACAGCGCCGACTTCAACGGGATCGCCGCGGACCAGGGCCTGCGCATCACCGGCGTCGTCCATCAGGCCTTCGTGAAGGTCGACGAGGCCGGCACCGAGGCCGCCGCCGCCACCGGCGTCGTCGTGGGCATCGAGTCAGCGCCCATGCCGCTGAGCTTCGATCGCCCCTTCGTCTTCGTGCTCCGCGACGACCTCACCGGCGCGATCCTCTTTGTCGGGCGCGTCACCGATCCGAGCTGAGGCCAGCCGACCTCTGCTCGCGGTAGCGTGCCCCGCGCCGCGTGGGCGATCTGGCATCGCTTTCGGGTTGTTCCCCGCCGGTCACGCGCACGAGCTGTGAGATCGGCGAGGGATGCCGGCTCGTGCCCCACGCGAAACACTGGTGGGCATGACACGAGGTGCTCGATGAAGGCCCAAGCTGCGACGAAGACGCCCGCGAGCGCGAAGGCGCCCGCCCCCGAGAAGCGGCCGATGGAGGTGGGTAGCAACCTGGCCGCGATGGGGCAGATGGAGCTCGGCGAGGACCAGAGTGACACGCCCCTTCTCGACGAGGAGGAGCTGCAGGGCGGACCCGACCGCCTCTCTGGCCCCGCGGCGGACGTCTTTCGCAAGCTGCTGGGCGAGCCCCCTTGGGCTACGAGCGACGCGTGGTCCTTCCACGACGACCGGCTCAAGATCGTCAACTATGCGCACATGGACGGCGACCAGATGCCGGACTGGTATTCGCTGGACGCGCGCAACCTCGGTCATGCGGACGGCAACACCGGCGGCTTGGGTGCCTTCGGGCTCGACATGGGCGGCGGCGTCTACTTCTGCGGCGCCTGGAGCGCGGGCCGCGAGTCGGGCGACTACTTCATGGTCGAGTACGTGCCGGCGGTCGAGAAGAAGGGCATCGCCGATCACCTGTCGGGTCCTGCTTTGGGCGCCTACTATATGCAGCACTCGGCCGTGGCCGTGCTGAACTTCGTACTTCCGCACGACAACCTGATGCAGGCGTTGGCGGCCCGCAACCTCGACGCCCACTCCGAAGACTTCGGGGAGCGGCTGTCGGGGGGCGAGATCACCGCCGAGGTGTTGGAGGCCATCTCTGAGGTGGCGATGGTGCTGCCGGCGCTCAGGGCGGGCAAGGCGCTGACCTTCGCGGAGAAGGTGAGCGTCGCGGTGACCGTCGGGACCGCGGTCGGCGAAGCCGCGATCGAGACGCTGCTGGCCAACAACATCATCGACGAGCGGTCCGCGCACTACTCCCAGGCCGTGCTCAAGCTTATCAACCTATACCCGAGCTACTGCAGCTACTCCGAGGGGGCGCTGGGCCTCTCCGACTACCTGAGCACGATGGCGGCGCTGTGGGGTGCGGGTACCGAGACCATTAAGGGTGTGCTTGGCGAGGATGGTCACGATAAGTTCTGGTTGCAGCACAATAGTCTGTTCGCCGAAGTGCTCGATGACGGCTCCAACTTTGCCACCATCATCGAGCTCATGGTCCAGGCCGGCAAGGGGTCGCCCTAGCTGGACCCTCACCGAAAAGTAGAAAGCGTCGTACAACCGGCATGTTGTTAAAATGTGTCAGGATCCCGAAGCAAGGAAATAGAACAGTGGGCCTCAGTCGTCGTTCCGCCCAAAGGGAGGAATTGGTCGACCTCAGCGGGCCCACCGCCAGGGCACGTGGGAGGTGGTCTCGATGGGGTGAGCCGATGTGCTTGATGGGGAGAAGTTGAAGGAGGGCATGGCGGGGTCCGGTATGAAGGGGTTGCGACACGCCCTCACGGAGACCAGACCATGCCCTCGCAGCCGTCACAGTACCTCGATCCCGCCGCCGATGTCTGTGGCCCCTCTCCTCGACGCGACCGTGCCGCTGCTGCATCGAGCCTGCTCGAGTTCGACGAAGCCCGCTGGCGCGGCAGCAGTCAGCGTGCCGCGGCCGAGAAGGCCGGGGTCCCGAGGAGCACCTTGCGCTACTGGAGCGACCGGCGACGTGGTCTGGCCTTGCCCGAGGAGGTGGCCGCGTTCCTGGAG
>Ga0210033_1004682_pt1 | contig 10432 bp, 9 predicted proteins | sample CryGeymeta201501_FD_185465 | JGI IMG/M metagenome (GOLD analysis project Ga0210033, IMG submission 185465) | Groundwater microbial communities from Crystal Geyser aquifers in Utah, USA - Crystal Geyser metaG 2015-01 (SPAdes) (version 2) | ecosystem: Environmental > Aquatic > Deep subsurface >... | reverse complement strand
TTGCAGTTTGAACTTTCCTGAGTACTTCTTTCGTGTTCTTCCCATGGCAACCATTCCTTTCATTACCTCGATTCTACAGGTTGCCATTCACTCTTAGCTACTGGTTCAAGCTGGCGGGCTCATATCCAAGAAAGTCAATACTTTCTAAGAAATTGATAACATTTTCTCCCAACGTCGTTATCGGGCCCCGTTTGTTTTCCATTACATAGAAGCGGGTAGTCCTCCGGTTCACTATGGTCAAAGGGGTTCATATCCCACCACACGACATCCTCGAAGTTAGAAGTTGTTAACTATCATTTTATCGATCGCAAGCCTGTGACGTGTAGGGATCGGCCAGCCGCTTGTGGACATTGCCGGCGATTATGTTGCAGGCAAATGAGGCGCAGTCACATGTAGTCATAAATGGTTAATATGAGGAATTTATCTAACAGCGAGAAAATGCTATCCTACTATTAACTAAGCGTATCATGAGTGAGTTATGTAGCTGGACTATAAGGTTGCGAAGAGTGAGCGCAAGTGAGAACTCTGTCCTGCAAAGAATCAAGCAACCTTAAACATATCAACAAGTCGCATGTCGAAAAGTACGACCATGAAAATACTAAAAAAACCATAAGATAGCAAGGCAAGAACTTAGATCAAAAAACGAAAGCAGAATACGACCAAACAATAATAAGACACATAGGGATTGAAGTAGTGCGTATTGATAAGGCTTAACGCAAGGTATTCAAGGCTTGCTATTATCCTCCTGTCTAAGTGTAGGGGAGCCCAATGCGTCCAGAAGGGAGGGGCAAAATGGAGATCATCAACAACACGACTCAAAACGATCAAGTTGGGGGTTGGCCTGCCTGTGCTTTTTTCTGCACGGCTGCTTGCGTTGTTTCACTGGTTTACACCACGGTGGCGTTAGTATCATACGCTTTATAGTCGAAGCGTTGGGCAACCTTAGTTTCTCGCTGATTTAAACATTGTTCGGAGCAATTAAAGAGGAGGTGAGAATGATGCAAATAATCAATAAAGAGGTTGCGGAAGAGCAAGTCGGAGGCGGGCTTACATGCCTTGGTTCGTGTGCATTGACATGCTTCTTCTTTGGTCCGGAAGCTTCTCTGTTTGGAGCGCTATGGTATTTCGTATAGCATGTCCTAACTATAAGCGTAGCTGATTTGGTTCTCTGGGATTTTCCCCTACACTTAGACCTTGGGATATGAGATTAAGAGATAAGCGTTAGTAAGATTGTCAGGTAAGCAAAGTGAACGTTTGACAGGTGTTTTAGCTAACGGGTTTGGGTTTATGCGTTTAGAAAGGCCGCTTTAAATTGAATTAATAGTCCCGCAACGTCCTATCATGCATCTTGCATTAGACATAGCAGTATCTTTTGGGAGAGAAGCGTTCTCTTATGAAGATATAAGCGGTAAACGGAAATCAAAAGAATGGAATCAAAGGAGGCGTAGTAATGCAAGGTGCGCAGCTCAACGCATATAGATTTTCAACCGAGAGCGGTAACCAGTATATTTTCGATAACGTTTCCGGCATGGTCATTCCCTGTCCGGATGACGTATATTACCTTATAACACATTTCAACGACCACGAAAAAAATGACATAATTGGGGAGTTGAAAACAACGTATAACCATAAAGATGCGGGGGGCTCTTATGGTTATATCGAAACTCTGATTAGGAATGGTTTTTTCTACAAAGATCCTTCAAAACGTACAAGCCCAGTAATAAATGAGCATACGGTATTACATACACCTTCCTCAGCATTAATCTTAATAGCTACGGAGAAGTGCAACCTTCGCTGTAAGTATTGCGTTTATTCTGACAGCTATCCTCTTATTAAAAGTTACTCGAATAAGCACATGACGTTTGATGTTGCTAGGAAAGCCATAGATTACTATATGGAGCTGCACAAAGAACGGGTGAAATCCGGATTCAAGAAAGCACCCGCCATAGTGTTCTATGGGGGAGAACCGTTAATGGAGTTAGGCTTAATAAAGCAAGTTGTTGATTATTGCCGCGCCAAAGATCCGAAGACGGTTTTCTATATTACAACAAACGGTACCCTGATCGACGACGAGTTCATTCGCCTCGCGATAGAGAACAGCATAATGGTAACAGTAAGCTTGGACGGTAACGAGTACGAACATGACCGTAAAAGAGTTTTTAAGAACGGCAAAGGTACGTTTAACCAAATTATAAAGAACCTGACTGATTTTCAAACCGAAAAACAAAAACAAGGCCTTGAGCAGATCATTACATTCAATAGCTGTTACGATTCATTCACCGACATATGCCAGGTGGTTGATTTCTTTGAAGAGAAAAGGGATATGTTCTCTCCCTTCAGCGTATTTCTTGGCGAGATTAATCCATTTTATACAAACTACTATGATGATTTAGATGATTTGTACTCAAGGGGTTTGCTGGAAACCGATCGTAATAGCTTGACAAATTCTATGAGCAAGATCAGAGCACGTTTCCTGGACGACATTATCAATGATAAAACTCCTTCTAGTACCATGTACTCCATCTTTCTAGGGCTATTTTTCTTGAAGAATCGGGCGAAAGGTATCCAGCCGATTTTAAACAACTCTTGCATTCCTACTAGCAAGCTTTCCGTTGATCCCGACGGCCGGTTCTATGTGTGTGAAAGGGTCAATCAACAGTTTTCTATAGGTGATATCGATCGTGGGATCGATTTCGACAAAGTCAACCGTTTAGTAAATGAATATGTGTCCTTGCTGCACGAGAACTGCGGCACCTGTGGTTTTAGCAGGCTGTGTGAGGTGTGTTTCATGCATTTCGTAAGAGATAACGAGTTGGTCTTTAACCAGGAATTCTGCGAAAAAAGGCGCACCACAATACCAAAAATACTCGAGATGGTGTACTCAACACTGGAAGCTAATCCAAGGGCGTTTGATAACTTGCTCGATTATTCATTTCATGAAGCTTATGAGGTGCTGATTAAATAGTCAAAGGGGTTGATAGTAGTGAAAAGGCATTTCAGGTTGAATGCTTATTGTTACCTGGTCGATGGCCTTTCAAAAGGCTGCATCTACAATGTCTCTACTGGAGACATGATATCGATTGATGAAGATAAGCTAAATTTATTAAATAAATGCGAGAGCAATATACCGTTAGACAGAATAACGGATACTGAACTTGGTTTCTTGGACACGCTAGTTGGTATGAGCGTAGGAATGTACTACGAAACTCCAATGTATGTGGAGAGGTTTTACGTCGGCCAGCACCCCGCTGTAGAGATGGTAGCGCCTTCGAATTATGCGGTTGGCAATGCCTTTATCGAGCTGGATACAATGTGCAATTTCGACTGCGTGTTCTGCAAAGAAGGGGATAACACACTTTTCAGAAAAACCGGATGTAAAAGATGGGCGCGTAACGAGGGTAGCACGATAAGGGATATCGATCAGTGGAAAGACATTCTCGGCCAGTTAGCCAAATTAAACTGCCAACAAGTGACATTTGTTGGAGGAGAACCTTTTTTGCAGTTCTCGCTGATGGAAAAGCTGCTGGCGCATGCGAAAGCTCAGGGCATATATAGGGTTCTAATATACACGAACGGTTCTTTATTAAACGATGAAATCTTGGAGTGCATTAAGAAGTATAACGCCGAACTTAACGTGCAAGTGTTGGGCAGTAACGATGACACGTATAGAAAAATAACCGGTGTTTCCGAAATGCACAGCAAGGTGCTTGATAATGTTTCCTTGCTCGCCTCAGACAATGTCCGGTATACGCTTACGTTCCTAGTTAATAGGCTCAACGAAAACGAGATTGAGGACGCATACGCTTTATACAGTCCTTTTACCAACCCGAACAGGATTAGATTGGAATTCCTTTATCCCCTGCCGCATAACGACTTCTACTCTACGAAATTCCTTGGGCTTATGTACGACAAAACAAGCAGCTTTGGCAAGGTTGATGTTAACAGCTTCTGCCATCATGCAAAATACCACAACTGTTACGGACACCAACTGGGGATAACCGCAGAAGGCGATATTTTACCATGCATAATGTCGCGCAAGTTAGTGCTTGGTAATGTCAGAAAGAACGACATCGTATCCATATTAAAAGATAGTGATTACGAACAGTACCAGAAGCTGACAAAGGACGAGATAGATAAGTGCAAGCAATGTTCCTACCGTTACGGTTGTTTTGATTGCCGTGCGCTGGAGATGTCTGCTACCGACTATTTGAAAGGACTCGAGTACTGTAATCTGAAATCCGCATTGAGAAGCGACGAGGTTTTGGAAGATCTCGTTTCAATCTAATGCAAGCACTATAAAAACGGAGATGAAGATGAGCACTATTAATGCTTTGCCGATTGAAAAAACTAGGATTGAGATATTTGAGCAAATATGGGATCTGGTCTATAAAAAGTATCCGCTTTTTAAAGAAAGAGATGTTGATTGGTTTGATATCAAGAACAAGTATTCAGGCAGAATCATCGGCATTGATTCTTATGACAGGTTGTATCGGTGTATCGACGACATGCTGCTGGAGCTAAAAGATCCGCACACGCGGATCTTGAGTTCGCCCTGGTTTAAGCCAATGATTTATCCCTTTCTTGTGATGGCCATAAACGATGATTGCTATATCTCGCATATTCTTGCTGAAAGCTCTGAGCTAGCGCCAGGAATGAAAATCTTAAGCGTGAACGGTATTCTAATAGAAGACCTAAAACGCACAATTTGCAATAAGTTTCTTTTTAGTTCTAAGAACATGCAGACTGTCGCCTTTGTTAACGAACTGATGGGCGGAGATTTAGGTGATAGTGTAGAGATAGAAGCGACAGACGGACAAAATGTAGTTGTAGGTAGGCTAGCAAAGCAAGATATCGGTGTAATTACCGGAGTTAACTTGGATAGCGATGATTCTTTAAGTAATGATTATAAGCGTGAAATTCTGAAACCTTGCCTGGTTAAAATCTTCGACCATGGTGTCGGCTATATTAAAATCTTAAGCTTTAGATATGAGGGTGTTGTTAAAACTTTTAAGGCAGCGCTAGAACAATGCAGAAAGGCATCATCATTAATTATTGATGTCAGGGGCAACCATGGTGGTTTAATTGCAGAAACAGTTAGGATAGCCTCGATATTTACGCCGAGAAACAAGATTATTGGATATAGATTGGCTAAGCAAGGCGAAAGAGAGAAAATCTTGGTTGAACCTGAAAGAGACATTGATCATGACTTTAGGAGAATAATGCTGTTGTGTGACGAATCTACGATGAGTTCCAGCGAATTCATCTTCCTAAACGCACTAAAAGGCGTTGATGAAAGGATAAAGCTAGTGGGGCGTCAGACCGCAGGTTTAGCTCATGAAGCAACTATCTATACTCTTTTTGACGGCACCAAGCTACAGATCACAACGTTTAAATACCTAACGCCGGAAGGCAGGGTTATGGAAGAAGCAGGGATATTGCCGGACTTAGAAGTATTGAATTCGGTTGTCCTGATAACCAAGCAAGAGGATGCGCAGTTAGATCGTGCAATTGAATTGTGTCGCAATTGATGCAAGCACACGATGTTTGCGTTCGGATAACCGTATGGCAATACATTGGGGAGGGTTTTCCTTGGGTACCGGTCAATATACGGACAGGACAAAGTTCATCTTAAACCAGGGTTTTCTATACCTGGTACTTATGACTGTTTCATTTATCATTATAAGTGCTGTTGACAAAAAGGACTTCTCTTTTCAATTTATTCTCACGCATGGTTTTATGTATAAGGTATCCGTCTGGGCCGGTGTGTCGTTGATTACCGGATTAGCCAGGGGTGCCTTTGTTTGGAGCAGGAATCAACGCAAGTTAATAAAGGTGTGCTGTGAGAGAGCTGGCTTGAGTTTTAATAAGGCCTTTCACTAAATTCTTTCTACTAGTCACGACGTATCATAATAATGTAAGCTGTGCTAATATAATTAAGCTAACGCTTATTCGCAATGCTTGCTATTACTTTAAATGCCCAGGAGCATTATATTAAAGTATAGAATCATTAATATGTTCATCGATTTTTGTTTAAATAGGTTGTTATTTAAAGTAAGTTGCTACCGTACAACACGTATGAGCACGGGAGAGTGATTTGAATCAAGTGATTTCCGTGGTTAATCTTGTTCGCAAATACTCGCTTGGGAAGGAACCCTTAATAGCTCTCGACAATGTTTCTATCTCAATCAGTCAAGGCGAATTCGTCAGCATCATGGGCACTTCGGGATCTGGTAAATCGACGCTTCTCAACCTTATAGGCGGGCTCGACCGGTTTGATTCGGGCGAGATAAGCGTTGATGGGCTGGATATCGCCTCGCTTGACGAGAACCAGCTCGCCAAATACCGCCGCGAGAAGATCGGCTTTATATTTCAATCATACAACCTGGTCCCGACACTCACGGCTTTGCAAAACGTCGAGCTTCCCCTTATTTTTTCCGGAATTCCAAAAAACGATCGTTTAACCAAGGTGCAGGATATGCTAAAAACCGTGGGCTTGCAAGATAGGGTCAACCACCGGCCCACCGAGATGAGCGGCGGCGAGCAGCAAAGGGTTGCGGTGGCGCGGGCGCTGATCAATAACCCGGCCATAATCCTTGGGGATGAACCAACCGGAAACCTCGACAGTAAAACCGGCGAGGAGATCATGGATCTTCTTACCTGGATGAATAAGAACAACGGCCTTACCGTCGTCATGGTAACGCATGATGCCGAAAAGGCCCGTTACGCGGATAGGGTGGTTCATATAAAAGACGGCAGGATTATCAGGGGTGAAGGATAAATGGAAGAAGACCGGATGTTAAATTTGAGGCAAGCTATGGGGGTGCGCAGTGGTTAAAAAGATCGTTGCTTTTGTCATATCTTTATCGGTGTCATTGGTAGTTATTTCGCTGCTTATCGCGGCGCCCGCATTTGCGTCAAGCCCGGTTGTGCTGGTCAGCGCATCTATAGAGCCAAAGGATGTATCCCCGGGGGACAACTTCACCCTGAAACTTAACGTGAAAAACGATGGAAACGCGAAGGCGAAAAACCTGATGGTGACGCTTGGCGTAGACAGCGCAAGCATGTCTGATGCCGATGGAACATCACAAGGCCAGGAAGCAGGGGTGTCGTCTTCCCAATCGCTGCTTTCGGTTCTTGGCGAGAGCAATGTTCGTTACCTGGGGTCTCTTGGCTCCGATCGCCGGCAAGAGGTTGCTTTCAGGATGATCTCCGACGGCTCGGCGCGCTCCGGTACTTACAATCTCAAGGTTAAGCTCAATTATAACGGTGCACGGGCGCAAGATCAGGTGGTCGGCATTAAGATCGTCAGAAAGCCCGATCTTCGCATCAACCCGTCTTCCATGCCTTCATCCGTTGATGTGGGCAAAGAATTTAAGCTTACCGCCGAGATCGTCAATGCGGGCAACCACACCGCTAACGGTGTCTCGGCCGAGCTTTCAGCCGATGGCGCAGGCATAAAATCACCGAACTACTTCGTAGGAACGCTTGAATCCGCCGATTCCGATGTTTACGAGACGGGTGTTACGTTCGATAAACCTGGCGAAAAAACCTTAAGACTCAAAGTCGGCTATGTTGATGATTTCAACCACGCCCGCTTTATAACTAAGGACCTTAAGATAAAGGTGGAAGGGAATAGTAAGCCTAAGGATAAGCCCGAGGACTCTGGCGGTTTCTTCTCGGGCATTGCGAAATTCTTCAAGGCGCTGTTTGGTTTTGGAGAAAAAAGCGAGTAATTCATGAACAATTCAGACCTGGTATTGTTTGTTCTTCTCAATTTAAAACGCATGAAACTCAAGGTGACGCTTACCGTGCTCGGTGTTGTAGTTGGCACGACGGCGATTGTCGCTATGGTCGCTCTTGGAGTGGGCCTTCAAGATAGCCTAACCCGGCAGCTTATGTCCATAGCCGATGTCAATGAACTCACCATCGTCCCCACCAACCCAAATAGGGGGGATGCCTTTGGCGGCAGGGAAAAGGAAATACATCTTACCGAGAAGCTTGTAAAAGAAATATCCAGGATAGACGGCGTAAAATCGGTTGTTCCATCGATCGGTGTAGCTAATACCGATGTAAAAATCCAGAACCATAAAGCGTCGCAGATCAATATCGACGGATTTAGCACAGAGAATCCTATTGCGGTTTCCCAAGGGCGGGCGCCGAGGCGAGATGACGATAAAACCATCATTCTGTCCAGCAAATTTGGAAACTCGTTTGAAGATGACCATAAGGTTATGGCTGGAGAGCTTGTTGGCAAGCAAGCGTTAATCAAGGTCTCGAGAACTGCCGATGATGGGTCGACAGAGGTACGGTGTGTCCGCGCACGAATCGTAGGGATTGCGAAAGACAAGGGGGCGCAAACTGATTACAGTACCATCTATATGCCGATAGGAGCTGCAGAAGACCTCTGGATATGGCAAAAGAACACACCGAATCTGATCAAAAAAGAAGGCTATAACTCGCTAAAAGTCACCGTCGAATCGCCTGATCGTGCGGATTCGGTGCAAAAAGCGCTGGAAGCAAAGGGGCTCTTTGTTTTTTCACTCAAGCAGATCCTGGATGGCTTTAAAACGGTGTTTGGGATTCTCCAGGCGATCCTTGGCGCTATCGGTGCCGTGGCGCTTCTAGTAGCCTCGATAGGCATCGTAAACACGATGATTATGTCGATTTACGAGCGCACCCGCGAAATCGGTATAATGAAGGCGATCGGAGCAGGCAACAAGGATATCATCAAGATATTCTTAGGTGAGGCGGGGGTTATCGGCTTTATGGGAGGCGTCGGCGGCACGTTCTTGGGTTGGCTCATATCAAAAATTCTGGGCGCCATAGCATCGGTTTATTTGAAAAACCAGGGCGGCGGCGAAAGCCCGATCGCATTCATCGTCCCGGCATGGCTGGCAATCTTTGCTATCGTATTTGCAACCGCGGTTGGGCTCGTATCCGGCATCTACCCGGCTTTGCGGGCATCGCGCCTTAACCCACTGGTTGCTCTCAGGCACGAGTGATAGCGATAAATCATGATATTTAAACAGGAGGGGTTTACAAAGTGGAAGCAGTAAAGAATCTGGGTCGTGTGTTGGTCAAGCCCTCTAGCGTATTTGAGTGGGCGAAGGACAATCCGAACTTTGTCATGCCTGTAGTGCTGCTGATAGTAGTATCAATCATTTTTGGAGCAATCAGCGCGCCTCTGGCCGCCGATCTGGCGCAGAAGCAAATGCAGAACGGCACAGCCAAGTTGACTCCTGCCCAGGAAGGCCAGGCAAAGCAGATGATGAAGTTCCTCCCGATTATAGCCGCTGTAATGGGTTTGTTTAGCGTTATCTTCGCTCTATTTATTCAGGCAGCCCTTATACATCTTGGCATGTCTATGTTTGGGGGAAGCGCCAAGTTTACCGTTGGTATAGCTACCGTTGCGTATGCGCAGGTACCGATCGTGCTCCAGCAAATCATGCAATCGATCTATGTGACAGTAAGCGGGAAGGTAATAGCGCCAGGCCTATCGGCGCTGCTGCCGTTTCGACAGCAGATGGGTCCGTTAGGCGCTTTTTTAGGCCGCATCGACATTTTTGCCTTGTGGTCGATTATTCTTCTGGTAATAGGGTTCTCTATAACCTATAAGGTATCGAAAGGGAAGACGATGGCTGTCGTAGTCGGATACTGGCTCCTTGGGACCATCCTGGCCGTTTTACCTGTCTTAATAAGCGGATCTCTTAAAATGACTTTATGAGTAGAGAATTCAAAGGTAGCTCATAGACTTGATTGGGGCGGATATAGTCTCACTTAAGCGTTATCGCAAAACCTCTACGCGACCCTTAATCCTGAAGGGAGCACCACCGGCCCGAGATAAAAGGTACCATTGAGGGCAAGGCAACTTTTACGCCACGGCGCCTCCACACCCAAGCGACGGGTGAGGCATTGAAATTTCCCAAAATGGTCGTCGATGTGCAGGGCTTGTTTGTCTGCATAAAAGGCGTATATATGATTATGTTTCGAAAACATATCTGCATAATCGGCAACCACGACCTGTGCGTGCTTGAAGATATCGATACAAGCGATTTCAGCAGAGAAGCCATTGCTACGTGTGTTTGGAGCAGGGAGCGTTTGGACGAGAACCACCTCGCCTACTTGCAGGAATTGCCGACAAGGGCCGAGCCAATATCCGGCATGGCGTACGTCGAGTTTATTTCACCGGCCGACGGTCAGGTCTTTGAGTTTAATAAAGACGGTGTGAAATATCTGATCAACCCGGGTAGCGTGGGATGTGGTTTTATTGTTAGTAAAGCCCGATTCTGTGCAGGTAGGCATCCCAGGTACCGGCAGGCTCGGACATGACTGTTACTTTATAGGGCAACCGCTTGTTTAAAAATGCCTCCAATTTGCCGGTGCTAAAGGTTACTTTCTCGCTGATATGTGGGAAGTGGCTGGTACCATAGGT
>Ga0210033_1004680_pt1 | contig 10438 bp, 12 predicted proteins | sample CryGeymeta201501_FD_185465 | JGI IMG/M metagenome (GOLD analysis project Ga0210033, IMG submission 185465) | Groundwater microbial communities from Crystal Geyser aquifers in Utah, USA - Crystal Geyser metaG 2015-01 (SPAdes) (version 2) | ecosystem: Environmental > Aquatic > Deep subsurface >... | reverse complement strand
AATTGTGCGCAAAACTGCATCCCATCGCCGAGATGGACGAACTCATCGAGGAGCGCACCGGCGCCAAGCCCGGCACGGTGGGCGGATTCTTCACCCTCAACCCGCGCGTGGACGACATCCCGGAACGTTTCAGCGTCGTCCATCGCGGGGTGCGCCTCTTGGAAATGGGCAGTGTAGATCTGGGCGGCTCTGGTTGCATCTGCCCCGAATCCGCCATGCTGAAGACGCTTTTCACGCACCTGCTTTTCCGCAAAGATGACGTGCTGCTGCTGGATATGTACGCCGGAGTCGAGCACCTCGGCCGCGCCACCGTGGACTTCGTGGACGCCATGCTGGTCGTGGTCGAGCCGACGCGCCGCAGCCTGGGCACCGCGGCGCAGATCAAGAAACTCGCCAACGATATCGGCTTGACGCGGCTGTATCTGGTTGGCAACAAGGTGCGCAACGGCGACGAGGCCGCCTTCCTGAACGCCGAGACGCCCGGTCTGCCCGTGCTTGGTTGCTTGCCTTCGGATTTGAAAGTGCAGGAGGCGGATAGGTTGGGCATTCCAGTCTATGACCATGTTTTGTCTCTCAAAGAGGCCACGCAGCAAATTTCCCAAAACCTTGCAGGGGCAGTTTTGAAGTAAAATGAGTGCAGAATGGTAAAATCATCGAACTTGTTTCTCAGATGACGAAAAGGCATGGTATATGAGAATCACTGGAATCATCTGGTTGCGAAATGTCGTTGACAAGCTGGCATGGAAGCACAACGTCACAACCGATGAAGTGGAAGATATTCTTAATCACACTCCCCGCTATCGTTTCATCGAAACGGGCGATGTTGAAGGCGAAGATCTATATGCAGCACTTGGTCAGACAGAAGCGGGACGTTACTTGATAGTTTACTTTGTCTACAAGGCAACAGGCGAGGCGTTGGTTGTCAGCGCCAGAGAGATGACCAAGAAAGAACGGAGAACTTATGCCAAAAAATAGTTTGAAGCGTGATCCAATTCCTGAGCACTTCAAGAGCATTGAAGAAGCGGGCGAATTCTGGGACAGCCATGATTTGGCGGATTATTGGGATTCGACCAGTGAAGCGCATTTTGATGTGAATATCCAACGGCGTGTGTTTCTTGCAGCCTTGGAGCCACAATTAGCCAAAAAGCTGACCGCTTTTGCGCAGAAGCAAGGTATATCCACTGAAACCCTCATCAATGTTTGGTTGAGCGAGAAAGCTCGGGAAGCCACATAACAATTTACGATCGGGCATGTAGCGCTTGTACCCTCTCCATTGTCTCAGTTGAGAGAATGGACAATCTTTTATGGTGATTATGGTCTTGCGAGTGAGCGCACATTGAAATGGTCTGATGATGGCAATTGGATAATCGCAGAAGGAATTTATTTTGATACCATGTTGTATCTATTGGATGTAAATAAGAGATCGGTATACATATTAGCTGGAGATGTTAAAGGAAATTCGCGGTGTAGGAGTCAATGGATTGAGAATAGGAACATCCTGTATGCTGTAGACTCTCGAGATGTAGATGGTGACGCAACTATTTTATATGAGCACCCAGAACAGAACGAAGTAATCGTATTTGATACAAACGGCGCGTATCGCTGGGTAACCGAGAACGCTATTGCAGATAGTTGCCCAGCTTGGGGTGATTATGAAATTCCTTGAAGATAGTGGAGGCTTGGCATAAATGACCACCACCATCGCACTCGCAGGCAAGGGCGGCGTGGGCAAGACCACCGTCGCCGGTATGGTTATCAAGTATCTGGCGCAGAATCAAACCGGCAGCATCCTTGCCATTGACGCGGATCCGTCGTCCAATCTCAACATGGTACTCGGCCTGGATCTGGAATGGACGGTCGGCGACATCCGCGAGGATATGCTCCAGCAAGTCAAATCGTCGCTGTTGCAGGGCGGCGCGGCGATGGGGTCACTGCCCGGCGGGATGAACAAACGCGATTACCTGGAATACCACATCCGCTCGTCACTGGCGGAGGGTAGCCGCTTCGACCTGATCGCCATGGGGCGCGGCGAAGGTACCGGCTGCTACTGCGCAGTCAATCACAACCTGCGCGAGGTGGTGGACGGCTTGAGCCGTCACTACGATTATGTGGTGATTGACAACGAGGCCGGCATGGAGCACCTCTCCCGCCGGACGACGCGGGATGTGCAGCACTTGCTCATTGTCAGCGACCCGACCCAGCGCGGCCTGGTCGCCGCGCAGCGGATTGCAGGCATGAGCCAGGAACTCGATATCCACATCGAAAAATCCTATCTCATCCTAAACCGGCTGAACGGCGATACGCCTGCTGAATTGCAAGCATTTATTGACAAATTGGGCCTCCCGCTGCTGGGCGTCATCCCCGCCAACAGCGAATTGACTTCTTTCGAATTCTCCGGCAAGCCGCTGGTGGAACTTGGCGATGAGTCGCCCGTTTATCAATCCGTAGTCGGGATGATGATGAAAATCTTATGATCAATGCTCCGTCAGGTGCTCAGCCCCTGACGGAGCGGCCTGGGCCTCCAGCCCTATGGATATTCTCTTCATCACCCATTTCCTCAATGGCTTCCTGATGATTGCCATGCCCATCGGCCTGGGCATCTACCTGACCCGCCGTTTCAAACTCGGCTGGCGGCTGTGGTGGATCGGAGCGGCGATATTCGTCCTCTCGCAAGTGGGACACATCCCCTTCAATTGGGTGATGTCCATACTACTCAATAAAACGGCGCTGGCAAATTGGCCGCACACGGCGCAGACAGTTTTCAATGTTGTTTTCCTTGGCCTGAGCGCTGGATTGTGGGAGGAAGGCGCTCGCTACGCCATGTACCGCTGGTGGGCCAAAGACGCCCGCTCATGGCGCAAGGGATTGCTGGCAGGCGCGGGTCACGGTGGGGTGGAAGCTATTCTCCTAGGGGGGCTGGTGCTGTACGCCTTTATACAGATGGCTGCCATCCGCAGCACGGATTTATCCGCCTTGGTACCGGCTAACCAACTCGATCTGGCTCGTCAGCAGGTCGCTATTTATTGGTCGGCTACGTGGTACGATTCGCTGCTGGGCGCGCTGGAGCGGCTGTTTACTCTCCCAACCCAAATCGCTTTGGCCGTGCTTGTTTTGCAGGCTTTTACGCGTAAACAAGGCTGGTGGGTCTGGTTGGCTGTTGGTTATCATGCCGTGGTAGACGCGACTGCCATCTTTTTGGTTGGAAAAGTGGGGCCATACTGGACGGAAACCATCATCGGCGGATTCGCCATCTTGAGCCTGGTCATTATCTTCGTCTTGCGCCAGCCCGAACCACTGAGCGAAGCCGAAGTGCCGGACCTTGGGCCGATTCCCGCGCTGTCGTTCACGCCCCAGCCGGTCGAGGAGACGGAAGAAAATATTGAAAAGACCCGTTACCAGTGAAGAGTGGCGGGTGACAGGTGAAGAGCGACGAGTCCTGAAAATAGCAGACGGAGTCCGAAGTCTCCCCTGGCCTAGCCCGCCACCTGTGCCTGCGTCAGGTGCAGGCAGGGTAGGCAGACTTTGGCATCTCCAACGTCGGGAGACGTTGGACTCCAGCGTGGTAAAAAATGATCCACACAGAAAACTTGACCAAAAAATTCGGCACAATTTTGGCGGTGGAAGGCCTCAGCCTTGACGTGCGCGAGGGCGAGGTGTTCGGCTGCCTCGGTCCGAACGGCGCCGGGAAGACCACCACCGTGCGCATGTTGACCAGCCTGATCGGGCCGACCGGCGGCTCGGCGACGGTCAACGGCTTTGTCCTCGGCAAACAGGATACCGACATCCGCCGCACAGCGGGCGTGCTGACCGAGACGCCTGGCATGTACGATAACCTGTCCGCTGAGTACAACCTGCGCATTTTCGCCGAGTTGTACGAGGTAAAAGATGTCAAGGGACAGGTCGAGAAGTACCTGCGCATGTTGGGGCTGTGGGAACGGCGCTTCGATGCTGCCGGGACATTCTCGAAGGGCATGAAGCAAAAACTGGCTATCGCCCGCGCTTTGCTGCACGAGCCGCGCCTCCTGTTCCTGGACGAGCCAACTGCTGGCCTGGACCCGGAGGCTGCTCGCCGCGAACGCCGCTCTTGCCCAGACCGAGGAACTGACCCTCTCCTTCTCGCGCGATTTCGGCTACTCCTCCGGCACCGGTGACATTCAGGGTACCTTCAGCATGAAGGTCAGCGGACCGGATGACCTGGTGCGGGTGGAGTTTTACATTGACGAGGCCAAAATTGGCGAGGACGCCGAAGCGCCATTCAGATTACAGTTCATCACGGATAACTATCCCCTCGGCCTGCATGAGATGTATACCATCGGTTACACAGCAGACGGGCGCGAATATCGCTCCAGAGTGGTAACGGCCAACTTCGTAAGCGCGGACGAGGGCTGGCAGGCTGCTGGCAAGATCGCCATCCCTTTGATTTCGGTTGTCTTTGGCGCTATCCTTTTGGCGGTTGTCGTTCCGATGTTGATCGGGCGCGGCAAGCGCGAGGAACTGCCGCTCGGCGCGGAACGCAAATATGGCTTGCGCGGCGGCGGAATCTGCCCGAAGTGCAAGCGTCCCTTTGCGCTGCCTTTGTTCAGCATGAACCTGGGGTTCTCCAAATTGGCGCGTTGTCCGTATTGCGGAAAGATGAGCGTGGTGCGCGTCCAGCCGCTGGCAAAACTACGCCAGGCTGAGCAGGCAGAATTGGAACAGGCTGAGGGACAAGTGCCAGAAATTTCGGAAGAAGAGAAACTCAAGAAGGAATTAGACGACTCGAAGTATCAGGGAATGTAGGCAAACATAGCCAATGATGTCTCAACCTGGCCGGCCGAGACGCAGGCTCTACGGTATAATTGTTTCTGGAGGTAGCTATGTTCAGGCGATTCACTGCAATTGTCGAGAAAGATCCTGATACCAATTATTATGTTGGTTATGTTCCTGGCTTGCCGGGGGCGCATACCCAGGCCGAAAGTCTGGATGAGCTTAATGAAAACCTGCGTGAAGTGATTGAAATGCTTCTCGAAGATGGTGAGCCGGGTTAGCAAGCCTTCTTCAGAATCCCCACCAACTCTTGCTCGGTCAACGCGACCGGATTGCCTTTCATGCTGCTCGACTTTTCCGCCCCGACGACGATGATGGGGTACGCCTCGGCGGTCAAGCCATATTCTGACAGGGGGGGAATGCTCATCGTGTGGATCAGTTGATGCACCCACTCGATCCCTTCTTCGGCTCTCGACATCGCATCCCCGGTCAGGAGATGTGCAATCTCGGCGTAACGTTCCAGGGCAGGGGCGCCGGGCTGGCGCGCTTCCAGCGCGCCTATGTTCGCTTCCATCACGAACGGTAATAATCGGGCGCAGACCGCACCGTGCGGCGCGGGGAACATCCCCCCGATCACACTCGCAAACCCATGCACTGCCCCCAGCCGGGCATTTGCCAGCGCCATCCCGCTGAACAGGCTGGCCAGCGACATATCCTGGCGCGCCTCTTTGTCGTTTCCATCCTGATAGGCGCGCAAGAGACTGCGCGCCGCGCGGCGCATCCCTTCACGGCAGACAGCATCCGTCATCGGGTTGGCGGCGTTGGAGACGAACGGCTCGATGAGCTGGGTCAACGCGTCCAGGCCAGTTGCCGCGGTTACAGAGGGCGGCAGGGAGTAAGTCAGTTCCGGGTCAACGGCTGCCAGCCGCGGCAGCAGAAAGGGGCTGCGCAGGCTGACCTTGACCTTATGCTCCGGCACAGCGATCACGGCGTTGCGCGTCACCTCGGTTCCGGCGCCTGCGGTGGTCGGGATGGCGATGTAGGGCGCTGACGACTGTTCCAGCGGCCTGCCTTTTCCGATGACTTCCAAATAATCGTAAATGTCCCCGCGATTGGTCAGCAGTGCAGCAATCGCCTTGCCGGCATCCAGTGCGCTCCCCCCGCCGATCCCGATGACCAGGTCGCAGCCGCCCTCTCGCGCTGCCCGCAGGCCCTCCAGCACGGCAGCAACTGTTGGCTCGCCGGTGATGGGATAGGGGAGGGCATCCACGCCAGCGGCGCGCAATTGTTCGCACAGCGGCGCACTGCGTTCGAGAGAGCCAACCACGAGCGCGCGGCAGCCAAACGCTTGGGCTGCCTGGGGTAGTCCGGTGCAGGCTCCAGGTCCAAAAATGATGCGGTTGGCAGTCGCGAACTCGAAGCGCACGTTACCAGTCGCCATCAGCCGGGAAAACGTTGGCGTAGATCGTACGCGTGCGCGGCTCGGCCAGCATCAGCTCGGCGACTTCCCGCCAGTGATTGTAATGGGCGGTCTCTTTATGCCTGGCCGGGTCGTCGGCTGTGCGGTAGACTTCGACCAGCACGAAGCGAGTCGGATCGTCGGCCTGCTGGATCACGTCGAAGCGGGCAACGCCCGGCTCGGCGAGGCTGTTGCGAGCGTTCTCCAACGTGGCGGCCTCGAAAGCCTCGATCCGGTCGGGTTTGACGTGAACATGAACGTGGACGATATACATGGCGCCTCCTGTTAGCCTGTCTGCATGACGACCCCAGTCTCGGCAAGCACCTCGAACACCTTTTCTGCTACAGCCACTGTTGTGGACCCTAATCCGCAGGCAGGGACGAGCAAGCTGTGCTGGTCGAACTCCTCTGGCTCGATCCTGATCCCGCGCGCCGCGGCTTTCGCGGACACCAGCCTGATCCCGTCTCGGAGGCGTTTTGCCAGCCCCTCGGCGCTGACGCGGTAGATCTCCTCATTGTTCGGCACGATGCCCCAGGCGACCGCGCCGCCGCGGTCGAGGAAGGCGCGTAACTCTGCGGGATACAATGCCAGGTTTTCGATGTAACCGTAGGCATCCAGGTTGAGGATGTCCACTTTGGTCGCCAGCAGCACGCCCCAATCGGTGTTGGCGCAGCAGTGGACGCCCGCCAGCGCGCCCTCGGCGTGGATGGCGTCGAAGACCTCGTCCAGCATGGCGATGACCTGTTCGCGTCCCAGGCTGATGAATGCCGAGCCGAACGAGGCCATGTAGGGTTCGTCCACGAAGAGGATGACATTCGGGCGGACCGTCTTCAACTGGCGCACCTGCCAGCGGGCGTTCATGGCGGCGTTCTTGAGGATGGCATCGGCCAACATATCGTTGTACAGGCTGGCGCGCAGATCCTGGTCGGTGACGGTCAGGCCAAAGGAGATGGGGCCGGTCACCTGGCCTTTGGCCCATTGGCTGATAGCAGATGGCGGATGGCTGATGGCGGATGGCTTATGGCTGATAGCAGATGGCGAATGGCTTATGGCCGATGGTGAATGGCTGAGTGCTTCCAGCATTGCGTAAACCCCCCCCGCGTATTCGGGGCGCAGGGCGAAGTAATCCACATCATCGGCGATAACATGCTCGTAGAAAACCTCCAGCGCGGGGGTGATGTCCTGCCGGGTGTCGAAGTAGATTTTTTCTTTCGCCGCGTCCTCGACGATGGCCGGCAGGGTAGGGGAGTACTGCACGTACATGTTCTCGCGGAAGGTGCGGCGCGAGAGTTGCGGCCAGGCGGGCGCGTCCAGCGTTTCCACCAGTTTATGCACAATTGCATCGGCGGAAGGGTGGGGGACGCTGCCGACATGGGTGGTTATGTAATGAAATTCAGGCATTGATTGCTCCGGGTGTAGGACAGACCTTTGGTCTGTCCATGCGGGACAGGTCGGAGACCTGTCCTACGGTATGAAATCCTCACTGACGTATGTGAATGGCCACTCGCGCCAGTCCTGTACTAGCCCGGCCCTGACCGGGTTGTCGAGAATATAGGCAACAATTCTCTCCAATTCCCTTTCATCCCGCACAACGTGATCGTAACTCTCATCTTCCCAGAAGGGCCCGTGCCGCTCCATAAGCTGGTTACAATAATGCCCGGTGCGTCCTTTGAGCAAACGCATGGCATGACTAAGGGCTGTGTAGTGCTGACCAGCCTTGAGCGGCGGTGGTTCGGGGATATCTTGCTGGTCAATCGCCAAGTGGCCGTGGTTGCTCATGATGCAATAGGCGATGAGGTGGTAATTTTGTGGTTCGAGACGGCGGATTTCTTGCGTTACCAGTTCCGCCACATGCGGTTCGGCTAACCAGCGAGGCCCTGTGCTCTGATCGAGGTAGGCATCGTACTGACCGAACATCTTTTTCGAGAGTTTGTAGCGTTCCTCTCGCAGGGTCTCGCCGCGGAAGCGTTGTGTCAGCTGCTGCTCTTCGCGTTCCTGTTCCTGGCGCAATTGCTCGATGACTTCGCGCGGCAAACTCCCCGCCAGGCGAAAGGTGACAAAGAACGTGGCGTTCGACGGATGGTAGTGGGGTAGGTGACGGTAGAAGAGATCGTTCATAGGCTCGTTGGACAGACCTATGGTCTGTCCATGCGCTGGACAGGTCGGAGACCTGTCCTACTGGGGCAACTTCTACGCAGCAAATGTAGGACAGACCTCTGGTCTGTCCATGCGCTGGACAGGTCGGAGACCTGTCTTACCGGTGTAACTTCTGCGCCGCCACAAACGACAAACCTTTCTCCGTCAGCGCACGGGCGGTGTGGTTGCAGGCCTCCACTTTGAGCATGAAATTGTTTTGCAGGTTGTCCCAGTCGCCAGACTCGATGACTTCTGTCTTCTCGCGGAAGTAATCCAAAATATCGGACGGGTGGGCGAGAGTTTGCTCCACTTCCGGGTCGCCGCCTTCGTGCTTGGCGGAGATGTTGGCCACGTGGCCGGCGATCTCCAGCAGTTCGGCGCGGCGGTCGTAGGGCTGGACGACGATAGATTTCCATGTCTCGACGATGTGATGCTCGAAGCGCACCACATTCTCGAAGCCGAGCGCCTTGCGGAATTGGGCGGTCAGTTCCATCGTCTCGTTGTTGATCGAGTTCGACCAGTTGAAGCCAATGAGCGGACTCGTTCCATCCTCGCGGCTGAACAGTTTGGCGGCGGTCATGATCCACAGGGCGTGAGAGGGGTTGTCTGAGCCGAAAAAGACCGAGATCTTGAATTCGATATCCACGCCGAGGCGGTGCAGCAGGAAACCAAGCAAGATCGTCCCCGCATTGAAGTTCAACACCTGGCGCACGCCATAGTTGGTGTAGTAATAGAGATATTCATCCAGCCATTGCAGCGCGTGCTCGTTGGGCTGGCCGATGCCGCCGAAGTAGCCGGTGATGGTGGCCGGGCCGCCCAGGTGCGGGTTGGAGCCGTCCGCGCCTTTCGTGTCGAGCGTCTCGACGAAGGAGGCGCCGATGATGTCCAGCGCGGCGACGATGGCCGGCAGGTCGCCATCCGCCTCGGATTCATTCATCCTGCGTACAGCGATGAAGCGCCCGGGGACGAGGCTGCCGTCGCGGAGGGCGCGTTCGCACATCGGGCGGATCCAGGGGAAGTATTGCAGCGCGCTGACTTCGAGCGTGACGGCGTACTCGTCGGCGAACTTCATGCCTCTCGCCCGGTCGCCCAGGACCCGGGTCCGGTATTCCGTCACGGAGGTGAACGCGCCGCTATCGCGTTGTTCCATCAGCCACTTCAAGTCCTTGACGTAGTCCGCATTTTTGGCTTCCACCTTTTTCAGCAGGTTATCCAGTTTGCGGGATTCGCGGTGCTTGCGGTTGATCTCCTCCGGCGTGCCGTACTTTGCGACCACGGCCAGGAAGTCGTTCATCACGCGCGAGTCCGGGTCGAGCAGGACGGCGTTGATGGCATCAAGCCTGTCGCGGGGTATTTCGAGCAATGGACGGATGTCTTTTGTCATTTTGGCTCCTTGGGGTAGGTATACAGGTAGACAGGTAGACAGGGACGTATTTACTTGTTTACGTGTCTACCTGTCCCAACATCTTCTTCAACTCATCATATTCCTCATCCGGCATCCCGAACCAATTCTCCGGCTGCGGGAACTGCTTGCCGATGACCTCGTCGTGATAGGCCTTCAGCCCGTTGAGAATGACCTCCCCGGCGTTGCCGTAGACCTTGGCCATCTTCGGCTTGAACTTGGGGTACAGGCCGAACATGTCATGGTAGATGAGCAGTTGACCGTGCGCGTGCGGCCCGGAGCCGAGGCTCATGATGATGCAGCCCTCGGCGCGCTCGGTGATCAGCTTGCACAGGCGATCCGGCACCATTTCGAGCAGGATGGCGAAGGCGCCGGCTTTTTCGAGCGCCTTGGCGTCATCCACGATTTTCTTGGCCAGCGCAGCGGACTTGCCTTGCACGCGGAAGCCGCCGAGGGCGGAGACGGATTGCGGCGTCAGCCCGAGGTGGCCGATGGCCGGGATGCCCGCGTCCACAATGCCTTTGATGCGGTCGGCCATGGCCGCGCCGCCCTCCAGTTTGATCGCGTCGCAGCCCGCCTCGGCCATGAATCTGCCTGCGTTGCGGATCGCGGTCTCGACCGAGGGCTGGTAGGTCATATAGGGCATGTCGCCGATGACGAAGGCGGTCGGCGCGCCGCGCCGCACGGCCTGCGCG
>Ga0210033_1004666_pt1 | contig 10458 bp, 6 predicted proteins | sample CryGeymeta201501_FD_185465 | JGI IMG/M metagenome (GOLD analysis project Ga0210033, IMG submission 185465) | Groundwater microbial communities from Crystal Geyser aquifers in Utah, USA - Crystal Geyser metaG 2015-01 (SPAdes) (version 2) | ecosystem: Environmental > Aquatic > Deep subsurface >... | reverse complement strand
CGACGCGCTCGGCGTCAACGTGCTGTGGGTCTCTCCGCTGTACGACAACCCCGAGGGCGAGTTCATCGGCCGGGACGGCTACACGTCGGAGGCCTATCATGGCTACTGGGCGCAGTCGTCGCGGGCGGTGGAGGGGCGGTTCGGGGGCGAGGAGGCGCTGGACGCCCTGATGGAGGCGGCCCATCGCCGAGGCATCCGGGTGATCATGGACGCGGTGCTGAACCATGTTCACGTCCAGCACCCGTACTTCGTGGAGCGGCGGGACGAGGGCTGGTTCAACCACGTGGACGGCGACTGCATCTGCGGCTTCACGTGCTCGTGGGGGCAGTTCATGGAGAGCTGCTGGTTCGATCCCTTCCTGGCGGACCTGAACTGGGAGTCCGAGGCGGTGGTCGAGACCATGACGGACGACGCGCTCTGGTGGATCGAGCGCTTCAAGCTCGACGGCCTGCGCCTGGACGCCGTCCCGATGATGCCGCGGCTGGCCATGCGGCACCTGCGACACCGCGTGTCGCAGCGTCTGGAGCAGGGCGGTGACCACATCTACCTGCTCGGCGAGACGTACACGAACCGCGGCGGGCAGGCTCAGATCCGGTATTACCTGGGGCCGCACGCGCTCTCGGGGCAGTTCGACTTTCCGGTGATGTGGGCGCTGCGGGCGACGCTGGCGGGTCGGGAGCCGATGACGGCGCTGGACGCGGAGGTCCAGGCCAGCGAGGTGGCCTGGGAGGGCTCGGGGGCGGTGATGGCGCCGTTCCTGGGCAACCACGACGTGCCGCGGTTCATCTCCGACGTCAACGGCGACGTGACCTCGGAGCCCCGGACGAACCCGCCGCTGACGCCCGGTACGGACGCGGCCTGGGAGCGCTTGAAGCTGGGCTGGACGTTCGTGCTCACCCAGCCCGGCGCGCCGGTGATCTACTACGGCGACGAGATCGGCATGGCCGGCGGCAACGACCCGGACAACCGTCGCAACATGCGGTTCGGCGAGGCGGTCTCGGCGCGCGGGGGCGTGATCAAGGCCCACGTCGAGGCGCTCGGGCAGGCCCGGCGCTGCTCGGCGGCGCTGCGACGCGGGGATCGGGTCACCCTGGAGGTGGACGCGGAGGTCTACGTCTACGGGCGGGACGCGGGGGACGGCCACCCGGCCGTCGTGGCGCTCAACGCGGGCGACCGGGAGCGCTCGGTGGAGGTGGAGCTGCCGGCGGGCTTCAGCCTGGCGCAGGGCGCCACCTTCGGTGATCTGTTCGGGCAGCCCGTCACGAGCGTCGGGCGCAAGGTGCTGATGACGATCCCGGCGAGGTCGTCGATGGTATTGTTGACAGAGTGTCGAGAAATGTAGCCGACCCCGAACGGATCGGGGTCAAGGCCTGCCGCGGCGAGCCTTCGCCGGCGGGCGCGGACGACGAAAGGAGAGGACGTGACCGTACATCGACCTGGAGCGGCGCTGTTGAGCGCCTCGATCGCTGCGTTGTTGGCCTTTCCCGCCATCGCCCAGGCCCAGCAGGCTGGCGGTGAGGGCGAGTCGGCGACGGAAGAGCCGACGATCATCACCGAGCCCGATCCCGAGCCCGACCCCGAGCCCACCCCCACGCCCGTCCCGAAGGCGAACCCCAACCCGAACCCCCCCCCGGAGGTCGTGGACGCGATCACCCAACCGGTCGTGCTGGAGCCGGCCCCGCCGGACCCCGAGGTGGTGGAGACGTTCCAGTTCGGGACCTACGGTCGCGTCTCGGCCGGGACGGATCTGCAGAGCGGCACGCCTCGTCAGGTCCGCGTCGTGGCGCACCCGCCGCGGCTGCTCGAGGGCCCCTACGCCGAGCTCGACTTTGGCTACCTGCACGAGGTCAACCCCACGGGCACGACCTTCTACACCCGCGCCACGCTGGCCTTCGGCGGCGACCTGTTCCACAGCACGGGCAACTTCGACGTGACGTGGGGGGCGCGCAACCTGTACCTCGAGGCGCAGAACGTGCTCGTCAAGGGGCTGTCGTTCTGGGGCGGCTCGCGGATGTACCGCGGGGACGACATCTACCTGCTCGACTTCTGGCCGCTCGATGAGCAGAACACGGTCGGCGGCGGCGTGGCGTTCGCGTGGAGCAAGGACGGCGCGGTCAAGCTGCACGTCGGCCTCAACCGCCTCGACGACGCGTTCCAGCAGCAGACGATCCAGGTGCCTGGCGTCGACTTCGGCACGCGCGACGTCCTGCAGGTCGACCGGCAGAAGACCGTGGCGACGCTGCGTGGCGAGCAGCACCTGACGATCTCGGGCGACACGCGCCTCAAGGTCATCGGGTACGGCGAGGCCCATTCGCTGCCCTCGGGCACGGCGTTGAACGAGGATCAGACGGAGAAGGCGCTGCCGAGCGACGCGGGCTGGCTGGCCGGCATGGAGCTCGGCCTGTACGGCTTCTCCCCCCAGAGCTACGCCAACCTCTTCGTCCGCTACGGCGCCGACCTCGCCGCATTCGACGAGCTGGCCATCCCCGGCGACCTCGCCCAGGACGACACCACCTCGGGCGCCAGCGAGCTCATGTTCGGCCTGTCGGCCAACTACGAGACGGGGCCGGTGGGCGTGCTGGTCGGCAGCTACGCGCGCTACTTCGTGGACGCGGACCCGGTCGTCTACGATCCGGACGACGTCTGGGAGTTCGCCGCCGCCGTGCGCCCGGCCTGGTTTCTGACCCGGCACCTGCACCTGATCGGCGAGGTCAACGTGCAGCTGCAGCGGCCGAACGGGCTCTATCCCGAGACGCAGACCGTCGAGGTCCCCGTGGTGTGGCAGGCGGCGCTGATGCCGAGCCTGTCGCTCGGCCCGGGGAGCTACGCGCGTCCGCAGCTCCGGTTCATCTACGCCATCTCGTTCCTGAACGAGTCCGCGCGTCTGCGCTATGCGCCCGAGGATATCCGCCGCGAGAGGGAGGTTCAGCACTTCCTCGGGATCGGGGCGGAGTGGTGGTTCAACAGCTCGCGCGGCTAGCCCGACGGAGCTGCACGGCGGTCTGGTAGGCTCAGGAACGAGAGGAGGAGAGCGATGATGAAGAACTGGAACCATCGAGCTGGCGCCGCGCTGGCTTTGGGCGCGCTGCTGACGGCAGGCTTGAGCACCGGATGCGTCGAGCCGCCTGTGCCCGGCGAGGGCGCCTTGACGAGCAACGTGGACGACTGGCGGGACGAGGTCATCTACCAGGTGTTGACCGACCGCTTCTACGACGGCGACGCGTCCAACAACTACCGCACCAACTCCCGCGACCCGTCGTCGTACCATGGCGGTGACTGGCGCGGGATCATGGATCGCCTCGACTACATCGAGGAGCTGGGGGTGACGACCCTGTGGATCTCGCCGGTGGTGAAGAACGTGGAGGAGGACGCGGGCTTCTCCAGCTACCACGGCTACTGGACCCAGGACTTCACCCGCCCCAACCCGCACTTTGGCGACATGATCGCCCTGCGGGAGATGGTGGATGCGGCCCACGAGCGCGGGATCAAGGTCATCCTCGACATCGTGACCAACCACGTCGGACAGGCGTTCTACTACGACATCAACAAGAACGGTCAGCCGGACGACTTCCTCATCGGTCAGGGCGGCGAGATCCGGCCGATCGGGCAGGGCGCCGGCACCAGCGATCTGGTGCGCGTGCAGGAGTGGGACCCGGACTTCAACATCAACGGCATCCAGTCCTGGACCTCGCTCGGGCCGTCCGGCGAGGCGCCGACGGTGTTCGTGAACTACCCCGAGATCAACCGGGTGCCGCCGCAGCCGGCCATCTTCTCCGACCGGCAGGCCTACAATCGCAAGGGCCGCGTCACGGTCTGGGAGCATCCGGGCAGCTGCGACTGCGAGGGCTGGGGTTGCCCGTGGGACAACGAGTGCCTGCGCGAGCAGGAGACGCTCGGCGACTTCCCCGGCGGCCTCAAGGACATCGCCACGGACAAGCAGCCGGTGCGCGACGCCCTGTTCGAGTCCTACGCCGCCTGGATCGACGTCGCGGACTTTGATGGGTTCCGGATCGACACGGTCAAGCACGTCGAGCTCGGGTTCTGGAACGACTTCTGCCCGCGCATCCGCGAGTTCGCCAAGCAGCGGGGCAAGGACAACTTCCTGCTGTTCGGAGAGGTCTTCGACGGCAGCGACGAGCTGCTCGGCTACTACACCAGCGAGAAGGCGCTGGACTCGTTGTTCTACTTCTCCCAGTACTTCACCATCTTCCGCGGTCAGATTCTCAACGGCGGTGGTCGCACCTGCGAGATCGCCCGCCTGCACTGCCGCCGCCAGGGCTGCAACGAAGATCCCTGCGGCGAGGGCGGCGCCATCGCCGCGAGTTGGAACGACACCGGCAAGGCCAACGGCCCGGCCAACGCCGACGACGGCTCGACCCTCAACGCCCAACAGCTTGTCGTGAACTTCCTGTCGAACCACGACGTCGGGCGCCTGTTGTTCTTCATGCCCCAGGATTGGAATACGGAGACGCGCCGCAAGGTCCTCCACCAGGCGCTCGCCTATCTGATGGCGACGCAGGGTATCCCCAGTCTGTATTATGGCGTCGAACAGGAGTTCGCTGGCGGCAACGACCCCGCCAACCGCGAGAACCTCTGGCTCCAGCAGTCCTACAACCGCGAGGCCCTCTACCAGGGCCGCTACCAGCAGGTCGCCCGCGTCTACGACAGCAACGGCGACGGCAACGAGGACACGGCCTGGGCCCCCTTCGACACCCGCAACCCCACCTTCCGGTGGGTCAAGCGCCTCAACAAGCTCCGCAAGGACAACGTCGCGCTCCGCCGCGGTGACTTCCGCACCCGCTGGAGCACGACCGGCGCAGACGGCGCCGACGCCGGTCTCTACGCCTTCGAGCGGCGCCACGAGGACCAGAACGCCCTCGTCGTGTCCAACTTCGCCAACGACGGCGAGAGCCGCACCGTGGACGCCGAAGGCAACACCATGGTCGTCAGCTTCCCCGCCGGCACCACCCTCGTCGACATACTCGCCGGAGACACCGTCTCCGTCACGGGCAACGGCTGTGGCGCTGGCGCGGGTGAAGGGTGCGTCGACCTGACGCTGGCTTCACACTCCATCGTGGTGCTCGTCAAACAGTGAATTGAACTTCCGTAGCGGGAGGCAGATCGATGGGCAGGCAGGGCAGCTGGGCGATCGTAGCGGTCTTCGGATTGATGGCGGCGTGCGCGGACGGTAAGCCCCCCTCCAGGCAGAACACCGACCCGTGCCCCGACGGGTATACGCTCGTCGATGACATGTGCCGCCAGGAGGTCGTCAACAACGGGGCGACGAACAACGCGACCAACAACGGCACGACGAACAACGGCACCAACAACGGCACGACGAACAACGGCACCAACAACGGCACGACCAACAACGCCACGAACAACGGCGTGACCAACAACGCCACCAACAACGGCGTGACTAACAACGGCGTGACCAACAACGCCACGAACAACGCCACCAACAACGGCCCCACCGTCTCCATCGAGCGCTTCGGGGCCGACCCGGCGGCGGGCGGCCTCGACACCGACGTCGAGCTGTCCTGGCAGACCGTCGACGCCGTCGCCCTCGCCCTCGACGCGAAGGTCGGCGCCGCCGACCCCGTGCCCGTCGACATCACTGCCGCGTCGATCGACGCCGGCACCCTCACCGTCGCGCCCGCCGTCACCACCCGCTACACCCTGACCGCTATGGGCGCCGATGACACCACCGTCGACGCCACCGTCACGGTCGCCGTCCCCCTCCAGATCGTCGAGTCGTCCGTGACGCCCGACCCCGTGCCCTCCGGCGCCACCGCGACCCTCCACTACCGCATCCAGGGCGCGCTGTCCGCCACGGTCGAGGCGGGCGGGCAGACCCAACCCGCCCCGATCGGCCCCGACGGCCGCGGCACGGTCGAGCTGGCCGGCCTCACCGAGAGCCTCACCGCGGTCCTGACCGCCGACGGCCCCGACGCCATGCGCGTCGCCACGAACATCCCCGTCACCATCCAGGGCCAGCCCGCGCCGGCCCGGATCGTGACCTTCGCCCCCGACGCCGCAGCGGTGCCGCCCGGCGGTGAGGCCCACCTGCGATGGATCGTCGCCGACGCCACGAACCTCGTGTTGCAGACCCTCGGCGCCGACGACGCCGTCGTCGCCTCGATGACCCTCCCGGCCAACCAACTCGCCACCGGCGACGCCACCTTCCCTGGCCTGGCCGGCCCCACCCGCTACCGCCTCGTCGCCACCGGCGCCAACGCCGCCGAGATCTCCGCCACCGCCGAGGTCCGCATCGCCCTGACGTCCGCCCACATCGCCATCTCCGAGGTCTTCTACGACGCGCCCGGCGGCGACGAGGGCATGGAGTGGATCGAGCTGTACAACCCGAGCCAGACGACCATCAACCTGTCCTGGCTGACTCTCGGTCACGGCCTCAACTCCTTCGCCGACAACACCCAGCGCCTCCCCGACCTCACCGTCGCCCCCGGCGCCTGCGTCGTCGTCGGCGGCCCCGTCAGCTCCGCCAACAACGCCTCGCCGCCCCTCGACGCCGCCGTGCCGTTCCAGGCGCCGCTGCCCGAGCCCGACGCCATCGCGGCCGGCATCGCCCTCTTCGCCGACGGCGCCCCGGTCGACGCCGACGCCCACCCCATCGCCGCGGTCGCCTACGGCAACGGCGTCGGCGTCAACCAGGCGTTCATCGGCCCCGACGGCCAGCGCATCACGCTCCCCGCCTCGGCGGGCACCGGCCCCGGCAAGTCGCTCGTCCACGTGCTCGGCGCCGCCCAGCCCCGCTGGGGCGTGCTCGCCCGACCCACGCCCGGCATCTGCGCTGGCCTCGTGCCCCAGGACACCTCCGCGGGCGACGGTCAGCTCTTCGCGGGTCGACGTCGCGGCACGACCCTCGGCACCAACGTCGTCGGCCTCCGCACCTTCAACCCCACCGGCTCCGCCCTCACGGCCTCCCTCGGCGCGGCCTCCCTCCCCTGCACCGCTGAGGCCGCCGGCCTGAGCTGCACCATCCCCCCCGGCACCGGCCGCAAGGACCTCACCCTCCACCACCCCGACGGCGACATCGTCTACACCGACTTCTACACCTACGAGTCCATCGACTACTGCGACATCCAGTTCCCCGAGACCATCGACGCCCAGGCGGGCACGAGCTTTGCCGTCTACGTCCGCGTCTACGAGGAGGGCGTCACCCCCGCGGCCGGCGAGAACGGACTCGAGGCCGAGCTCGGCTACGGCCCGCCCGGCACCGACCCCGCGCTTGCCGAGAGCGACTGGCGCTTCTATCCCGCCCAGTACAACGCCGTCTGCAGCCCCACCTGCGACAACAACGACGAGTACCGCGCCGAGTTCGCGCTGCCGGCTGCCGGCACCTGGGCCTACGCCTTCCGCGTCCGGGTCGCCTCGGGCGACGGCATCTGGACCTTCTGCGACGCCGACGGGACGATCAACAACAACACCACGTTCGGCAACTACTTCGAGCTCGACCACATGGGCGTGATGGTGACGCGGTAGCCCAGCCTGAGACTCACGGCGGTGTAAGGGGCGCGTGTCGCCCTCGCGGGTTGGCGCAGGCCGCGCTCTGCTCTACACTCCACCGCGGCTCTCTCGCGTCCGCGCCTGCAACCGAACCTGGAGCTCGTCATGCCCCGTACCGCCCTCCGCCTCCTCGCCCTCCTCGCCCTCCTCCTCCTGCCCGCTGCCTGTGGTGACGACGAGGAGACCCCGCCCGCAAACAACGGCGCGGCCAACAACGGCAACAACGGGACGAGCAACAACGGCGTCACGAACAACGGGGCGACCAACAACGGCGTGACGAACAACGGTGCCACGAACAACGGGGCGACCAACAACGGCGTCACGAACAACGGCGTCACGAACAACGGGGCAACCAACAACGGCGCGACCAACAATGGGGCCACCAACAACGGCGCCACCAACAACGGCGGCAATCCCTTCGACGCGATCTGTGCTTCGTCCTGCGCGCAGTCCGTCACCTGCGGCACCGCCGCCGATGCGGCGGCCTGCGTCACCGCCTGCCTCGCCGGCCCCGATCTCCCGGCGCGGGCCTGCTACGCCGACCACGACACCTGCGAGGCGATCGCCACCTGCGTGGCCGCGCTGACCAACCCCGACCCGCCCACCGGCGACTGCGCTGACTTCGACACCAACGAGCCGAACGACACGCTCGCCCAGGCGACACCGATCACGACGGCCACCATCGACTTCGTGGGCCTCTGCGCTGGCGACACGGACTGGTACTCTGTGGAGGTGGCTACCCCCAACACCCTGCTGGCCTACCTCGAGGCGATCGCCATCACCACCGGCGACCCCCAGACCGACGTCCAGTTCGAGCTGCACGACGCCAACGGCCTCGTCGTGGCCTCGGAGCCCATCGGCGCCGACGCCGCCTTCGACCACACGCCGACGGCCACCGGCACCTTCTACATCAAGGTCGCCAACGCCAACGCCACCGGCGACGGCTACATCTACGCTCTGGATTATCTCGTCTTCGACGCGGGCCAGTAGCGCGTCGCCAGGGGGGGGGCTCTACTCCCCACCCTCGCCGGCCAGCCACGCGCGGAGCCCGTCGCCATCGAGCTCCAGGAGCGTTTCGCCGACTGTCTCCGGGCCGAGAGTCCGCACACGCTCTTCGAATACCGCCATCTCCGCCTCCGTCAGCTCGCGGGCCAGGCGGCGGGCAAAGAGGAGCCGAAGCATCCGGCCCATGCCTTCGCCAATGCCTTCATCAAAGCCCTTCTTCTTCCAGTCGATCGCCCACTTGTCCACCTGTGCTTCCAGCATCTTCTTGAATCCTCTCAGGTCATCGATCTGTGCGGCCTCGATCTCGACGCCGCGCTTGTGGAGGACCTCCGCGATGAAGGTCGTGAACGCTCTGCCGATGGCGTTCCGCACGTCGGTTGGCAGGGTGCGCTCGATCAAGTCGAGGATGTCGGCGACGATGGGCTCGAGCGCCTCGGCGGTGTCGCAGCGCTCTAGCCTGACGAGCGCGGCGGCGAGCTCCTGCACCAGCCTGAGCACCCGCGTGCCACGCAGTGCAGGCAGCTCCGTGAGCGATAGCTCGCGGAGGGGCCTGCGTCGCGAGGCAGACGGGTGCTCACGGCGTTCGAGCGATTGTCGAGGTCCACGGCCGCAATGGCCGCAATGTCCACAACATAATACGACCGCGCCGGTTGCCAAGCCCACAGCTTCGAGTCTGGCGCAAGCGCGATCAGCTCGCTCAGCGTTCGCGGCGCACCCCAGCGCTGCTCGCCGTTGTGCAGGACGAGGGCGAACACGGGCGGGAGCCGGGTGCCGATCAGCTTCGTGCGCTCGTCCAGGAGCTGCTGGTAGAGCAGGCCGACGTAGACGAGCAGCCTCAGGGCCATCCATCGATCGCTCTTGGATTGAAATTCAAGCAATAAATACAGGTAGATAGCCGACGTGCCGTCCTTCAGCGGGATGCGCCAGACGACGTCGCCCTGGCGTTTGGCGAGGCCGGGCGCCTGGTACTTCACGTTCTCCCGCTCCATCGCTTCGAGGTCCAGCCCGTCCACGAAGTCCTCGTGCACGAACGTCCGAAGGAGGGACGCGACCATCGCGGGGTGGCTGAACAGGAGGTGGTAGCCGCCGTCGTGGTCGGGCGGCTCGGGGAGGGCGGTGGGCTCGGGCGCGGCGGGGGATTCGCTCATGGTCGGCCTCGCAGGTTCGTGGGACCTGCAGCCTCCCTCGCCGTCAGGGGCTTGTCAAGCGTTCAGTGTGGCCGTAAGGCGTCGTCGCGCCGCTATTCTCCGTCACCGTCGCTCAACCACGCGCGGAGGTCGTCCCCATCGAGGTCCACGAGCGCGGCCCACTCCGCCTCGGCGCCGACGGTTCGCACACGCTCTTCGAACACCGCCATCTCCGCCTCCGTCAGCTCGCGGCCCAGGCGGCGGGCAAAGAGCAGCTGGAGCATCCGGCCCATGCCCTCGTCAAAGCCCTTTTTCTTCCAATCGATTGCCCACTTGTCCACCTGTGCTTCCAGCATCTTCTTGAATCCTCTCAGGTCGTCGATCTGTTCAGTCTCGAGCTCAACGCCGCGCTTGTGCAGGACCTCTGCGATGAAGGTCGTGAAGGCCCTTCCGATGGCTTCCCGCACGTCGGCTGGCAGGGTGCGCTCGATCAGGGCGAGGATGTCGGCGACGATGGGCTCGAGCGCCTCGGCGGTGTCGCAGCGCTCTAGCCTGACGAGCGCGGCGGCGAGCTCTTGCCGTGTGTTGAAGTCCTCGGCCCTGACGGCCGCAATGTCCAGAACATAATACGACAGCGCCGGTTGCCAAGCCCACAGCTTCGAGTCCGGCGCCAGCGCGATCAGCTCGCTCAGCGTTCGCGGCGCACCCCAGCGCTGCTCGCCGTTGTGCAGGACGAGGGCGAACACGGGCGGGAGCCGGGTGCCGATCAGCTTCGTGCGCTCGTCCAGGAGCTGCTGGT
>Ga0210033_1004665_pt1 | contig 10459 bp, 12 predicted proteins | sample CryGeymeta201501_FD_185465 | JGI IMG/M metagenome (GOLD analysis project Ga0210033, IMG submission 185465) | Groundwater microbial communities from Crystal Geyser aquifers in Utah, USA - Crystal Geyser metaG 2015-01 (SPAdes) (version 2) | ecosystem: Environmental > Aquatic > Deep subsurface >... | reverse complement strand
CTATGAGCGCTGAGACGGACAATACGAGAGCGACCTTTGGCAACTGCTATGGCCGAATTTCTGTCTGTCGCATCCTCGGCCAAAGCGGGCGCTTCAATTCCAAATAAGTTAACGTCCGCTCTGAAACTTGAAGCAGCCCCTAGCCATAACTACAAAAGTTGGTGTGAATTACGCAATTGACTTCCACCAGTTAATCAGGTGTTGCAGCCAGCTCGTACTTGGTCTCTTTTCCTGTACGGTGCTGACTTGGGTATTTTGTTTTGTGACTTGCGTTACAGCCTCCTTCGCGTGATTCGTACGACGTATTTGAGTTGCTTTGTCGGCGCGATCATTTGCTTTTACACGCTGAATCTGTTGCTCCGTCATTGCCTTTGCTTCAATTACGCGACTATCCCGTATCACATAGTGTGAGCGACAGGGATAACTCCAGTTGCCAATCGATGGCCATAGCGATATTCGATTGCCATTTCGCTTGACCGACCATTCCGCCGGCGACAGCGGCGTCACAACTTCTTTCCCGCATCCGCAGCAGCACTTATGGACAGCCGTGTTGTATCGGTCGCTGACATAGAGCACGCCCTCTTCGATGTGCTCCGGAATATATTCGACTGTCTCTGGTCTGATTTGTTTAATCTTCATCTGGGGGCAGGTTCCGTGTTTCGCTGCGTGTCAGAGACGCAGAGTCAATTGAGTAGGTGTGGTGGTGTGGTTGCCAGTGGTCAAGATAGAAAGTGCAGTGTTTCTTCCACAACTGTACTGCAAGGACGGCATTTAGCATGTTCATGTCCGCGACTTGAATGTTGCTCCGGTAGAGATCATCTCCTTGCGCATCACCTTGTGGCGCGCGGCCGAAATGATCCGATTTCTCTGCGGTACACAGTGTTGCCCGGCAGGTACCTAGAATGGCATTCGCCTCTGGTAGCATGGTCAACTCCATCCCGGTGTCGGCAAACGGAATACCGCGTGAGATGAGGTATTCGCCCAACATCTTGCGCACCCCCCCCTTGTCGACGCACAGGAACACAAAGTCGAAGTTGTCTAATTCGGATAGGTTCTCATCGTCAATGTAGGTGGGGTGTGGATGAATTCCCTTGTGCATCTTTGCATAGATGGCGGCGAAGTAATCGACTTTGGACATGCCGGCGGCGATGTCGTCAATCGAGGCCGCACCGGGGGCTCGGAAGGCACTGTGCTGCTCAAACTGATCGCCATCAAAAATGTGGATTTCGCGAACAGGCGTCTTGGCCATCAGGTCTAGAACATAGCTGCCGGTGCCTCCTATGCCGACGATAGCTATGCGGTAATTCGCGAGTTTCGCCGTCGCAGCCCGGATGCCTGCGCGGGTTGAGGCGGAGTCCCAGTAGTTGAACATCTCTTCTGGGTCGAATGAAACTACGGGTTCGAATACGTAGGGCGTTGACTCTGGCTCGACCACCTTAGCCTCCGGGGCGATCAGCGATAGGTAGTGGCGGATCTTGGCCGAGTGCGTTAGCGGAAAGTTCGCATCCCCGAAAGGCTTGTTCGAGAAGCGGTGCGGTGCAGTAAACCCAGGCCAAAGTTCCTTCGCTCCTTCGGAGCGATTGAGTGTCTTGATCGACGTGCCGTTAGCGTGACAGGGAATATCACCGATGAACCATATTTGATGGTTCGCTGGCTTCCCTAAGGCGCCTATATTCCCGGCTAGCTCGGTAACCATAATGCCGTGGGCTACCTTCCCGCTCGCATTGACGTAAGGCACCTTATGGACCAGCAGGTGCCCCTGAGTTACTTCTACACTCAATCCCTCATCCTGAAGGGCTTGGATATCGGGATCAAGAACGATTGGTCTTAGTGACATTGAACACCATCCCTTCTTTCACATGAACTTCCTGCCCGGGGACAAGTTCGCCATCTTTTCCGTGAGGATTGGCGTAAGCAACCGTGAAGTCGAAGTCCTGATTGGATGGATCGTCTGGGAAGGCCAGCTTTACGATCTCCTCGTAGGACATTGTTTTTTCTGTCACTTCACGCTTGCGGCCATTGATGATGATGGTGGTGGTCTTGTTGTGACCGGGAGCCTGACTGCTGTTCGAATTACTCATTTCCTAATCCTTTCTTAGTTAAGGGTTGTCGTTTGCGCACTACCGCACCGAATACTGAATGTATGATAGCGTGTCTAATAGTACGATTGAATTTCACATGATGTCAAGTAGTGTGTATGATTGTTATCAATAGAAACAGCTTTCCACACACACAACAGGAGGTTCGACCTTGAGCATTAACGATCAGGCGCTGGGTAAGTGGCCCAATGCGCCGTTAGCCCTTGTGCTGGCGCAAGTCCGTTTTGATCCTGAAGTCGATACCGAGTACAAGGAGGTTGCCGGACGCCTCAAGGTTGCGCTAGGCGAGCGCTTCCCCGCCATGAAGGCTGTGCGCCAAGTTAAGCTTGTATTCGGCAACGCACCCGCACCGGATGGAGAATCTAACGCGAACGAAGGTGAGGTTGGCCGCGAGCTGCGCAGCGACGACAATCGTAGCGCTTTGCGCCTTCAAGACGGGGTGATGACCTACACCACCTCCCTCTACAAGGATTCGCAACACTTCCTCGCAGAATGGCGATCCATGCTGGACTGCCTATGCGCCGCTGGCAGCGTCAAGGTTCAACGGCTTGGCATGCGCTATGTGGACTTCATCATCCCCACCGCAGGCAAGGTACCCGAGGACTACTTTAAGGATGGATTCGGTCATTTGCCCCACATCTTCGATGAATTTGCCCAAACTGCCTTCGTGAGCCACGAATACCCCATGGGGAAGGATGGGTTGATGCGTGTCCAGTTTGGACGGGGCTTTGCGTGCCCCTCTCTGCCGCCAGATCTCGATGGATCGGTCCTGTTGCCTCCGGCTTTGTTGAAGAAGTACACCGAAGGGCCATCGGCAGTTCTGGACATCGACCGCTGGCGCATAGACTCCCGCCGGTTGCAGGCGGCAGAAATCGCTGATGAATTCCAGCGTCTTCGCGATGATATCTGCAAGGCATTTAGCCGTATTATCACGCCTGAAGCCGAGTCCGAGTGGTCAGACCAACCAACATAAGGAGATGAGAGTGCGCAATTCGTTAGCACTAGCCCGCCGCGATTTCGCGATCCGTGAGGGTGCCATGCGTAGCCTCTATAGCGAAGGGACCGGAAGTGTCATTGTCGAGGAACAGTCCGACCCTTTCCAAGGCGTTCCGCGCTTGTGGGAGTTGTTAAACCCCGCCACTCCGTATTTGCAGGAAAGACATTCGGCGACGACCGGCATCTGCTTCGTTATTATCAAGAATCAAATCGACCTCTTGGAAGCTCCGGCGGCGATAGAGTTCAACATCGAGGCTGCGCTACCACCCGTCGCACTCTCCCCAGCGTCCGTTCTGGACGGAGTGCGTGCCGTCTTCGGCCTGAACATCAGCGAAACCGCCGAAGTCTTCGGCATCACGCGGCAGACGACCTATCAGTGGATGACGCTTACCGACATGGAGCAGGTGCGCTCTCACGAGAATCGCGAACGCATCAAGCAACTCTACGGAGCGGCGCAATCGTGGCGGAACCACCCTCCGCTCAAGGGGCGCTGGCTCTATGCGCTCCTGCCCGCCGGCAACACCGTGCTCGACCTTCTCAATAGTCCGCAGATCGATCTCAATGCCTTGCAGGCCGCCTACAAGACGCTCGTCGCCAGCACGGCAGATAGGCGGCGCAAGGAAGGTGAGCGCGCGACCCAGGCCGCAACCGCGCTGGCTGGCGCGTTCGCTGGTCTAGGTTCTGGGCGCAAGGTACGAAAGGACTGATCTGAGTCCGGCCGAAGTCTTTCTGGAGCGATTGCAAGCGCGCTTGCATAAGATTCCCGAAGAGGACCGGCGCCTGCTGGTGGTGATCGCTGGCCATAACGGTGCAGGCAAAACCACCATCTACACCGAACGGATCGCCAATGCCCTTGCAGCTCATCTGGCGACCCACATCAACCCTGACGAGGTCGAGCAGGCCATCACCCTCGGTCTGGGTGAGCATAGCTTTACCAAAGATGAAATCGAGATACTTGCGGCAAAGGAATCTGCACGCTTGCGCCAGCAATACCTAGACCAGGAAATTAGCTTCAGCTTCGAGACAGTGTTCTCCGACCCCAAGCAGGACAAGGTTGAATTCATGAATGAAGCACGTCGCCGCGGTTATTTGGTGCTGCTCATTGCCGTTGGCCTCGAATCGATTGAGAAGTCAAAGGCACGCGTAGCCATCCGGCACGCCAAGGGCGGTCACGATATCCGCAAGGACAAGATCGAGAGTCGTTACGAGCGCGTGCTGCTGAATTTTGCGCACGGCGCCCGTGCCGCCACCCTGGCAATCTTCTTCGATAACAGCGAGGACCGTAGCGAGGACGATTCGGATACCTACTGGGATATTACTTGCTTTGACGATGGCGAGTTGGTTGCCAAGGATGAATCTCCGCCGGCGTGGTGGCGTCATGTTGAGAGCACCTTCTATCGGTTGAATGCAGGTGCAATGTGAATCGCCACAACTGTTGTGAAGTCCCCTAGGACTGTTTCACCCCCCAGAGCGGTCGGTTCCCTAAACGGAATTGAACGTCAGCTATGGCCGAATTCCGGGCGGTCAAAGCAGTCCCACTGACGGTCTGTTGCTGGCACGGAGTTGCCCGTCGATCCTTGCAATATCCTTCTCTGAAGCAGTCACTGCTGCCTCCCCAAAAAATATCAAGGAATTGTGAAATCGCATTCACCATAACCGTTATTATGGTGAATGCTACTTTTTTTGATTTAATCCCGGGGGAACTACGACTCTCCGCTGTAAGCCATGTATTTATTGGCTTTGCATCATCAACCTGGTTGAGCCTGACGCTGCCACCCACCCTTTCCCGAAGCTCCTTGCCGGCCTTGAAGTGTGGCACATACTTGGCCGACACCATGACGGTAGCACCAGTCTTGGGATTGCGACCCTTCCGGGGTGGGCGGTGGTTAATGCCGAAGCTGCCGAATCCACGAATTTCTACACGCCCTCCTTTTGCCAATGTACGCGCATTCCATCGAGAATGGTGCAGACAGTCAGTTCGATGTCTTTGACGGTTAATTGGGGATGACTTGATGCAAGCTGCTTGATGAGTTCCGAGCGGGTCATATTATTGAGGTGACAATAACCGGATCTGCGCCGGCATTTTTGGATCAGCTTGCAGAATATACTCTTCCCCGTGTAAACGGCGATTAAAATCCGCGTAAATCTGGGCGCACGTTTTTATCGGGCATGAAAAATGCTTTGCCATGGTGGTAAAAAACAGCCCCGAAGCCGGGTCAAGGGCAGGCTGCGGTCTTATGCAGCCTGGCGGAGCGCACCCTTGACGCGGCGTAGGGGCGATACGCTGAAGCATGGTTGTGAGCGCGGCATTTCTGTGCTTACAACCTGCAAGCAAGCGCTTTTCTGCGCCATATTTACGCGGATTTACTCAGCCGCCAACACCCCGGCCTGATGAATCAACCAATCCCGTGCAGCAGTCAATATTTGTGGATGCCTGAAAGCCTTTCTGCAAGCCTTAACGGAAACCTTCATGAAATGGGGGGTGGTGACCTGGAATGGAAAATAGTTCAGCAATTTCAATAAGGATGCCCTTGCCAGCCAGCCCAATATCCACAACAATCCGCACCGGCTCATAACCACAACCATAGGGAGAATAGCAATGAACCGCAAAGAACTGATTGACGCACTGGCAGCAAAAACCGGCAGCACCAAGGCAGATGCAGACCGCAACATCGCCGCCCTGATCGACATCATCACCACCACTCTGAAAAAGGGTGACAGCCTGGCCTTGGTTGGCTTCGGCACTTTTGAAGTACGCAAGCGCGCAGCACGCAATGGCCGTAATCCATCTACCGGCGCTGCAATCAAGATCAAGGCATCCAAGGCGCCAGCATTCAAGGCTGGTGCGGCGCTGAAGGCAGCGGTCAACGGCGCAAAGAAGTAATCAACGCTCAGCCGGCACATTCACGTTCCGACTGATATTGAACAATACGTTCGTGAACCCCTCGTTGCCGTGCAGCGGGGGAAGGAAGGTCTCTAATGCGCGCTACAGAATATCTCAGTGGCTGTAGCAGGGGCTTTAGACCGTTGAAAAACATTTGCCACAACGCTTCGTGAAATGCACCAAGGAAAGCAAAAAGTTTTTGAAGTTCACGAATATTGGTCTTCTGGAACAGGGCGGAAACCTTAGTTGGCTCCGTAATTTCCTTATGGGCAAATACCTTTCGGCGTATGTCGCGGTAGTTCGATTCATAGATATTCCGTCTCTTTTTGACGTGATATCTAAGGCGGCGAAAGTCGTCTGGAGTTGGTTCATATACGGTTGCAACGTAGTCCGCAAGCCACTCCGGTGCGGTACCGGCGGTACCTTGCTTCCGTACAGCGAGAGATGCTTTCGAGAATATATCGGGGTGATCTTGTGCGATTCTTAAAACTCGGTCGATGTTATGGGGGGATTGCTGATCAAACACACGACCAAGTGCAATGAAGGTAGCAGTTTGCATTGCTCCCAGACTGGTGTTCCAAAAGAGCGGCGTACGGTTCATTGCGCGAACAACAGACTTGTCATCAGCGGCGACCGCGTGGAGTGTGAGATAAGCGTAGAAGAACTGAGTACCAGACTCTGTTTCAGTTCGGAAGAGATTTAGCTCTCGCTCAAACTCGTGCTCGAAGGTCATTTTTGTGTGGCCCAACGTCTGAATTCAGCGGCGAGCGAAGCGAGTCCGCTGGAATGATAGGTTAGGCATTAAATGTTACTCCTTCCCCGTTTCCGTTCTGTTATCTGTCGGATGCGAGCAACGCTCTCTTTATTATCGACTTTTATAGATCGGTTCATAACCAGCATCTTTGAGAATTCTTAAGAGCTCTGATATCTCCTCAGGTTTCTTGACCATGATAAGTGAGTCCTTGGTTGTCGACAAAAACAGATTGGTAAACTTGATTGTGATTTTATTTCCACGAGAAGCTTTGATTTCCGAGCTAGCTTCTGCCCCTGCCTTAGTCACTTGTAAGGCATCTAAAACGTTGGCACCTGCCTCAATAGAAAGTTTGCCTTTATCTGCTGCATCAGCTGAAATATTAAATTCGATCGTAACCTCAGATGGAGTGAGACCAGATTTTGGATGATCTTTACCAATGTCATACATCCTATTAAGGCCATTAGCGACTTGCTCCATTGCCTCTTCAAATGTAATTTTTTTAGGCTCAGGCACTACTACCGATGTGGCGCACCCAAAAAGTAGAAAAGTAAAAAAGAGCGCAACTAAAATTCTGATGGTACTCATATTTCCGCCTCCTGTTATAGTTATTTCAGAGAGTCTAACTTCTTTAATCCCTTTGGGTTCAATTTCCCGCCGCTTGCGGCGTAACAAGGGGTGAACGAATCTACATAAATACCCCTACCGCTTGCGGCAGGGTGTAATTTTAAAGCCGTTGAGCAGACGGAGCAGATAGTCATAAGGAAAAGGCCCAACGAATAGCGTTTATCTGCCGCCCCGCCCAAACTTGTTACACCCGCCCACAGTGTTGGCGGCAGATAAACCTTGTTGGACTGAACCTTACGGAGAGCGGAACCTAAGGGGATTGTAAGGTCATGTTTTGGGAAGTCAACCGATTGCCACGGCGCTTGCGCAACTGGCGAAGCTGAAATAAACAGGCATTCGCTGATTCTGAGTATCGCACTGCGCATAAATCGCGCCTCAAGCGCCGCATCTGAGCGCCATTGGGCATGCATGGGCGAGCGCCTTCCCGACATGCGTGCCAGCCGCGTCGCAAGATCGTGCCGATGAAAGTGCGTGAATGTCTCACGGCGGCCCCTGGGGTGGAGGGCGCGGCAACGGGGCGGACGGGATCGCTTCGATCACAACGGAACGCCCTTCGCCGCAGTGCGGGCAGTTCAGCCACTCGATGCCCGCCACCCGCCGCATGAACGCCTCCACCGATTCCACCACGACCGGATCGGGCGCGGGCGCTGCCAGCGCCGCACGCGCGGCGGCGAGGTTGGCGGCCTTGTGCGCGGGCCCCAGCAAACCGTAGTGGCGGATGCGCTTGAAGCCATTGGGCAACATGTGCTGCATGAAGCGCCCGATGAACTCGGTCGCGTCAAGGCGCATCACCTTCTTGCGGTTGCCGTTGGCCGAATCACGCATCCTGAAGCGCACATGGTTCCCCTCCATGCCGAGGATGCGCTCGTTGGAAATCGCCACCCGGTGCGTGTAACGCCCGAGATACTCCAGCACCTGCGCCGGGCCACCCAGCGGCTGTTTGGCATACACCACCCAGTCGTGACGGCGCATAGCGGCAACGAGCGTGCGCCATGACGAGTCAGCTTGCGCCGCATCGTGGCGCAGGACACCCGCCTTGCGCGCCGCGTCGAGCGCGCCCATGAACTTGCCCCGATAGACGGAGGACAGCGCCTTCACCGGAAACAGGAAGGCGCGCCTGGCAGCAACCCACTTGCCTTGCGCATCGAGCGCCCCACCCGCGACCAGCGCGTGAACATGGATATGCCGCCCGAGGTCTTGCTTCCAGGTATGCAACACCAGCGTAAAGCTGGGCGTCCCGCCCAGCCAGCGCGGGTTGGCGGCGAACGAATTCAGCGTATCCGCCACCGCGCCGAACAACAGTTTGTAAAGCGCGCGCGCATCGCATCCGGCCAGCGCGTTGAGGGCGTGAGGCAAGGTGAACACCAGATGGAAATACGGCACCGGCAGCAGCTCCCGCCGCCGCGCCGCGAGCCACGCCTCCTTGGCGCGCGTCTGGCACTGCGGGCAGTGACGGTTGCGGCAGGAATGGTAGCGGTAGCGCAGCGTGCCGCAACGGTCGCAGCATTCGACATGCCCGCCTAGGGCCGGGGTGCGGCAGGCGACAATAGCCCGCCATGCCTTGCCCTGAGTCACGGACAAAGCGTGCGTTGCGAGATAGGGCTGACCGTGCTCGCGCAGGATATCGGCCAGGCTCACGCCGTGGGCCACGACGGCTAGCGCAGGACGGTGTCGAGCAACTCCAGCGGCGAAGTGGTGCCGGTCAGCTTGTTTTGCGCCAGGTGGAAATAGCGCATGGTGGTCGAGACATGGCCATGGCCGAGCAGCCGTTGGATGGTATGGATATCTACGCCGGCCTCCAGCAGGTGCGTGGCGAAGGAATGGCGACTATGCCGAGCACGGCATAGTCGTCATTCGTTTGCAACGCAGTTGCTCGCGACTGGAACCGATATTCGGACAATTCAACTATTGCTCGGCCACCGCAATCTTCAAACCACGATGCTCTATACGCATGTCTTGGAGGTTACAAAGAAAGTTGCCAGCCCGCTTGATGCTCTGTAAATAATGATCACAGGTGGTCGGACAGGAGGGGCTCCTCTCAATTTTCCGACCATCGGATAACATCTTGTGCGAATCTTTCTTACGGCCGCTCTGGTATACAAAACGGACATACTTTCTGCCGATTACTCGGTCCGCTCCGGCCGACGATGCGACGGACAGTAATTCGGCCTAAGCGGACGGTGATAACTAATAAGAAAAGTCATTTCTGAGCGTCTGCTCTCCCATGTTTTGCATGAACTTTCTCGACTCTGAGCAGCACGTATATATTCCGGAATAGACCGTCAATCTTGACGATAACCAACTGCCGGGGGGCGCAGCACAGAGGAAACCTGCTAGCTTGGCAGTCCATATTCTTCCGGTAGCATAACGCCTTGTTCATTCCATTGTGGTCATCACCGGACCAATCCCAGCATGAGGAACCAGTTCAACATACAGGCTCTTGCGACCGACGATGACTGCGAGCATCCGTCGACCGTCAGCCCGCTTGCACGAAAGTTTGTTCCATTCAGTTCGGTCTATTCCAGAGGGACTGGGATAGTCTTGAGGGTGCGTGTGCCACTCACCAACATAGCGAACCTTACCTCCGCTGGCTTTCCAACGCGATTGAGCGATCGAACTGTGACCAAAAGGTATTCGCTCGAATAAGTATTGAAAACGTTTATCCAAGATTGTCGGTACCGTCGCCTCGAGCACCATGATATTTGAACCGTGGATTGTCCCTAACAATAGGCCTCCGCCCTCATAGTCAGAAGGCAGTGCCTGAACGTGACTCTCGAATATCGTAATCGCTGGCTCGGCGAAATTTACGAGAATGCGTCGATCTGGCGTCGCCCATGAGTTCAAGAAGTACATGCGACGCATTCGTCCATTCTCGGCGGGTCACAGTCAGGGGTCGCAAGTTGGTAGTTGGTGTCGATCAGCTTAGTTCGCAAAGATGGACTGAATCTATTGTTTGCCCAGGCAAGTACCATTTCACCACCGAGGCTCGCCGCCTGCACAGAAACAGAAGCTGGAAACGGTACATATAGACCTTCGCACCCTTGCCCCGCCAATAACATTGGCATTGTTCCAACAATGGTCGTGAACTGCCCCTTGTGGCTG
>Ga0210033_1004658_pt1 | contig 10467 bp, 3 predicted proteins | sample CryGeymeta201501_FD_185465 | JGI IMG/M metagenome (GOLD analysis project Ga0210033, IMG submission 185465) | Groundwater microbial communities from Crystal Geyser aquifers in Utah, USA - Crystal Geyser metaG 2015-01 (SPAdes) (version 2) | ecosystem: Environmental > Aquatic > Deep subsurface >... | reverse complement strand
AGCCGGGATATGATCCCGCAAAACCAATTACCCGTCCCCTTTATTCCGACCGTGCTGATGCCATTGTATATACTGAAAAGGGGACAATCCATTGTATCTGTCCTGCTACAGGGGAACAGGTTCCGCTGCCCGCAGCGGCTGAAAAATCAGAAGCAGCAGGAGAGTGGAAGCAAAAAGCCAATAGACCCGAACCATAATGGTTTTCTCAGACCCCCATATACAGCCACAAGAATCAGCAGGAGTTCACATATATCTCCAGGTTATCTTTGGCGCCTTACGCTGGGGCGTACGGAAATATTTTGCCTTTGGATAGCCTATCAGCATGGGGTAATGATAAGGATGCTCATCGGGAAGACCCACAGTTTCTCTTGCCGTCTGAGAACCCTGAAGAGCGCCTTCCACAAGGCCCGCCCAGCAGGTTCCAAGCCCGAGTTTGGGAGCGGCAAGATCAAGATAGGAAAGGGCGAGCGACACATCCACCATGCCGGTTGTGGCCTCCTGGGGGGCGGACGCAATCACTATGGCGGGAGCGCCGTGAGTCACGGCGTTGTGCCCCATTTCCGAAGCCTTCACAATGATCGGAAAATACGGGGGCAGCAGTTTCGGGACCTTTTCAAGGAGCGACTTCATCCATTCCACTGTGAGTTCACAGATGGTGTTTATCTTGTTTTCATCCGTTACAGCTATCCATTCAACCCTCTGAGTATTTCCGCCGCTCGGGGCGTAGCGGGCGATCTCAATAAGCCGCTGGAGCTTTTCTTTCTCAACGGGCTGCTTCTTGAAGGCGCGGACGGATCTGCGGGAGCGCAGAAATTGGACTGCCTGCTCCTCGGTTATGGCCAACCCCTTGTCAATGCCGGGGCTTTCTTCGACGGGAACAGCCACATGGCTCATTGCGCCATGCGGGCACACCGCGACGCAGTGTCCACAGATATTGCAGACGGTATCTCCTCCAGGCACCATTTCAGGAAACCCATCGCCGTCCTTAAGTCGGATGATGACCATCGGACATTCCCTGACGCAGATACCGTCCTTTTTGCACTTGGTTTCGTCAACGATTAGTAACGTCATAATCTTTACTACTCCTTTCAAAATGTTGTTCTTGATTATACTCAATATGCTCATCTCGGCAAGGCCATAGTCTATCCATCAGGGCCTCTCACCTCAAAGTTAACCGAATCCAGGGTGCCCCCTGATCTATCCGCTAAGGTCAAACGGTATTTACCCCTTTGGGGCTTCCACGCGCATCTTTCAGCCGCACTGCCCATAGGCCGGCCGTTTAAGAGCCACTGTTGATCCGCGTCACTCAGCCTTGCCGAAAAAATGATCCTTTGAGATGCCTCGGGAATATCGCAGTCAAGCGTCACAATCTGTCCGTCAGCCGGATATTTGATGCGCTGCATGGGTCTGGCCGCAACTAAAATATCTGAGGCCGGTTCGGTTCCCTTCACGAACCACTCCCTGCGTTTCACCCCTTCTATAGAAACAGCCTCGCTTACCACTCCCGAGGGCGCGGCAGGAGGGGAGGCCATCTCGCCTGAGTGAAGGCGACTAATTATCTCAGTCCATACCTGCGCAGCCCCTGATACACCGCTTACATCCCGCATGGGCATTCCTGAGAAATTCCCGAACCATACACCTACCGTATAATGATTTGTGTAGCCTACGCACCAGTTGTCTCTCATATCCTTGCTCGTCCCTGTCTTTACCGCAGACCAGAACCTGGTTGTAAGGGGATTTTCCAGACCGAAGGTGACGCTCCTTGCCTCTCTGTCCGAAAGTATATCGGATACCATAAACGCGGCCTCGTCTGAGAAGATCCTTTTACCCGTCTCAGGTGCTCCCCTCTCAAATCTCAACTCCTTCCGGGTACCTGAGTTTGCAAGGGCCATATATGAGCGCACCAGTTCAAACAAACTCACATCCGCGGTTCCAAGGGCAAGGGAAGGGCCGTAGAACTCGCCGGAGTCATTCAGCCTCTCTATTCCCGCGCAGCGAAGTTTTGCCAGGAACACATCAATTCCTACAAGGGAAAGACATCTAACCGCAGGAATGTTGAGGGATGAAGCAAGAGCTGTCCTTGCCGTTACCTTTCCCCTGTAGAGGTTATCATAGTTCCCGGGAGAATAGATACCGTTCGGAAAGCCGATATCAAGCTTTGAGTCATCCAGAAGAGAGGCAGGCGTAAGAAGCCTCTCATCAAAGGCAAGCGCGTAGAGAAATGGCTTAAGGGATGATCCTGCCTGTCTCCTGGCCCTTATTCCGTCAACATAAGGGGATTTTTCAGAAATACTCACATAAGCCAGAATCTCGCTTGTGGGATTATCAGCCACCAGTACCGCAGCCTCATTGACATTTTGATTCTTCAGAATTGAAAGATGAGCTTTGAGCCTTTCAATGCTGAAACGCTGGACCCCGGAATCAATGGTTGTTGATATTGATCCTTCGCCTTTTCTCCCCCTGAGGATATGCCTTGCTGCATGAGGCGCCAGGTTTTGCATGGGCCGGGGGAAATTTGTACGCTCGAAAATTCCCGTGACGTTATCTTTAAGCCGCTCTTCATCAACATCCCAGTTCAGATACTTGCAAAGATTGGAAGCCCTTTTCATGAGCTTTTCACGGGACGCTCCGGGGCTCCTTATGAGTGAGGCGAGGATCAATGCTTCGGATCTGTCAAGGCCGTGAGGTTGTTTTTTAAATATGCCCCGCGATGCCGCTGAAATCCCCTCCATCTCACCTCGAAAACCAACAATATTAAGGTAAGCCTCGAGTATCTTTTCTTTGGTCCAGCTCCTTTCAATTTCTACGGCAGTCTTAATTTGATTCCATTTCTGCTCAATGGATCGCCTGCGCTTCCGGGATTGAAGACTGCTATCTACAATGGAGGCAAGCTGCATCGAAATCGTGCTTGCTCCCCTCACCCCACCAAAGCTCAAGGCGCGGATAAGAGCCACTGCCATGGCCCTGTAGTCAACCCCTCCGTGGAGGTAAAAACGTCTGTCCTCAGCCGCAACGACCGCCTCCTTGAGGGCGGGGGATATGTCTTTCAGGTCTGTCCATTCAAGTCTCCTTACCTGAGGGTCTGTCCTCACTTCATGAATAACCTCGCCCCTACGGTCAAGAATCAAGGTGTCGGACTTGCAAAAAGAGCCTCTGACCTCCTCATAAGTTGAAGCGGCCATCACCCCCTGAAAAGAAAGGATCAGAAAGAGCCCTGCAGCAAGAAGCACAGGGAGGATCCTGATCCAAGCCTTTCTAGGAAAAGGCTTTTGACTAAACATCCGGATGCCCTTACTAACCCCCATGCCCGAATGGGGCACAACGAAAGATGAAAACCACCCCCACCCCTCCCTCCCCCGTCGAGGGGCAGGGAATAATGTAGCCGCATCCCGGTGTTTAGACGGTAAAGGGGCAGGGAATAATTCCGCTGCGTCCGGACGTTTCGACGGTAAATGGGTAGGGGTAAAGGGAAGGGGCATTTTCATATAAAGGTAATCGGCATGAGCATTGGAAGCGCTGACCGATCCAGGAGGCATAGCGTAATCTCCAAGCCTGACAGGCCGTTTCACGGAGCTACCTCAAAGACGTCATTTGGAAGCTCTCCCATCATCTCAGGAAGATACAGGGCCTCCACCCTGGTAGGGGGCAACTGAAAGGAGCCGCTCTGGTTGATCCTCACGGTATATTCCAGTGACCAGCTCCCTTTGGGCACATATTCATAATATGCCCTGAATCCCTCGAAGGTCCGCTCCTCATAGGCAGGCCAAGCGTGGCCGCTACGCTTTTCATCCTTTGTAAGCAATGCAGAATCCCTGGCAAGGCCTCTTCCAAGGATCGAAGCCCCCGCGGGAATCGGGTCTGAAACAGCAACCCATGTCTGGTCGGACTGGGCTTCCAAATCCAGTCTTATCTTCAAGATATCTCCGCTGCTCAAGGAATCAGGCCGTTTCTTTTCTACCGGGATAATAGTCTTTTTTATCCTGTAGCCGCTCGATAAGGCCTCCTTGAGAGGGATGGCGGCAAGGCTTTGAAGAAGGGCCCATGGTTTACCGGTGCCTTCATGGCGGATCAGAATCTTATTGGGCCGATCGCTCCAGCCAAAATCAAAGTTTTCTCCCTTTGATTCTTCATCCCAGACATGGGTCTTTACGTCGCCAAAGGACCGTAGTGAAGTCCTCCCAGATACGGTCTCTCCCTCAAAGGCTCTTTCGAATTTCTCGAGGGCGAGGACACCCCAGGCATTGGCCAGTGTCAGATCCCACCTCCCCCTTTTCTGCCTTGCAAGAGCGCCCCTGACCATTCTGACCACGTCCTCTCTCCATGACCTGAGCGGGAGGACGGCAAGGATAGAGCGCAGGGCGTTAACATCTCCCGAGACCATCAGCCACCATAAGGCGTCATTTCTTTCGGTTGAAAAGCTCATGGCGGTGCCGTGAAAAGCAAGGCGGCTTCTGAGTATCTTTTCCGCCTTTTTGAGATTCTCCTCACGGGCGGGAATCTTTTCTTCTCTGACAAGGATGTTGATCCAGTCAATGAGGGCTGAGGTAGGCCATAGGTTGGGTTCGATTGTAATTAAGCCCAGGTAGCCAGGCTTCATTCTACCGAATCTGGACAAGGCATCCATGGACGCGAGCTTCCTGAGCGAAAGATCAACTGCCGGTATTGGGGAGTTTCTTTTAACGCGGCCTTCCACAAAACCTGCGAGCGCAGAGAGCATTTTCTCCCTCACGTCCTCCGGGATCACCCAGCCAGCCTCATGGGCTATCGCGGCAATATAAGAGGTAAGGACCGGGCTCCCTGAATCCATTGACGGGAAATATTTGATCAGCCCATCTCTATCCTGGTGGGCGGGAAGCTCGGCCATCCTCTGCCTCCATAATTCTTCGTCACGTAGGGATATTGCCCTTGATATCTTCTGCTCCATGCAGCCGTATGGATATGAGGACATATATTCTCTTGCGGAGTCAAGACCTCCCGCTATATTGCGCATAAGATTTACCCTCAGCCCGCCCCGGCCGGGGAGAGCCCCCTCGGGTCTCCTGACTTGAAGCTCTCCATTTCCTTCAATTTGGAGAATCGCTGCCTGATATGGACGAACCGGTACAGCAGGAACGACCTTCTGACTGACCTTGATACGATCGGCCGACACTCCCCCCTTATCGGAGATATCAAGTTCCCAAGTAATGTTAGAGATACCCTCGGGTACCCTTGTTTCCCAACCCACTGTCTTTGCCTGCCCGGGATCAAGAATTATCTCCCGGGACGGGAAGTTTTCCTCTATACCCTCCGCCTTTACCGAGGCCGATGCCTCGACGACCTTCTCAGTCGTATTTCTGATCGTAAACTCCGCTGGAAAGCGATCTCCTTCCCTCACAAGAGGAGGAATACCTGGAAAGATCATTATATCCCTGGTTGATCTAATTAAAGCCGAGCCTTCTCCGAATAGACCTTCCTCCCCTGTGACAACGGCGGCTATCCTGAATGCGGTTACAGAGTCGTTCAAAGGAACTTCCACATATCCCTCCCCTTTTTGGTCCAGCTCAACCCTTACCTTCCAGAAGACAAGGGTGTCGAAAAGCTCCCTAGTAATCCTGCGGCCGCCGCCTCCTCCGGCGGGCAGGGCCTTAAGCCCGTAATGGCGCCTTCCCACGACCTGCATCTGGGCAGTGGATGTCTGCACCTCATAGCCTCTTTTACCCATCATGGCATCAAGAATATCCCAGCTTCGATTCGGAGAAAGCTCAAGAAGCCCCTCATCCACCACCGCCACTACTGCCTCGCTTGAGGCAGGGGGAGTCCCGTCATGAGCCTTTTTGACTGCTATGGAAACTTTCGCTTTTTCCCGCACCTTGAGAATTTCCTGATCAGGCTTAACAGTAACCTTAAGTTCGTGCTCTTTCCATCCGACCATGATCTCGGCTATTCCCAGTTTATAAGCGGGCCTTCCCATATCCGCCATCGCTGTCGGCTGAGGCTCTCCCATCCTGCCCCTTACCACAAGCGCTGAGACGAAAACATTAGGCGCGTAAATGCCCTTTACAGGGACTTCAATCAGTGGACGTTCTCCGGAGATCTTCATTACCCAGTAATCAACAACACCCTCCCTCTCCACTGTTATGAGGGCATTTGCCTCCTTGAAGGGCATTCTTACCTGAAAGACCGCCTTTTCGCCCGGCTCATATCTTCTTTTTTCGGGGATGAGATCCATTCTGTCATGGTCAGCGATGTCGAACCACCATCTCTCTCTATCGGCAATCCAGACCTCCTCATGGGCATAGCTGTGATTGCCGTGAGGATCAACCGCATCCACCTCAAGGATTATGTTACCGGATACCGGAGATATCGCATCGCATAATAGAAGCCCTGTCGAATCTGTCCTTCCTTCACAAAGAACTCCTATCCGCTTTATCTCCTGCCTGTTTTCATAGGAGTAAAAACCTCCGACCACCCTCTTTCGGTGGCTCAGGTATTTCTTTTCATAGAGGATGACCTTAACAGGAACTCCCGCCATGGCCTTTCCCTTTAAGTCCAGCGCTACAATCTGAAAGCGAAGCTCCTTGTTGGATGATGCCCATGAATCGGGCCTTATCCCGGCAATAATCGCGGCGTTCCAGATAGGGATGCTCGTCGAAACGGTCTGTATCTCTCCATTCGGGTCTCGGTACTCCATCTCCGCAAGGAATTTCTTTGGCCTATCAAATATCGGTATATTCGGGACGCTGAGGCGCAGGCCGCCTGTCTGATCAAGGGCTGCCTCAAGGGCTGGAAGCCTTGGACTTTCTTCCGCCCTCTCTCCATCCTCATACCATTCATCCTCCTCCTGCGTGCCCTCTTTCACCGCTCCGTTTGAAAAGACAAAACCCTCAAATCCCTCAATCCCGGGTACGAATCTATCGGTCAGGGCGCTCCTGATCTTTACAGCCAGTCCGTCTGCCCCTCCACCGGCCAGATACTGCACCGCAACATCAAGGGGAACGATAGAGGGGTTGACAAGTTCGCCGACCAGGCCTTGAAGAGATGCCTTCATGAGCGGCACCCGAAACTCCTCCACCCTGAATGAACCGGAACGAAGCTCCAGTTCCTCTTCTTGGGGCTGCCCGGCTTGAGATAACATTTTTTTCTTTACGAGTGAGACTTCATAGGCGCCGAGTCTAGCCTCCCGGGGTATTGGCCAGTTAGTGACCGCGGAGCTTACCGATTCCCACTTTATGGGGATCTCAAAGCTCTGAAAAGAGCCTACATGGGTTATTCTGAGGGTGTCAGGCATTGATCGGCTGTCGGGAAACACTATTCCCCTTGTCGTGTGTCTCCGCAGGATATGCTTCATGTGGACCGTTTCCCCAGCCCTCAGAAGAGTTCTGTCAAAGACGGTATGGGCGAGCGCTCCCCCTGAGAAAGAACCCTCCGAGAGATGGAAGCGGAACGGCTCTATTCCACTGTCCCAGTTTGAGTGCACAAAGGCCATGTCACCCTTCTTCTTTGCAACGGCAAAGACTCCCTCCTGGATGCCTGCTATGGCACCAAGTTGCAAATGATCCCTGGCATCGGAGTTAAAGCTGCACCTGGGAAGATCAGAGATAGAAGGGAGGGGTTCGTTAATCACGGCTACCCCGTTTTCATCTGTATTGCTGTGCCATAGGGTCTTCTCGTTGCAATCCGTAACCGTTACAGCCGCGTCCTTTACCGTCTCTCCGCTGTCAAGCTCCGTGACCCAGACAAGGGATGATTCCCTCCCCCACTTGAAATGCACAGAGAGATTAGTAACAAGCGCTGCGGCCGGGACATAGGCCGGTTTGGCCTTCCCAAGTAAAGATCGGCCCAGTATCGCGCTTTCAATCTCGACCAGGTAGAGACCGGGCCCATCCAGCTTTATACCTGCCACCTCAAAGGCTTTAGCTCCTGAAGGCTTAGGAAAAGTGAATTCCCTAACTGTCTTATCCCCGGTCAGCATGGATTGTTCCCTTGTAGCGGAGGCCACCTTTTTGAGCACAGCCGGAAGGCCAGTGGGTACTTGACCAGCCGCGCTTACTCTAGCTCTTATAAGCGGCCTTAGTTCATCAGAACTCAACTTTACTGACCTGGTCTTTATTTCGGGCTCCAGGTTTCTCAAGGTCACAGGAAGGATTCGATCACCGTTTAGTTCAATTATACCGAATCGCGCGGAGAACTTAGCAAGTGGAGGATACCGGTCAGTTTTGACCTCAAGCGGAAATATGCCGGCATTTACAAGGGGCCTTCCGGCTTCATCCTTAAGCTCAGGTGGAAGCTCAATGCTGAAGACAGTCTTTTCCGGAAAAGGGGCGCTGAAAGAAACCCCCGAAGAGTTATCCTCTTCTATTCCTGCGGGCTTCCATATCCTTCCTTCAGAGCTTCTCAAAATAACTGCCTCAGCCTGCTCCCTTGATACAGGCGATGAAAACCTGAGACTCATGGCCAGGAGAGGCGAACAATCAGCCTCAGGGTTTTCCCTGCTGCATTCGAATCTCGCAGTAAACCTCGCCCTGGTTCTGTACTTGAGGATCTGATCCTGTTCAGTCGGCACGTTCGTCTTTGATAAAACGCCCTTTCCCCAGATGAGTCTCACGGGGGTTTCAGCAGGGAATCGCTGCACGCATCTGATAAGAACCAGGGAGGCATCAATCGGTCTTCCTGAGCGATGAAAGGCCTTGATGATCTTCTCCCGCTCTTCTCCCTCTATCAAGCTTATGCCTACAGGGCCTTCGATTCCCTCTATAAGAAAAGCAACGTGCCCTGGGAGTGTCTCGGTCGCCGGCTCAGCATCAAGAGCAAGAATAAAGACCTGCTCCTCGTCTATGCCTTGTGAACCGTCGTAGGGATAGGCGTTTACAATGGATGGGCCTCCGGTTGAGAAGGAAAAGATCTTTCTTCCCCGGAGCTTTGCCCCTGAAAGGCTGCGGAGTTTCTCCTTAAGCCGGAACTCACATCGTATCCCTCCCGGAAGATTCCTTTCAAAGTCATATACCCAGTTTCTGCTGTCTGCCCACCGACCCACACCCGGGACAGGGCTTATCACATCAAAAGGCATGACCGCGCCTCTGGGATCACCAAAGGGCGTCATGGGCTCTGAGAATCTGACCGTTACCTGCCGGACATTTTTGACCGTCCCTTCAGGAGAAAAAATCTCCACTTGCGGGCCTTTATTCCCATAGGCTTCATGGGCAGCGAAAAAAACGGCAGCTAACGCCGTCAGGATAAAGAGCGGCAAACTGCAGGTCTTCCGAAAGCCGACTTCAAGAATCCGGGCCGTCACCCCTTCCCTGCGGTCAGACACGTTAAAGCTTTTCATCAATTCCTCCTTCCCCATAACTCATCCGGTATTCGCACAAACGGCGGCTTGTAGCACAATAGAAAAGGCAATTGTATTTGCTCAAAAATCCGGGGCAGGTGCGGCTTCAGCCGCACGGGAACCATGTGCCCTGCGCCTGAAGGCGCACCTACGAACCTGATTCCTGGTCTGCATGTCCTGATATGCGCAAAGCCATCCCACCCAATTATTGAGCTGGTACAGGCAAATGTTTGACTTTTATGATTATCCGCAAAAAGCCGTACCCGGTCAAACCTCGCCTTTAATCATCCATCGAGCTTGACGTGATCAAGAGCCCTTGGTATTTCATTATAAGAGATGTGCCGTATTACCAAAAACCATTTCTTTGATTTCCCGGTCTGACAGGTTTTTTTATGAAGATACATTGTCATACCGGCGTAGGCCGGTATCCAGTCATTTATACCTGGACTCCGGATCAAGTCCGGAATGACGTGCGGCATTTTCATCTCCCGTTGTGCCGCAAAAGGGCATGACCGTTTACCTCAAAATGCCCCTTCTCTTCACTCCTCCCCCTCGACGGGGGAGGCAGGGTGGGGGTGATTTTCATCCTTCGTTGTGCCCTGCCCGGGCATGGAGGTTCGTAATGAAAGAATCTTATCGCTTTATCAGATTATCAATAATCATTCTGGGGCTTAGCCTTCTAATTCTTCCAAAGGCTTATGCCGTTGAGCAGAGGCTTATCATAATCCATACAAACGACCTGCACGGTCACCCGCTAAAGTTCCCTCACATCGGGGCCAGAAAGGTTGGGGGCCTTCCTGCCATAGCCGATCTTGTTCAAGAGATAAGAAAGAGACATAAAAACGTCCTGGTACTTGACGCCGGAGACCTCAACACAGGAACTCCTGAGTCCACTTTTTTCAAGGCTGCTCCCGATATCCTGGCTCTGAACTATATAGGCTATGATGCCATGACCCTCGGAAACCACGAATTCGATAATCCTCTGGAGATGCTCAGGACACAGCAGAGGCTTGCTGCATTTCCATTTATTTCAGCCAACATACGCACACGAGAAGGAGCACGCCTCCTAAGCCCTTATATTATTAAGGTCTTCGAAGGCATACGGATAGGGATTTTCGGTCTTACCCTAAAAGAAACAGAGACCATCGGCAATCCCCAGC
>Ga0210033_1004656_pt1 | contig 10470 bp, 8 predicted proteins | sample CryGeymeta201501_FD_185465 | JGI IMG/M metagenome (GOLD analysis project Ga0210033, IMG submission 185465) | Groundwater microbial communities from Crystal Geyser aquifers in Utah, USA - Crystal Geyser metaG 2015-01 (SPAdes) (version 2) | ecosystem: Environmental > Aquatic > Deep subsurface >... | reverse complement strand
CTGGCTTTGCCCATGACGCGCTTGAGCATCATGCGGCCAGCCACTTTGGCCTGCGTGCCAAGTTCTGCCAAGGCTTCAGGGGTTTTGGCCTCGTGCGCGGCAAACAGTTTGGCGGCGTGGTCGGTGGGTTTGAAGTCGTTGGGGAAGGCCGGGCCTTTGCCCTGCGCTTGGGCCTGGCGAAGCGCTTTGAGCTTGTCGCGGCGCTCTTGCATGAGCTGGTTTTCGTCCAGTGCGGGGGCTGCGGGCGGGGTGGTGGCGTCGGTGGTGCGTGAGTCAGACATGTGGGGCAATCAAGGGCAAGAGCGGCATAGAAAAGAAGAGCCAAACACACGCAAGGCGCATCTGGCTGAACATGCTATTTTAAAGGGCAGGCGTTGACAAGGCTGGCAGGGGGTGCGATGGCGGCGACTTGCAGACGGGCTGGGTGTAGGCCGTTATCATTGCGCAGGCAGTCCGTCGCTGTTTGTCTTTGAAGTAAATCCATGCTGTACCAAATCGTTTCGCTGTTGCTTGAAGTTGTTTGCGGTTTCTTAAGCGGTACTTGTTTGCTGCGCCTGTACATGCAATACCAGCGCATTCCCATGTCGGCGCGCTCGGGCAACCCGCTAGGTCGCTTTGTGTTTGCTTTAACCGACTGGATTGTGTTGCCGCTGCGTCGCGTGTTGCCCGCCATCGGTTCACTCGACACCGCCAGTCTGGTGGCGGCATTTTTGCTGCAGTTGGCCGAATTCGGTTTGTTGTGGTTGCTGACGGGTGCGGTTGTTGGGCTGTTTGCAGTGCCGATCTTGGCTGGGTTTGGTCTGCTGCGCATGGCCATCTCGGGCCTGACGGGTTTGGTGATTGTGTATGCCGTGCTGTCTTGGGTGCAAACCAACTCGGTCATGGCCGATGTGCTGGAGCGTCTGGTGGCCCCGCTGCTGCAGCCGATACGCCGTGTGCTGCCGCTGGTCGGGGGCATAGATTTGTCGCCACTGGTGCTGCTGCTGATCTTGCAAATTGCCGCCATTGTGCTGGGCAACCTGCAGGCGGCAGCGTTGATGGCGTCCTGACCCTCTCAAGGCATCCATCCTTCACCAAAACACTTACATAAAATCGTGCCTTTTCCAGCCTGGCGTTGTTGTTCCTCGTGGCCACAGCTACGGCTATGTCGCCTCCTCTCGCCTTGCACTGCATCCCGTCAGCCCTCGCCATAAACGGTACATTTGCAATTTCCGCATCCCTTAAGGGGTGTAAATCAGGTTTTTTGAAGCCGCAGCCGCACCACCAAGGCGCGCAACGTCTCATCGGCCAACCCGGCAGCGCCCGGGTCTGCAAGCGTGGAGCGCACCATGCGCTCCAGCGTTTGAACCTGCGGTGTGAGTGAGCCAAAAAAGTGGGGCGTGTCACCCACGGCGATCAGCAGGGTGGGGAAATCTTCCACATCCACCGGGTGCAGCAGGTCAGCCTCGTCTTCCACATCAATCCATATAAACCGCGCCTGCGGGTGATCTTGTTCAATGGTGGCCTGCACCTGTTCAAACCGGCTGCGGTAGTCGCGGCACACGCCGCACCACTGCGCACACAGGCAAGCCACCAACAGCGTTGTCACTTCGGTTGAACGCCAGTCAGGCCACTGCGTCGGCACTCTGGCGGGTCAGCATGGCCAGGGTGTTGGCAATGGTTTTGCGCAGTTCGCGGCGGTCGCAGATCAAATCGACCGCGCCTTTGGTCTGCAAAAATTCGGCGCGCTGAAAACCTTCGGGCAGTGTCACCCGCACGGTGGACTCAATCACCCGTGGCCCGGCAAAGCCAATCAAGGCCTTGGGTTCGGCCATCACCACATCGCCCAAAAAGGCAAAGCCCGCACTGACGCCGCCCATGGTCGGGTCGGTCAGCACGCTGATGAAGGGCAGGCCTTTTTTGGCCAGGTGGGTGAGTGATGCATTGGTCTTGGCCATTTGCATCAAGCTCAGCAAACCCTCTTGCATGCGCGCGCCACCAGTGGCGGTGAAGCAGACAAAGGGCACTTTTTGGTCGATGGCGGTTTGCACCGCGCGGGCAAAGCGCTCGCCCACCACGCTGCCCATGCTGCCGCCCATGAATTCAAATTCAAAGCACGCCGCCACCAGCCCGATGCCCATGACCGAGCCACCCATCACCACCAGCGCATCGGTCTCGCCGGTGTTGTCCATGGCTTCTTTTAAACGCTCGGGGTATTTGCGGCTGTCTTTGAACTTGAGCGCGTCTACCGGCAGCACCTCTTGCCCGATTTCATAGCGGCCTTCGTTGTCCAGAAACACGTTCAAGCGGGCGCGCGCGCCAATGCGGTGGTGGTGGCTGCAACTGGGGCAGACGTTCTGGTTTTGTTCCAGGTCGGTCTTGTACAGCACGGTGTCGCAACTGGGGCATTTGATCCACAGGCCTTCGGGCACGGCACGCCGGTCTTTGGGGTCGGTTTGCTGGATTTTTGGGGGAAGCAGTTTTTCTAGCCAACTCATGCGATTTCCTTTTGGTCGGTTGGGGACAGAAGGGCTTTGGCGTGCGTCAAAGCGGTCTGCCCCAGCATCTTGGTTGAAGGCTGGATTATGAATCCATCGCGGTGCGAATCTCGCGCAGGAAGCTTTGCGCGGTGCTGGCCACCTGGTCGCGTGGCTGGTTGTCAATCAACTGAATGATTTTGCTGCCAATCACCACCGCATCGGCCACCTTGCCGATGGCTTGGGCAGTGGCCGCATCGCGAATACCAAAGCCCACGCCCACCGGCACAGCCACATGGGCACGGATGCGTGGCAGCATGGCCTCGACCGCACCGGTGTCGAGCGCGCCCGAGCCGGTGACACCCTTGAGCGACACGTAGTAGACATAGCCCGTGGCGATGCGCCCCACTTGTGCCATGCGCTCTGGCGTGGAAGTGGGCGCTAACAAGAAGATCAAATCCAGGCCGTGGGCCTTGAGGTCAGCCGCGAAGTCTTCGCATTCCTCAGGCGGGTAGTCGACGATCAGCACGCCGTCCACGCCAGCCGCTGCGGCATCCCGAACAAATGGGCTTGTAGCCCCCGTTTTGTCTGCGTGAGTAGCTCCATTTTTAGGAGCGGCATGCATCTGGTTGTAACGCTCCACCGGGTTGGCGTAGCCCATCAAGACCACCGGCGTGGTTTGGTTTTGCGAGCGGAATTCACGCACCATGGCCAGTACCTGCACCAGGCCAATGCCAAACGCCAGCGCCTTGTCGCCAGCCTTCTGGATCACCGGGCCGTCGGCGCTGGGGTCGGAAAACGGCACGCCCAACTCAATCACGTCCGCGCCGCCCGCCACCATGGCGTGCATCAGATCAGGGGTGACATCGGCAAACGGAAAACCCGCAGTGACAAACGGAATCAGCGCCTTGCGGCTCTGGGCTTTCAGTTGGGCAAAGGTGGCGGCGATACGGCTCATTTGGATGCTCCTGAGTTTGTAGCTGCTTGCGCTTGTTTGACAAGGGCTACAGGCACATTTTGCACATCACCTTTAACTGACTGGCCCTGGCAGCTGGGGCGGCAGAAGAAGTCGGCCTTGGACAGGTCGGCCACGGTGCCGATGTCTTTGTCGCCCCGGCCAGACAGGTTGACCAGAATCGACTGGTCCGCGCGCATGGTCTTGGCCAGCTTCATGGCGTAAGCGATAGCGTGGCTGGATTCCAGCGCCGGGATGATGCCTTCGGTGCGGCACAGGTAGTGGAAGGCATCGAGCGCTTCCTTGTCGGTGATGCCGACGTATTGGGCGCGGCCAATGTCGTGCAGGTAAGCGTGCTCGGGGCCGACACCGGGGTAGTCCAGCCCGGCGCTGATGCTGTGGGTTTCGGTGACCTGGCCGTTGTCGTCTTGCAGCACATAGGTGCGGTTGCCGTGCAGCACGCCGGGGCTGCCACGCTGGATGCTGGCCGAATGGTGGCCGCTGTCCATGCCCTCGCCAGCAGCCTCCACGCCAATCAGTTGCGTCGCCTCATGCTGGATGTAGGGGTAAAAGATGCCCATGGCATTGCTGCCGCCGCCGACGCAGGCGGTGACCACGTTGGGCTGCGCGCTCTTGCAGCCTGCGGCTTTGAGCATCTGGGGCATTTGCACCAGACATTCCTTGCCGATGACGCTTTGAAAATCGCGCACCATCATCGGGTAGGGGTGCGGCCCGGCTACCGTGCCGATGATGTAGAAGGTGTTGTCCACGTTGGCGACCCAGTCGCGCATGGCTTCGTTCAGTGCGTCTTTGAGCGTGCGGCTGCCGCTGGTGACCGGTACCACGGTGGCACCCAGCAGCTTCATGCGGTAGACGTTGGGGCTTTGGCGTTTGACATCCTCGCTGCCCATGTATACCACGCATTCCAGAGCGTAGCGGGCGCAGATGGTGGCGGTGGCCACGCCGTGCTGGCCAGCGCCGGTTTCGGCAATGATGCGCGGCTTGCCCATGCGCTTGGCCAGCATGGCCTGGCCGATGGTGTTGTTGATCTTGTGCGCGCCGGTGTGGTTCAAATCCTCGCGCTTTAAAAAGATTTGCGCGCCACCCATCTCGCGGCTCATGCGTGCGGCGTGGTACACCGGGCTGGGGCGGCCCACATAGTGCGCCATCTCGTAGTCAAACTCAGCCATGAAGGCCGGGTCATGCTGGTACTTGGCGTACGCGTCTTTGAGCTCATTGATGGCGTGGGTCAGCGTCTCAGAGGCGAAACTGCCGCCGTAAATGCCAAAGTGACCACGTGGGTCGGGTTGTTGGTAATTGAACATGGTGTTATTTAATTGATAGCTGCCGGTGCTTATTGGATAAGGGCTAGAGGCTTATTTTCTTTAAAAAATGAAATTATCTGGATCAGACAAGTCCGGTATCTTGGCTTTGTGGGGTTGGTCTGCAGCAACCTGAATTCTGTAGGATTGACTTCAGTCAACCTGGCCGACTGAAGTTGGCCCTGCGGGTTCACGAGTTCGCAGGGTATGGCTCAACTGCACATCATTCTGTCTGCCATGCGCACAGCCGCAACAAATTTCCGAACCCTTTCGGGGTCTTTGATGCCTTTGTGCCCTGGCATTTCAACGCCCGAGCTGACATCCACGGCCAGCGTTTTACAACGCGGGCGCAGCTGCGCCATGCCATCGGCTACGTTGGCAGCATTTAACCCACCACTCAAAACGAGGTGAGCGTTGACGTTTGGAGGCAGCAGTGACCAATTGAATGTGTGCCCGCCACCGCCGTACCCGTCAACCTGCGCGTCCAGCAAAATGGCTTGAGCTTGTGAAAAATCTTGGATGAATTTTAAGAGATCAAAGCCGCGCCCGGCTTCGCCCAGTGGAATGCGTGCTGCGCGCAGATAAGGGCGCTGCCCTTGCTGGCTGGCCGCCCAGCAGTCTGCAGGTGTTTCATCACCATGAAATTGGGCTATAGCCCCCGTCACACCTGCGCAAGCAGCTATTACTTTTGAATATTCTTGGTTGACAAACAGCAGCACTGGGGCAACAAACGGTGGCAGTCGGCGGGCCAGCTCGGCGGCGCGTTGGGGCGACACATGGCGAGGGCTTTTGTCATAAAGCACAAAACCGATGGCATCCGCACCTGCTTCAACGGCAGCATCCACGTCCTGCTCGCGGGTCAGACCACAAATTTTGATGCGGGTGCGTTGCTGTGGTTGGGTCGATTCAGGGAGGGCGGTGTCGGTCATGGCAGCAGGTCAAAAAGCGGTGTTTGTTGCGGCAAACCCCATGGTGGGTCGTAGCGGGGGCCCAAAAAGTACAAGCCATCGGGTGAAAACGTGGGCGCGGCGGCATCGCGGTCGCGTGCGGCCAGCACCTCGCTGATCCACTCTGGCGGCTTGCGACCGTCACCCACCATCAGCAGGCAGCCCATGAGGTTGCGAATCATGTGGTGCAAAAACGCGTTGGCCTCAAATTCAAAACGCCAGTAGGCGCCACGGCGGCTGATGTCGATGCGCATCAGCTGCTTGATGGGCGACAAGGCCTGGCAGGCGCTGGCGCGAAACGAGGTGAAGTCGTGTTCGCCGATCAGCAGTGCAGCAGCCTGCTGCATGCGCTCCTGGTTCAAAGGGCGGTGTACCCAGCCGACCCGGCCCAGCTCCACGCTGGGGCGCACCGGCGACGCCAGCAGGCTGTAGGCATAGCGGCGCGACACGGCACTGGCGCGGCAATGGAACGCCAGCGGCATTTGTTTGGCCCATTGCACGGCAATGTCACGCGGCAGCAGGGCGTTGGGGCCGCGCACCCAGGAGGATTCGGGTCGGTCCAAAGGGGTGTCAAAGTGGACCACCTGCATCATTGCGTGCACACCAGCATCGGTGCGCCCGGCGCACAGGGTGGAGATGCGGTGGTTGGCAAACTGCCCCAGCGCTTTTTCAAGCTGGTCTTGCACCGTTTGCCCGGACGGCTGGCTTTGCCAACCCTGGTAATGGCCGCCTTGGTAGCTGATGCCCAGCGCCAGCCGCACCCGGTCTTGCTGGTTCGCAGTCATCCGCTACCGGGTCACAGCCGACTGAGTGCGAGCTGCGCCTTGGCCTTCATGTCACCGCTGGCCTCGCCAATGACTTCTTCAATCAGGGCGCGGGCACCGTCGTCGTCACCGATGGCTTTGAATTCTTGGGCCAGAGCCAACTTGGTTTCAAGTGGGTCACCCGTCACCTCTGGGAAGCTGCCCGACTGGGTTTCGGACTCTTCATCGTATTCGGCTTGGAGAGGTTCAGCAGAGGTGCCAGACTTGGTCAATTCACCTGGTTTAGTGCCGGCAAAGTCCAACGACAAGGAACCCAGGTCGAATTCCATCATGCCGGATTCAGAGGCTGGGGTGGGTTCTTCAACCCGTGCTGGTATCGAAAGCACCTGGGTTTTGTCGAACGCCATGGAGCCGACTGGGGCTTGTTCTGGCTCTGGCTCTGGCTCTGGCTCTGGTGTTGGGGCGGGGGCTTCAAACTGGGGTTCGGTTTTTGGCAATGGCACATAGCCGCTGCTGGTGCCGGCCTGGTTCATGGCCGCTTCAAGCGCCATCAGTTCCATGGGTTCGGGTTCAGACCATGAGGCATCAGCTGTATAGGCTTGGGCCGGTATGGGTTGTTCGGCTTGCGCTGCTTCTGGTGGCTTGACAGATTCGGCAACACCGTCTGGCAAATCGGGCTCATCGAGTGAAAAATCAAGGTCCAGATCAAGTTCAGTATTGCCTGCATCCGACACCATGGGTGCAGGACTTGCCGCTGGAGTCTCTGCGCTCAAGCCGGGAGACACGGTGTCGATGCCGGCCGGGCGCGTGGGGGCGCTGGGGTCGTAGTGTGGCTGTCCGCCAGGCAAATACAGGGCATTGTCGGGATCCAGCGACAGACCTTTTGCGCAAATCTGCTCCCAGTCTGGCCCGAGTCCGTTGGTCAAATTGAAAGCCAGGGTGGCGATGGCTTCAAACGCCTTGGCATCGCGGCGCTTGGCGTAAATTTCGAGCAATTTTTGGTGGATGGCCAGACGCTCCGGGCGTGTGCGCAGTGCGTCTTTCAGGATTTCTTCGGCTTGCAGGTCGCGGCCATAGGCCAGATAGACATCGGCCTCGGCCACGGGGTCGACATCATCCACCGCATCAAGCTGGCTGGGCGAATAGATCATGGAAGATCCGGTGGTACCGCTGTCACTGGTGTTGACGTTTTTGCCACCACTGTTGCCAAAAAAAGATTCAGCCTGCAGCCTGCTGTCGCCAAACGTGCTGTCTTGCGATGCATGCTTGCGTTGCCTGAATTTGTAGAAACCCAGTCCGGCCAGCAGGGCAATCAGCCCAGCAGCCCCAGCAGGAACCAGTGGGTCTTCCAGCAAGTTGTCCATGAAACTGGGTTCTGCCACAGGAACCAATGCGATTGGAGCAGCTTTTGAAGCCGGTTTAACAGGCATCGACGCGGCAGCAACGGCCGGCATCTCGACGGCAGCGCTAACAGCAGGGCTAGCGACTGATGCCGCCATTGCAGGCGCTGGTTTGGCCGCAGAGGCAGCAGCCACCGCACTGGATGCAGCGGCTATTTGACTCAGGTCTTGAATGTTTTTTGTAACCTCAGCCGCACGACTGGCAGCGGCCTTGGCGTTTTGTGCCTGAGCCATCTGGTCTACGCTGTTTGTGGTGCTGACCGCTCCTTTGGACAGCGTTAGCTTGTCGGGTGTGGCTGCACCTGGTTTCTTGTCTTGAACGTTGGCTTGTAGTTTGCCGCTGACTTCACGTCCATTGGGGGTTACTGGTGCGGTGGGGGTGCTTCTGGCCAGGTTACGCCTGAAATTGTTGAAATCCTGGCTTTGTGCCATGATGATTTGCTTGGCCTGCGCCGCTGGTGTTTCAGCGGCTTGTGCCTGTGTGGGCAGGGTCACCAGTGAACCGGCCTTGATGCGGTTGACGTTGCTGTTAATAAAGGCATCGGGGTTGCTGCGCAACAGAGCCACCAGCATTTGATCTAAGGACACATTGGCGGGTTGGTGGGCTGCCGCAATACGCCCAGCTGTGTCACCGGCTCTGACGATGATTTGGTTGGACTCTGCCTCATCCGCATGAGGTTGCGGTTTGGATGCTGGTTTGGCTGCTGTGGCCGAAGTTGCGCGCGGCGCGGAGGCTTGTGGGCTGGCGGCGACGGCTGGGCGTTGCGGTGTGGCGGCGGGCTTGGCTAGTGGCGACAGTGGCGACAGTGGCACTTGCGCGGGCGTGATCGCAGGGGTACTGTTGCGTAGACTGGAGGGGTCGAACAGCATGGTGTAGTCACGCACGATGCGACCCGTGTTCCAGCGAGCCTCAATGATCAGGTCCACAAAGGGTTCCTGGATGACGCGGTCACTGCTGAGCTTGATGTAGGCGCGGCCATCAGGTCGGCGTTGTAACGTGGTCTGCAAGTTGGTCATGACCACGTTGTAGTCAAGCCCAGCGGCCTTGAAGGCATCGGGCGTAGCCACCTTGGTGACCAAGCTGCTGGCTTCGTCCGCATTGATGTCTAGAATTTCGATTTCCGCCCTCAGGGGGTCACCCAAAGCGGACAGGACATTCACGCGCCCCAATGAAAGGGCATTGGCGTTGGTCGCCCCCAAACCCAGCACCACAGCTGTTGCTATGGCGGTGAATTGCCACTGATAAGACTTTGCAATCAATTTGTCAACTCCGGTTTGGCAGACTGCGACAAACAGACTGCACGGCTCCAAAAGACCGATAACTTTAAACAATTAAAAGTACCTTAGCATCAATGGCTTAGCCTGACAAGTTCATTCAGCCGATGAACTTGGTACAGTGTTCCATCCAACACCAATTAACGGATTTTATGTTGTAGCCCGACAACGTCGTCGAACATGCATCAAGGCTATGACGCGATGCTTCAAACGGGTCATGCAGCCAGCAAAATCCGCAGCATGCGGCGCAGTGGCTCGGCCGCACCCCACAGCAGTTGGTCACCCACGGTGAAGGCTCCCACATACTCTGGGCCCATGGCAAGTTTGCGGATGCGCCCCACAGGAATACTCAGCGTGCCGGTGACGGCCACAGGGGTCAGGTCTTTGACCGTGGCTTCACGGTTGTTGGGCACCACTTTGACCCAGGCGTTGTCGGCTGCAATCATGGCTTCAATGTCGGCACTGGGCAGGTTCTTTTTGAGCTTGAAAGTCAGCGCCTGGCTGTGGCAGCGCATCGCGCCGACGCGCACGCAAAAGCCGTCCACCGGGGTCTCAGCGCTACCAAACAGGGCGCCTTGACCCATGATTTTGTTGGTTTCGGCCATGCCTTTCCATTCTTCGCGCGATGTGCCCCAGCCTTCTTCGTCGTGGTGTTTGCCAATGCCAAGGTCTTTGTCGATCCAGGGAATCAGCGAGCCCCCCAGGGGCACGCCAAAGTTGGCGGTTTCAGCAGCGCTCAAAGCACGCTGTTTGGCGATTACTTTGCGGTCAATCTCGAGGATGGCCGATTTGGGGTCGTCCAGCAGCGCCTTGACCTCGGCGTTGAGAGTGCCGTATTGGGTGAGCAGTTCACGCATGTGCTGCGCGCCGCCACCGCTGGCTGCCTGGTAGGTTTGGGTGCTCATCCATTCGACCAGGCCGGCTTTGTAAAGCGCGCCCACGCCCATCAGCATGCAGCTCACGGTGCAGTTGCCGCCAATCCAGTTGTTGCCGCCCTTGGCCAGCGCCGTCTGGATGACCGGCAGGTTCACCGGGTCAAGGATGATGATGGCATCGTCTTTCATGCGCAGGGTGGAGGCGGCGTCAATCCAGTGCCCCGTCCAGCCTGCACTGCGCAGTTTGGGAAACACTTCAGTGGTGTAGTCGCCGCCCTGGGCGCTGATGATGATGGCGCATTTTTTCAGGGCTTCGATGTCGAACGCGTCTTTGAGCTTGGTTTCATTCTTGGCCCAGGCGGGCGCTTGGCCACCCGCGTTGGAGGTGGAGAAAAATACCGGCTCGATCAGGGCAAAGTCGCCTTCGCTTTGCATGCGATCCATCAGGACCGAGCCGACCATGCCACGCCAACCGA
>Ga0210033_1004655_pt1 | contig 10470 bp, 9 predicted proteins | sample CryGeymeta201501_FD_185465 | JGI IMG/M metagenome (GOLD analysis project Ga0210033, IMG submission 185465) | Groundwater microbial communities from Crystal Geyser aquifers in Utah, USA - Crystal Geyser metaG 2015-01 (SPAdes) (version 2) | ecosystem: Environmental > Aquatic > Deep subsurface >... | reverse complement strand
TCCAGACCCCTCGTAGCCACGACGGCGGGAGGGACGACGCCCTCCTCGGTACCTCATGCCTCTATCCTTCCAAGCCCGACCCGCAGGGCCTGGAACGCGTCGATGGCGAGCAGGCACGTCAGGCGCGTGAGGTTGGGCCTCAACATCGACGCCCCAACGTGTCGGGAGGGTGATGTCGGACCCCAACATCACCCGCCCGACAGCCTGGGAGGATCATGTCGGACCCCGAACTCGGTGCCCCGACACGTTGGGAGGGTGATATTGGGCCTCCACATGGGTGCCCCGACACGTCGGGAGGGTGATGTTGCGCCTCCACATCGGTGCCCTCACCCGTCGGGTGTGCGGCTCGCGCCCCACACCGTCCCCGCTGTGCCCGCTACCCCTGCTCCTCCCCTCACACCGGTCGCCCGACTCACCCGACAACGGGCACCTCACGCTTCCGGGAGCGGCGCCTCGGCGGGGCTCTCCGGCGCGTCCCCTTCCTCGGCCGCGGGCGCCTCGCCCGTGCCACCCGGCTGACCGCTCTGCCGGGCTGGCAGGTTGCGTCGGATGCTGCCCGCGCCGGCCTCATCGCCCGCCAACCCGAGCAGTCCGGCGCAGATCTCCGCGATGCGCGCATGTTGCCCGTCGAACGTGGCCATCGCTTGATCCTTGGCCACCTGCGCCACCCGGCTCTCCGCGCTCTCGGTATGCACGCGCTGCACCTCCGCCTCCAGGACGACGGTCAACCGCTCCAGCGCGTCGGCCGCCGCGCTGGCCTCGATCGTCGCGCTGGCCCGGCGAGGGGTGCCCAGGTCGGTCGTGCGCAGGGCTCGGCTGGCGTCCATGGCCTGGCGGATCAAGGCGGTCGCCTCTGTCGCCACGATCCCGGTGAGGTTCACACGCGCCGCCGTCTCACGACCGTACGAGACCAGATCCGTGGATAGAGGAGTCGCTCAATCATCGCTTCGCGACGACGACGCTCATGGGTATCCCCTTCATCCAAATCCGTGATCAACAGCTCATGCAGGCCGATCTCACACATGTTCTTTCTCCTTTTCATCCTCAGCCATTCTGGATAGCAGCCCTCGATGGTGCCTGTCCAGCCATTCAAGGCGGATATTCACTTCACCGAGGACTGAGCATCTCCCTGCCGCCCACCATCGGGTCGGCAAGGAGCTGGAGTTCCGCGGGTCGGTCATCGGTGACAGGTCAGGTTGTCCGGCGGGAGGCATGTGGCCGCCGCGGTGCCAACGCAGACCCCGGCCTCCATGTAGCAGCTCGAGCACTGCTCCGGGCGGCTCGCCGAGACGCCGTGGGCGAGGCAAGCCTCGTGGTCGGGAGCCAGAGAGCCGTCCGGCTGGCAGATCAGGATCGCGCAGGGGAGCTCGGGGGCGCGCGAGCATGGGGTTGCCTCGAGCGGCGTGCCGCGAACCCCGCATGCGTTCAGGCAGTATCGGGTGGGGAGACGGAACGGGCCGCCGTCCTCGTTGCACGTCACCATGCCTGCGGCCTCGCAATCCAGCACGATCGACCACGCCGTCGGCTGCCCGAGGCGCGCGCGGGTGCACGCTTGCACCACGGCGCCCTGGCAGCGCAGCGCGCCTTCGAGGCACGGGTCGTCGCCCTGGTGGCAACCCTCTCCGTCGTCGCACACCTCGCCCACCGCACACGCCTCGATGGGCCCCCACGAGGTCTGCCCCTCCGAGGTGGGGTAGCACTCCTGCTCGCGGTAGACGTCCACACAACGGCTGTGGCCCAGGCTGCACGTCGGCGTGGGGGCGGCCGCCGTGTCGTTCCCGCAGTCGCCGGGCGTCAGGCAGCAGCCTGTGGTGTCCGCCTTGCAGTCACTCCCGCATCGGACCTCGCCGGTCGCGCCGGCGCCGAGCTGACGCTCACAGGTCAAGGTCTCGGGCACGTCGAGGTCGCACTCCTCGCCGAGGCCCGTCTCGATCAGGCCGTTGCCACAGTAACCATCACCCAGGCGACCGCCCTGCTCGTCCCCCGCCGCGCAGGTGCGGAGGTCGAGCCGGCAGGTGGCGGTGCAGGTCGGCACCCCGAACGGCATCGTCGGGTCGATCAGGTAGCAGGCGTTCAGCTCCGGGTGAATCGCCGCACCGTCGCAATCCTCTCCCGGCTCGAGCATGCCGTTGCCGCAACGGCTCACCTCGGGCAGCTCGGGGTCATCGACCACGCACGCCGTCGCACCGGCCGCAAGGCAGGCGGTGATGGCAAGGTGCGCAGCGACGTTCAAGATCGTCTGTCCGTTCAGGTTCATGCGGTGATCCTCCCTCGCATGGGTTGTGGTCGACCATCGCGAGCGCGGCGGCTCTCTGCGCCACACCCTGTCAGTGGGGAAGTGTCCGTCCTGACCATCCCGCGCGGCGTTTCTTGCACTTTTTGTTGCAGACCTCGCCGCGCGGTTCACCTCACGGGCGCTGCTTCGGCGCGTGCAGCCGGTCGAGCGCGTCCTGCCCTTCGCCCGGCGTCAACGCGCGCACGACCCCTCCATAGGCCGTGTTCATGATGTGACGCGGGACCGTGTCGTTGTGTCCCAGGCCGAGCAGGTGCCCGGCCTCGTGCATCGCGACCGTCTGCACATCCACCGCCCCCGCCTCCACCGCGCCGTGCATCGTCCATCGCGCGGCGCCAATGTCGACGCGGAAGTAGATCCGGCCGCGCAGGCAAGGCGGCACGTCCTGGGCGAACGTGACCGCGAGCAGCTCTCGGTCGATCACCTGCGTCGGGCAGGCACCGGCCTCCTGGATCTCGCCATCCCTGAAGCCGACCACGACATCCGCGACCGACCGGTCGCCCACCACCACGTAGTGCCGCGCCCCGTCAAGCACCTGCTCCCAGGCCCGAAACGCCGCCTCGACCTCCTGACGCCAGCGCCGATCGTTCAAGAAGGACGGCGCGGGCTCGATGTACACCGTCTGCACGGCGTCTGGCAGCGGCGAGGGCGGCTCACCGGCGGCGCGACCTGCCAGATGGTCGCCGTCATAGCCCGGCACGGGGTCGAAGAGGTCGGAATCGGGCTCGACCGGCACGCAAGCGATGCTCAGGCCAATCAGGATCAGTGGGAGCCGTCGTCGCATGCTGCACCTCCAGGGTCAGCGCGGCGGCGGGCCGTAGGTGCCCGCCGCGGCGTCGAACACCGTTCAAGGCGAGGTCACCCGGAGGTTGAAGCCGCCCGCGCTGTACCCCCGGACCATCAGATAGTGCGTGCCAGTCGAGGTCGGGTTGATCGTGCACTGCTCCACACCCATGCCCGCCAGATAGGGCCGACACTCCCAGGTGGTGGTCGAGATCGAGGCCTCCCGGTGCGTGTACAGATCAGGGTCGCCCGACGACGGCGTGAGCAGCACCGAATAGCGCTGGCCGGCGTTCACCGGCACGCTGTACTTCAGCTCGGCGCCCTGACCCACGTTCGCGGTCGTGGAGGAGCCCACCGCCAGCGGGCTGAACCCGTTGCTCCCGCCGCCGCCACCGCCGCCGCCGCACTGCGCCGGGTAGTCGCCACAGCAGTCGCCGTACCCCACGCAGGCAAGGTCGCACCAGCACGAACCGCTCGGCGACGCACCACCGCAAGCTCCCTGGCAGGAGTTGGCGCCCCCGCCGCTGCCGCCGCTGCTCCCAGTCCCCGTCCCGGTCCCGCTGCCGCTGCTACCGCTGCCGCTGCTGCCGCTGCCGCTGCCGGCCGAGGACTGCACGCGCAGCTGGTAGGCGCCCACCCCGTTGACGGTGTTGTAGTGCCGGACCTTGACGTAGTACGTGCCCGCCTGGAGCCCCGCCTGCGTCACCTGGCAGTTGTAGCCGACGCCACCATCGTCGTCGTAGGCGAGGCTCGCCCCTCCACCGTTCACCAGCGTGCAGAACGTGTCGGTGGAGCCCTCCGTCGACACCGTCACCGAACCGGAGGTGCCGAGCGTGAACGCGAACACGTCCACATCGCCCCCGGCTTCGAGGTTCCCGCCCGTCAGGGCACCGAGCGCGACCGGGGTCGCGTTGCTCGTGGAGTCACTGTGGTCGTCGTTGCCGGCGCTCGTCGCGGCGTTGTTGGTGATGTAGGTGATCGGCGCCACGAAGCCATTCGCGTTGCTCGGATTCGAGCAGTTGGAGTCCCCGATGGCCCCCCAGTTGGTGCTCGGATACGCCGTGCCGGGCCGCACCCCGAAGTGCAGATGGTTGCCATACGGGTGCGGCCCGACCTCCCCGAGCTGCTGACCGCCGTAGACCGTGCTAGAGCGGCGTGAGTCTCAGTCGGGGCCAGCTGCATCGCCGCTGCGCGGGCGCCCTGTCCGCGTGTGATGCTCGACGGGCCACCGGCCCGCCTGCGCTCACCCGCGACCATGGCGCCCACACATCGACGCGCACCTGACCCCGACTGAGACTCACGACGCTCTACCGACCCCCACCGTCAGGTTGCGGATGTGGCCATAGATCGCCACGAACGACCCCGCCGACGACTCATGCAGGATCGCCAATGCCACGTTCCCCGACTCCCAGCCGTTCTGGCTGATAGCCAGGACCGTGCCGGCGCCGACCGCAAACACGCCCGTGCCCACGCCGCGCATGATGTCCGTGCCCAGGTGCCGCTTGCCGGTGAAGTACGCGTTGCCGCACGCGAGCCAGTTGCCGTTGCCAGAGATCGTCCCCTCGACCGGGGCATACAGCCCCGTCGCGAAGGCATTCACGAGCCCGTCGCCCTCCCGTCCCGGACGCTTGCCCCCGCCCTCGTCGACCTTGGCCTCGCCGTCCTGGACGCCCTCGTTGACTTCGTCCGACATGTCGCCGCAGCCCAACACCGCGAGCATCGCGATCGCGGAGATGCTCACGAGCATCCGCCGGACGCGGTGAACAACGCTGTTCCGTTCCATGGTGTAACCCCTTTGGATAGGTTCCTGTCGTGACGCTGCCCATCAGCAACCACGCACGGAGGAAGTGTCTGGGCCGAGCGGTCTCGGAACCGATTCTTGCGAAGCATCTTGGGGAGTGCTGTCCAGGTCCGTCGCACGCATCGACGCCCGTTCCGCTCCACGCCAGGAGGAACGGTTCGGCGCTCACCACAGGCGCCCCGACACGTCAGCCGCGCCAGGCCGCGCCCCGAAGCCGGTGCCCCGACACACCATGTGGGTGATGTCGAAGCTCAAGATCGGTGCCCTGACACGTCGGGAGGGTGATGTTGAGCCTCAACATCGGTGGGCTGACACGCCGAGCGGGTGATGTCGAAGCTCAACATGGGTGCCCTGACACGCCGAGCGGGTGAGGTCGAGCGTCCATGTCGGTGGCCCGACAGGCCGGGAGGGTGACTGCGTGACGCGAAGCGGGTGCCCGACGACCGCGCCACTCCAACCCCGGCCTTGAGCGCTGATGGGTTTGACTCCCGTCGGTTGAGCTTCGCCCCGTGCCCACCGAGGTCGATTACATCAGCGTGTGGCGGGTCGCCTTCCTTCGGTCGGCTCCCTGCGGACCTCGCTGCGCTCGGACCGCCGCCACACAGGGCGTCCTCGTCGCCTGTGCCAACAGCACAGGCTCCTCGGCCGGGAACCCCGGTGAACACGGGACTCGCTCATGCTCGGTCCGTCAAACCGATCAGCGCTCTCGGTTCTTGCTGGGCTCGCCCGCGAGCACGCCCGGAGGCTGCGTTGGCCAGGCCGCGCAGAAGCCTGCGCGCCGGCGCGACGAGACCGCGCCAGCTCTGCACGCCCGCGTCAAGGCGCGGCGGTGCCCAGCCCCTGCCGTGCGGTGGCGTGGCGCGGGGCCAGCTCGAGCACGCGGCGGAACTCGGCGGCGGCGTCGGTGGACTTGCCGAGCTTCAGGAGGGACCAGGCCATGCCGGCGCGCATGTCGACGTCGGCGGGGTAGAGCTGGACGAGGGCGGCGTAGGCCTTGTGGGCGTCGGCGAAGCGGCCGAGGTTGTAGAGGGCCCAGGCCTGGCGGCTCTCGGCGAGGTAGTTGTGGGGGGATGAGGCGAGGACGAGGCGTGCGGCGGCGTCGACGTCGGCCCAGCGGCGGAGGGCCATCAGGGGGAGCATCTTGCCGAGCTGGGCCTCGGCGCTGGCGGGGGCCTTGGCGAGGGCGTCGTCGTAGGCGGCGACGGCCTCGGCGTGGCGGCCGTTGACGTAGAGGAGCCAGGCGCGGCGGACGTTGTAGGCGTAGCTGCCTTTCTCGGCGGCCGGCATCGTCTCGAAGCCAGTGAGGGCCTGGACGTAGAGCTGCGTGGCTTCTTGATCGTAGGACCGTTGGTAGATGTCGCCGACGGCCGCGTCCTGCGCGCTGGCGGCCGACATCCCACCGATCATCCCGAACGCGACCACGACGACGATAAAGAGTCTCTTCATGTCAAGTTCCTCTGTGTTCTGAACGGGACGACGAGCGGATCGTCGTCGCCCCCTCTGAGGGCGTCCTGGCATCAGGCGCCACGCGGTCGGCCCGCTCGCGACGGCCGAGGCGACACACCTCGACCGAGACGAGCCCCTCTCCTTGTCTGAAGCGCGCGAAGGTCTCCACCACCGGGACCTCGCCGCGCATACGCATCGATCGGCCGTGCACCACGACGTCGAGCCCGTCGCGGTCGAAGCCGTAGCGCATCGCCACCCCGCGCCAGGGCATGAACGGCGCCACGAGGTCGAAGACGGGGCGCAGCGGGCGCGGCATCAGGGCGCGGGGGGGCAGGTGGTCCACCCACTGCAACCCCTCGGAGTGCTCGAAGGGTACGCGGGGGCAGGCCAGGTGGACGAGGTGCAGCACCGAGCGGCGGTCCCCGACCACGTCGTAGCTGGTGAACAGGGCGTCGGAGACCGCGTAGACCAGCGAGGCCTCGTAGCGCTTCGAGGCCAGGGTGAACTGGCCGAGCAGGTCCACGCGGGGCACAAACGACTCGGGCTCGCGACGCCCCTCCATCTGGAAGATCACGGGCTCGTAGGGCGAGAAGTGGAAGAACGCCGCCAGGGCGGCCTCGGGCTCGATGTTGCGGAGCTCCGTTCCCTGGTCTGGCACGGCCGTGCAGCGCAGGCGCGGCGCGCGGTCTTCGAGCTGGACGACGTCGTGGAGCTCGACCTCGAGGGTCGGGGCGCCAGGCTGGGGGAGGGCCTGGAGGTTGAAGTGAAGGTGCGGCTGGGGCGAGCGCCCGGAGTTTCCGCACGCTGCCACGACCTCGCCGCGCCGGACCACCTGGCCGACGCGGGCCTTGACGCTGCCCGGCGCGAGGTGCGCCATGAGCGAGTACAGTCCGGGCCCATGGTAGATCACGACGACGTTGCCCCAGTTCTCCCGCACGTTCACCTCGCCGATGGCGTTGTCAGGCACGCCGTCGACGGCCCAGGCGACCGTGCCCTCGGCGGGCGAGATCACGGGGAGGCCGTAGCAGAGGTAGTCCTCGACGCGGGCCCCGGCGCCGCGGAACACGGCGCCGTCGGGGTCCTGGACCTCGAAGTCCAGCGCGTGGCGCCAGGGGCCCTTGTGGGTGTACTCGCCATCGACCGCCTGGGTGCAGACCCAGCGGCCCAGGAACGGCGCGCTGATCCGGACGCCATAGCGGGAGCCGAACCGGAGCACCCGCGTCTGGTAGTGGTTCAGGTTCTCCTCGGGCGTGCCGAGGGTGAAGTCCACCGCCTTCGGGCGGCCGTCCCGGACGCGCTGCCGCATGGCCACCAGCACGAGGAAGACCGTGGCGTTGAAGGGCAGGATCAGGATCGGCAGGCCGAGCTGGCCGAGCACCGCGTAGCTGCCCCCGGCCACGACGCCCGCCACCAGCGTGGCGACCAGCGCCAACAGGAACGAGGAGCCCCGCGGCACGAACCACACCCCGCCGATCGCGATCGCCACGAAGGTGAAGTTGAGGCTGAGCAGCCACAGAAACGTCGGCGGGGTCCCCGGAAACAGCCACGCGACCGTCGCGGCGGCAGCGGCATAGCCGAGCACCGACAGCAGCGCGCCGATGCGGCTCCAGACCACCACGGCGACGAACACGAGCAGTCCCGCCGCCGGGTACGGCAGGAAGAAGATCATCCCCAGCCCGGACAGGTAGGACACCACCGTGGCCGGCAGCTCGAACGGGAGCTCCACGCCCGGCGTCGGCGGGAAGACGGCCGGGATGATGCCGATCTGCGGCGCCATGGCCAGCATCGCGTAGAACACCAACAGGAACGGCACCGTCAACGCCGGCAGCCGGACGAGCTGGCCGAGGGTCGACTGGAGCGCCGCCGTCAGGAAGACGCTGGCCACCACCCCGAGCCCCGTCAGCACCCACGCCTGCGAGGACACCCCGAACATCGCGACCCCGCCCAGCCCCACCAGCAGCGCGTTGTAGCCGAACAGGCCCTCCCGCAGCATGTCGGGGCTGAAGCGCAAAATTTGCGCGATCACCGACGCCAACGCCACCGACAGCAGCCCCGCCACCAGGAACCGCGGCTCCACCGCCGTCGAGGCGATCAGGAGCCCACCCACCCAACGCGACCGCGCGAAGAAGAGCTGGGCGTAGCTCCGCACGATCGCGTCGAACTGCCCGACCAGGAAGGTCGACAGGGGCTGCTCGACGGGCGCTGATTCGGCCTCTACAGCCATGACGGCACCTCCTCCGGCCCCGTCACGTCCTCGAGGTGCTCACCCCGACGGATCAGGCCATGGCGGCCGTCTTTGGCGATCAGCACCGCCGGTGGGCGGTAGGTGATGAACTGCATCCACTGCGTCATGTTGTAGGCGCCGACGTTGTGGAAGACCACCTTGTCGCCCACGCCAAGCGCCGGGAACAGGAGGGTGTCGCGCATCACGTCGATGTTCATGCACAGCGGGCCGTACATCACCGTCGGCTCCGGCATGCCCCGGAAGCTCTGGGCGGGCAGCACGTCGTGCCGGTACCAGAAGGACGTGAACAGCGTGTTGACACCCGCGTCCAGCACGACCCCGCGGCGGCCGTCCGGCAGGCGCTTGTTGGCCAGCACCGTCGAGACGAGGTAGCCCGCGTCGTCGACCAGCGCGCGGCCGTTCTCGAGGACCAGCGTGGGCAGCTCGCTCGGCGGGCAGTCGAGGGTTGCGAGGCCGTCCATGACGGCCTCGGCGTACGCCGTGAAGGACGGCGTGGCCTGCTCGCCCATCAGGTACTGGGCCTTGAGCGTGTTGTGGGACGGGATGCCGCCGCCCAGGTCGATGAACTCGATCTTGACGCCGAACCGCTTGCGCAGGTCGTTGGCGAACGCCGCCAGCTTGGCCGCCTGCTCCTTGTACGAGTCCGGCTCGAGGATGAACGTGCCCATGTGGCAGTGCAGCCCCACCAGGCGCAGGCGGTCCCCGGCCAGCAGGCGCTTGACCGCCTCCAGGGCCTGACCGTTCTCGAGGTTGAAGCCAAACCGGCTCCACGGCGGCGTGCCGGTGGTGGCCATGTTGAGGCGGATGGCCACGCCCGGCCGGATGTTGTGGGCCTCGGCGACCTGCTCGGCCAGCGCCATCTCGTCGAAGTGGTCGAGGTGGACCATGGTGCCCGCCGGCAGCGCCTTGTCCAGCACCTCGTAGGGCTTGTACGGGCCGTTGAAGTGGATGCGGTCAGGCGCGATCCCCGCCTTGATCGCCTTCTCCATCTCGAAGCCCGACACCACCTCAGCCCAGGCGCCCTCCTGGTGGAACACGCGGCAGATGGCCTCGTTGTAGTTGGTCTTGTACGACCACGTCATGCGGACGCGGGGCCAACGGCGGGCGTAGGCGTCGTGCATCTCCCTGTAACGCAAGCGTAATGTGCGCTCGGAGAAGACGAACAGGGGGGACCCGTAGGTCTCGATCAGGGTCTCGACGGGGACGCCGTCGATCTCGGTGCGCGGGCGCATGGACTGCACGCGACCAAACTTGTTCATGAGCCCCATCTCGTGCCGCACGATCACGGGGCGCTCGTAGGTCGGTTTGCTGGTCGTCATGATTCGTCCTCTGCGCTGATGAACTCGCCGAGCGTGCTGAGCCGCTCGAGATCGGCGATGGTGGTGATCTGATCCAGAGAGATGCGCACGAACATCGTGCCCACACGATACCCGGTCATCGGCTCGACCGTCTGCCCGAGGGCCAGCCGCGCCACCGCCGAGGGCAGGTTCATGCCCGCGCCCGCGCTCAGGTAGGTCCAGGCGGGGAAGCGGGGGTTGATCTCGAGCAGGTGGTAGTGACCGTCCTCGTCCTTGATGACCTCGACCTCGCAGGGGCCGCGCCAGTGCGTGGCGGCCATGAAGCGTCGGGTCATGTCGAGCAGCTCCGGGTCGGACACGGTCACCCCCGCCCAGCCCTTGCCCTTGTCGGTCAGGTAGGTCTTCTTCATAGGCACCGCACCCACCACGCCGCCCTTGCCGTCCCCGACGGCCACGACGTTGAACTCCGAGCCCTTGATGCTCTCCTGCACGATCACCGGCCCCCCCCACCGCGACACCATGTTCCAGTACGCCCCCACCGCCTCGCCGACGTCCCGCGCCAGCGTGGCGCCGTAGAAGGTCCCCTTGACCCAGAGCGGGTAGT
>Ga0210033_1004654_pt1 | contig 10471 bp, 9 predicted proteins | sample CryGeymeta201501_FD_185465 | JGI IMG/M metagenome (GOLD analysis project Ga0210033, IMG submission 185465) | Groundwater microbial communities from Crystal Geyser aquifers in Utah, USA - Crystal Geyser metaG 2015-01 (SPAdes) (version 2) | ecosystem: Environmental > Aquatic > Deep subsurface >... | reverse complement strand
TAGAGTTCATCGAGATATTTCAATCGTGGCAACGAGCGATCCACGATGGTGACGTTGGCATTGAGCCCCATGGCCATGCGGGCGGCGTTGATGCCGACCACGCCGCCACCGATCACCAAGACTTCGGCGGGGGTGACGCCGGGCACGCCGCCGAGCAGGATGCCGGACCCGCCCTGGGCTTTCTCCAGCGCGTGGGCGCCGGCCTGGATCGACATGCGCCCGGCCACTTCGCTCATCGGTGCCAGCAGCGGCAGACCGCCGCTGTGATCGGTGACGGTCTCGTAGGCGATGCCGGTGCAGCCCGATGCCAGCAAGGCTTTGGTCTGCTCTGGATCGGGCGCCAAATGCAGATAGGTGTAGAGGATCTGGCCCGGCCGCAGCATTTTGATTTCCGCCGGTTGCGGCTCTTTGACCTTGATGATCATCTCGGCGCGGGCAAAAATTGCTTCGGCGCCGGCGACGATCTGGGCACCGGCCTTCTGGTACATCTCGTCGGTCAAGCCAATCGGTTTGCCGCCATCGTGTTGCACCATCACCTGATGGCCGTTGGCGATCAGCTCGCGCACCCCGGAGGGGGTCAGGCCGATGCGGTATTCGTGATTCTTGATTTCCTTGGGGACGCCGATAAGCATGAGAGTTCTCGCAATGAGGTGAGGATGAAAGGGTCGGTTGCTGCTGGCGACTGGTGCCCCGGTGGTGCTGGCCCCCGGCAGCGTCGGGTGGCGGGTGGCAGCTTACGCGGTTTGGGCAATCGCCTCGCCGATGCCTTGAAATAAACGGTCGATTTGCGGCTTGTCGATGATCAACGGCGGCGACAAGGCGATGACGTCGCCGGTAACCCGGATCAGTACATTCTGCTTGAAGAAGCAATGGGTGAACACGTCAAAGCCACGGGCACCGACCGCCCCCGCGCGGGGGCGCAATTCGATCGCGCCGATCAGGCCGAAATTGCGGATGTCGATGATATTGGGCAAGCCTTTGAGGGCGTGCAGCGCGGTTTCCCAATAGCTGCCCAGGCTGATGGCCTTGTCGAACAAGTTTTCTTCACGATAGATATCGAGCGCGGCAATCGCCGCGGCGCAGGCCATCGGGTGTCCGGAATAGGTGTAGCCGTGGAACAACTCGATGGCGCCCGGCGGGCCTTGCATGAAGGCGTCATGGATGGCATTGGAAACGAACACCGCGCCCATCGGAATGCTGCCGTTGGTCAGGCCTTTGGCGGTGGTCATCAAATCCGGGGTGACGCCAAAGCGTTGCGTCGCGAAGGCTTTGCCGACGCGGCCAAAGCCGGTAATCACTTCGTCGAAAATCAGCAGGATGCCGTGCCGGTCGCAGATCTCGCGCAAGCGCTGGAGATAGCCCTCCGGCGGCAGAATCACCCCGGCGGAGCCAGCGATCGGTTCGACAATCACCGCCGCGATGGTGCTGGCGTCGTGCAAGGCGACCAAGCGTTCCAGGTCTTCGGCCAGCTCCACGCCGTAGCTCGGCAGGCCGCGACTGAAGGCATTGCGCTCCAGATCGAAGGTGTGCCGCAGGTGCACCACGCCGGGCAACAGGGCGCCGAAAAACTTGCGATTGTTGGCCAGGCCGCCGACCGAGATGCCGCCAAAACCGACGCCGTGATAGCCCTTCTCACGACCGACAAAGCGGGTGCGTGAGGCGTCACCGCGAATCCGGTGATAGGCCAGCGCGATCTTCAAGGCGGTATCCACCGACTCGGAACCGGAGTTGGTGAAAAACACATGCTTGAGTGGCGCAGGCGCGATCTCGCTCAGGCGTTCTGCCAGCACGAAGGCGAGCGGATGGCCCATCTGAAACGTCGGCGCAAAGTCCATCGTGCGAATCTGTTGACTGACCGCATCGACGATGCGATCACGGCCGTGTCCGGCATTGCAACACCACAAGCCGGCAGCGCCATCGAGGATCTCGCGGCCATCGACCGAGCGGTAGTACATGCCCTGCGCCCCGGCCAACAAACGGGCCTGCTGCTTGTACTGGCGATTGGCGGTAAACGGCATCCAGAAGGCGTCCAGGTTGCCCGGTTCAGCGGTGGCGAGGGCGTGGTAATGGGCGCTGAAATCGGCGCGCGGGGTGGCAGCAAGTGTGGTCATCTTGGGCTCCTGTGGGTTGGGCGGCACGCTATCAGTGTTGAATAAACTTTACAACGGGGCCGCTTTGCTGCGTAATATCGGCCAATATCGCGCCAAGTGTTCAATATTCTGCAACACTCGCCTGGGTCGAGGCCCCAGCAAGGCCAACACTCATCCGCCAGGAAACCGCTCATGGATATCGGCATCCGCTTGCAGGCGGTCAGAAAGCAAAAAGGCTTGAGTCAACGCGAGTTGGCCAAGCGCGTCGGCGTGACCAACAGCACGATCTCGCTGATCGAACAAAACAAGGTCAGCCCGTCGGTCAGCTCGCTGAAAAAAGTGCTCGACGGCATTCCGATTTCGTTGGCCGAGTTCTTTACCCTGGAACTGGACCAAGGCGACGACGATAGCCCGTTCTTCAACGCCGAACAGCAGCCCGATCTGGGCACCAATGGCATCCACTATTACTTGGTCGGCAAGCACTTGGCCAAGCGCCAGATGTGCATCCTGCGCGAAGTGATGCCAGCCGGCAGCGATACCGGTGACGGCATGCTGGTGCATGTCGGCGAAGAAGGTGGTGTGGTCATCAGTGGTCAGGTTGAAGTGACCGTGGGCGAGCATGTGCGCGTGCTTGGTCCGGGCGCGGCTTACTATTTCGAGAGTCGCCAGCCGCATCGTTTCCGCAATATCGGCGCGGTCGAGGCGATTTTGGTCAGCGCCAGCACGCCGCCCACGTTCTAGCGATCCCGCGCCGATAGCGTTTTCCACCGCAGCAATTCCAACCATCAGGAGCAGGCCATGACGCCACCGAAAACCCGAGCCCACTGGCAGGCCATGGCCGCCCAGCTATCGATTCCGACGCAGGCTTTTATCGACGGCCGCTATGTCGATGCGGCTTCCGGGCGCCGCTTCGATTGCATCAGCCCGATTGACGGCAAGCGGCTGGCCGAGATTGCCGAGTGCGACCTGGAGGATGTCAATCGCGCCGTTACCGTGGCGCGGCGCGTGTTCGAGGCCGGTAGTTGGTCGGCCCGCAAGCCTACCCAGCGCAAGCAGGTGTTGATCCGTTTCGCCGAATTGATCCACGCCCACGCCGAGGAGCTCTCACTGCTGGAAACCCTCGACATGGGCAAGCCGATCGGCGACGCGATCCGCGTTGACCTGGCGGCGACGGTGCGTTGCATGCGCTGGACCGGTGAGGCAATCGACAAGATCTATGGCGAAGTCGCCGCAACCGGCAGCGACGAACTCGGCTTCATCACCCGCGAGCCGCTGGGGGTGATCGCGGCCATCGTGCCGTGGAATTTCCCGCTGCTGATGGCGGTGTGGAAAATTGCACCGGCGCTCGCCACCGGCAATTCGGTGTTGCTCAAACCCTCGGAAAAATCGCCGTTGACGGCGCTGCGCATTGCCGCGTTGGCGATGGAAGCCGGAATCCCCAGCGGCGTGTTCAACGTCTTGCCCGGTTTCGGCAACGGCGCCGGTGAGGCGATGGCGCTGCATGGCGATATCGACGGCTTGGTTTTCACCGGCTCCACCCAGGTCGGCAAGCATCTGTTGCAGTGTTCCGGACGCTCCAACATGAAGCGCACTTACGTCGAGTGCGGCGGCAAGAGTCCGAATATCGTGTTCGCCGATGCGCCCGATCTGGAGCAGGCGGCGGTCGCGGCGGCCGGGGCGATTTTTTACAACCAGGGCGAAGTCTGCACGGCCGGATCGCGGCTGTTGGTCGAGCGATCGATCAAGGACGAATTCGTTGCCCGCGTGGTCCAGGCCGGTCGCGCCATGGTGCCCAGCCATCCGCTGGAACCCGGCGCTGCCATCGGCGCCATCGTCGATCAGCCACAGATGGAACGCGTGCTCGGGTTTATCGACCAAGGCCAGCAACAAGGCGCGCAACTGTGTCTGGGTGGCCAGCGGGTGATGGCCGCCAGCGGTGGTTTTTACATCGAGCCGACAATTTTCGACGGCGTCGATCCGGGCATGGTGATCGCGCGCGAAGAAATCTTCGGCCCGGTGTTGGCGGTCATCGGTTTCGACCGCGAAGAGCAGGCGCTGGCGATCGCCAATGACTCCCCGTATGGCCTCGCGGCGGCGGTCTGGACCCGCGACATCGGCCGCGCCCATCGCGTTGCCCGAAAGCTCCGCGCTGGCAGCGTCTGGGTCAACTATTGGGATGGTGGTGACATGACCGCCCCGTTCGGCGGCTACAAACAATCCGGCAACGGCCGCGACAAATCGCTACACGCTTTCGACAAATACACCGAAATGAAAGCGACCTGGATCAACCTTGCCAACTGATCGACCACGCCAGCGGCGCCGGCCGGGTCGCGCCGACCACCGGCGGTGCTGCTACCGTCAGCGTTCACATTGAAGGAGATTTTTATCATGACTAACTGCCCGCGACTGGTCGCTATCCTTCTGGCTGGCGCTTTGGCGCTGACCGCGCCGATGGTGCCTGCCGCCGATGCCAACACCGAAGCCGCGCCCCGACCCAGCGCCAGCGAAGTCCGCCCGGCCTATGCTGCCGGTGCCAAGTTTGTCGACGTGCGCTCCGCCGCGGAATGGTCGAACGGTCACTTGGAGGGAGCGCTGCACCTGCCGGTCGCCGACGTGGCCGAACAGGCCGCCCGCGTGCTGCCCGACAAAAATCAACCGATCATCACCTACTGCGCTGCCGGTGGCCGCGCCCAGACCGCCGCCGAATCGCTGCGGCATTTGGGCTACACCCAAGTCACCGCCATGACCGGCGGCTACGCCGACCTGAAAGCCGCCAACTATCCGGTGGTGGAAGCGCCGGCTGATTGAATCCAGCGTGCGCCGTCACCGAGTGCGCCGAGCGCTAGCCGGGGCGATCTGTGGCGGGGCGATGGCAAGACCATCGCGGTCGCGTCGCACACCTGCCGCTGCCGGGAAAACGTTCGGCTAGCCAGACTCTGATAAACTGGTCAGATGACTAGTCAACTCGGGAGCAGGGTAATGCGATCATGGGCTGTTCAAGACGCCAAGGCACGCTTCAGCGAGTTGCTTGCAACCTGCCTGGCCGATGGACCGCAGTTGCTGACCAGGCGTGGTGCCGAGGCGGCCGTGTTGGTGCCGGTCGGCGAGTGGCGGCGGCTAACGGTGGCGGCCATGCCTTCGCTCAAATCATTGCTGTTGCAGCAATCCGAGCGGGTCGGCCTGACGCTTCCCGAGCGTGGCAGAGTGCGTCGGCGACCGATCCCTGAACTGTGATGACAACGATGTATTTGTTGGACACCAATGTCGTTTCGGAACTGAGAAAACCCAAACCCCATGGCGCGGTCGTGGCCTGGCTGCAGTCGGTTGACGACACTTGCTTGTATGTTTCAGCGGTCACCATCGCCGAGATTCAGGCAGGAATTGAGCTGACACGGGACCAAGACGGCATCAAGGCAGCGGCAATTGAGCACTGGCTTGAACAAGTCGCGACCACTTACAACGTGCTGCCGATGGATGCGGCAATATTTCGCCTCTGGGCCCGGATGATGCATCACCGATCCAATACCGTGTACGAAGACGCGATGATCGCCGCCACTGCCAAGCTGCATGGCTTGACCGTAGTGACCCGAAACATAGCGGACTTCAAAGATTTCGATGTGGCCCTGATTAATCCGTTCAAACTCTAGCGGTATCGCCGCGTGATCCGATTGTCGGCCATCGCCTGCCTGGGTAGCTGATCGCCGAGCGCTGGCTGGTGTCGAGCAGCCGCGCCATTCGCCCCCAAATCAGCGTTTTACGCCGCCCGGTAATGCCCGATTTTGCGCAGTTTGTCGTAGCGCTGGGTGAGGAGCACGTCGATGTCGAGTTTTTCGAGTTCGGCGAGTTGCCCGAGGAGGACCATTTTCAGCCGTTTGGCCATGTCGGCGGGGTCGCGGTGGGCGGCGCCGAAGGGTTCCGGGATGATCATGTCGATCAGGCCGTGTTGGTGCAGGCGAACGGCGGTCAGGCCCAGGGCATCGGCGGCGTCGCGGGCTTTGTCGGCGCTTTTCCAGAGGATCGAGGCGCAGCCTTCGGGCGAGATGACCGAATAAGTGGAGTACTGCAACATCAGCGTGCGGTCGCCAACGCCGATGGCGAGCGCACCGCCGGAGCCGCCTTCGCCGATCACAGTGCAGAGGATCGGCACACGCAATTTGCTCATTTCCAGCAGGTTGCGGGCAATCGCTTCGCTCTGGCCGCGTTCTTCGGCGCCGACGCCGGGGTAGGCGCCGGGGGTGTCGATAAAGGTGAGTAGCGGCAAGTGAAAGCGCTCGGCCAGATGCATCAGCCGCAGGGCTTTGCGATAGCCCTCGGGCCTGGGCATGCCGAAGTTGCGTTTGACTTTGCTCTTGGTGTCGCGGCCTTTTTGATGGCCGATGACGACGACGGATTTGCCGTCGATCCGCGCCAAGCCGCCGACGATGGCGGCGTCGTCGGCGTAGGCGCGATCCCCGGCCAGCTCATGAAACTCGTCGCAGATCAACTTGAGGTAGTCCAGCGTGTAGGGCCGCAGCGGATGCCGCGCCAACTGGCTGACTTGCCAGGCGCTGAGCTTGGCGAAAATTTCTTCGGTTTTGGTGCGCAGCTTGACCGACATGCGCTTGACCTCGCTGTCGAGATCGAGCGCGCTGCCGGCGCCTGCCTGGCGCAATTCGGCGATGCGCGCTTCCAGATCGGCCAGCGGCTGTTCAAAGTCCAGGTAGTTGGGATTCATTGGCTTGCTGCATCCACGGCGGCACTGGTCGCGAAGTATAAGCGGGGTCGGCGATCATATCGATGCAATCGACCGGGCAGGGCGCGACGCACAGATCGCAACCGGTACACAGTTCGGCGATGACGGTGTGCATGAGCTTGGCCGCGCCGAGGATGGCATCGACCGGACAGGCCTGGATGCATTTGGTGCAACCGATGCATTCGGGCTCACGGATAAAGGCAATGCGCCGCGCTTGTTCGACGCCGTTGTCCGGGTTCAACGGTTTGACCGCGCGGCCCAGCAAACGCGCCAGTTGGCGGATGCCTTCGGCGCCGCCGGGCGGGCACTGGTTGATGTCGGCCGCGCCGCTGGCGATCGCTTCGGCATACGGTCGGCAGGCCGGGTAGCCGCACCGGGTGCACTGCGTCTGCGGCAAGATTCGATCAATGCGGTCGATGAGGCTGGGGTCGATGAGGCTGGGGTCGATCATGGGCTTGGGTTTGAGTGGGTGTGGCAGCTTCCAATTTTGTCGGCTCCGCGCCTGCGGCGCTTGAGCCGACCTACGACTTGAACCGATCTACGACTATGAAGAGAAAGTAGGGTGGATAAGCGCAGCGCATCCACCAACCAACGCGATGCCGAGAGGTGGATGCGCTGCGCTTATCCACCCTACTCTTGCGAGACCATCGCACGGCAGGCGTCGCTCCTACGGGAGCGAACCGGCGCCATTATTTCACTGGCATGCCAGGGGTGGCGCCGCTATCGACGCCGAGCAGAAATAGCTGTTCGGCACTGTGGCCCGCCGAGAGGATCATGCCTTCGGAAATGCCGAAGCGCATTTTGCGCGGTGCCAGATTGGCGACAAAAACGACTTGGCGACCGACCAGTATTTCGGGATTCGGATAAGCGGCGCGGATGCCGGAAAAAATCTGTCGCTGGCCGAGTTCGCCGGCATCCAGTTGGAAGCGCAACAACTTGTCGGAGCCCTCGACCAGATCACAAGCGAGCACGCGGCCAATGCGCAGATCAAGTTTGCTGAAGTCGTCGATGCCGATCATTGCCGCCGCTGGGGTGCCGACGACCGCGGCCGCTGGGGTGACGCTGGGTGCGGCGATTTTGGGCGCGACAATCGGCGTCGGCGCGATCACTTGCAGCGTTTCGCGACTGGCTTCGACCATCGCCGCGATGGCGAGCGGATCGATCCGCGTGAGCAGCGGCGTGTACGCCTTGATGCGGTGCGCGAGCAACGGTGTGGCCAGTTGATCCCAGCGGTCAAGCGGTGCGTTCAAGAACTTTGCAACCGCCAGGGCAGTGGTCGGCAGAATCGGTTGCAAGCAGGCGGCCAGGATGCGGAACAGATTCAGACACTGGGTGCAGACCGATTGCAGCGTGGCATCGGCGCCGTCTTGCTTGGCGATCACCCAGGGCTTTTGTTCGTCGATATAGCGATTGGCGGCATCGGCCAGTTGCATGGTCAGGCGCACGGCGTGGCTGAGTTCGCCGGCGGCATAGGCGGCGATTACTTCCTGGGTGGTGGCGACAAACTGCGCAACCATCGCCGGATCGGCCAAACTGGCGGCGAGCTGGCCGTCGAAACGCTTGCTGATGAAACCGGCGCAACGGCTGGCGATATTGACGAACTTGCCGACCAGATCAGCGTTGACGCGGGCGGCGAAGTCGTCCAGATTCAAGTCCAGATCATCTGGGCCGGCGCCGGTTTTGGCGGCGAAGTAGTAGCGCAGATATTCCGGGTTGAGCTGGTCGAGATAGCTGCGTGCTTGAATAAAAGTGCCGCGTGACTTCGACATTTTGGCGCCGTTGACGGTGAGATAGCCGTTGACGTGCAGCGCCGTTGGCGTGCGAAAACCGGCGCCATGCAACATCGCTGGCCAAAACAGACCGTGGAAATTGATGATGTCCTTGCCGAGGAAATGGTGCATCTCAGCGCTGCTGTCTGGCTTCAGGAACTGATCGAAATCGACGCCGCTCTGGTCACAATAAGCGCGGAAGCTGGCCAGATAGCCAATCGGCGCATCCAGCCAGACATAGAAATACTTGCCCGGCTGGCCGGGGATCTCAAAGCCAAAATACGGCGCATCGCGGCTGATGTCCCAGGCGCGCAGTCCGGATTGCAGCCACTCGCCGAGCTTGGCCTTGACCGCCGGGTGGGCGACATCGCCGTGCAACCACTCGCGCAGAAAATCGACCAGCTTGGGCAAGTCGAAAAAGAAATGTTCGGTGGCCCGCATCACCGGCGTGGCGCCGGAGACCACCGAACGCGGGTGCTTCAGATCGGTGGGCGAATAGGCCGCGCCGCAGACTTCGCAGTTGTCGCCGTATTGATCGGCAGCGCCGCATTTTGGGCACTCACCCAAGATGTACCGATCCGGCAGGAACATCGCCTTCAGCGGATCGTAGAACTGTTGAATGCTGCGGCTTTCGATCAAGCCGGCGGCGGTCAGACGCTGATAGAACAGTTCGGCGAGCCGACGATTCTCCGGGCTGTGGGTACTGTGATAGTGATCGAAATCGACCTGAAACTCGGCAAAGTCGCGCTCGTGGCCTTGGCGAATGTCGGCGATAAACGCCTCGGCGCTGACCAAGGCTTTCTCGGCCGCCAGCATGATCGGCGTGCCGTGGGCATCATCGGCGCAGACGTAATGCACCAAGTCGCCGGCCATGCGCCGCGCCCGCACCCAGATATCGGCCTGGATGTAGCCGACCAGGTGACCCAAGTGCAGCGGGCCATTGGCATAGGGCAGGGCGTTGGTGACGAGGATCTGGCGGGGAGCAGTCATGCGGGAGGGTTCCGAAAAGCGAAGGACGCTGCGCGCAGGCAGCGGCGTGGTTGCGCCATGATGCCACGCTTGACCGCCTCGGCTAAACTCTCGCGCCTTGCTCATTGCTGGAATATTGCTGATGACGACGCTCTCGACGCGCGCCCAAGCCGTGCTGGCTGCCTATATCGATCCGCATTCCGGGCAGGATCTGGTCAGCGCGGGATCGCTGCGTGGAATTGGGGTTGATGCCGATCGGGTGGTGGTGGATATTGTGCTGCCGTATCCGGCGAAGTCCTGGCAGCCGGTGCTTGCCGCCGAGCTGCAGGCGCTGCTGGAAGCCGATCCGGAGATCGCCAAGGCGACGGTCAATGTCAGCTCGCGGGTGTTCGCGCACCGCGTGCAGAATGAGTTGACGCCACTGCCGAACGTGAAAAACATCATCGCCGTTGCCTCCGGCAAAGGCGGCGTTGGCAAGTCGACGACGGCGGCCAATCTGGCGCTGGCGTTGCAGGCCGAAGGCGCCCGCGTCGGCATCCTTGATGCCGATATTTATGGCCCCAGCCAGCCGCAGATGATGGGCGTGGCGGGCAAACCCGATTCGAAAGACGGCAAGACCATCGAGCCCAAAGTCGCGCATGGCGTGCAGTTGATGTCGATCGGATTCTTGATCGAAGCAGACACCGCCATGATCTGGCGCGGGCCGATGGTGTCGCAGGCGTTGCAGCAATTGTTGAACGACACCCGCTGGGCGGATCTCGACTATCTGGTCATCGATCTGCCCCCGGGCACCGGCGATATCCAGTTGACGTTGTGCCAGCGGGTGCCGGTTTCCGGCGCGATCATCGTCACCACGCCGCAGGATATTGCCCTGCTCGATGCCCGCAAGGGCCTCAAGATGTTCGAAAAGG
>Ga0210033_1004635_pt1 | contig 10495 bp, 3 predicted proteins | sample CryGeymeta201501_FD_185465 | JGI IMG/M metagenome (GOLD analysis project Ga0210033, IMG submission 185465) | Groundwater microbial communities from Crystal Geyser aquifers in Utah, USA - Crystal Geyser metaG 2015-01 (SPAdes) (version 2) | ecosystem: Environmental > Aquatic > Deep subsurface >... | reverse complement strand
CAGCGGGTGGGCTACCAGATCCGGCTGGACCGACGCGCCTCGGCGGCCACGCGCATCCTGGTGATCACCGAGGGGGTGCTGGTGCGGATGCTCCAGGACGACCCGTTCCTGACCGGCGTCGCGGCGATCATCTTCGACGAGTTCCACGAGCGAAGCCTCTCGGCGGACCTGGCGCTGGCGATGGCCCGCAAGGTCCAGCGCGAGGTGCGGGACGACCTCAAGCTGCTGGTGATGTCGGCGACGCTCGACCCGGCACCGATCGCCGCGTGGCTGGGCGACGCGGCGGTGGTGGAGAGCGAAGGCCGCCGCTACCCGGTGGAGGTGCGCTACGCGCGACCCGGGCCCGCGCGCCCGCTGGAGGCCGAGGTCCGCGACGCCGTGGTGGACGTGCTCGACTCGACCGCGGGCGACGTGCTGGTCTTCCTGCCGGGCGTGGCGGACATCCGGCGTTGTGGCGAAGCCCTCGACGTCGAGCGCCGCCTCGGGGCGGTCACGGTGCTGCCGCTCCACGGCGGGCTGGACGGGGCAGCCCAGGACGCGGCGCTGCGCGGGGGGCCTCAGCGCCGCGTCGTGCTGGCGACCAACGTGGCCGAGACCTCGGTCACGGTCGAGGGGGTCCGAACGGTGATCGACAGCGGCCTGGTGAAGTCGCTGCGGCACGATCCGGCCACGGGCCTCGACCACCTGGGGCTGCGCCAGGTCAGCCTGGCGTCGGCGGAGCAACGCGCGGGACGCGCCGGACGCGAGGCGCCCGGGCTCTGCGTGCGCCTTTGGACCGAGCACCGCCACCGCACGCTGGAGCCCCGCGAGCTGCCCGAGGTCCACCGCGTGGACCTGACCGGCGCCGTGCTGGAGCTGCTCGCCTGGGGCGAGGCCGATCCGATGGCGTTCCCCTGGTTCGAGGCGCCGGAGCCCTCGGCGGTCGAGCGCGCCATGACGCTGCTTCGCCAGCTCGGCGCGACGGACGGCCGCGGGCTGACGCCGCAGGGGCGTCGCCTGGCCGCCCTGCCCGTCCATCCCCGGCTCGGGCGGATGCTACAGGTGGGGCACGCGCTGGGCCACACACGGGCGGTGGGCCGGGCGGCGGCGTTGCTGAGTGACCGCGACCCGTTCGCCAGCGGCGGCGCGCCGTCCTCCGAGGCCGAGTGCGACATCCTCGGCAGCGTCAACGCGCTCGGGGCGGCAGGCGGCGGCCTGGATGGAGACGGCGCCATCGCCTTCCTGACCGCCACGGCCGGTCAGCTCGAGCGGCTGGTCGTCGCGCACAGCCCCCCTGCGCCCTCCCCTGCCCTGCCGCGCGCGGAGGTGCTCTCACGCGCCCTGCTGGCGGCCTGGCCCGACCGCGTCGTGCTCCGTCGTGAGCCCGGTGGGCGCCGCGGCGTCATGGTCGGCGGCCGCGGGGTTGAGCTCGCCCACGCCTCGCACGTGCGGACGGCTGAGCTGTTCGTGGCCGTCGACCTCGACGACCGCAAGGGCCACCCGAGCGGCGAGGCGCTGGTGAGGCGCGCGACGGCCATCGACGCGAGCTGGCTCGACCCGGCCAACCTTGACGAGGCCGTGGAGCTTGTCTGGGACGCCGACCGCGACCGCGTCACCGCCCTCCGCCGACGCCGCTACCTCGACCTCGTCCTGGCCACCCAGCAGGCCCCGATCCCCGACGCCGCCGAGGCCGCCGCCCTGCTCCGCGCCCGCGCCGCCGCCGACCTCACCCGCGCCCTCGGCCTCGACGCCGACGCCGTCCAGTTCCTCCGCAACCGCCTCGCCTTCCTCGCCCGCCACATGCCCGAGCTGGGCCTGACCGCCTGGACCGACGAAGCCGTCACCGCGCTCCTCCCCACCCTCTGCCACGGCCTCCGCAGCTTCGAGGAGCTCCGTCGCCTCCCCCTCGCGGACCACCTCCGCTCGGCGATGCCCTGGCCCCATCAGCAGGCCCTCGAACGCCACGCGCCCACGCACCTGACCGTCCCCACCGGCTCCGCCATCCGCCTCACCTGGCCCCCTGCCGGCCCCCCCATCCTCGCCGTCAAGATCCAGGAGCTGTTCGGCCTGGCCGAGACGCCCACCGTCGCCGACGCCCGCGTCCCGGTCCTCCTCCACCTCCTCGCCCCCAACCGCCGCCCCCAGCAGATCACCCAGGACCTCGCCGGGTTCTGGACCCGCACCTGGCCCGAGGTCCGCAAGGAGCTCCGCCAGCGCTACCCCCGCCACGCCTGGCCGGAGGACCCGCTCCGGGCACGGCCCGAGAAGAAGTGAGGGCGGGCCGCTACACGGCCGGGACAGGCGCAGCGTGCACCACTAAATCGCGTATTCACAGCCTATAGATGATTTTAGCCGCAAAACACCCAAACGCCGCGTTCAACCACCGCACGCATCAGCGCTGCGTTCAACCACCGCACGCGCCAGCGCCGCCGTCGCACTCACAGCCGTTCGTGCCCCGGCCGAGGTCCCCGTCCACGTCCACGAAGTCTCCCTCGCAGGTGTAGGTGCAGAGGCCCGCGGCGCACCCCGTGAGCCGGGCGTTGGGTTGGGCGTCACAGCCAGCCGCGGCGTAGTCGGGGTCGTCGGCGTCGGTCTTGCCGTCGCAGTCGTTGTCGACGCCGTCGCAGACCTCGGTGGACGGTCCGGTGTTGTCGCACTCGCATCCATCGCTGTCGGCGAGTCCAAGGTCACGGTTGGCGTCCACACGTCCGGCGCCGCAGCTGTAGACGCACTGGCTGGCCTCGCACGCCGTCGCCGTCGCCGCGTCGAGGACGGCGCAGCCGTCGCAGCCGCCGCACGTGGCGAGCGTCGTCGTGGTGTCCACACACGACTCCCCGCACATCCGGCCACCCGCGCCACAGCCGTCCCCGGTGTCGGCTGTCACGTCGTCGTCGGCGTCACCGCCGGCGTCCGCGTCCGTCCGCCCCTCGCGCAGGAGGATGCAGTTGGAGAAGCGGCAGATCTGGCCTTCGGGGCACTGCGCGCCAGACTCGCACTCGCGGTAGAACTCGCCCTGGACACACGCGGCCAGCGCGGGCAGGCACAAGATCAACAGGAGCAGACGCTTGAATGAGGTCACTGGGGTGCGCACAGGAGGTCTCCCTCGTGGTTGATGTTGATGGCCCACGCATCCTGCCCGTTCCCCTGCTTCGAGATGAGCACCGGCGTGACCAGGTCCCAGTCGTGCGGAACCCCGAGGATGTGCGAACCCGGCCGCACATCATCAAGCAGTGTGATAGCTGGAGTCAAATCACTCAAATATCCGGTTGCATATTTCAATTGCGCTCCCTCAACCCAGACTGCGCGCCAATGGTCCTGAAAGTGGCCCACCTCAAGCGCTGTAATCAACTGACCATTTCCAGGGATATCCAGAATGCCAACTGACCCGGCACCGTCTATGACGGTCGAAACAGATATACCACCATCATGAACAACAAAATTGTACACCAAGACAAAGGATGGGTTGACCACGTAATTCACTGCAACAACGCGAGCGAGTTTTGCCCCGGGCGCGGTGGCCGTGACGTTTCCCCCCAAACCATCGCTGTGGACAAATTGATCCGACAAGGTCCACAAAAAGGGTCCGTCCACGCCTGCGGCCGCCGCCCCAGTCACACCGCTCACTGGAACACGATTGTCTCTAGCACATGAAATTCCATTCACGACGACACACTTTGTCAGACCACCGCCATCGGCACCGTAAAAACTCGTCGTACCCGGGTAGAAACGTCCATACAAGAGTGCGTCAAGACTCGCGTACGTGGGCTGTGCGGCACCGGGGCCCGCCCAGATCGTGTAGTCGATATCGTCGATCTCATCATACATCGTACTGAGGGTGGCGACATTGGGCCCAACTCGGCTCAGGCCTGTCCAGAGGCTGTCGCTCCCCAGACTGGTGACGATCGGACGTGTCCGCAAAGCCGCCATCTGCTTCGTGACGCAGCGCCCCAGATAGTCGCCTTGTGCGCGTTGCACGACCGCCGCGTTGCCCCATGTACCGCAATCTGGAAACACCTTGACCGTGGCGCACGCCGCAGCATTGGCGCACCGATCATCCACCATGCCGTTGCAGTCATTATCTTGACTGTCGCAGTCGTACTCTCCGTAGTCCGGAAGATATCGATAAGTCATCCCACGCGACGCCGCATGTGCGGCATACTGCTGATCTGTACAGCTCTCCCCAATTCCCTGGACACATGTCTTCTTGAGCCCCTGGCAGACACCCGTATTCATTTCACAATAGTCAGCATAAAGTGAATCGCTCGTATCAATCGTGTCATTGCAATTATTATCGTAACTATCACAAATTTCCACGTTACCAGGATACCGCACCGCAGCCCCGGCCCCGTCGTCCTGACAATCGCCAGTTCCGTGCAGGCACACCATCGGGAAGCCGATCGTCGTCATCGCGTTGTCACACCAGTCGTCGCCGTCGTCGTCGCAGCCCTCGTCGGTGCCGGAGGCGCAGTTGTTGTCGACGTCGTCGCACTGCTCCACGGCGCCGGCATGGATCGCGTCATCAAGCGGCGCGCAGTCGGTGGTGTCGGGATCGCTGTCGTTGTCGTCGTCGCTGTCGCAGGCGTCGCCCTGGGCGTCGCCGTCGGTGTTGAGCTGATCGGCGTTGGCGTCCAGCGGGCAGTTGTCTGCTCCGTCCGGGACGCCGTCGCCGTCGTCGTCCGGGTCGCAGACGTTGCCGGTGCCGTCGCTGTCGGTGTCGCGCTGGCCGCTGTTGACGTCCAGCGGGCAGTTGTCATCGCAGCCGTTGGTCGCGCCGCCAACGCAGGGGTGATCGGTGGACGAGCCGGAGCTGTCGCCGTCGTCGAGCACGCCGTCGTTGTCGTCGTCCGGGTCACAGGCGTCACCACCGTCGGCGGCGCCGTCCGTATTGAGCTGGTCGGCGTTGGCGAGCAGCGGGCAGTTGTCGGTCGCGTCCAGGGCGCCGTCGTTGTCATCGTCGTCATCGCAGGCGTCGCCGCCGTCGTCGGCCCCGTCCGTGTTGAGCTGATCGGCGTTGGCGAGCAGCGGGCAGTTGTCCGGCCCGTCCAGGGCCCCGTCGTTGTCGTCGTCGGCATCGCACGCGTCGCCCTCGGCATCGCCGTCCGTGTTGAGCTGGTCGGCGTTGGCGAGCAGCGGGCAGTTGTCGGTCGCGTCCGGCGCGGCGTCGTCGTCGTCGTCGTCATCGCAGGCGTCACCGCCGTCGTCGGCCCCGTCCGTGTTCAGTTGGTCGACGTTGGCGAACAGCGGACAGTTGTCGCCCCCATCCTGGGCGCCGTCGTTGTCATCGTCGTCATCGCAGGCATCGCCGCCGTCGTTGGCGCCGTCCGTGTTCAGCTGGTCGACGTTGGCGAGCAGCGAGCAGTTGTCGTCCCCATCCAACACGCCGTCGTCGTCATCGTCGTCATCGCAGGCGTCGCCACCGTCGTCGGCCCCGTCCGTGTTGAGCTGGTCACCGTTCGCCACGTCCGGGCAGCTGTCCCCCGCGTTCACCACGCCGTCCCCGTCCCGGTCCTCGTCGCAGACATCGCCCGCAGCGTCACCATCGAGGTTGGACTGGTCGTTGTTCGCCAACGCCGGGCAGTTGTCTGCCCCGTTGTCCACGCCGTCCCCGTCCACGTCCCCGTCGCACACATCGCCCTCGCCGTCCCCATCGAGATCGGCCTGATCTTCGTTCGCTTCATCGGGGCAGTTGTCTGCGTCGTCGGCGAGCCCATCGCTGTCACGATCCCCCTCGCACACGTCCCCGATCCCGTTGCCATCGGCATCGGCCTGAGTCGAGTTCGGCGTGCGCGGGCAGTTGTCGGTCGCGTCTGGAGCCCCGTCCCCGTCATCGTCGTTGTCCACGCAGTCGGCCCGGCTGTCCCCGTCCAGATCGCCAAAGCCCTCATCCGTGCCGCCGTCGCAGTTGTTGTCCTCCCCGTCGCATACTTCCGGCCCGCCCACCGCGCACTCGCAGCCATCGCCGCCGGTCCCTTCCACCACATCGCCGTTGAGGTCGACCCGATCCGCCGCACACCGGTACGTACACGCCCCCGCCTCACAGCCCGCCTCCGCACCGTCAACCACCCCGCAAACCCCACAGTCACCGTTGGTGCTGTTGTTCGTGCCGTTATTCGTTACGGTGCCGTTGTTGGTCCCGGTGTTTGTGCCGTTGTTCGTCACGGTACCGTTGTTGGTCCCGTTGTTGGTCCCGTTGTTCACCACCGTACCGTTGTTCGTTCCGGTACCGTTATTCGTCACCGTGTCGTTATTGGTCCCGGTGTTTGTGCCGTTGTTGGTCCCCATACCGTTATTGGTCGGGCCATTGTTCGTGCCGTTGTTCGTGCCGTTGTTCGTCGGTGCGTTGTTGGAGTTCCCTCCATCAGCCACCTGGCACTGCCCGCTCGCGCAGACGTGATCTGCCGCGCAGTCCGTGTTGACCACACAGTTGCCGTCATCCTCGCCACAGCCCGATAGAGCCACGAGCAACGACGCCATCAGACCATAAGACAAGATTTGTTTCGTCACGCGCGCAGACATAGCTACCTCCATTGTTGTGCAGGAGCACACATATACCTACAGGCTGCTCAAGGCAAGCAGAGACGCGCACCTTCAGCATTCAGAACAGAGAACTCCACGCGATCGGCAACAGACCCGAAAGACTGCTCTGCCGTCCCCACCACAGCGCCAATGCCCGGCACCGGAGCCGCCGCAGACGGACGGTAGCTCAACAGTCCCCGCTGATCCCGCGCCAGCAACGCCACGGGCGCCTGAGCCATGCCATCGCCCCCGAGCTTGACGAAGTAGACCTCGTTGCCCTCGGCGTAGGTGAGGCCAAGCTGCTCGACGCCGCCCTCCGTCCCCAGCGACACCAGCGACGGGTGAGTTTTCGAGCTCCCACCGGACGTCACGTGCACCGCAGCGCTCGGCCCCACGTTCGACCCAGACACCGAGATCACACGAACCTGCACCGTCGTCCCGACGTAGTCCTCGTAGGCGATGTACGCCGTTGAGCCGGGGATCGCGATCGAGGGGCGGGGGGCAGAGGTCGACACACCAAACCGTGTCAACAGACTCTCACCCCGCCCTGCTTGCGGTGCAGCGGCCGCATCAAGCTCGGCCCACCGCAGGTGACCTGTAGAGAGGTCCCCATACACGACCAGTCCCCACCCATTGCCAAACCCCACCGAAGGCGGCAGCAGAAGCCCATCGCCCCCCGCAGCCACCGCAGTCCCCGTCACAGCCCCCATCGACGGCGTCGCCACCGCGTGACGCACCTCCGTCTGGTACATGCCAGACGACGGAGGGACCTCCACACGGCTCAGCCAGCTCAGCACCACGCCGCGACTTGAACCGTAGGACGTGGCGCGGGGCTCCGTTTCGCCCGGACCGCCGGCGCCCAGGTTGCGAAAGCCGAGCAGAGCACCACCGTTTGGCCCGTACCACTCTACACGGAACGCATCGTCGCCCACACCGCCCCCCTCCTGCTCCCACACCAACGCGAACGCGGCGTGGTCCCACAAGACGGTCGGCGCGATGTCGGCGGGAGATGGGATGCTCGGCCTGCTGGGCGCGCTGACGACGCCTCCCATGCGGTCATAGATGGCGAACCAGACGGTGCCATCGGCGGGTACGGCGTTGGCGGGTGCGGTGGAGGTCTGCTGCCAGGCGACGGCGAAGCGGGTGCCGTCGGGGTTGGAGGCCACGCTGGGCACCACCTCGCGCACCGTGCCCGTCGCAGACGCCACGGTGAAGCGGCCTTCGCTCATTCCGCAGCAGTTCTCGTCGGTGTCGCCGTCGCAGTTGTTGTCGGCGCTGTCGCAGAGCAGCTCCAGCACGCCGAGGCCCTCGAAGCGGGCGCTGTGGGAGGTCGCCCACGAGGTGTATTGCTCCTCGGTGCAGCTCAGCAGGTTCCCGGTGTCGCACACCTCGAGGCTCCCGGCGCAAACACCGAGCATCTCGGTGCACGCCACCTCCATGTAGGCGCCGTTCGTGGTGTCCGCCGAGTCCACTAGATTATCACAGTCATTGTCGATGTTATCGCAGATCTCGACATTGCCGGGATAGCGAAGGGCGGCGTCGGGGCCGGAGTCCTGGCAGTCGCCGCCGCCGTGGGGGCACACCGTCGGCGTGCCCACGGTCGTCAGGGCCGCGTCGCACCAGTCGTCGTTGTCGTCGTCGCAGCCCTCGTCGGTGCCGGAGGCGCAGTTGTTGTCGACGTCGTCGCACTGCTCGGTGGCGCCGGGGTTCACCGCGCCGTCGCCGGCGGCGTCGGCGCAGTCGCCGCCGCCGTGGGGGCAAACGGCCGGCGTGCCCACGGTCGTCATGGCGGCGTCGCACCAGTCGTCACCGTCGTCGTCGCAGCCCTCGTCGGTCTGGCCGTTGCAGTCGTTGTCGAGGCCGTCGCACACCTCGGTGGCGCCGGGGCGCACGAGCTCGACGTCATCGTCGCAGTCGCCTCCGCCGAGGGGGCAGACAGTCGGGGTGCCGTCGGTGTCCATGGCTGCGTCGCACCAGTCGTCGTTGTCGTCGTCACAGCCCTCGTCGGTCTGGCCGTTGCAGTCGTTGTCCACGCCATCACAGCGCTCAACGCCCATGTTCGAAAGGTCGCACTCACAGCCCGTCCCGTCCGTGCCAAGCTCAAGGTCGACGTCGATGTCTACGCGGTCGGTGTCACAACGGTACACGCACGCACCCGCCGCGCACGCCACCACCGAGGCGCCCTCCAGCGAGGCACACGCCGACAGCTCAAGGTCCGCGTCGTCCGCGTCCTGGTCGCCGTCACAGTCGTTGTCCAGGCCGTCGCACACCTCCATCGCAGGCACCGTCGGTGTGCACTCGCAGCCCGTCCCCGCCGAGCCCGTCGCAAGGTCGCCGTCCACGTCCACGGCCTCGCCGACACAGACGTACACGCACTGGCCGCCGTTGCAGCCCAGCGCCTCGGCGTGCGTCAGCGACGCGCACAGACGAAGCTCCAGCGAGTCGTCGGCGGCGTCCGTCAGGCCGTCGCAGTCGTTGTCTTCGCCGTCGCACACCTCGGTCGACGGCACGCAAGGGGTGCCGTTGTTGTCGGTGCCGTTGTTGTCGGTGCCGTTGTTGTCGGTGCCGTTGTTGTCGGTGCCGTTGTTGTTGGCGTTGTTCGTCGGCCCGTTGTTGGAGCCGTTGTTGGTCGGCGCGTTGTTAGTGCCGTTGTTGTCGCCACCGTTGTTTGTGGACGCGTTGTTGTCGGCGCCATTGGATACGCTGCCTGGCGCAGCGTCATCGCCACAACCCGACAGCACCACGACCACCGAGGCAGCCAGACAATACCACCAGATTTGTTTCATCACGCGCGCAGACATCGCCATCTCCCTTGTTCAACAGGGGTGCACACATATACCTACAAGCTTCTCAAGGCAAGCAGAGACGCGCACCTTCGGCGTTCAGAACAGAGAACTCCACGCGGTCTGCGTCTGACTGCGGGGGCTCGGCTGAGGAAACGAAGGCTGCACCGATACCCGGGACCACCGCAGTAGCGCTGGCTCGGTAGTTGAGGACCCTGCCAGCCTGAGCGCCCAGCAACGCCACGGGCGCCTCCGCCATCCCATCGCCCCCGAGCTTGACGAAGTAGACCTCGTTGCCCTCGGCGTAGGTGAGGCCAAGCTGCTCGACGCCGCCCTCCGTCCCCAGCGACACCAGCGACGGGTGAGTTTTCGAGCTCCCACCGGACGTCACGTGCACCGCAGCGCTCGGCCCCACGTTCGACCCAGACACCGAGATCACACGAACCTGCACCGTCGTCCCGACGTAGTCCTCGTAGGCGATGTACGCCGTTGAGCCGGGGATCGCGATCGAGGGGCGGGGGGCAGAGGTCGACACACCAAACCGTGTCAACAGACTCTCACCCCGCCCTGCTTGCGGTGCAGCGGCCGCATCAAGCTCGGCCCACCGCAGGTGACCTGTAGAGAGGTCCCCATACACGACCAGTCCCCACCCATTGCCAAACCCCACCGAAGGCGGCAGCAGAAGCCCATCGCCCCCCGCAGCCACCGCAGTCCCCGTCACAGCCCCCATCGACGGCGTCGCCACCGCGTGACGCACCTCCGTCTGGTACATGCCAGACGACGGAGGGACCTCCACACGGCTCAGCCAGCTCAGCACCACGCCGCGACTTGAACCGTAGGACGTGGCGCGGGGCTCCGTTTCGCCTCGGCGGCCCGTCAGGATTGAGTCGGATCCGGCGAGGAAAGTGCCGTCCACTTCGTACCACTCGACGCCAAACGCGTCGTTACGTGCACCGCCCCCCTCCTGCTCCCACACCAACGCGAACGCGTCGTGGTCCCACAAGACGGTCGGCGCGATCTCCGCCGAAGTCATGGAGCTCGGCCTGCTGGGTGCCCTGACGACTCCTCCCATGCGGTCATAGATGGCGAACCAGACGGTGCCATCGGCGGGGACGGCGTTGGCGGGTGCGGTGGAGGTCTGCTGCCAGGCGACGGCGAAGCGGGTGCCGTCGGGGTTGGAGGCCACGCTGGGCACCACCTCGCGCACCGTGCCCGTC